>Ga0187862_10000364_pt1 | contig 52788 bp, 49 predicted proteins | sample June2016WEW_10_1_FD_133003 | JGI IMG/M metagenome (GOLD analysis project Ga0187862, IMG submission 133003) | Peatland microbial communities from SPRUCE experiment site at the Marcell Experimental Forest, Minnesota, USA - June2016WEW_10_150 | ecosystem: Environmental > Terrestrial > Soil >... | reverse complement strand
CACGCCCGCTCTCCTTCGTGCCGTGCCGGATGCTGCCGTCGACGAGGGGTGCCCGGCCGGCCCGCGGCTCTCGGCCGGCACCGGCCGGGCAGCCTGCCGCCCTAGTCCCTGACCTCGGCGATCAGCTCTATTTCCACGGGCGCGTCCAGCGGCAGCACGGCTGTGCCGACGGCACTGCGTGCATGACGCCCCGCCTCCCCGAAAACCTCGAGGAGCAGCTCGCTCGCACCGTTGACGACCTGCGCCTGCGCGGTGAAGTCCGGCGCGCTCGCCACGTAGCCGGTGACCTTGACAATCCGCCGGATCGCGGACAGGCCGGTCGTGACCGAGGCGACCGCGGCGAGCGCATTCAGCGCGCAGGTCCGGGCCAGCGCGCCGGCCTCCGCTGCCCCGACGTCGGCGCCGACCTTTCCGGCGGCCAGCAGCTCGCCTTCGGCGACCGGCAGCTGCCCGGCCGTGTAGACGTAGTCGCCGGTGCGCACGGCCGGGACATAGGCGGCCAGCGGGGGCGAGACCGTCGGCAGGGTCAGCCCGAGCGCCGCGAGCCTGGCCTCCGGCGAGCCGGGCGCGGAGTCCGCGTCCTCATCCGCGCTCATTCCTTGCCCCGCTTCATGTAGGCAATCAGCTGCTCGGGATTGGGTCCTGGCACCACGGCCACGAGTTCCCATCCGTCGTCGCCCCAGTTGTCCAGGATCTGCTTGGTCGCATGCACGAGCAGCGGCACTGTTGCGTACTCCCACTTGGCCATAGCGGAACCCTAGCGGGCGAAGACGGCAGCTGCGCACCTGGCCGGACCTAGCGAGGCATGGCCGGCCCAGGCGGCCTCAGCCGCCGGTTTCCCCGCTCGCGCCGTCCTTCCCGGCCCGGCCCTGACTGCCGCCCTGGCCCGCGGCGACGTCGGTCCCGGCGGGCTCGCTCGCCCCCGGCTCGCTCAGCGCCCCGGGCAGCGGGGTGCCGCCGGCCGCGGGCTCGGCTGGCGCCGGCTCGCCCGGTGCCGACTCGCCCAGGCCGGGCCCCGGCAGCCTGGGCACGGCCACGTCGCCGGAAATCTCGGGGATCGGCGCGACGGCCGGTATCTCGATCTCCGCCGGGCGATCACCGGAGATCTCGGCCTCCGCCTTCGCTACTTCCGCGTCGCCGAAGTCCGCCATCGAGGCGGAGTCCGCGCTCGGCGCGCCAGCCGTCGGCGGCGTGAACTTGTCAAAGAAGCGCAGCAGCTCCACCGGGATGGGCATGACGAGCGTGCTGTTGCGCTCCCCGGCGACCTCGACGACGGTCTGCAGCAGCCGCAGCTGGAGTGCTGCCGGGTCGCGGGCCATCACGTTCGCAGCCGCCGCGAGGCGCTTCGACGCCTGGTACTCGCCGTCGGCGGTGATGATCCTGGCCCGCCGCTCCCGCTCTGCCTCCGCCTGCCGGGACATGGACCGCTTCATCCCCTCGGGCAGCGACACGTCCTTGATCTCCACCCGCTCGACCCTGATGCCCCAGGGGCCCTCGGTCGGCTCGTCGATGATCCGGCGCAGCTCCCTGTTCACCGTGTCGCGCTCGGCCAGCAGCTGGTCCATCTCCGACTGCCCGATGATCGAGCGAAGCGAGGTCTGCGCCTGCTGGGAAACGGCGAATAGGTAGTTTTGCACGTTAATAGTGGCCTTAATCGGGTCGACCACCCGGAAATACACCACCGCGTCCACCCGGACGCTGACATTGTCCTTGGTGATGCCTTCCTGTGCGGGGACCGCCATGGCAATGATCTGCATATTGACTTTCTGCATCCGGTCACCGAACGGCCGGATCAGGGTCAGGCCGGCCCCCCGGGGGGCCGGCAGCACCCGGCCGAACCGGAACACGATGCCCTGCTCGTACTGCTGAACGACCCGGATCGACCGGCCGACGGTAATGAGCCCGGCGACGATCAGCACCACGACGATGACCAGGAGTGCTTCCATGACAGCACGACCCTTCTCGGCTCAGCTCGGAGCTCCTGACTACAGCCTAGTGAGGTCCGGGGCACGCGCGAGAGGCCCATAGCGGGGAATAGGCCCCGAATCGGCCGATCCGCCCGTGCCCCGCTGGGCCGCGGCCTGCGCCCGCGGGCGCAGGCCGGCTGCGCGTCCCGGTCTGCGGCGGCGCCCGGATAATCTGCAAGAGTGAGACGAGCGGACACCGATAGCGTCCCCGCGTGAGCGGACGGGACTCCGACTGGGACGGGGTGCGGCTGCACGTCGTCACGGGCAAGGGCGGTACCGGCAAGACGACGATGGCCGGCGCCCTGGCCCTGGCGCTCGCGTCCAGGGGCAGGCGGGTGCTGCTGGTGGAGGTCGAGGGCCGCCAGGGGATCGCCCAGCTCTTTGACGTGCCTCCGCTGCCGTACGAGGAGCGGCGGGTCGCCGTGGCCCCGGCGGCCGATTCCCACCCGGGCGGCGACGTGTTCGCCCTGGTCGCCGACCCGGAGTCGGCGCTGATCGAGTACCTGGAGATGTTCTACAACCTCCGGCACGCCGGGCGCGCCCTGACCAAGCTCGGCATCATCGACTTCGCCACCACCATCGCCCCCGGGCTGCGCGATGTCCTGCTGACCGGCAAGGCCGCCGAGGCGGTCCGCCGGAAGAAGGGCGGACGCCGGGTCTACGACGCGGTCGTCATGGACGCCCCTCCGACCGGGCGCATCGCCCGGTTCCTCAATGTCGCATCCGAGCTGTCGGACCTGGCCAGGGTGGGCCCGATCCGGGGTCACGCGGACACGGTGCAGAGCGTCATCCGGTCGCCGGAGACCGCTGTGCACTTCGTCACGGTGCTGGAGGAGATGCCGGTTCAGGAGACCGTGGACGGCGTTGCCGAGTTGCGCGGCATCAGCGGCGGCGGGATCCAGGTCGGCGGGATCATGATCAACATGACCCGGCCGCTTGGCTTGCCTGCCGACCAGATCGAGGCCGCTGCGGCCGGCCGCCTGGACGAGCATGAGCTCGCCGTGGCGCTGAAGAGCGCGGGCCTGGACGACAGCCGCCGCCTGGCCGCCGACCTGGCCGCGGAGGTGTCCGGCCAGGCCAGGACCGCCATCGGCCAGCTCGCCCAGCGACAGCGACTGGATGAGCTCCGGCAGCCCTGCTACGAGCTGCCCTGGGTACCGGACGGGATGGACCTGGGCGGCCTGTACCGGCTCGCGGCGGCGCTCCGTGATCAGGGAGCGGCCTGATGGCTCATGAGCCGCAGCCAGTCCTGGACGTGGACCGGCTGATCGATGACCGGCGCGCCCGGACCATCGTCTGCTGCGGATCCGGCGGGGTCGGCAAGACCACCACGGCCGCCGCCATCGGCCTGCGCGCGGCCGAGCGCGGCCGGCATGTGGTAGTCCTCACCGTTGACCCGGCCCGGCGGCTGGCGCAGTCCATGGGCCTGACGTCCCTGGACAACACCCCCCGGCTTGTGCCGGGTGTCGGGACACCGGGCACCGCGGACGGGCAGGCTGCGCAGCACTCCGGCGGCAGCCTGCACGCCATGATGCTCGACATGAAGCGGACCTTCGACGAGATTGTCGAGGCGCACGCCGATCCGGACCGAGCCGCCCAGATCCTGGCGAATCCCTTCTACCAGTCGCTGTCATCCAGCTTCGCCGGCACCCAGGAATACATGGCGATGGAGAAGCTCGGCCAGCTGCGCCGGGCCGACGAGTGGGACCTCATCGTGGTCGACACTCCGCCCAGCCGGTCTGCGCTCGACTTCCTGGATGCCCCGCAGCGTCTCGGCCGCTTCCTGGACGGACGGCTGCTGCGATTGCTGACCGCGCCGGCCAAACTCGGCGGCCGTGCCTACCTGCGCGCCCTGACCGCCGGGTTCGGCATGGTCACGGGGGTGCTGACGAAGATCCTCGGAACTCAGGTACTCCGGGACGTCTCGACCTTCGTGAGCGCCATGGACACGATGTTCGGCGGCTTCCGGGAGCGAGCTGAGTACACCTCGCAGCTGCTGCGCTCGCCAGGGACATCGTTCCTGGTGATCGCCGCGCCGGAGCCCGATGCGCTGCGCGAGGCCTCGTATTTCGTGGAGCGGCTGGCCGAGGAGCGCATGCCGCTGGCCGGCCTGATCCTGAACAGGGTGCATCGCTCGCCTGCCGCACGGCTATCCGCCGCCCGGAGCCTGGCGGCCGCCGAGACGCTGCTGGCCGCCGAGGATCAGCACGCCAACGGCGAGGGCTCGACGGCCGCGAGGAGCCGGCCTGCCGCCGGCGAGTCTTACCCGCTGGCCATCGCGGCGCTGCGGCTGCACGCGGACCAGATGCAGCAGGCCGCGTCCGAGCGCCGGCTAGCCGAGCATTTCACCGCAGCGCATCCGCTGGTTCCGGTGACGGAGATCACAGCCCAGCCAGAGGATGTGCATGACCTGGCCGGCCTGCGGGAAATTGGCCGGAGTTTCGGCGCCAGCTAGCGGAATTGGCCCAGGTGGATGGCGGGCTGCCTGCCATTAGCGGCATTACGGCCTAGTCGTCCCTCGGGCATGCGACGGGACGGATAGCCGGGCGGAGAATGGCGGCTGGGGGAATCAGCTGGCGACGAGCTCGTCGCCAGTCTGCTCATAGTGATTGCGGGCGCTTTCCAGCAGTTCGCGCCAGGACACGACGTCCGGGCGGCGGCGGAGCAGCGCGCGCCGCTCACGCTCCGTCATCCCGCCCCACACTCCGAACTCGATCCGGTTGTCGAGCGCGTCAGCCAGGCACTCCGTCCTGACCGGGCACCCGCGGCAGATCAGCTTGGCCCGATTCTGCGCCGCACCCTGGACGAATAGCTCGTCCGGGTCCGTTCCCTTGCACGCGGCGCGCGCGGTCCAGTCGTTGATCCACATGTGACCCAGCTCCTCCTGATCGTCACTCCCGCAGGGGGTCGTTACGCCCGGTGGCGTTACGTTGCGGTCCGGAGTCGAAGCATCGCCCCGGTGAGTGATGGTCGCGGAAGAGTAACTTACGGAAGTCCAGCGCCGAGCGCTAGACCCCGACGGGCCCATTTCCGCATAGCCCTGATGGACTATGCGGGCACGAGTGACTAGTCACCCGTGCTGCGCGGGGTTTCGCCGCGCAGCGGTCGTTAGGCGCAGCGGTCGTTAAAGGATCCCCCGAATCTGACTAGCGCCCGGCTGCCCCAGGCAATGACGCGAAACGGTCACCAGGGAGATAGACCAGCTCCTGGTGCCACTTGCGCAGGGTGCAGCGTAACCTGAGTCCCGTGCAAAAATCATGGCGCCGCGCCGTACCGGGCGCAGTAGGCCGCCTCGCCATCATGACCGCGGCGGCCGGGGTGCTAGTGGCCGCCATCACGGTTCCCGTGGTCGGCATCACGGGCGTCGCCACGCGCGATGCCGCGGACACGTTCAACACGCTCTCGGTACCCGCGCTTGCCCAGGTGCCCACCCGGTCCGAGATCCTGGATGCCAGCGGCCACCTGATCGCGTACTGGTACCCGCACAATCTCTACCGGATCCCGGTCAGCTACAACCAGATCGCGCCGGTCATGCGCAACGCGATCGTCGCGATCGAGGACTCCCGGTTCTACCAGCACGGCGCGATGGACCCTCGCGGCACGCTCCGTGCCCTGGTCACCGACGAGTCGGGCGGCTCCACGCAGGGCGGCTCCACGCTGGCCCAGCAGTACGTCAAGAACGCGCTGATCCTGACCGCGCCGACGAAGGCCGCTGCGGAGCAGGACTATGTCGACACCTTCGAGCGGAAGATCCGCGAGCTCCGCATCGCGGCCAACGTGGAGCACGAGCTGACCAAGCAGCAGCTGCTCGCCGCCTATCTCAACGTGGCGTACTTCGAGAACAACGCGTACGGCATCCAGGTGGCCGCGGAACGGTACTTCAGCACGAGCGCACTCGATCTGACGCTGCCGGAGTCGGCCCTGCTGGCCGGGATGGTCGAGTACCCGACCCTGTACGACCCGTTCGTCCACCCGCAGGCCTCACTCGGCAGGCGCGCCACCGTGCTCCGGCGAATGGCGCAGCTCGGCTACATCACCAAGGCCGCCGCTGCCGCCGCGATCAAGTCCCCGCTCGGCCTGCGGCCATCGACGATCCCGCTGCAGACCGGCTGCACGAGCGCGTCGGCCCGCGATTCCGCGTTCTTCTGCCAGTACGTCCTCGACGTCATTCAGCACAACGCCGCCGAGCACGGGATCTACGCCAAGGTGTGGAATGAGCTGAACGGCACCGGCGGCCTGAAGATCTACACCACGATGAACACCCAGGACCAGCACGCGGCCGAGTACGCCGTCAACTACGTGGAGCCCGGCTACGACGATTACTACAACCCTGGCCATAACGCCGACACCGAGGTGCTGATCCAGCCTGGTACGGGAGACGTGCGGGCCATCGCCGTCAACCGGCCGTTCGGATACGACTACGCCGCGGGCCAGGACTCCATCGACTACGGGGTCGACCTCGTGGACGGCGGTTTTACGGGCGTCCAGCAGGGATCGTCGGCCAAGATCTTCACCCTGATCACGGCGCTGGAGAAGGGATACACCTTCGGCTACACCGAGAAGGTCATAGCGCCGGTCTCGCTAGGCCCGTACTTCAGCTGCACCGGCGCGGAGAGCAGCTATCCGGACCTCCAGAACGCTGAGGGTGCTACCAAGACACCGGAGATCTACACGCTCTATACGGGGACCACTGACTCCATCAATGCCTTCTTCGGTCAGCTGGAGCAGAGGGTCGGGCTGTGCAGCACCGTCAAGACCGCCGCCAGGATGGGAGCGCACCGCGGCGACGGCACGTCACTGTTCGCGCCGGACGGCAAGCAGGAGCCGGCCGACGATAACCCGTCCTTCACGCTCGGCTCGGGTGCCTACATGTCGCCGATGACCATGGCAGCCGCGTACGCCTCGGTAGCAGCGCGCGGGATCTACTGCAGCCCGGTGGCGATCTCGGCGATCGTGGACTCCTCGGGAGGCAGGCTCCCGAGCGCGTCAGCCGGCTGTCACCGTGACATGCCAGCCGACGTCGCGGACGCGGCCAATTACATCCTGCAGGGCGTCCTGCAGACAGGCACCGCGGGCAACCGCGGAATCGGCCGTCCCGCGGCCGCCAAGACCGGAACGGGCAACAACGGGGACTTCGCCGCGTTCGCGGGCTACACCCCGACGCTGGCGGCGTATGTATCAGTGTTCAACCCGGAGAACCAGTTCGGTTCGGGCGCGATGCTGGGCAGCAATTCTGACTACCGCGAGGTCGACGGGTCCCTGGCGGAGCCAGGCCAGATGTTCGGTGACAACGCGCCGGGAGCTACGTGGCAGCTGACGTTCCTGCACGCCGATCTTGGCCCGCCGGTTCCGTTCGTGAGCCTCCCGGCCGACAGCCCGTTCTTCGCCGACGGCAACGGGCAGGTCGCCCCGAAGCCGGTCACCCCGCCTGGCGCGCCGAAGCGGCCGAGGGGCCCTGGGCATCCCATCAAGCCAGGTCGCTAGCAAGCTGGCGGTGCGCCCGGCTTGCCCGGCGGCTCAGTCCGGCTTCCCCGGTCCTGACCAGGGGCTGTACTGGCGCGGGACGGCGGCCTGCCTGGGGCCGTGCTGGAGGCGTCAGGCTCCGGCGAGCTGGCGGCGCACCTCGGCAGCTACCCGGCGGCCCTCCGCACGGCCGGCTACCCGCGGCGTCACGGCCTTCATGACCTGGCCCATCGCGGGCATCCCGGCCGCCCCGGTCTCGGTGATCGCGGCGGCGACCAGCGCGCCGAGCTCGTCGTCGGTCAGCTGGGCAGGCAGGTACTCGGACAGGACGGCCTCTTCGGCTCGCTCCTCGGCGGCCTGATCCGTCCGGCCCGCTGCGCTGAACGCCTCCGCGGCCTCACGGCGGCGCCTGGCCTCCCTGGTGAGTATCCGCCGTACCTCGTCGTCGCTCAGGTCTCGGGACGCTTGCCCGGCCACCTCTTCGTTCGTGACCGACGTCAGCGCCATCCGCAGGGTCCGGGTTCGCGTCTCGTCTCGCGCCTTCATCGCCGCGGTGAGATCCTCGCGGAGGCGGTCCTTGAGTGCAGACATGGGGCCATCCTGCCGTGATGGCCGCGAGCGGGCAGAGCCGGGGCGCGCAGGCGCTGGCACTGCGACCAGCATGGCACCATGTGTGAATGCGAGCACGAACCCTCCTGGGCTCCGTCGCGGTGGCTGGCGCTGCCGGAGTCGGCTATGCGGCGATCATCGAGCGAAACTGGTTCGTGCTGCGCAGGTACGAGGTACCCGTGCTGCCTGCCGGTTCGGCGCCGCTGAGGATTCTGCACATTTCCGACACCCACCTGACTCCCGGCCGGCATCGCCTGCTGTCGTGGCTCCGCTCACTGGATGCCCTTGAGCCCGACCTCGTGGTGAACACCGGGGACTCCATCGCCCACCGCGACGCGGTCAGGCCGTTCCTCGAGGCAATCGGCCCGTTGCTGGAGCGCCCCGGCGTCTTCGTCTACGGGTCCAATGACCTGTACTCGCCGGTGCCGAAGAACCCGGCACGATACCTCTGGCGCACCAGCGCGGACGAGCACCGGCGGCACCGGCCTGACCTCCCCTGGCGGGAACTCGGCGACGGGATGGAGGCCGCCGGCTGGCTGAACGCCAACAACAGGCGGGCCCGGCTCAAGGTTGGTGATCTCGATATCGAGGTAGCCGGGGTGCATGATTCGCACATCGACCGCGATCGTTATGACCAGATCGCGGGTGCCGCTGATCCGGCGGCCGACTTGCGGCTTGGCGTCATGCACTCGCCAGAGCCAGCCGTACTGGACTTGTTCGCGGCCGATGGCTTCGACCTGCTGCTGGCCGGTCATACCCACGGCGGCCAGATCTGCCTGCCTGGCATCGGCACGCTGGTGACCAACTGCGGGATCGACCGGGCCCGGGCCCGCGGGCTGCACCGGCACCCGGAGGTGCCCGACGGCGGCCCTGACATTCCCGGACGGCCCTGGCTGCATGTTTCGGCTGGCCTTGGCACCTCTCCCTGGGCCCCGCTCCGCTTCTGCTGCCGGCCGGAAGCAGCGCTGCTCACGCTGGTGCCCAGGATCAGCTAGACTTTTCCAGCGGTCGGCGGGGTGTGGCGCAGCTTGGCAGCGCGCTTCGTTCGGGACGAAGAGGCCGCCGGTTCAAATCCGGCCACCCCGACCACTGAGCTGCACGTAGCAGCCTGTTTTCGTAATCAATTTCGGCTGCCGAGATTAGCCGGTTCCCGTAGTTGGGAGTGAGCGGAAACCGACCCTGCCCGGCCGGCCTCGCTGACCAGCGGTAACGCTCCCCTTTTTGCCAGGGCGCGCGGGAGCGGCGCCAGACCGCTGCCTCGGTGATGGGATGGCCCCCGGAGGAACTCCTGCCATACCCATCGCGACCTGCTGCGGGTGAGTGAATCCGAGCGAGCGCCTCCCCGCCAGCCACGAAGCCGTGATGCTGTGGGCCATGATCGCCCTTATGACGCAGCGCCTTGCCCAGCCGCGACCCGATTAACCACGCACTCGCTTAGTCCCGCCCAGGGGGCGGGCGAAGCCTAGCGCGGGATCTATTCATCGGATAATCCGACCGGGGAGATGCCATGGCTGAGAAAGCTCTGGTCGTCTACGCCGCAGCGTACGAGACGGCCGAAGCCGCGCTGGCGGATCTGGACGCCATCGAGCAGCTGCACAAGGACGAGATGGTCGGCCAGTACGACGCGGCCGTGATCAACAAGGAGGACGGCAAGCCCCGCGTCGTCAAGCGGATGGACCGCCCGCACATGGCGGCGGCTCAGCATCGTTATGCCTTCTGATCCGCAGATACCCGCGCGGGTTCCCGGATGAAGGCGAGTTTCCCACCAGAGCAGGTCCCGTCGTGTCTTGCTCACCTGCCCCCTCATCCCTGCGATTGCTGTGCCGGGGGCGGGAGGCCTGGGAGGTGGGGGCGCGCTGATGGCGAGGTGCCCGGGTGGCGGGAGGAGATCCGGACCCGCAGCGCCGCGGGCCGGATCGTGAACCGCAGCGGCGGGCTCAGGTCGACCGCCTCGCCATCAACCCCGGCCTGCACTGGTGCTGGGGCACTCACCTCCATACGGGGCGCGCTCCAGGCCCGCCCTGGTGGGAGCGGGCCGTCGCCGGGTACGTCGAGGACGACGATCCCAAGCTGGCCGGTATCGAGCGTCGGGCGGGTGCCTTGGGCCAGCGGGCGATCAAGCGCGTAGGGGTTGTTCGACACGAGCACCACGGCGAGATGACTGTGCTCGCGGCCCAGGTCATCGGCCAGGCGCAGCGCGGGCGCCTTCGCGCTCGGCCCCAACACCTCAGCGGCGGTCTCCAGGAGCGTACGCACCTTGGCATCGCGATAGGCCGGCCTGCGAACCGCATCACCGTAGATGCCGAGCGAGACGTTGTTGAGAAATATGCGGCCATTCACCTCCGCCATGTCGATCTGGCGCTCGACCCCGTCGGTAAACGCGTCGAGGGCACCAATCACGTCGTTCCGGTCCACCCCCACGTCGAGCGCGAAGTGGTTGCGCGTCCCGGCCGGAACGCACACAAATGGGATTCCGTGCGCAGCCGCCACCGCGGCCACTACCGCTAGCGACCCATCACCACCAGCCGCCCCGAGCGCGTCCGCGCCGGCCGCCGCGGCCTTTCCGGCCAGCGCCGCCAGGTTCTGGCCCGGGTCGAGGATGACGGCCTCGATCCCCTGTTCGCGCGCCCGCTCGGCAACCCGGGCGCGTGCGGCCTTGCCGCCACCCGACCTCGGATTGACGAACAACACAGGCCGGCGCGGCGGATCAGCGGGCCGCCAGCCATGACGTGACAGCCGTTGCTCTGAGGGGTTCATCGCGGATGTGGGGAGCATGGACGGATGGCGGCGGCGTCAGGGGCGGCCAAGGTACCTCCCGGTGCCTAGTATCTCTCGGGCTTGGGATCCCGCGTCCCGTGGCCACCCTGGGTTGCTGACCGGAGGCGGCCGGTGGCATCGTCGCGGCTGTCACCAGGTGTCAATGGCAGGGAGCGGGAGGGCCACGAGGCGGGCGGCTTCGGGAGCGGGGACGCCCAGCAGGCGCAGCACGGCCTCGGCGAACTCATCCACGGTCGTCTCGTTGACGCGTTCCGGATGCCGCTGGCACATCCGCAGCAGCCCGAGCAGGCCGCCGGCCGCGGCGCTGAGCGCGATCTCCGCCTCGGCCGCGATGAACCGGCCCGAGGCCTGCCCCGCCTGGATGTCGCGCAGGGCACGCGGCGCCAGGCCGCCGGGGATGTCCAGCAGGTCCAGGCCGACGCCGGCGAGGAACCCGGCGATCTCGGGATGGGTCCAGCCGAGACGCCCGGAGATCCGCAGGCCCACGGCGAACAGCTCCGCCGGGTCGCTGATGCCGGCGCTGGCGCGATCGATCATCTGCCCCCAGCGTTCCAGCACCTCTTCCGAGGCGGTCTGGAACAGCTGCTCCTTGGTGTCGAAGTGGTTGTAGAACGACCCGAAGCCGATGTCGGCCTCCTCGGTGATCTCCTGGATGCTCGCCCGGTCCCCGCGGCCCTCGGCGATCAGCCGCACCGCGGCGTCGGTGAGGGCCTGCCGGGTGCGGGCCTTGCGCCGGTCCAGCCGCGACACCTTCGGCGCGCCGGCTGCTGATGCTGCCTCTGCCATCACTGCTCCTCCTGCCGTTCACCTAGAAAATTAGCGGCCACGTTCGCCGTGGCCAGCCCACGGCCGCCGCGGACCGATCGTTGGTCAGCATTCATCTCGGTAGAACTGATCATCATTACTGATTACTTATAACAGTGCTGACTGTACCTGATGCGGAACCGATGCGCATCTCCGCCGCAGGCGTCTGGCTCTTCTGTTGCGGCGCGGGAAGGATCTCGCGGGGCTATGTGGTGGAGGGCCATCGCTCCTCGGGTGCGGCCTGTCCCGCCCAGGCAACAAAGAGTCGTGCTACCAGCAGGCCGAAGATGAATCCGCCCACGTGGGCGAAGAACGCGACCCCGCCGCCGTTCGCCTTGGCGTTGAACAGCCCGAAGTTCCCTCGATGAGCTGGTGACGGAACCAGAGCCCGAGGAAGATCCAGGCCGGGATCCGGACCAGGAACGCGGGGAAAGATGTTCGTGCGGACCCGGGAGCCGGGGTAGAGGACGAAGTAGGCGTATCGCGGAATTGAGGTTCGGCAGCTCGTAGAACACGGCGAAGTTGGCGACGATCAGCAAGACATTGACGATCGGGAACCGTCGCGCCGGAACGCCGTCTGACAACGGAAGCATTTCAAGACCTCTCTCTCGAAGCTGCTGCCGCCGGACCGGCCCAGGCGTCGGGTTCAGCCGGGTAGCGGCTAGCCGGATACGCCGGGGCCGAAGGACCTGACCCGGGGCATGGCCGCGTCGCCGAGGTGCGGGAGGCCGAAGATGTCCTCGATGGTGCGCAGCAGCGAGTAGTGGTTGTAGGGGACGGTGCTGACGGTGCCGGGCCTGATCAGCGGGGACAGCAGGACTGCGCCGATACGACCGCCGCCGGGTCCGGTCTTGCCAGGTTCGGGCACGTCGGGGTAGGCGGGGCTCAGCCCGGAGGTCTCGCCGCAGCAGGCGGCGGCGTCGCCGCCGTCGTCGAAGGTGACCACGATGAGAACGCCGTCCCGGTAGGCGGGCGCGGCCATGATCTTGGGCGCCCACTGCGCCAGGAACGCGTCGGCTTGCGCGAGGCCGCCGGGCGCGCCGGTCACGCACGGCGCGTCGTGGCCGTCGTTGCACAGGTTGGGGGCAAGGAAGGAGAACGCCGGGGTGGTGCGGGCCTGGGCCAGGTCGGCGGGCAGCGGCCGGAACGACACGATGTGCGCGGCGCAGAAGGCCTGGTTCGCGGTGACTGACCGGAAGAACGTGAACCCGTCGTGGCGGGCGGCGTACTGGTCGCCTTTCTCGGCCTTCTGGGTGTGGTCGCCGACCCAGGTGGCGGGGTGGCCGCAGGCCGGCCCGCGGGCCGTGGCGACAGTGTGGTCGCGGGCCGGGTCGTTGCCCATGTCCTGCAGGTAGGCCGCCCAGCTGCGCCCGGCGGCGGACAACTGGTTGCCCAGCGTAGGGACCGCGGCCGGGTAGACGCAGCCCTCGCCGAGGACCTGGCGGTACGGCCCGGCCGCCACGGCGCGGGGGAACGGCATCCAGACCGGGCAGTCGGCCTGGGTGGCGCCGCGGAGCCGGACCCGGCCGCGGCGGCGGTAGTCCCGGAGCCCGGGCGGTCGGCCGTGCCGGTGCAGGCGGCCAGCACCAGGGAGAACATCGCGGTGGCGAGCGGCCACCGCCGGCTCCTCACGATCAGCATGCTTACCTCCACACGCCCGCACCGGCTAAGTGGTTGACCCCGCAAGTAACTGGGGGGTTGTCAGGCCGCCAGCAGCGTGCTAGCCGGGGCGGGCGTCTCGACCTCGATCCGCCTCAGCATCCGGGTGAGGTCGGCGCTGGTGAATTCCCAGCTGAACGGCTTCGCGGTCTTGCTGTACCGCTGCACGAAGGCCAGCAGCGTGGACGCCAGCTCGGCCAGGTTCGCGAAGTTGTTCGGCGATATGACCTTCTTCTGGATGATCGAGAAGAAAATCTCGATCTGGTTCAGCCAGGACGCATGCACCGGCGTGTGGATCATGATGCAGTTGGCGTACTTGTCTTTCAGCCGCTTGATCGCTTTCTTCCCGCGGTGGTCCGAGCCGTTATCGACGATCACGAATACCCGCTGGGCCTTGTTGTAGCGATCCTGCGCCATGTAGATGTCCATCAGCGCCATGAACGGCGCGATCCCGGTCGTGGGCGGGCAGGTCGCGGTGACCTCGCCGGAGTGGATGTCTTTGCCCGCAAGAAGCGCCAGCCCGCCTGCCCGGTTGTATTCATGCTCGACCCTCGCCGGCTTACCCGGCTGCGCTGGCGTACTGGGATGGCAGCGGGCCCGTACCTGGATCGATGGTTTCGCATCGACCGACACGACGCGATCACCAGGACCCGGCGGCTTTCCCTGATACCAGCCCTGGTACAGGTCCAGAACGACCCCGGCTTTCGCGGCGAAATCAGGATCCCGCATAAAGATCCACGACTGGTACTGCCACGGCTTAACCGGATTCTCCGCCAGGATCCGCAGCACCGACGACACCGACACCGCGTTCACCAGGCCCCGCTCCAGCAGCTCCGTACGCAGCTCAGGGCCGGTCCAGCGGGCCAGCGGCACCCCCGTCCGCGCCGGTAGCTGACACGCCAGCGCGCAAATCTGCGCCCGCTCCAGCGCGGTGATCTGACGCGGCCGCCCGCGGCGAGGCCGGTCCGAAAGCCCCGGCACGCCATCCTCGGCAAACCGGCGCCGCCACAGCCGCACCATATCCCCGGTGGTAACCAGCTCCCGGGCGATCCTGGCATTCGGCCAGCCCCGCGAGGCCAGGAACACAATCGCCGCCCGGAACCGATCCCGATGCGGGGTCTTGTGACCATACACGCGCTTCTTCAGCATCTTCCGCTCGCTGGCGGTCAGCACGACCGGCACAGCACGCATCCGCGGCATCAGGGCTCCCGGGGTAAATTATGCTCAGGTAATCCCCCCAGACGGGGATGATCATAGCGGGCCCGGCCGGCCCCGCCAGCACAATGAGGGACATGCCCGCCATCCCGCAGTCCACCCAGAACTCCATCACCCTGCGGCTGCTGCACCACGGCCGCGACCGCCACCCCGCGCTGGCCCGCGTCACCACGCATTTCCGCGGCCCATTCGCCTACGTCACCGGCGTGCTCCCCGACAGCACCGAGCTCCCGCTCTGCCGGCTGCGCTACGGCGGCTCGGCGCATTCCTTCGGCTTCGCGATCTACCCGGCCGCCCGCGGCCGCTACGACGACGCCGTTCTACTCACCGGATCGCCCGTCGGAACCCCGGAAGAAGCCCTCGACACCGCGTGCGCGGTACACCTCGCCGACCACGACAGCTAGACCACCGACCTCGCAGCCGTCAACCCCCCAGTTACTTCCGGGGCTAGCCACTAAGTGACAGTGAGCCGGGCCGACGATCGGCTTGGGCCTGGCTCAGGCCGCGTTCTTTTCCTTCTGGGGGGAGTTTGCCGGGTGCAGGGTCTTCTCGGTGCGGCGCAGCTCGGTGCCGCGCACCAGCATCCAGATCCCGAAGATCAGGTTGAACAGGCCGAACAGCAGCGCGAGGGTGATCGCGCCGATGCCGGGGCGGGCGCACAGCACCACGCCGAACGCGATTGTGACCAGCCCTCCCAGGATGAACATCGCCCGGGTCCCGGCCGGCTCGCCGGACCGGAAGGCGGCGAAGAACTCGGCGAGGCCGGCGATGATCGCCCACACGCCCACGATCAGCACCAGGACCAGCGCGGTCGGCCCCGGCCAGGCCAGCGCGATCACCCCGGCGGCCAGGTCGACCAGGCCGAGCAGCAGGTGCCCGAGGACCGGCCCGGCCTTGCGGCTGCTGAACGCCCGCGCGGCCTGTATGCCCGCGGCGATGAACGCGTACACGGCGAACAAGATGACCAGCGCCAGCACCGTGACTGAGGGCCAGGCCAGCGCGATGATCCCGACCACCACGGCCAGGATGCCCCGCGCGATCAGGGACGTGCTGAGTGACTTGAGCATGGCAGTTCCTTTCGCTCGCTCCGCTGCCCGGTCGCCCGGGGCGCCTCACCCCGCCGGGCCAGCGCTTGACAACACTGCTATCATAACTGATGATGAATTACAAGAGTGATTGAAAAATTCAGTAATCGAGAGTGGGAGAGCGCTCGTTGAGGCTCCGAAGCCAGGAGACGGTCGTCATGGGACTTATCAAGAAGGTCGCGAGCATCGTGAGCAACCACACCAGGCGCGAGTCGCAGGCGAAGGCTGCAAGGGCCCAGGCGAAGGCCACGCAGGCCCAGGCCGAGCGGGCCGAGGCTGAGGCGAAGGTGGCTAAGGAACAGGCAGCGGCAATCGCCGGGGCCCTGCAGAAGGACGAGGTGCACCGGCAAGCGGACCTGGAGGAGGTCGCTGAGAAAGAGGCCGAGGCCGTGCCGGACTGGCCACCCGGCCCCTGACTGCGGCATGAGGACGGCACCAGCCGGCGGAAGTGGCACGCGAGCTGACCCGCCGCCCCGATCGGCGGGCCGCCACCCTGAAGTGGCGCCCATCCGGGCGCGGGACAGATTCGGCGGAGGCTTCATCTGGTTGCCCCGTAAGGCGATCCCCAGCCACCTGAAGAACCTGGGCAACGAGGCCGCGCTGCGGGCCGCCCGCCGCGGCGAGGATCGGGTGGCGATTGCGGACCTCAGCGACTCGCTGGAGAAGATCGTCCTGGGCACGGCCCGCGGGATCGTGCTGTCACCCGAGGAGCGGAAGCGGACCGCCTTCCACGAATCCGGCCACGCCCTGCTCCGCATGCTCACCCCGGCGCCGACCCGGTCCGCAAGATCTCGATCATCCCCCGCGGGCAGTCCCTCGGCGTCACCCACCAGCACCCCAGACCGACCGGTACGACGACTCCGCCTACCTGCGCGGCCGGATCACCGGCGCGCTGGGCGGCCGCGCCGCCGAGGAGGTCATCTACGGCGACGTCACCACCGGCGCCGAGAACGACCTAGAGCACGCCAGCGACATCGCCCGGCAGATGGTGGGCCGGTGGTGAATGTCACCGGCCATCGGGCCCATCTCGGTTGCTTCCCGGCCAGGAATCATCCACGGGCACGGACGGCGTTGCCCCGGCCACCAGAGAGCTCATCGACACCGAAGCCCGCCGGATCATCGAGGAATGCTACCGGCAGGCCCTGGGAACCTGCCCGGCAGCCGGGACGGGCTGGACCGGCTGGCCCGCACGCTCATGGACCCGGAGACCCTGGACGAGGACGAGGCGTACGGCGCAGCCGGCATTCCGCCGCGACACCGCCCCGCCGCGATCGCCGGGGGCAGAGGCAAAATGACCACCCTGGAATCGGTGGCCAGGGACCGGAATGGCCATGTCAGGCGGCTGGCACGGCCAGCGTGCCGGCCGGCCGGGCCAGGCGGGCGGGCGCGCTGCGCAGGAACGCTACGGCTGCCCCGGCGCGACAGGCGTCAGCGCGGCGGTGCCGGCGGCGCCGCCGCGCTGACAGTGATCTCCTGACTACCGCGTTACCTGCGGACGGTCCCGGTCGCGCGGATGACCTGCTGCCAGGCCACCGGCGGCGCGTTCTTGCTGCACTTACCGTGTGAGCGGCCTCCGACGGCCAGGATGCTCAGCTGGTAGTGGCCGCTGCCCGTGGTCCCGGCGTAGCGGCCCGTGCCGCCGGTAATCCGGTAGGTGCCGTGCTCGCTGATGACGGCCAGGCAGGTCCCCGGGTTGAACGACTGGCGGCCGGTTCCCGATGAGTGATGGATCTTGATCGTGCCGCCGGGGAACACGAACAGCGAGGTGTTGTTGTTCTGGTTCTCGTGGTCCACGCCGGGGGCGGTGAAGAGGCCGGTGGCGATGACCGAGTCGGTCGGCGAGGTAGCCGACGTGGTCATCATCTGGAAGTGCTCGGTTCCCGAGACTGCCGGGTGCGTGCCGTGGCTGCTGGCCATGGCCTGGCCATGGCCACGCCGGTCCCGCTGGCCAGGGCGGCCACGGCGGTGGCGCCGATGACTGTCGCGATGCTCTTGCGCATTGCCGGATCCTTTCTGGGGCGGCCGATGGCTGTTCAGCGGCCTGCTGAGGCTCAGGATGCGCGTGCCGGCAGCCCGCCCGGATCGGCACAGATACGTATCCGCGCCCTCGGGAATTGACTAGCCAGGCCCGGCGCGCCAATCATCGGAAAGCCCGGCGAGACTCCGGGTAGCGGGGCGGCCCGGACCAGGTCGGCCCCGGCAGCTCATCGGCGCGGCGCCGGGCTACGCGGTGGCGGCGGCGAGGTCGGCGAGGCGGGCGAGCGACTGGCCGATGATGCCGCGCTGGGCATCGAGGCGGTGCGCCTCCCGGTCGGGGATCTCGACATGCACGGAGATCTCGGTACCCGTGCCGGACGGGCGCAGCTGCCAGCTGAAGCTGAGGTCCGAGACGAGGCAGGAGATCGTCACCGTGCCGTTCTCCCGGCTGCTGGCCAGGGCCTGCGGCATGGGGAAGTCCGGGTACCCGTCCGGGAACATGGTGTAACCGCCGGGGTCGCCGCCGGTCTGCACGGTCTCGATGCCGGCCCACCATTCCGGGAACCGGGCCGGGTCATAGAGCAGCTTCCACACCTCCTCGGGCGGCGCTGTGGTGACGGTGCGCTGATCGAAGGTGGGCATCGTTTACGCCTGGCTTTCCGGGTCGGGGCCGCGAACTGCCGGGCCAGCCGGCCGGGCGCTGGCGGCACCGCCGGTGATCGCGGCCGCGGTCACGCGGTCGCGGAGCGCGGCCAGCTCCGCGCGGACGGCGGCCATCTCCCGCGCGGGTTCCACCAGCGAGCTGATCGGCGGCCGGCCGAGATCGATGAGGGACGCGACGTATCCGGCGCCGGCCTGCTGGCTGTCCGGCCTCCGGGCGATCCGCTGCCACCCGGCCAGCGACTCCGACAGCCGCCGCTCGGCCAGCGCGGTGTCGCCGCGCGCGGCGGCGATCAGTCCCTGCAGGCGGCTCATCTGCGCCACCAGCGTGGCCGGGAAGTCGCTCGGGGTGACCGGCTCGAGCGCGACGTTGCGCAGCTCTGCCTCGGCCGCCGCGGCCTGCCCGGCCAGCGCGAGAGCCTCGGCCAGCCGCAGCCGCGTGGCGCTCCGGCTGACCGGGGCCCAGGACGCCAGCGCGCTGGCCAGCTCGGCCGCCGCGGCCGCCGGGTCAGCGCGGGCCAGGGCGAGCAGGCCTCGCTCCTGCGCGACCAGGCCGTCCAGCTCGGGCAGGCCGACCCGGTCGGCGTATCCGGCCGCCGCGTCGCACGCCTGGCTGGCCTCGGCCAGCCGGCCCAGCCGACGCAGCAGCGCCGACCTGGCCACCTGGGCGTTCACGCTGAGCCGCAGCAGGCCGTTGGGCACGACGAGCGGCAGGCACCGGTCGGCGAAATCCAGCGCGCGGCCGATATCACCCGCGCAGGCAGCTGCGCTGGCCGCGTTGCTGAGGCAGCTGTAGGCCATGTCGGGGCGGCCCGCCCGGCCAGCCGCGGCGCTGGCCGCGATCAGCGGGCCGAAGCTCTCGGTAAACCGGCCTGCCCTGATCAGCGCATGCCCGCGGGCCACCCCGATGTCGTGGGCCAGCAGGTCGTCAGGGCGGTCGCCGCCGAGGATCCGGTCGGTTTCGGCCAGCAGCTCATCGACCGCGGCCGGATCGCCGGCGACGGCCTCGGCCCAGGCCATGCCCGCCAGCACCTCGGCCCGGCCGAGCCGCTCGGAACCGGGATCGCGATCCAGCACATCCAGCGCATTCTGGTAGGACCGGCGGGACTCGCGGGGATGGCAGATGCCGCCCCGCAGCCACCGGCCGCGCCGCAGCCACGCGCTGATCAGGGCGCCGGCGTCCTGCGGCGGTATCTGCTCCAGGGCCAGGCCGAAGGCGCGGTCGGACTCCTCCTGCAGGCCGCGGAAGGCCTGCACCTCGGCCAGCTCCACCAGCAGCTCCGGGTCGCGGGCGTCGATGGCCAGGGCCTCGGCCAGGAACCCGGCTGCCTCGGCCATCGCGGCGACGCTCCGGGCGTCCTGCGCGGCCAGCACCAGCTGGCTGATGGCCTGCTCATCATGGCCGGCCAGCCGGAGGTGACGGGCGATCTCCGCGGCCCGCGGGCCGCGGCGGGAGTTCCGTCCGGCCGGGCCGCGGGCGTCCGGCTGCTGGCCGAGCTTGCGCAGCAGCCGGGCCAGCTCGGCGTGCAGACGCGCCCGGATCGGGTCGGGGATGTCCTGGTAGACCGCCTCGCGGAGCAGGGCGTGCCGGAAGCCGGTCCGGCCGTCGTCCACCCGGAGCAGCCCCGACCCGAGGGCCTCCGCGGCGGCGCGAGCCGGATTCGGCAGCGGGATCGAGGCCACCTCAGAGCGGTCCAGGCTGCGCCCCGCGGCCGCGGCGAACTCGAGGAACATCCGGGCCGGGCCCGACAGCCTGCTCATGGCCAGCCTGGCCGCGCCGCTGAGGCCCGCGGACAGGCTGGCGCCGTCCCGCGTGGCCGCGCGGGCCGCCTCGACGGCCAGCAGCGGGCTGCCCCCGGCCAGCCGGGCGATCTGCTCGACGGTGCCGGCGGGCAGGTCGGCCGTGGCCCGGACCAGGCGGCGGATGTCACCGTCCGGCAGCGGCCGCAGCTCGATCTCGGCGGCCAGCACGCCGCGCGAGCGCAGCGCGCCGAGCACGGCGTCGAAGTCGGGCCGGGCGGGCAGGCGCCGCCTGGTCAGGACGATGAGCATGGGCAGGCGGGCGAGCCGGCGGCCCGCGTACGCGGCGAGCTCCAGGCTGGCCGCGTCGGCCAGGTGCAGATCCTCCAGGGCCAGCAGGACCGGCGCCTGGCGGGACGCCCAGCCCAGGAACTGCACGACGGCCTCGCACAGCTGGACGCGCTCGAGCTGGGGATCCGCGCCGCCTCGCCGGGGCCCGGATTCTCCGGCCGGCCGGCCCAGCGCCGGGACGATCCTGGCCAGGTCCGGGCGCCAGTCCTGGTCGCCGGGCGGCTGGCCGGTCAGGGCCAGCAGGTCGCTGAGCGCATCGGTCCAGATGGCGAACGGCGCCATCTGGCCGGGGCCGGCCGTGGTGACGCCGGTGACGCCGGCCGCGGCCGGGCTGGCCCGGCGCGCGGCGGCCTGGAGCTCCTCGACCAGCCGGGTCTTGCCGACGCCGCCCTCGCCTTCCAGCACAACGGTCCCGCCGGAGCCAGTGCGCGCCGCCTGCCAGGCCCCGGCCAGCAGCCCGAAGTCCTGTTCCCGTCCCACCAGGCCGGCGGGCGGCGCGATTCGGCGTTCCGGTTCCGGCTGGCCGGGTCGGGCTGGCTCCCGGCGCAGCTGGCCGACCAGGGCGGCCGTCCGCGCCGACACCGGCACGCCCAGCTCGCTGTCCAGCCGCTGCTGCAGCCGGGCGAAGGCCTCCAGCGCGGCCGACCCGTCCCCGGCCTGGATGCAGGCGCTGATCAGCGCGGCGGCCGCGGACTCGTCCAGCGGGCACAGGGCCGTCCTGCGCCGGGCCCAGGCCACCGCGGCGGCCCGGTCGCCGGCCGAGCTGGCCCGGTCGGCCAGCTCGGCCAGCGCTCCGGCCACATCGCGGTCGAGGTCCTGGCGCGCCTCGATGACCCAGTCGTCGTCGAGGTCGCTCAGCAGGTCCCCCCGGCACAGGTCCAGCGCCGCCTCCGGCTGTCCCTGCGCGACGAGCCGCCGGAATTCCGGCAGGTCCACCCACAGGCCCTCGCCCGCCAGGGTGACGGTGTCGCGATCGGTGGCCAGGTAACTGCCGAAGCCGGGACCGAGCGCCGAGCGCAGCGACCAGACGGCGCTGCGCAGGCTGGCCCGGGCGCTGACATCGAGCACGTCGGGCCAGAACAGCCCGGCCAGCCGGGACCGGTGATGGCGGCCGGAATTGACCGCGAGCCAGCTCAGAAGCGCCCGGGCCCGTCTGCTGGGCGGAAGCTCCGCTCTTGTCCCGGCTAGCCGCACTTCTAGCTCGCCGATCACGCGGATCTCAAGCATGGCTGCCCTCATTCTAGGTTCGGGCGACCCGGACGCCAGCGCTACTCGCCCGCCATCTGCCCTGCTAGCTGGGCTTTGACGGTCCGTTGACGGTCGCGGGGAATCGTCGGGGCCAGGAGTTCAGCGCACCGCCGACAGGAGGCACCCAGATGAGCACCAGCCAGATGACCCCGGTCACCCAGTCCTTCGACGCCGAGGCGTTCCGCCGCGGCATCGAGGAGCGGGACGCAGCGATGCTGCTCGGCCAGTACGCCGAGGACGCCGAGCTGCAGGTCGTGGACCGCAACGATCAGCCCAGCCACCCGAGGACGATCCGCGGCCGCGCGGCGATCGGTGAGTACCTCGCCGATGTCTGCGGCCGTGACATGACGCACAAGATCGAGCGGCTCGTGGTGGGCCGCGACGGCGCGGCGTTCGTGCAGGCCTGCCAGTACCCGAGCGGGGCGCGCGTGCTGTGCACGGCCGTGCTCGACCTGGCCGGCGGCCTGATCACCCGGCAGTACGGCGTACAGGCCTGGGACGAGTGACCAGTCCGCGCCACCACCCCCCAAACCGATATCAGCAGGCAGGAGAGGAATCATGGCAACGGCAGAGCACCGGGACTTCGCGAAGGCCGACGAGGTCCGCACCTTCACCAACGGCCAGCTGGAGCTGCTGCACATCGGCGGCAGTGACATCGGCCGGCTGGTCCTGCAGCCCGGCTGGCGCTGGTCCGAGCACGTCAGGCCGCTGGCCGGCACCGACTGGTGCGAGGCACCGCACTTCCAGTACCACGTATCCGGCAAGCTGCGGATCGAGATGGCCGACGGCACCGAGTTCGACGCCCTCCCCGGCCAGGTCACGGCGCTGCCCTCGGGCCACGACGCCTGGGTCGTCGGCGACGAGCCGGCCGTGATCGTGGACTGGTGGGGCGCCAGCAACTACGCCAGGGGCTGACCAGCCCCTGGCCCAGGACGCCCGGGCCGGGACGACCGGATACGGGCCTGGTCACGTACGTCACGTAGTCGGCCGGCTCCAGGAGGTGATGTCCCCACTGGCCGATGAACGAGCGGGGCCACAGGTCCGCGACGGTGGCCGGGTCCAGGACCGGCAGCGGCGGGCTGGCCGGCGCGGCGCTCGCGGTGAAGCGGCGGTAGCCCTCGCGGGCGGCCAGGCCGGCCCCGCTCAGGTCCGCGGTGCTGTACGCGCACAGGCGGCGTGCGCCGTGCCGGCGCGCCGCGCTGGCCAGCTCGGCAGCAGCCCGGTATCTCCCGGATCCAGCTTGCACTCGGCGATCAGCTCCCCGGCTGGGGAGCGCGCGTACTGCAGGCGGCTCGAGGCGCTAACGGTCACCGGTACCTCCCGTTCCCGTGCCTGCCAGGCGGGGCAATCTCATGTCCGGATGGGCGGGCCCCGTCAGGCGGCCGGGGCGACGGAGGCGCCCTCGACGCCGTGCCGGGCCAGGGCCGCGGCCACGAAGCCGCCGGACTTCATCCGCTCGACGAACCCGGCAGCGCCTGCGCCGCCGCTTCGCCGCGCGCGGCGGGCAGCGCCATCGCCTGCTCGATCACCATGAAGCGGCCGGGCAGCATGCGCAGCGAACGGGTCCTGGCCGGCCCATCCCTCCAGCACCTGGCGGATGCGCGCGGCGACCTGCGCCCGGCCGGCCTGCACGGCCTGCAGCACCGCGGCGGCGCCGGCCACCCGCTCGAGCCGGGCGGCCCGCAGCTCGCGCGACAGGTACAGGTCATAGGCGCTGCCCTGGCCTACCGCCACCCGGTTCGCCGGGCGGTCCACCTCGGCGCCGTCGCGCAGCGCGGAACTGCTGGGCACCGGCCGCGGCGTACGCCTCGTCCTCGTCGAGGGTTTCCCGCGTGGCCTGGCTCAGGCCGGTTCTTTTCCCGCATGGCGGCGTGCAGAGTCTTGCCGGTCCGGCGCAGCTCGATGCCCTGGACGAGCATCCAGGCCCCGTAGGTGGTTGAGCAGGCCGAGCAGCAGCGCTAGTGCGACTGTGCCGGTGCCGGGGCGGGCGCATAGCGCCACGCCGGACGCGGCCGTGACCAGCCCGCCCGGGACGTGCGTCGCCCGTGTCCCGGCTAGCTCGCCCCTGGAAGGCGGCGGCGATCTCGGCGATGACCGCCCGCAGGCCCACGATCAGCACCAGTACCAGCGCGGTCGGCCCCGGCCACGCCAGGGCGGCCATGCCGGCGGCCAGGCCGGCCGGCCCGAGCAGCAGGTGCCCGATGACCGGCCCGGCCGTGGCGCTGCTGAACGCCCGCGCCGCCTGCAGGCCGGCGGCGATGAACGCGTCACGGCGAACAGGATGACCAGCGCGGGCACCGTGACCGCGGGCCAGGCCAGCGCGATGATCCCGACCGCCAGGGCCAGGTTGCCGCGCACGATCAGGGACGTGCTCAGTGACTTGAACATGACAGGTCCCTTCGCTCGCTGCCCTGGGACGGCCGGAGTGCTTGATATTCGCCAGGCCAGGACTTGACAATAGTATGATCATAACTGATGATTGACTACAAGAGTGATCGTGACATTCAGTGTTTGGAAGTGAGGGAACCGATCATGGCGGCAGATCTGAGCCCGGTCCGAGTCCCGTCGCCGGAGGGGCCGAGGGAAGACCCGCACCGCTCGCTGCACAGCGAGACCGGGGCGCTGGCCGGGGAGCATCCGGGGCGGTCAGGCAATCCGCTGGTCAAGGTGGCCGGGCTGGCGTGGCTGGAGTTCGAGAAGCCGGACCTGGACCGGGCGGAGCGGTTCCTGACCGACTTCGGCTTCACCGTCGCCGACCGGATGCCGGACACGCTGGTGCTGCGCGGCCGGCTGGCGGCGGTGCCATGCCTGGTGGTCCGCCGCGGCCCGCGGCCCCGGTTCGCCGGGCCCGCCTTCCAGGCTGCTGCCAGGGAGGACCTGGACCGGCTGGCCCGCGGCACCGGCGGGACGGTCACGGCGCACTGGGGCGGCCACGTCGTCGCGCTGCGCGACCCCAGCGGGATCCCCGTGCGGGTCGTGCACGGCGTCCCGGAACTGCCGGCGCTGCCCGGGCGGGCCCCGCTGCCGCTGAACTTCGGGCCGGCGCCGGTCCGGGTCAACGCCACCCAGCGGCCGGCCCGGCAGGCCGCGGAGATCGAGCGGCTGGGGCACGTGGTGCTGGGCACCACCCGGTTCCGCGCCGCGCTGGACTGGTACCTGGACACGCTCGGGCTGATCGTCAGCGACTTCCTGTACCTGGACGGGCAGCGCGGCCGCGGCCCGGTGATGGCGTTCATCCGCTGCGACCTGGGCAGCGTGCCCACCGACCATCACACCCTGGCCATGCTGCTGCAGCCCGGAGCCGGCTACGTGCACTCGGCCTACCAGCTCACCGACCTGGACGAGGTCGCCGCCAGCGGACAGTACCTGCGCGAGCAAGGCTACCGGCACGCCTGGGGCATCGGCCGGCATATCCAGGGCAGCCAGATCTTCGACTACTGGCGCGACACAGACCGGCTGATGTTCGAGCATTACGCCGACGGCGACGTGTTCGACTCCTCCGTGCCCCCCGGCTGGGCCTCGCTGTCAGTCAGCGGGCTGGCCCAGTGGGGACCCAAAGCCACCGCCGAGTTCACCGGCGCCCGCGACCCAGGTGTTGTCATCGCAGCTATCAAGGCACTGCGCGACAAGGGAAACGAGATCGATCTCGCGGCCCTGCGCGGGCTGGTCAAGGCGATGGGCTCGTGAGCGCCCGGCTGGCCCGCACCGCGGACGGCTGGTGGCTGGTCACCCCGGCCGGCCTGATCCGGCTCGGCCTGCCCGCCGCCACCACCGCCGCGCTGCTGGCTGACCGGGCCGCCCTGGACGCCAGCATCGAAACGGCGCGGGTGGCAGCGGCCGCCGCGCCGCAGGACGCAGTGCCCGCGGAGTCGGTGGACCTGCTCAGCCCGGTGACCGCGCCCGCCCGTATCGTGGCGCAGGCGGTGAATTACCGCTCGCACGCGGTCGATTCCGGCCTGGACCCGGACCAGGTCCCGCCGGCCTTCTTCCGGAAGGCCTCGCATTCGCTGACCGGCCCGGCCGGGGACATCATCCGGCCGGACGGGGTGGGGTTCCTGGACTACGAGGTCGAGCTCGGCCTGGTCATCGGGACCGACCTGCCGGTCGGCGCGACGGTGACCGAGGCGGACCTGGCCCGCTACGTCGCCGCGCTCGTGGTCGCGAACGACGTCAGCGCCCGGCAGGTCCAGCTCACCAAGACCCAGTTCTACGAGGCCAAGTCCTACCCCACCTTCACCCCGCTGGGACCGTGGCTGACCCTGGTGGACGCGGCCGGCCTGGCCCGGCTGGGCTCGCTGCGGCTGACGCTGTCGGTCAGCGGCGAGGTGCGGCAGGACAGCACCGCGGCGGACATGATCGTCCGGCCGGCCCGGGCGCTGACCCTGCTGTCCCGGTTCCAGCCGATGGCACCGGGCGACCTGCTGCTGACCGGCACGCCCGGCGGCACCGCGCTCAAGGCACCGGGGAAGATCGCCGGCCTGCTCGCCGGGCTGCTGCCCCCCGCCACCCGGTGGAAGCTGTTCTTCGGCCGGCAGGCGGCCAACCCCCGCTACCTGCACGACGGCGACGTCATCACCGCGACGATCGCCTCGCCCGACGGGCAACTCGACCTCGGCACGCAACGCAACACCGTTATCGGGAAGACGCCATGATCACGCGAGAAATAAAAATGCTGCCGCGGCCGACCTCGACCTACCAGCTGCTGCTGGACGCGGCCATCGCCTGGCCGGACGGCATCGCCACGCAGTGGATCCCCGACCCGGCCGATCCCGCCCGCTGCCTGGCCTGGACCTACGCCGAGCTGGCGGGCACGGTGACGCGGATCGCCAACGCGCTGACCGCTCTGGGGGTGCGGCGCGAGGACGCGGTGACGCTCAGCAGCGCCAGCACCTCGATGCTGTACGCCGCCACCCTGGCTGCGGAGGCCGTCGGGATCGCCGCCCCGGTCAACCCCGTGCTCAGCGGCGAGCGGATCGCCGAGCTGATCCGCCGGACCGGATCACGGGTCCTGATCGCGGCCGGGCCGGAGCTGGACCCGCAGCTATGGCCACGGCTGCTCGAGGTGGGCCGCCAGGCGGGCATGACCGCGGTCCTGGCGCTGCGACCGGACGGCGCCCACGGCGAACCGCCCGCCCTGGGCCTGCCCGGTGACGAGCCTGCCAACGGTGTCCCGGACGGCCACAGGCCGGTCGTGGCCTACCTGGATGAGATGATCGCCGGGCAGCCGTCCGGCCACCTGGCCGGCGCGGACCTGCCGGAGGCAGGCGATCTCGCGGCGTTCGTGCACACCGGGGGGACCACCGGCGCCCCGAAGATCGCCGCGCACACCCACGCCAACCAGCTGGCCTGCGGCCGGGGGATCGCGCAGTGCAGCGGGCTGGCTCCCAGGGAAGGGATGCTGGGCGGGCTGCCGCTGTTCCACGTCAACGCCCTGATCGTCACCGGCATCGCCCCGATGTTCGCCGGTGCCCGGGTGGTGTGGCCGGGCCCGGTCGGCTACCGCGACAAGGCCCTCTACACCAGGTTCTGGAAGATCATCGAGCACTACCAGATCGCGGCGATGTCCGCCGTCCCCACCGTCTACGCCACCCTGGCCCAGGTCCCGGTCGACGCCGACATCAGCTCGCTGCGGCTGCCGATCGCAGGCGCGGCGCCGCTGCCGTCATCGGTGCGCGAGGCCTTCGCCGCTCACACCGGGCGGCCCCTGCTCGAGGGCTACGGGCTCACCGAGGCGACCTGCGCCAGCACCTGGACCAGGCCGGGCGAGGAACGGCCCGGATCGGTCGGCCGCGCCCTCCCCGGGCAGCACATCAAGGCGGTCCGGATCGCCGACGACGGGTCCTGGGCGGACTGCGCCCCCGGCCAGACCGGCGTGCTGGCGATCGGCGGGCCCGCCGTGTTCGCCGGCTACGTCACCAACCCCCGCCTCGGCGGCCCCCGGGCGAGCCGGGAGGGCGTCGTCCGTGACGGCTGGCTGAACACCGGCGACCTCGGCCGCGTCGACGCCGACGGCTACGTGTCCCTGGCCGGCCGGGCCAAGGACCTCATCATCCGCGGCGGCCACAACATCGACCCCCGGACGATCGAGGAAGCGCTGCTGGCCCACCCCGCCGTCGCCGCCGCCGCGGCCGTCGGGCGCCCCGACCGGCACTCCGGCGAGGTCCCGGTGGCCTACGTCGTCCCGGCCGGCCCCGGCCGGTTCGACGAAGCGGAACTGCTGGCCTGGGCCGGCACCGCCATCGGCGAGCCCGCCACCCGACCCAAGCACATCTATCCCATCACCCAGATCCCGGTCACCGCGGTGGGCAAGCAGTTCAAGCCCGCGCTGGCCGCCGATGCCGCCGTCCGCTCCGTCACCGACGCCCTGGTCGCAGCGGGAATGACCAGCGCCCGGGCCACCACGGCGCACGAGGACGGACGGCTGGTCGTCACCGTGACCGGCGCGGACCCCGGCCAGGTCCGCGACGCCGTCGCCGGATTCGCCCTCACCGTCCGCTGCGGGCCATCGCCTGCCCCCCAGACCACCCGCGAAGTGACCCGCAGAAAGGGGACACGACCGTGAACGACCAGCATCCCGCTCCCCGGGAGCCCGTCATCGTCGTCGGCGCCGGCCCGGTCGGCTGCACCGCGGCGCTCCTGCTCGCCGACTCCGGGATCCCCGTCACCTTGCTGGAACGCCACACCCAGCCCCACCCCCTGCCCCGCGCGGTGCACCTGGACGACGAGGTCGCCAGGATCCTGGACCGGATCGGCGTGAGCGAGGGATTCCTGGCCCGGTCCCGGCCCGGCAGCGGGCTGCGGCTGCTCGACGCCAGGCACCGCGTGATGGCCGAGTTCAGCCGCGACCACAGGCCAGGCGTGCACGGTTTTCCGCAGGCGAACATGTTCCACCAGCCGGACCTGGAAGAGCTGATGCTCGCCCAGGCCGAACGGCACCCGCTGATCGACTTCCGCCGCGGCGCCGAGGTGATCGGACTGGACGATGACGATGCCCTGGGCCCGCTCGCCGCGGCCCCGGTCCGGGTCCACGCCCGCATCGCCGGGCACCCGCACGCGTTCACCGGGCGGGTCGTGTTGGGCTGTGACGGCGCCGGCAGCACGATCCGGACTCTGGCCGGGATCACCATGGACGACCTCGGCTTCACCGAGCGCTGGCTCGTGGTCGACATCAAGGCCGAGACCGGCCTGGATGCCTGGGACGGGGTGGAGCAGGTCTGCGACCCCGCCCGGGCCGCCACCTTCATGCAGGTCACCGGCGACCGGTACCGCTGGGAGTTCCAGCTTCGCGACGGCGAGAACGAAGCCGGTCTGATCACCCCAGCCGCCCTCGGCCAGTTGCTGCTGCCCTGGACCGGACGCAGCGACCTGAGCGGCCTGCAGATCATCCGCAGCGCCAGCTACACCTTCCGCGCCCGGCTGGCGTCCCGCTTCCAGGCCGGGCGCGTCTTCCTGCTCGGCGACGCCGCCCACCTCACCCCGCCGTTCATCGGCCAGGGCCTGGCCGCCGGGCTGCGCGACGCCGACAACCTGGCCTGGAAGCTCGCGCACGTGCTCACCGGCCGGGCCGGGGCCGGCCTGCTCGCCAGCTACGACGCCGAACGCCGCCCGCACGCCAAGGCCATGGTGAAAAAGGCCGTCAGGGTCGGCTGGGCGATGACCGGCGGCCAGGACCGGGCCGCCGCCATCCGCCAGATCGCCCTGGCCGCCGCCGTCCGCAGCGAACGCGCCTGCCAGGCCATGGGCTCCACCGCGACGCCGCGGCTGAAGACCGGCGCCCTGCAGCACGCCCCCCGGCGCCTCCTCCCGTCCCGCATCCCCGCCGCGCTGCGAGTCGGCGGCCTGATCCCCAACCCGCTAGTGTCCACCGGTGACAGCACGCCCGTCCGGCTGGACGCGATCCTGGCCGGACGCACCGCCGTGCTGACCACGCGGCAGCCCGACGCCGAGCTGGTGGATTTCTGCCGCCACCTCAGCCTCGTCCTGGTCCGGGTCAGCAGCACAGCACCCGGCACCGGAACCCCCGGACGACCCGGCGCGGGCCCAGACGCCGGCTGGATCGACGTCTATCTCGCCAGCGACAGACGACCCGCGGGCCTGCAGGTCCTGGCGGGCAACCCGGCGCTGACCGTCATCGTTCGCCCCGACCGCGTGGTCGCGGCGGTCGATCCCCGGAACCGGCTGCCACGCCTGCCCTGGCCCATCCCGGCCACCACCGTGCCCGGGCGCCCGGCCACGGCTCACCCGCCAGCTCATCCCGATCCCGCCGGTCCATTGCCGGCCGCGCGCTAGGAGGTTCGGATGTTCGTCACCGTCTCGCTGCTGCTGGCCGCGGTCTGCATTCTCCCGGCGGCCGCCAAGCTGCTGGGCGTCCCGGCAATGCGGGAGTCCGCCGCGCACTTCGGCATCCCCTGGCCCTGGTACCGGCTCATCGGGGGAGCCGAGCTAGCCGCCGCCGCGGGCGTCCTGATCGGACTGTGGCGGCATCCCCTGGGCCTCGCCGCAGGGGCCGGGATGGCCCTGCTGCTCCTCGCCGCGATAATGACCCACCGGCGGGCGAAAGATAGCGGGAAGGAGATGGCACCGGCGCTGCTCGCCCTCGCCATCACGCTCGCCTACCTAGCCATCGCCCTCACCAGCTAAGCGTGACGCGCGGGCGAGTCCTGCCCGATCATGGGAGCGAAACGGGAGCGGCAGGGCGCTGTCAGGTGCGGTCAGACGCGGTGACCGGAAGCCGGACAGCGTCTGTGATCAGCGCAGACGCCGACTACCAGTGGATTTGTTGGCCAGCGTGCCCAGTTCGGGACGAAGAGGCCGCCGGTTCAAATCCGGCCACCCCGACCAGGTCAAGGCCCATATGAGGCTTTCGGAAGCGGTGCCGAGCTGGCGCTGAGTAACTACGCATCGCGGCGCTGTTCGCCAACGCGGTACCGTACCTGCTATTCGCAGTAGCCGAGCAGGCCGTGAACTCCTGCACCGCCGGGATCATCAACGCCACCACGCCCACATGGACGATTGTTCTCGCCCTGACCCTGCGACATCAGAAGTCGGTTAGCCCGTGGCAGGCGGCCGGGGTGATCGTCGGGTTCGGCGGTGCGCTGCTGATATTCGCGCCGTGGGAGGCAAAATCGGGCGTGGCGTCGGCGGGAGGGCTTGGAATGCCTGGCAGCTTCGGTCAGCTACGCGATCAGCTACATCTACATGGACCGGTACCTAGCCCGGCGCGGGATGAGCCCCATCACGCTATCGGCGTGCCCGCTCCTCGCGGCGGCAGCCATGCTCGCACTCGCCCTGGCCATCACCGGTGCCCGGCGCCGCATGTCACAGCCGTCAGCGTCACGGGCGTGGTCATCCTCGGCGTGATCGGAACCGGCATCGCCTACGTACTGAACTACCAGATCATCACCAGCGAAGGCGCCACCATCGCCTCCACCGTCACCTACCTGCTGCCAGTCGTCGCCATCGTTCTCGGCGTCCTGGTCCTCGGCGAGAGCGTCACCATCACGGCACTCGCGGGAATCGCCCTGGTCCTGGCGGGAGTGGCGCTAACACGCCATCATGCTCAAGTAGCGAACCCGGCCGAGCCCTAGACCGCATGTCCCTTTTGTGCGCCTCGCGTTGGGGAGTCGTGCCCGATCGCTGGAAAGTATCGGTGGGTCATGTGACCATTGACGGCAAAGGCTGGCGAGTGCCCGTGAATCCGCCCGTGCGCCGGTCTGTTCCGCTGCGTGCAAGGGTGCTGCCATGTTCTACACGCTGTTAGGGATCGTGAGCTTTATTGTTGTCATCGCGACGGCTTACGTCTGGAACGTGATCCAGGGCTTTGGCTGGTGTGCCGTGATCGGCGCGGTTCCTGGGGCCGTCCTCGCCTGGCCCTGCAACTGCAGGGCGGGATATTTCTCGCTGGATCTGTCAACTAGGAACACGACCTGTACGACGACCGGGTTTCCGCTCGTTCACCTGAGAACCGTGTTTGAATTTGGCCCGGTTTACGTCGAGCATGCACAAGTGGTGGTGGAAGGTGCACTGATAGGAGCGCTGGTGGCAGGCGTTCTCGCAGTGGCTGTCTTTGCGATAATCGACGGAATCCGGAAGTCGGCTGGCCGCCGCGGCAAGTCAGCGACTTAACGGCGGACACTGGCAGGGCCAGGATCACCAGACCCGATACGGGTCGCCGATGGCTATTTCTCGATGGCTCCGACCACAGCGCGGAGGTGATCGCGGAAGGTCAGCGCGGACACGCTCGCCGTCCCGGCCATCGAGGATGAAGATCAGCCGATCCTGAGTGTCCCGCCAGGTCCCTGACTCACTGCGGCATGCAGCCAGGCGGACCGGCGTTCTGCGCCCCTGGCAGGGCCTTCTCATCACAGAACGTGGACCTACGGCACCGGACCCTGTAACGCATCAGGTGTGGGCCACCATGTCGCACATCAAGCGGAGCTAGACACATGTCCCTTTTTGTGCCTAGGTCCAACTGATCGTTGACGGTTTGGCCTCAGGTGATGCTTGACGCTTTCTAGGGTCTGGCTGCTAGGCGAGCGCCTGCCAGCGCAGCGGCGCGCCCTATTACAGGCACACTGAGAGCATAAAGGTATGGCCAACGACCAGCAGGTGCAATTGGTCGAGGCCCGCCTGGACGGTGCTTCGCCGGGGGATGCGGTGGGCGCGGTGACTACCTCGTCCGTGTCTTCTGCTGGGGCCGGTGGGGGCGGGCGTTTGTGTCATTGCTGAGCCTAAGCCGCTGGTGGACGACCTGGCGGGCCAGGTTAAGGACGGCGGGATCGTCGTGCAGGACGAAGTTGGTGTCGGCGGCCAGGATGATCCCGTTTAGCTCGAAGGCGAGCCGGTCAGGGTCCTCGCTGGCGGGAAGGTCGCCCTGGTCGAGAGCCGTGGCCGCGAAGCCCCGGATCAGCGCCACGAACTGAGATTGGAAGGCGGCCACGCGTTCCTTGACCGGGCCGGGGCGGGTGCCCATCTCCAGGGCCGCGCCAGCGAAGAAGCAGCCGCCGGGGAAGGTCCGGCGCTGCAGGTGATCAAAGAACGCCTCGCACACCGCCACCAGCTGGGCCAGGCCGGGAGGAGCCGCGAGGGCGGGCTGCACGACTTCTTCCGCGAAGATCCGGCCCGCCTCCTCCACGGTCGCCAGCTGGAGTTCCTGCTTAGAGCCGAAGTGCGCGTACAGGCCGCCCTTGCTCATGCCGATCGCCGCCGCCAGGTTCCCGATCGACAGGCCCTCCAGCCCGTCGACGGTGGCCAGTGACGCCGCCGCGCGCAGGATGGCCCTGCGGGTCCGCTCCCCGTCGGCGCGCGGCCGCCGCGGCCTGCGACTGTCTTGCTGCACGGTCTCGTTCATCATCATTGACAAGTTAACACGATCGGTCGTACTCTAATTTCTAATACGAACGATCGTATTAACTGTGCGGGCGATCACTGCCTCAGGAATGACAGGACCGGCCGCCAGCAGCGCAAACGTCACGAAAGCGAGGCAGCGATGGCCGGGAAAGCAGTGATCAGTCTCACCACAGGCCTGGAGGACCCGGAAAAGGTGACCGTGGCGTTCCTCGTCGCGGTCGGCGCCGCCGAATCAGGACGGCCGACCCTCATGTTCCAGGCCAAGGAAGCCGTCCGGCTCGCCATGGACGGGGTGGCCACGGGCGTCGCCTGCGATGGATGCCCCGCACTCCCGGACCTGCTCGCCCGGTATGAGAAAGCGGGCGGGCGGTTCATGGTCTGCCCGGTCTGCTTCAACGCCAAGCAGCTCGACAAGGGCAACCTCCTGCCCAATGCCGAACTGGCGGGCAGCGTTCAGCTGTGGGACTGGATCGGCGACGGAGCCACGACTTTCAGTTACTGAGGAACCCCGCTCAGCTCCCGAAGCGCAAGCGGGTGTCAAGCATCAAGCGAAACGCGCTATGTCAACCATCAGTTGGAGTCGGACATTTGTGCCCTTCTTGTGCCTAGGTTCTGGTGATCGCTGACAGATCGGCTTCGTAGCTATTCACCAAGCGTCAGCGGTATGAGGTGATCTGGCCTGCGGTCAGGTTGGTTCGAGGCCGGGCGGCAGCCAGGCGCGGCCGTTGAACAGATCGCGGAGGGCGTCGAGTTTGCTGATGCCCCATTTAGCGGCGGTGGACAGGTAGGACTGGACTAACGCGAACTCGGTGAGTCCGGTGAGTGTCCGCCAGCAGCCTCCGGAGCTGCGCTGCTGGACCTTGGCGGGCCGGATCGTCCGCTCGGCTTCGTTATTGGAGAAGATGTCCAGGTCGGGGCGGGTGGCGAACCGCAGGATCATGTCCTCGAAGCGGAGGAACCGGCGGGCGAGGCGGCGGGCGTCCTTCGCGGCGGCGGTGCGCCGGTAGGGACTGGCGGCCAGGCCCGCGGTGGCCAGTGCCCGGTAGCGGCTGACCAGGTCGTCCAGGATGGCTGTGTCCAGGGCGGACTGCCCGGCCTGGCGGGCGGCTGCGGCGGCGTCGCGGGCCTCGATCAGCAGGCTCGCCAGCTGGGCAGCCCAGTCCTGCCGGGCTGGCTCGAAGTCGTACAGTCCTTTCAGGTCACGCAGCAGATGGACCGCGCACCAGGCGTGCAGGGCGCTGGTCAGGTGCCCGTACCCGGCGTAGCCGTCGCGGACGATCACGCCCTCGTAGCCAGGCAGCACGCCGCCGGCGTCGATCGCCTCCGCTGACCGGTTACCGGTGTGCAGGCAGGTCAGGTACCGAGTGCAGGCCAGGTGCACGTACCGGGTCCCGCCCGCGGCCCGCGCGGGGGTCTCGTCAGCGTGCACCGCCGGGGCGGCCTTCAGCAGCTCCCGGACCCGGCCGGTGAACCCGCTGGCCTCCACCAGCCCAGCGGCCTTCCCGCGGATCCCGGCCATCCAGCCCGTGGAGACCGCGATTCCGGCGAGCTGGCACAGCAGCAGCGTTGCCCGGCAGATGGGGATGTGGTGGCCGCTGACCAGGCTGGCGGCCTGCGCGCAGGTCTCCGGCCCGTAGCTGGCCCGGGCCCGCACGTGCGCGGGCAACTCGCCCTCGGTGAGGGTCCCGCAGCCCGCGCACTCCCTCGCCTGCGCCACGTACTCGGTGACCTTCGGCCCCGGCGCCGGCTCGATGTCAGTGACCTGGTGACGGCGCCGTGCCGTGACCGGCGCCCCGGCCAGGCCCGCGCCGCACCCCCGGCACACCGCCGGCGGGCACTGGATGGTCTCATCCGGGTCATCCACCAGGCGCATCGTCATCCCGGGCTCGCCCGGCTGCTTTCCCGGCCGCCGTTTCCCGCGCTCGCGCAGCGACCGGTCGCTGCCTTTCTTCTTGTACGGGCTATCGGAGGAAGGGGGACGCGACGAGGTGGATGAGTCCTTGCGGGCCTGCCGCTCCAGCTGCTCCACCCGGGCCGCAAGCCGCTCGATCTGCGCGGTCAGCTCACCGATCAGCCGGTACGCCTCAGCCAGCCGCACCGCCAGCTCAGCGGCCGGCAGGGCGGACAGCTCCTCAGCGGAGGGCAGGGCGGCATCGGACACAACTGGCAATGATCACCATTCCGGCCAGCTGATCAACAACCCGCCCCGGCGTGTCGCCAGCTACCACGCCCAGCCCAGCCGCCGGTCGCACTCGCTCACCGGCAAGCGATTAACCCACGTGAATAGCTACTCGGCTTCAGGTGTCGCTTGACGGTTTCTAGGGAGTGCGTATCACATCAGTCGCCGTCGTGGGTGGCTATGGAGAGTCCGGGCGCTTCAGGCGCATCATATGAGTGCGCAGTCCGGGCAGCGCCAGGCCGGCATGGAGTGGTCGCATTATCGCAGGGAGGGCACATGGAGGCCGCACCGAGCAGGACGGCGAGGTTCGCGGCAGTGTCGCGGGGATTATTTCGCATGGAGGCGACGCCGCCGTGGGTGCTGGACGACGCTCTGGCCTTGGTGCTCGTCGGCCCGGTGTGGCAGGAGCTACACGACCAGCTAAATCCGCTGTTCCCCGGCCAGGTCGCTCGCGAGTCTCGCGCGGCTGTCTGCGCCCGCAGCCGGTATGCCGAGGACCGGCTGGCTGCTGGCGCCTTCACGCAGTACGTCATCCTGGGCGCGGGGCTTGACTCGTTCGCGTGGCGGCGCCCGGACCTGCTCCGCTCCGTCAGGGTGTTCGAGGTTGATCACCCTGCCTCCCAGGCCTGGAAGCTGGAGCGGGTCGGGGACCTCGCGCTTCCGCTCAGTGACTCGCAGGTGTTCATCCCGGTTGATTTCGAGGCCGAGCCTCTTCGGGACGCTTTGCGCGCGGCCGGGTTCGACTGGGGCCAGCCGGCGCTGTTCTCCTGGACCGGCGTTGCCCCCTATCTCACCGCGCAGGCGATCGAGTCGACGTTGCGCACGACTGCGGGGGCTGCCCCTGGCTCGGAGGTGGTGTTCTCCTACCGGGCCGAGGAGTCGGTGCTCGATGGCGTCGGCAGAGAGTTCATCCGGATCTACGCCCCGCTCGCGGCCTCAGTTGGCGAGCCGCTGCAGCCCGGCTGGCCGGTCATCGAGATCGAGCGGCTGATCAGCCGGTGCGGGCTGAAGGTCGTCGACCATCCAGCACGTGCAGACCTCGAACAGCGGTATTTCGCCGACCGGACCGATGGCTTGCGGCCCTACAACGTGGAGACCCTGGTCACCGCGCGGGTCACCTGAGCGCAAAGCACGGGAACGCCCACCACGGGCGGTGCGACCGTGGCGTGATTGAGCCAGGCGACCTTGGTCACCGGGGCGCCACAGATGACCTCCATGACTACGTGATAGCGCTGCTCCAATGACGCTCAGCTTCACCATGGTCTGCCGATCTGTCTAGCCCATCACGGGGGCGCCAGCGCTTTGCGCGCGTTAGCCGGTCTGGTGCTTTCCCGGATGGCTGCCGATCAACGCTGGAGCCGGAGCGGGGTCAGCGTGGAGACATCCTCTGTCAACCCTTGGCGCCGTGAAGGTTTCAAAGTGCCTTGCACAGGTGGCTGGGAAACTCAGGCCGCTGGCGATGTGACCGCGGCCAGGGCCCGGTTGCGGTTGGCGAGGTGGACGGCCTCGTCGTAGGGCACGTTCTTGGTAAGGCAGTGCCAGAGCACCTCGAGCCAGCGGTTGCCAAGGGCCCGCAGGGCCGCGTGGTGGTTCTTGCCGCGAGCACGCTGGGCGTCGTAGAACTCTCTGGCCCAGGCAGAACGGCGCAGGCTGGCGAAGGCCCATTTGTGCACCGCGGTGATGAAGGCGCGGCAGACGGCGCGGGCGGTGCCACGGCGCACGACGGTGGCGATCACGCAGTACCGGGAGTGGTCGTCAAGGCTGGAGATGAGCTTCAGCTCGGTGCCGTCGGTCAGGAATACCGACGCGGTGATGTCCAGCTGCCACAGCTGCATCGGCGCTTCCCGCTGCCAGCGCTTGTAGTCCTGACGGCGGCGCTTTCGCTTACGGGCCGGGACCAGGCCCCGGCGGACGAGAACCCGGTAGATAGTCGACCGGGACGGCACCGGTGCCACCTGGCCTTTGCCGAGCTCATACTGCAGTCGTCGCGGTCCCCACCGCGGATGCGCACCCCGGAGCTGGCAGATCATCGCCTCGACGTCCGCTGCGAGCTGACGAGGCTGGAAGTGCGGCCGGTGGGAATGGTCAGCCAGCCCGGCTAACCCCTCCTTCTGGTATTTGCCCAGCCATACGTGCACGGCCTGGCGGGTAACTCCGTAGCGGCCAGCTACCTCAGTGACCGGCGCCCCGGAGATGACTTCCATGACTGCGTGATAGCGCTGCTCCATGACGCTCAACTCCACGAGCACGGCCCGGCCACCCTCCGCCGCGAACAAGGTCACGACGAGGCATGCCCGAGCGGGCGGTGTCAAGCATCAGATGAAGCTGCGGTGTCAACGATCAGTCGGAGTCAGGCAACATGTCCCTTTTTGTGCTGTGACAACTTTCTCTACAGCTTCAAGGTCACCTGCGGCGCCACGGCCGGGCGGCCTCAGCCAGTGATCTTGCGGGCACGCGGGGATCACCCCGCAATCGGCAACGTGACGGCGGCGAAGAACAACGGGAAAGAAGGGCGGGTCCAGGTCGGGGGCAGCGCGGGTCACTGGGCAGACTTTCTTCTCAGCAAACGGTCGCGCAGCCGCCGTGGCCCAGGCGTGGTCCAGCCCCGTGATCGTCCGTAAGCCTTTGCAGGCCACGAGCTTGGCCACCAACAGCCTCCGGAGCCGTGAGCCTGGACTCTGACCACTACTGTTGACCACCGCTGCTGTTGACCACCACGACATTAGGACTCCAGTCGATCGAGCCCCTGCGCGAGCGAGCCAGCGTACCCCACTGCAGGAAGCCCTGCCTCCATGACCTCGCGCACGACAAGGACTAAGGTCACGAGGGACGGGACCAAGGTCGCGCGTCGGCCGAGACCGGGAATAGCTGGGCATCTGCCGTGTCTACCCTGTCAGGGCCACCACCGGGGTAGCCAGGGTGAAGAAGGGACATGCCGTGACTCACAATGACGACCTGCCCGCAGAGGTGCGACGGCAAGACGAAGAGGCCGAACTACAGATAGCCGCGCAGCTAGCCGAGCTAGGCAAGGATACGGAAGCGACTCACAATGACGAGGCGCCCGCAGAGGTGCGACGGCAAGACGAAGAGGCCGAACTACAGATAGCCGCGCAGCTAGCCGAGCTAGGCAAGAATACGGAAGCCATCAGGTATGTAGATCTTGGCCCGGCAGTCCCAATGTGGCGCGTGGGCTACTACAAGGAACACGGACAGTCCTACGTGTTCCTTGTGACCCTGGAAGGACCACGGGATAACCTGGAGGTGACCAGCCAGGCAGCGGTGTCAATCGACGATGCCCTGCTATACATCCGCGGAATTCTCGACGCAGTCGCGAAAGCAATGAAGTCATGAACAGTGCCGGGTGACCGTCACCACGGGCGCACAGAGGCTGTGTAGTGCAAAAACTAGCGTTCAGGGCTTTCGCCTGGGCTATGTAACTATTCGGTAACTATTCGGAATTCTTGTGAGCATGTCGCCGGGCGGCGTGACCGCTTCGGGGCGGTGACGCTGTGGCCGGGTGCCGGTACGATGTCAGCCGGGGGATGGCGGGCGTGTCTATGCCTGCCGGGCAGCGGGTGTGGCGTTCCAGGGCAGGAATGCGCGCTCGCACGGAGATGAGCGGGGCAAACGCCAAACCATAGACGACGGTAGGCGGGACGAATCCTCCTCGTAATGCGCGAGCGTGCCCGGCCAGCGGGGCGTCCGAGCATGCGCGAGCGACTGAGTAACCAAGTGAGAAACTATCGCCACCACCAGCGCTGGACGCCAGCGGACGCTGGCGGACAGTCGATCCCAGGTCAGGCAGGCCGCAGCGTTGGCAGTCAGCGCCGCTGCTTGGCTTCGGGACGAAGAGGCCGCCGGTTCAAATCCGGCCACCCCGACCAGGTCAAAGGCCACTCCCCAACCGGGAAGTGGCCTCTTTCATGGCCGTACAGCAGCAAATTTCATGGCCGTACAGCAGCAAAGTACAGCGTAACTGGTCAGGTGCCTGAATTCGTCGTGATGTGATCAGGCTGGGGCGGGCGTCCAGGGCTGGCCCTCGGTGAGCATGACGAGGGCGTCGATGAAGTTGAGGCCGTGTTTGGCCGCGGTGGATAGGTAGCTGCGGAGAGCGCAGAAGTGGCGAGCGCCGGTGAGGGTGCGCAGGCAGCCCGATATCTTCTGCCTGAGCTTGGTCATGCGGATGTCGCGTTCGGTTCCGTTGTTATCAGGCGGGACGTGCCAGTCGTGGGTGAAACGCAGGTAGTCGTCCTGGCGGTTCAGCAGGCGGCGGGCAAGCGCGTTGTGCTTTTTCATCAGCGCGCCGGACCGGGCGGCGGTCTGGCTGGCCCCGGTCAGGGCGGCGGAGCGGAAGCTGTGGATCTGGGCGGCTAGCGCGGCCGGGTCCACGGTGTCCCGGCCCTGGACGGTCGCCTCGGCGGCCAGTCTTTGCATCTGGGTGAGTGCTTCGGCGGCCTGGGTGGCCCAGCACCATTCGCCCTCGGGGCCAGGTCGGTGACGGCCTGCAGTTCCCGCAGGGCATGCGCGCAGCAAAGCTGGTGATCCGTCCCGGTGCAGATGTCATACGGTGCCCAGGCGTCGTGCACGGCGACCCCGGCGAACGAGGGCAGCACGCCCATCGCCTCGATCGCCTCCTTCCCGCGCCGGGTGTGCACCATGAGCAGGGTGTACTTGCCGGTGCGGGCGCAGTGCACCCAGTGCAGCGTGCCCTGCACGCGGAACCCGGTCTCGTCGAACCCGGCAACCGGGCTGGCGGTGATGTGCTCCCGGACTTGCTGCAGGAACCCATCGAGCTTCCCGGCGGCGCGTGCGGTCAGCGCCGCGACCGTCCCGGACGACAGCGGAATGCCGAACAACTCGGCCAGCGTCTGCGCGGTCCGGTTCTTGGACAGGAACTGCCCGATGTAGAGGTAGACGATGATTGCGGCGATCCGCGGCCCGTACTGCACCGGGCTTCGGCCCCCTGCGGCGCGGCGGCCTTGGTGCGGTGCCCGCAACGGCATTCCCGCTCGATCAGCTGATGTTCGGTCACCTCGGCTTTCACCGGCGGCAGGTCGAACACCTGGCGGCGTTCCACCCCGGTGACCGGCCGGCCCGCTAGGCCAGCGCCGCACCTGCCGCAGCAGCCCGGCTCATGCCGCTCCTCACGGTCCGGCCTGGCCACCTGCGCCAGCGTCGTCCCCTCATGCCCCGCCTGGCCACCAGGCCTGCGTCCGCTCTTCCTCCGCAGCGACCGCGGCGCCGGCTTGGCCAGCCCTTCGCTGGACGGCGGCCTGGAGGAGTTCCGGGAGTTCTGCTTCAGCCGCGCCTCAAGCTCAGCGATCCGCTTCTCGTGCCCGCTCAAGCTCCGCCCGTGCCTGCGCCAATTCCTGGCGCATTGATGCCACCAGCCCGGCGAGCACGTCATACGGAGGTGGCCCTTGATCAGCGGGCACACCCGGACACTACGGGCCAAGGCCGGCTGCCGCCCGCATTTCCGGGCGCATCGGCGTGCCGCCTCAACCCGGCACCGCTGCACCGAGCCGGGATGGCCCTGCCGTACGGCATGACCAGCAGCGCACCATACCCGGCCCGCCGCCATCTGCCCCACCCAGATCCACAGATAGCAAGATCAGCTCCGGTCAGCCATCGCCAGCCCGGCCACGACGGCCCGGGCCACCGGCGAAGGATCGGAGCCATCCAGCGCGAACCCGCCGCGGACATGGACGGCGGGCTGCGCGATCATCCGCGGCGTGCTGCCCCGGTGCGGCCAGGTGGCGGTATGCACCAGGAACGGATGGCACAAGAAGACATCCCCCGCCCGGCCGGCCGCGTGCGCGACCGGCCTGCACAGCACCGAGGGCCGCCAGAAGACAGCATCAGCGCTGGTGCCTGCCTCACCGTATGGCGCCAGGAACTCCGGGACATACAGATGCGAGCCGCAGACCAGCCGCGTCGGCGCCTCATCCAGGCCGACGTCAGTGAACAGGAGCAGCGCCAGCAGCCCACGCGCCCGGGAGCGCACGTTGACCCAGTACCCGCCGGGCCCGTCGTAGCTGCCCTCGATGTGATACCCGGCATTCGCCCGGTCCTCCGACGGGAATCGCACCACCACCGCGCCACCCGCATTCACCGGCGGCGCCCACCGGCCCGGGCCGATCAGCTCGTCATAGGCAGCGGCCAGGGCAGGGGAGGTAGCCGCAGCGGCGAACGGCTCGCCGTCCAGGCAGCCGATCTCGGCAACCGGCGGCCAGGTAGCGGGATCATCCTCGCGGACGCCCCGCTCGCGCAGTGCCTCCCAGATCATCTCCCGGCACGCCCCGGCAGTTGCCGCATCGAAAGCACCCCGGACGGCCACGTAACCATCACGAACGAAGCCATCTACGTCAAGGCCCACCGGCCCATTGTGTGCCGCCAGCGACCACAGGTCACCCGAATTACCTCGCCAGGACAAGCAGCCCTAACTTAAGCATTACGCCCGACCTGACCAGTTACAGTTACAGCTACGGCTACGAGGTGCCGAGGCGCTTGAGTGGCTGGCGGGTCTTGGCGTCCGACACCTCTGTGTAAACGTTCATGGTGACATCGATCTGCGCGTGCCGAAGGATCCGCATGGCCACCCGAGGGTGCACGTCCAGGGCCGCAAGGAGCGTTGCGCACGGTGCCTTACGTCGTGCACGGTGATCTGGCGGACAGCCGCCTTTTGCGCGGGTCTCAAAGCGCCGGTTGAAATCCCGGGGCTCGAACGGCATGCCGACCGCAGTCGTGAACACAAAGCTAGTTTCGATCCATCGGGCGGCCGGCCCGGGGGAATGGACTGGCGACGAGGGTGTCGCTCATCGTGCCGAGCGGCGGTGCTCCGAGGGCGAGGAGGGCTTCATGGAAGCGCCGGAGCGAGAATTTCGTACCCCAGGCGGCTAGGGCCTCGTCCCGAAGCGACATGATCTCGAGCTTGCCCCACGTGTAGCGCCCGTAGGTGGGGTCGTAGGTAGCCCTCGTCGCTTCGCTCCTGGCGGCCGCGCCGAGCAGGAAGGCGTCGGCCTCGAAGCGCGCCGTGGCGTCGTCCACGGTCATCGTCCCCTGATGGATGCCGAGGCCGGAGGCGAGTCCGGTCACTCCGACGAGGGCGTCGAGATAGACGCCGATGGCGAATCGGGGGTCGTCTGCCCTGAAGCCCTGGTCGACCATCAGCTCCCCGGCGTAGTGGGCCCATCCCTCGACGAACGCCTCCGAGAACAGGCTGCGCCTCACGTCTCCCCGGACGAGCTGGCGGAGCATCCGGCCGTGGGCGAAGTGACCGGGCGTGACCTCGTGTACCGTGACGGCGGGACCCATGGTGGCGCTGAAGACGGCCAGCCACTCGTGCTTGGCCTCCTCGTCCCAGGACTCGTCGGGCGGGCTGACGTAGTAGCGAGCCGGGGCATCGTCCTCGAAGGGCCCGGTCCAGTACATCATGGCCGCGGCCCATCGCCGGGACGGGGGAGCCGGGCCGACCTCGCAAGCGCCGCCCGGAGGCGGCAGGAGGTCGTTGTCGATCACGAAGGCCGTGGCCTCGTCGATCGTCTCCCGGGCGGCTGCATAGATCCCCTCTTCACCAGGGTGGTCTCGGAGGAGCTCCCGTATGAGCCGCGACGGCGCCACCCCCGGCGACAATCGCTCGCACGCCTCATTGAGCCTGGTGCGAAGCCGGTCGCGCTCCTGGTCGGCTCGCTCCTCCAGGCGGCCGAGATCGACCGGCATCGACTCCGCGTGCCCGAGCAGGCGGGCCAGTGCCGTCGCGCCGAGCGAAGCACCCGGGTTGCCCGAGGCGGCGGCATCCTGGATTCGCCCGAGCAGCCTGCCGTGCGCCTCCAGGGCGGCGACCTCGGCGTCGGTCGTGCCGTTGATCCCCTCGGCGAGTCCTCTCACCGCCCGGACGAGCGCGCCGGCCACCGGCGCCGGAACGGCCTGCAGCGACTCCAGGGAGGCGTCGACTGCCTCCGGCCACTGGGCGAGGTGCGCCTCCCGCGCCCTCCGGCGCTGCGGCTCGGGGGCGTACTCGCGGTCGTAGCAGGACAGGTCCAGGTTCTGGATGTGGGGAAGTGGGTTCCAGTGCAAGATCTCGGCCTCGGCTTCGGCGTGGGCGGCCTGCTCGGCGGCGCTGAGATGACTCTCGTCGTGCCGGTCGGCGAGGCGCTCACCCGGCGATGAGGGCCCGAGGCGTTCCAGGGCCGCTTTGTGGCCGCTCGGCGAGAGGTCCATGACGACGCCGTCGTACTCGTGGACTCCTGCGAGCTCCCGGATGACCGGGACATTCACGTCCCATACGGCTTTGAGGCGGCGATCAGGCATGGAGGCAGGCTAGTAGCGGTACCTCCGAAACGCCGAGTTCACCGGGCACCTCAGGCCGCTCGTGGAGTCCGGGGCCGGTCTGGAACGCTCCGCACTCGCCTGCCTAACCGGCATCAAGAGCTGACGCCCCTCACATCACTGCCTCAGCGACTGCGGCAGCGGCTGCCGGTTCCAGGGCTGGCTGGAATGAGGATGGAAGCGGAATCGGGGGTGGACAGATACGCCTTCGACCGGTCCACCGGGAAGATGAGCGCCCAGGGCCGCTGGAGCGGCAGTTCGATCCGGGCGGCGAGGCAAATCGCCTGCTGGCCGCCTTGTGCTCATTGGGTGACTGCGTCCGGGCTGGCTGGGATCCTGAAGATGTGGATGGACTGGTCCTTGGAGCGGCATCTCTTGTCCTGCTCCGGTTTCGCCTTGTCCGATACAACCACGACCTGGTCGGGCGCGATCCAGGACACTCCTTCGACGGTGCCGTAGATGATCTCGCCAAGCGCGTCCCGCGGGAACGCGTGGGTGGTGCCCTCGTCGGTGATACCCCAGCTCGTCGGCCTGAGCCTGCCGGTCCATAGTGCCGAGGACGCCTGCGAGACAACGGTGATCCGCTCGCCGTCCACGGAAATGCCGCTGTAATCCTCGAACAACAGCGTCTCCGGCAGCCGGATCCTGGCCACGTGCTCCCAATGGCGCGGGCCGCGGTGAAAGACCTGTATCCGCCCGCCGCCGGGGATGCGGCCCTTGGCGCCTCCTTCGCATTTGTTGCCTTCGCAAAGTCCAAGCAGGTAGCTCCGCCCGTTGCGGTACACGCACGTCAGGCCCTCCAGGCCCTTGTTGGGCCGGTCAAGCGGGAAGTCCAGCCATGCCGCCGACATATAGCGGAAGCTTCCGTCGTACTCCTGCACTTTGGCCATGAAGCACTTCGGCCCCCTGGGCAGGGATTCGATCAGCACATAGAAGCGATCGGACTCGCGATCGTATGCGATGTCCTCAAATCCTCGGCGGTGGCCGTGGTCCTGCTCGATGATGCGGTTGCGCTGGGCGCTCGAGAGCCCGGCGCCGATGCACGCGATGCCGGGCAGGTTGTCGAAAATGACGTAGAAGGCGCCGTCTTTGGCGAGGACCCCGCTCGCCTCGAGCCTGGGATCAAGCTGGTCGCCAAGTACGTCACGGATCTTTGCTTCCCTCAGCAGTTCCAGCTGACCGGCCTGCGATTGCACGGTGTTCATTTCTTGGCCTCCAGCGTGCGGAGAACGGGCGGGCGATCAGCTCACGCCTGCCGCGGCAGCGTTTCTATGTCAACCGGGAAGTCAGCGGCGCCGGCGCGGGGCATCGTCTTCCTCAGGTCTTCCAGCTGCCGCCCGGCGCTGTCACGCCTCATGCGGACGTAGTGGACGATTCCCTCTGCCTTCTCGTTCCCATGGCGCAGTTCGTACTGGCGGCACCCGCTTAGATAGACCTCGTCGTTGCTGAACTGCCGCCCGGTGAAGGGCTGGCCGTAGGGCGTGACGGATTCCAGGTAGGCCGCCTGGCGGACACGGTCCCACAGGCCGCCCGCGCCCTCGGCCCCGATGCGCGCGGCCATGGAATCCGGATTGAATTCGGTGTCGATCAGGTGTTCCAGGTAGTCTAAGTAGTACTGACGGTAGTCATGGTTGCGCAGCAGGTTCTGTACGAGCGGGATACGCGACGTGGTGTGGTTGCCCGAGTAATTCCTCGTGTTGCTCGGCCAATCGAGAATGTCAGTGTATTGCCATTGGGTGCCGAAGTAGTCGATGCCCAGGCAGTTGTCGTAGTCCCACGGGATGAACGTGAAGTAGGGTGAGCCGACGAAGTCGTCTTCGGCGCCCTTGCGCCCGGAATTATAGAGGTAGTAATTGGACGGCGTCGCGAAGTAGTTGTCCCAGCTGCCGAGCAGCAGATTGACGGCCGCCCAGCGCAGGAAAGCGCGTGCGTTCATGATATCGTCTACTGACGCACGGAAGGCATCGGTGTCGAACCGCTTGTCGCCGCCCGTAAGCCGCGCCCCGTTGATCGTGGCGATGAGACGGGCGAGGTCGTCGTAGGTGTTGGCTGCAGCGTCGTCGTCATTGGTCTTGAGACGATATGCGCGCTTCTTGCTTTCCGGCTTGAAGTACTGGCGGCCGCTGTCATCACCATCAGGCCCGATACGGTGTTCGAGTGTCGCGCATCCAATGTCGCCACAGTAGGCCTTGTACAGGTTGCCACGGTCGTTCTTACCGAAGTGATCCTTCAGGAACCTCTTGTCGACCTGCTCAATGACGGAGAACAGGCCACTGTAGGTGGCATCGAAGGCCAGCTTGGCGTAGGTGTGCCGCGGCGCCGCCAGGCCAGCCTGGCCGAACAGGTGCCAGGCTATCGCCTCACGCATCTGGGAAGGGTCGTTGTACATCGACTTGAGATTGACGCGAGCCATTCCGGCGAACGGGCCGCCGCCTTCCGCCGTCTTGAAACTTATCTTCCATGACGGCTTCGGCGCGAACAGTGTCCTGTTTCCGCTGTTCATCATCGAGAAGGCCGGCGTGCTTAAGAGAACACCCTCATCGCCGGGCCCCGGGATATGCCGGCCGTCCTTCGGATCGGTCCGCCACAGTTCGAGCCGGGCGCCATCCGGTGCCTCTAACGGGCGTTGCAGGACCGCGCGCCGATGGGGAAAGTTCGTGGCATGGATCATGTACATGTCCGTGTCGAAGAACTCGGCCTTGCCCTGAGATGCCCTGACATACTCCTGGACCGCCCGCCCGGCGGCGGTCGGCTGCCCGCTGTCATCGAGCAGCACCAGCCCCGCTGGCTGCGGGCCTGGCCCGGTTTCCTCAAGCAGGAGGCCGAAGAGGGCAAGATACTCGGCCCTCGTGCGCAGCGACGCGTCACCACGGCCCGCGGCCTCATTGGCCCTGTTCGCCAGATCCCTGCTGCGCCCTGCGGGCAGGTCGGTCACCACCACCGCCCGGCCCTTGAAGATGTCGCAGAACCGCTCTTTGCCCACAGTCGCTTCCATTGGCCTCTCCCAACGGCCGCCCGGCCGTTACCGCCAACCGGCCCGGCGCAAGGCGCGCCACCCGAGTTGGGTTCCCTTCCTGGGTAACTCCTCCCGGAGGAAAGAGCAAGCGCCGCCCCGGCTGATACATCGGGCAATGTCCCTCCTGGCGGCGGGAGGCTGAGACGCATGTCGCCTGGCCCACCTGCACCCCGTTCGGCGCATCCGGCCGGCTGTTGCTCGAGCGTTCCCGGTGCCTGGGGAGCCCGCACGGCGGGATGCGCCGGTCGGACGAGCGGGTCATCCATCATGAGGTAACCGCCGATCTGCAGTAAGCAGATCCTGAGATAGAATGACTTTATCCCCGGAATGCCAGGTCGCATCCGGGTCAGCGTGCCCGCGGCCGTCGAAGCCCGCGGCCAACCGCCGTACCGCGACTCCCGGATCGGCTGCCAGGTTCGCCAGGGCGGCGTCCTCGGTAGTTCGATCGGTTACGGTGACGATTCGTGCGGGCACCAGGGAGGCTCGGATGTGGCGGGGACCTCCTGTCCGCACGGCATCCCATATCCCTGCACCCATTAATCCCCGAAGGAACTGCACATGGCGGCCCTGACGATATCCATCGAGCCGGACGAGTTACTCGGATTAAGCGCCCTGGCAGAGCTCGATGAGGCGGCGGATAGCGGCAAGGATGATGTCGCCAGCACAGCAAAGGCGCTGATGCACGGTGCGCTAGCTGCGAAGCTGGATGAACTCGGCCTCCCGTGGGCTCCGTCCCCGGAAACAGTGAGGAAGCACGCAGCTGAAGCCGCCGAGCCAGCCAGTGGCCTGCTCGGACTGATGAAGAGCGACCGCGTCAGAAGATACGCGGAGAGCGTCCTGCTGGTCGCCGCATTGGTTGTGCTCTGGGGCGGTTACATCCAGGGCTGGGAGTGGACCGGCTTCCGGGCGAACGAGCAGCTATGGGACTGGCTTCATCTTCTGCTGCTGCCAGTCGTCATCGGCACTATTCCGCTATGGATTGAGCATTCGGATTACATCAGCCGGGCCAGGCGCGTGGCATATATCGTCGGCATCGCGGCTTTCAGTGGGCTCGTCGTAGCCGGCTACCTGATTCCCCTTAACTGGACAGGCTTCTCCGGCAACACGCTCTGGGACTGGCTTGAACTGATATTGCTGCCGATTGCAGTGACCACCGCGCGATTCTTGCCTTCGGCCCTTCGCTCCCTACGGCCTTATCACCAGGGAGTTATTGCCTTAATTGTTGTCGGATGGATCGTCACCATCATTGGCGGCTACGCCCTGAGCTGGTACTGGACGGGCTACCAGGGGAACACGCTCTGGGACTGGCTGGGGTTGCTGCTGTTGCCCCTGCTGGTTCCGGTCATCCTGGTGCCAACCGCGCTCAAATGGACATCGAGCAATGCTGCGCAGCCCGCCCGATCGGCAGGCGCGGCGGCTAAAGGGCGGTGAGATGCCGGCCCTGCGGGCGCGCCGGGCAGGGCCCGGGCGTTGCGCGATGCGGAGTGGTGGCCTGCCGCCGGGGTGCGTGCCAGCGGCAGTAGCTCGTCGACGGACCAGTGGTCGCTGGCGTGCCGGGCGTATTTGGCGGCCAGTACTCGCCCGTCTGGCTCGATGAGGAAGTCCGCGGGCAGGCCGGGGGCGGTGTCCCCGTGCCGGGGGGCGGGCGAGCCGCCGGCGCGGATGCCACGCAGGATGATGGGGTAGACCCGACCTTGCTGTCGTCCGCCGACGGCGGCAGCCTGGTGCGGGTGATCGCCGGCGAGCTGGCCGAGCACCGCGGGCCCGGGGCGACGCACACGCCGTTGGCGCTGATGCACGCCACCGTGTCTGCCGGGGCGCTGCACCGTGAGCTCCTGGTGCTGGGATGTCAGCCCATCCGGGAGCCCGTCGCGCATTACGACCCATTCGTGATGAACACCCGGATAGAAGTCATGCAGGCACTGGAGGACTTCCAGGCCGGCCGCTTCGGGACCATCCCCCCGAACGCGCTGATGCCACACGTGCCAGATCCCGATCCGATCCGAGCCGAGCGCACGGGCATCTGAGGCACAGCCGCCTCTCGGTCAGCGGAGCCCGGATGTCACGTCCGGCTGGTACGGGGTGTCAGGGTGGTGACACCCGCAACGAGGGAATGCGACAGATGCCCGACACCGACTGGCTGGCTGCTGCCTTCGAGGAGCACGGCGACCACCTGCGCGCGGTGGCCTACCGCCTGCTCGGCTCAGTGAGCGACGCCGACGACGCGGTCCAGGAAACCTGGCTGCGGCTGACCGGCACGGATACCAGCGAGGTGGAGAATCCCGGCGGCTGGCTGACCACCATCGTCGCGCGGGTGTCCCTCAACATGCTCCGCTCGCGCCGGTACCGGCATGAGGAACCGGTCGGCGATTCCTGGCCCGGCCGGCTGCGGGTCGTCCTGGCCCTGACGATCAGCGCGGCACGGCGGATCACCGCGATTGACGTGATAGCTGACCCTGCCCGGCTGCGACGTCTGCAGCTGGAGGTGCTGCCGGACTGAGAGGCAAATGGCGCACTCGGCGGGAACGGATTTCCCGGAGTGCCGAAGCTCCCGGAATCATTCCGGGCTGATGGAGCGAGTTTCGGCCAGGCCGTACGCTCCCTCTGCGGGCCTGTGGCTCGTCAACCAGGTCTGTGATCTCGTTCAGGCCAGGACCGGACCGGCGGGAAGCACCACCCGGCTGCACATGAGCCTCGACCGGCCCTGACGCGTCAGCACCGTGGGCGGGGCCGGTAGGGCGGGCGGGGCGGGCGGGCGAAGAAGCAACAGCCCCGGTGCGCCACCATAGTTGCACTGGATGTAAACTTGACCCCACTGCAATTTTTGTGCCAGTGCAAACTTATAGTGAGATGCACGAGGATGATCGCTGATGTATCCGCGGCGGGCGCGCGCGGCTCGCTGCGGGAGCGCAAGAAGCTGGCGACCCGCCGCGCGATCCGCCGGGTGGCGCTTGACCTGATCGCGGAGCGCGGCTTCGCGCATGTCACCGTGGAGGACATCGCCGAGGCGGCCGACATCTCCCCGCGGACTTTCTTCAACTATTTTCCGTCGAAGGAAGCAGCGCTCTTCGGAGCCGACCCGGAGCGGGCGGAGGCGCTGCGCGAGCGCCTCGTCCGCGAGGCCCCGGCGCAGAGCGCGCTGACCGTGCTCCGGATGGTGCTGACCGACGAGGCCCTGGCCGTCGGCACCGAGCTCGGCGCGCTGGGCGGCGATCCGGCGGCCTGGCTGCGGCGGATGAAGGCCGCGCACGTCGATTCCCACCTGCGGGCGGCGCAGGCGGCGCACATGGCGATGGTCGAGCGGGTGATTGCCGAGGCCCTCGCCGAGCGGCTCGGGACTGACTGCGATCGCGACCCTTACCCGGTGCTGCTCGCCGCTGCGGCGACCGGCGTTATCCGGGCCACCATGACGTTCTGGGCGAGTTCCGGCGGCGTGGTGGCCCTTGACCAGCTCACCGACCTCGCATTCCAGGCGCTGGCCGACGGCCTGCCCGAGCGCTGCGCGCTGCGCCGCATAACCGAGACCTCTGGCCGGAAGGAAGATTGCTGATGACCCCGCCCACTCCGTCAGCCGGAGATCACTCACCGCAGGCAGCGGCCAGCGCCGCGGCCGGCGTCGTGAGCGAGAACGGCACCCCGGACGGCAACGGGGCGCTGCCCGGCCTCAGCCACCGCAGGATCCTGGTGATCATCGGTGCGCTGATGCTCGGGATGCTGCTCGCGGCGCTTGACCAGACCATCGTCTCGACCGCGCTGCCGACTATCGTCGGCGACCTGCACGGCGGCTCGCACATCGCCTGGGTCATCACCGCCTACCTGCTCGCTACCACCGTGTCCACGCCGCTGTGGGGCAAGCTCGGCGATCAGTACGGGCGGAAGGTCTTCTTCCAGGCCGCGATCGTCATCTTCCTGGCCGGGTCGGTGCTATCCGGGATCAGCAGCTCCATGTTCGAGCTCATCGCGTTCCGCGCGATCCAGGGCCTCGGCAGCGGCGGCCTGATGGTCGGCGCGCAGGCGATCGTCGGGGACATCGTCTCGCCCCGCGAGCGCGGCCGCTACGTCGGGTTGTTCGGCGCGGTCTTCGGCCTGGCCAGCATTGTCGGCCCGCTGCTCGGCGGGGTGTTCGTCGACAACCTGACCTGGCGATGGATCTTCTACATCAACGTGCCGATCGGCGTGATCGCGCTCATCGTCGTTGCCCTCCAGGTGCCAGGCAAGCTGGGCCGGGTGCACCACTTCATCGACTACCTCGGCTCGGCCTTGCTGGCCCTGGCCGCCACCTCCTTCATCCTGCTGACCAGCCTGGGCGGCACGACCTACGCCTGGAACTCGGCACCGATCTGGATCCTGGGCAGCTGCGGTGTCGCGCTCGTCGGGGTATTCGTGCTCGTCGAGCGCCGGGCGAAGGAGCCGGTGCTGCCGCTGCACCTGTTCACCCTGCGCGCGTTCACGGTGACCAGCATCGTGGGATTCATCGTCGGGTTCGCCATGTTCGGCGCTATCACTTACCTGCCGGCCTTCTTCCAGGTCGTCAAGGGCGTCTCGCCTACGCTCTCCGGTGTCCAGCTGCTGCCGCTGATGGCCGGGCTGCTGGTGACGTCGATCGGGTCCGGTCAGATCATCTCCAGGACCGGCAAGTACCGCTTCTTCCCGATCGCGGGAACCGCCGTGATGACCCTCGGCCTGTTCCTGCTGTCGCTGATGGGGGTGGGAACGTCTAGCCTGGTCGACTCCCTCTACATGCTCGTCCTGGGCCTGGGCATCGGCGGCGTGATGCAGGTTCTGGTCATCATCGTGCAGAACGCCGTCCCGCACAGCGAGCTGGGCGTCGCCACCTCGGGCGCGACGTTCTTCCGCTCGATCGGCGGTTCCTTCGGCACGGCCATCTTCGGCGCCATCTTCTCCAACGTGCTCGTCGGGAACCTCGCGAAGCACCTGCACGGCATCCAGCTGCCGGCCGGCTTCTCGGCCGCGGACGCGACGCCGGCCCTGCTCGCGCGGCTGCCCGCGACGATCTACCACGGTTTCGTGGCCGGCTACGCGGAGTCGATCCAGACGGTCTTCATCGTCGCCGTCCCGATCGCGGCGCTGGCCTTCCTGGCCAGCTGGCTGATCCCGCAGGTGGAGCTGAGGCAGTGGCCCGACAGGGACCGCGCGGCCGCGGGCGCGGCGGCGGCACCCGAGGCCATCGGCCCGCAGGAGGCGACCACCACAACCCGGTCATGACGATCGCGGCCGGGCCGCCAGTGAGCGCCCGGTCCGCGCCTTGACAGGGGTCCTGACGACGCCGAAGGTGAAGATCATGACGCCCGAGTCCGGCGAGCGCTCGCGGTGGGCCGATCTGGGCGGACCGCTGCACTATCTCGACTTCGGCGGCCCGCCGGACGGGCCGGTGATCGTCTGCGTGCACGGGCTGGGCGGCTCGGCAGTGAACTGGTCGGCACTCGCGCCGCTGCTGTCAGACCGGTGCCGCCTGCTCGCACCCGATCTGGCCGGGCACGGCCTCACCCGGTCGGGCGGACGCCGCACAGACGTGGCGTCGAACCGGGCCCTGCTGCATCAGTTCATCGAGAAAGTGCCTGCGAGCCCCGTCATCCTGATGGGCAACTCGATGGGCGGGATGATCTCGCTGCTGGAAGCGGGCGCCGCGGCCAGCGCCGTTGCGGGCCTGATCCTGGTCGACCCGGCGCTGCCGTTCACGCCAGCGCGGCCGGACCCGCTGGTAGCCGCCATGTTCGCCGCGTATGCCACGCCAGGACTGGGCAGCGCGCTGCTGAAGCACCGGCGCCGGCTGCCGGCGGAGCGCCTGGTCGCGGACACCATGGCACTGTGCTGCGCCGATTCCTCGCGCGTCAGCAGGGCCGTGCTCGCCCGGCATGTGGACGTCGCGCGGCAGCGCGAGGCGTTCGCCGGCGCTGACCAGGACTTCGCCGCCGCCGCGCGCTCCGTCGTCGCCACGGCCGGCCGGGGCCAGGCCTACCGGCAGGCTGTCCAGTCCGTCAGGTGCCCGGTGCTGCTGCTGCATGGCGCCGCCGACCGGCTGGTGCCGGTCTCGGTGGCCCGCGCCGCCGCCCGTGCCCACCCGGCCTGGTCACTGGTGGTGCTGCCCGACACGGGCCACGTTCCCCAGCTGGAGGCGCCACGGGAATGCGCCGCCGCCATCATCGGCTGGCTCGGCTCAGCCGGGCACGGTGCGGCGGAATCGGCCAGCCGCGGACCCGCGACCCGGGCCGGCTGACCAGCCTCGCAGCCGCGGACCCGGCCCGGCCCGGCCGGCCCGCGCCAGCCCTTCCATACGGCCCTGACCCGGCCCCTCCCGGCGGGCCCGACCCCGGCCCTTCCCGGCCCTTCCCCGCCCTT
>Ga0187862_10000363_pt1 | contig 52981 bp, 70 predicted proteins | sample June2016WEW_10_1_FD_133003 | JGI IMG/M metagenome (GOLD analysis project Ga0187862, IMG submission 133003) | Peatland microbial communities from SPRUCE experiment site at the Marcell Experimental Forest, Minnesota, USA - June2016WEW_10_150 | ecosystem: Environmental > Terrestrial > Soil >... | reverse complement strand
GATAAATGCGGAGCTTTATTCCTCTTACCTCTATCTTTCAATGGCCTCTTATTTTAAGCGGCTGAGTTTCGACGGGTTCGCCAGGTGGATGGAAGTACAGGCGCTCGAGGAATTGACTCATGCCATGAAATTTTTCAACTTCGTAAACGAGCGGGGGGGTAAGGTCGACCTGAAGGCAATCGAAGGTCCACAGACCTCATGGGATTCGCCGCTTTCCGCTTTCGAAGCGGTTTACAAACATGAAGTCAAGGTGACAGGTCTGATTTACGATCTGGTCAACCTGGCAACGGAAGAAAAAGACCACGCGACAAGCAATTTCCTCCAGTGGTTCATAACGGAACAGGTCGAGGAAGAAACCAGCGCAGACAGTATCGTGCAGAAACTGAAGCTGATTGGAAGCGAGGGTGGGAGTATCTATATGCTGGACCAGGAACTCGCACAAAGAGTCTTCACCCCTTTACCCGGAACGACCATCCTGGGCGCCGGCAAAGGCGGAGCGTGATCCGATCCGGACCCGAATTGCAATGGCGAAGCGGTGGGTAACCCCGATCCTTGCCCCGGCCCTTAAACGAAGTGCATGGATGAGGGTCAAGCAGTCGAAAACAATAAGTGCGGCAATCGATGCGAGGGCAGGCCAAAGCAGCATGGGTGGAGTCACGCCGATCTGCTGATCCAGAAATAACAAAATAGCGCGGCAAAAATTACGTTTCCGGCCCATACCCCCAATGAAGGCGGCAGGGAGCCTGCGAAGGCCAGCGAGCTTCCGACGTTTGATATGGCAATGAAAGCGAAAGCTATAAAAAGCGAAATGCCGACACCGGCCCCTATCCCTCCGTGGATTCCCTGCCTCAGAGCTATAAGGGTCCCGAGCAAAGTCAGGATAAGCGTGGCAAGAGGCGATGCAAGCCGCAAGTGGAGGTCAACCCTGTAAGGGGTCGAGCTGAATCCCTCACCCTCTATTTTTTCCACGTAGCGGTGCAGATCTGTCCAGCTAAGGTATCGCGGAACGGTTTCGCCTTTCTTGAAGTCACTTGGTGTGACTTTCAAATCATCCAGTTGTTTTCGCTCGAACCACTGCTGGTCCTTGTTCCCGTCGTGGAAGCTTATGATGAGGCCGTCCTCGGCAAGCCACCCTGGATTGGTCCACGATATACGCCGCGCGTCTATTCTCTGGATCAAGTGGAAGTTAGTATCCAGAAAAAATATAGACGCTATCTGCATGACATTTTTCGCCTGGTCGTAGAGCCGGATCTGGTAAATGGTATTCTCATCGCGGAACCACAGGTTTTCCGGGTTCATCCAGAGCGCCGGCTTTTCGTGTTCTACGCTGATCGCCCAAGTGTCTTCCACTTTCTGGTTGAGGGGACGCGCGACGAACTCCGCTATGCAAAAATGGAGTACCGAAAGCACGAGCGCCGCAACTACGATCGGCGCGACATAATAAGAGGGATTAATGCCGGCGGTCTCCATTGCGATTAATTCCCGGTTCCGCTTCAGCATCCCGAGTGCGATGATTGCTGAAAGTAGGGCCGCCATCGGGATGCCTTGGGTTAAGATCATGGGAATTTTGAACAGAAAGTAGGTGTAAATCTCCCGGAACGTGAGATGATTCTCGACCAAACGTTCCACCCGCTCGAAAAAATCGACGACGAGGTAAATCCCGGCGAAGCTGACAGATGCCAGCGCGAAGACGGGCAGAAAATGCTTCAGGATGTATCTGGGGATTATTTTCAATGTGCGATTGCCCCATGTTTGCGGGCATTGGAGCCGATCCGCCGAAGAAGTGCAAGCGGCTGCGCGAGCAATGCAATGTAGAAAGGTGTCTCCCTGTGCATTTTTGTCCACAGATAGACGACCAGGACAAAACTTAGCAGGTTAGGAGTCCAAACGGCAAAGAAAGGCGGGACCAGCCTGCTGTCGCCCAATGTCTTGCCGGCCGATAGCAAAATGTAATAAGTGAGGAAAATTCCCACACCGAGCGTAATTCCCGTCATTCGGCCCCTCTGGCGGAAAAGGGAGCCAAGGGGAGGTCCAAGCAATCCGAGAAGCAGGCAGGCCGAAGGGAAAGCGATCCTCTGGTGCAGCTCAAGGCTCCACCAGACAAAATCGGCTTTATCTGTGGCGTTCTCTGCCCGATTGTAGATCTGAGCCAGGTTCATCTCACTTCTTTTCCTGACTGAATTATCCGGCGCCCCCATTATTTCGTCCATTGAGAGGATAAAATCGTAGTTTTTGAACGCGACGGCCTGGGCGGCTTTCAAGTCATTGGCTGCGCGGGTTATCATGCCATTTGAAAGCCTGAAAGTGATGGCGTGGGAGTCCGACGGAATATCGACCTTGGCGCTCTCGGCCGATATTGTGACTTTTTCATCCGGTTGTCTCTGATCCTGGATGAAAATTCCCTTGATCGTATAGTCCGAGCGATCAAGCGATCTGCAAAAGAGTACCAGTTTCGGAATAGTGGAAATAAAGACGCCTTCTTGCAGAAAAGACTGGATAGAGGTGCGGCCAAGCGATCTCAGCTTGACCTCGAATGCATGGTTTGCAGCAGGGAGAACCCAAATTGTGTTTACGAACGAGAGTATGGTCATAAGGGTAAGCACTCCGAGCACTGGGGGCAGAAAGCCCAGAAAACCGGTTCCCGCCGCTCGGAAGGCAACAAGTTCGTTATCGCTGTTCAGGCGCACGAAAGCAAGCATAACTCCCAGCAGGGCCGCTATCGGGGCCGCAAACATAACGAGCCTCGGCATTGCGAAAAGGATCAATTCAGTGACATCTTTCAGGCTGCACGAGGAGGCGAAAAGAATACGCATGAGCTGGAGAAGCTGTCCCGTAATGAGCAGGAAGCAGGCCCCTGTCAGGCAAATGAGTACGGGGGGACATTGCTCGCGCAGAACATAGGTGTAGAGAGTCTTTTTCATGATGGGGTAATCTATCCAATGAATGTAGATAAGGTCAATTGCAAAGATGAGGCTGGGATGGAATACATCCGCCTGCGCCTGGAGGAGAATGGGGGATACTCCTGAAAAAACAGTAAAGATTTGCCGCCCTTGAGACGATATTTTAAATACATGAGCAAACCCGTGGAGAGGATACAGCGAGTGAATGCCCACGGGGGCGAAATTTCAATCCAATGCGGGTTTATGTGAGTAATCAATTTAAAACTGTTCCGTTAGAGACAGGCTTGCCTCAATTATCAAAAAAACAACACATTTTCAGGAGGGTTCAGATGGTCCAAACCCAAGCATCGAACATTTATCACCGAACTGCAATTGAAACCGCTGATCCGCTCCAACTGATCATTCTGTGCTATGACGCGGCGATAAATGACCTCAAGCAAGCCGAAGAGCTTCACGAAAGGCACGAAATGAACGAGGCCTACCGGAAAATCAGGCACGCCCAGGACATAATCACGGAGCTCCTGGTGGGTCTTGACTACGAAAGGGGAGGAGATGTGGCCCGGAACCTTAATCGGCTTTACAATTTCACCCTCAGGCAGTTGATCGGCATAAACAGTCGCGAGAATACATTCATTTATAAGCATCTGATCAGAATTCTTTCCGACCTCAGGGACGGTTGGGAAGCGATCAAGCTGAGTCCAAGCCAGACTTCGGTGAAGTCGGGGCTTCTTCCTAGAAATTGGCAGGCTTCTGCATAGGATTTAGTGATGGAAAGAAGCGAATCGTGCTGGACGGATCAGGCTGAATCCATTCTGGACCAGCTCTTGAAATTTACCGCGCAGCTTGCGGAATTCGAAAACGATCCGCAGGTTGACGCTAAAGCGCTTTCGGACGCCTGCATCCGTCGTCTCGACGATCTAAAGCGACTTATGCCGAAGGAATCGGAAAACTCGCAGGTGGCTAGGAGCCAAATTCTTGAAAAAATGCGGGACCTTTATGTCCGCACTCAAGTTTGCCTTGAGATTCTTGAAAGCAAAAACAACCGGGTGGCTGCCAAGCTTGAAAGTCTGTCCAGGACCAGACATGCAGTCACCGCGTACACCACGCGGCAGGGTCACAATCGGTGAGCAGGTCAATGGGTGAATTGGCCTGCTCAACCGTTTTTCTTAAGTTTCCGATCAGACCACCTTTTGAAAAAACCGGTGACTTTCGAGCAGGAGGTGGCCTCGACTATCCTGAGCTTTCCTCGTCTCACCATCACATCCTGGAGACAAGCCTTCAGATAAGAACATGGGAGGCACCCGCGCTGAGGCTGCATTATCCCCTCTTCATCAACAGGACACACCTTGTCCCCATCGCCGAAACACTCCGGAGGATCAACAGCCCCTGATTGGGAGCAACTCGATGGTATTTCCTTCATGTACGCCCTCCGGCGCACGCCATTATTCGAGAATTTCCAGCACAGCCCGTTTCTTCAGTTTCGTTGCGGCCGCGTTCAAGATCGTTCGCATTGCATGAGCGTTTCGGCCTTCCTTGCCGATTATTTTTCCCAGGTCGTCTTTGGCTGCCCGTAATTCTATCACGGATATCTGGTGCCCGGTAATCTCTTTAACGACAATCTGTTCGGGATGTTCCGCAAGACAACGCGCAATGTATTCAACCAGCTCTTTGATTTGAATGTCTTCCATAACCGCAGGCTCCTGTCGATGGCCGTCTGCCAAAAGTCAGGGAATCCGAGGGATTCCTGTAAATTGAATCGGTACGCCAGTCAGGAAGAAGATAAGGTGGAAAAGCAGGCGATTGATCGCAGGAGCAAGGAGAACAGAACCTGACAGCTTTACAATGGCTCAAGTATTTGTAAAATTATGAAAAATCGGTTATGGTGTCAACTGATTTTCGAGTGTAAATAAGATGTTAAGAAAATGAACTTTAGCACAAGCTCGACGTCCCGTCTTCACCTTTCTTACCATTGGTGATAACCTGTCAGCGGGCGTAAAGAAAGGCAAGTTCTTGAATTAATTGACTTAGCAAACGTAAAACATTTCTTTTCGTCCATCCTTTCAACGAAAGAAATTAGCACAAAATGGGGAAAAAAGTTTCAGAAACAAATTTTGACGTCCCGGTCAAGATAGAAAATCAGCCTCTGATTGAATCAATCGCAGTTGATCTGCCTGCGCCAAGCCTGAACGACAATACCGCAGACCTCGACAGGCTCGCCCGAACTCTAAGTCAGCTCGGGTGTTCCCCGGTTCAAATCGCGCCCGGTAAAATGGACGAGTTAGTCAGGAGAATGCGCGGAAACGATCTGTGCTTCCGTGCGGTAGTGGGATACACCGGCAGGCATTGGGAGGTCCTGGACGTGGTTTCCCGGTCGTCCCATTCGGCCGTTTTCGGCTTTGCACTGGATCTGGGTACCTCCAGCCTGGTTTTGCGTCTGATCGATATCGCACGCAAAAAGATCATCCGAGAAGTTTCGGTAAAAAATCCCCAGGCGGCTTGGGGGGAAGATATCCTCAGCCGTATCATATTTGCCCGAAATCAAGAAGGCCTTGCTGTCCTTCGGGACTCGCTGGTGGAAGCCTGTTCGGATGCGATGTTCAAAATGCTCGAAGATTCAGGGATCTCTGCTCATCGCATCTACGCCCTATCCTGCGCAGGAAACACGGCGATGAGCCATTTTTTCTGGGGCATTGACCCGTCAAACATATGCCGCGAACCTTACATTCCCGCGGCAAACACTTTCCCGATGGCCCGCGCAACAGACCTTGGGTTCGGTTCTTTACCCAACGCGTTGCTCTATCTTTTTCCCAATGTCGGCTCATACGTTGGGGGCGATATCATCTCAGGAGTGATCGCAGCGGGTTTGAACAGATCGACGGGCATTCACATGCTCATAGACGTCGGAACAAATGCCGAGATAGTGCTGGGGAACTGCGAGTGGCTGCTGGCATGCGCTGGTGCCGCCGGTCCGGCCCTTGAAGGCGGGGTTGTGGAGCGCGGAATGCAGGCCGTTGCCGGGGCAATCGACAAGGTGAGGATCAACAGGAAGACTCTGGAGCCCGATTTCCGGGTAATCGGAGGCGTGCAAGCGTCGGGCATCTGCGGGTCCGGCCTGATAGAACTTGTGGCCGAGATGTTTTCGTCGAAAATCCTGAACATCCAGGGTAAATTCAGTACGGGACTCAGTTGCTCTCGCCTGAGAAACACACGGGATGGCCCGGCATATGCGCTGGCTCTTTCTTCTCAGACCAGCGACGGAGGTGAGATGCTCATATCTGAGATAGACATCGGAGTTTTTTTGAAGTCAAAAGCGGCGATGTACACTATACTGTCTCTGATCTGCCGAAAGGTAGGACTCAGCTTGCATGATTTAAAGAATATTTATATAGCGGGAAACTTCGGCAATCATATAGATCCCGAAATGGCGGTTCGAATCGGCATGATTCCGGATCTGCCGCTGGAAACATACCATGGGATCGGGAACTCGAGCATCCTGGGGGCCTGCATGCTCATGTGCGACCGAACACTTCTGGAGGAGGCCGAAAAAGTTCGAGACATGATCACCTACGTTGAACTCAACGTCAATATCGAGTTGATGAATGAGTTTCGAGGGGCGCTTTTCATTCCTCACACCGATCCTAAGCTTTTCCCGTCCGTGAGGATACCGCAAAGTAGCCCTCAATCGCTCAATACCCGGGTTTGACAATGAACCGACCGACGCAGACCAACAGGTACCAGCAAAACGGGGCAAAGCCCAGATTCACTGTCAAGGGCGTCTATATCGCCAGGCTTCTGGTTAGCCTTCTACTGGGTCTCAACATCGTTTTCATTTTTACAATCTTTTTTTCCTCCAGCGGACTTCCCGGTTACTGGAAACAGGACCAACAGGTAAAGGAACTCCAGGAAAAGGTCCTCAAGCTCAAGACTGAAAACCAGAAACTCTTCGAAATGATTCAGTCCCTCAAAACCAGTCCTAAAGCACAGGAGAAGCTCGTTCGCCAGGAACTTGGGTGGGTCCGTGAAGACGAAATCATCCTCGAATCCGCAGAGAAGAAAAACGAAGGTGGCGAAAAAGCGATTGGACCGATCAAGCCTTTCAGTTTTCCGAAATAGTTTCGGGCAACGCATCTATTATTTGAGTGCCATGGGTAAGACGCTGACCCCAGCGCCATCGAGTGTTTCACGTATGGCCCGTGCCAGTCTCCACGCGCCGGGGGTATCCCCGTGAATACAAAGGGTATCTGCTTCGAGTTTGATTTCCTCCTTGTCTATGCTAATCATCCGGCCTGATGTGACCAGGGTGAGGATGCGCTCCTGCACCGCGCCAGGGTCATGGATTACCGCGCCCTCCAGAGTTCGAGGGGCAAGTTGGCCGTTGCTGAGGTAGGCGCGATCCGGGAACACCTCTTTTACCACCTTGAGTCCTTCCGCAATGGCCATTTCGGCGCAAAGAGAGCCGGCCAGGGCGACGAGGATAAGCTCAGGATCGTAGGTCTTAATAGCGGAAATAACCTCTCTTGCCGCTCGCTCGTCTCTTGCCGCCAGGTTGTAGAGCGCCCCGTGTGGCTTGACATGCTGGAGTTTCATCCCGCACTCCCGTGCGAAACCGGCCAGAGCGCCTATCTGGTAAATTATGTAGTTCTTGATTTCGCCCGGGAAGGTTTCCATATTGCGACGGCCGTAACCCAGAAGATCCGGGTAGCCGGGGTGAGCGCCGATTGCAACTCCGTGTTCTGCGGCCAATCGGACCGTTTTGGCCATGACCATCGGATCCCCTGCATGCCAGCCGCAGGCTATATTAGCCGAACTGATAAAGGGCATTATCTTTTCGTCATCGCCAATACGGTATGCCCCAAAACTTTCTCCCATATCACAGTTGACATCTACTCTCATGAGATGGCTCTCCTTAAATCAGGCTGAAGGGCATAAAACAAAACCTCGACATCGTCGTCAGTTTAAACGCATGGAGCTTCATAAGATCTCGCGCCGTCAATCTCTTCAGCCTAAGCCCCTTCAGCCTCAATCCTTCCTTCAGTTCGTCGCCAGTGCATCGTTCAATAAATCGGTGATGAACATGTGACCCGGAGCGTGAGTGATACAGATTTCCGGTTTTGCTGAAAGTGCTGCAAGAGAGCAAGTGACCCCGCAGGGCCAGAAGACCGCCTTCTCTCCCTCCCTTATCGCGACAGGGTCTCCGAAATCGGGCCTGCTTAAATCTGCAATGCCCAGCTTTGAAGGATCCCCGATGTGAATGGGCGCTCCGTGTGCTGAAGCGTATCGGCCCGTTATCTGAACCGCCCGGATGATCTGGTGGTCGGGGATAGGACGCATGCTCACCACAAGCGGGGCTGAAAAAACCCCCGCCGGAATGCACTGCCGGGAGGTTACATACATCGAGACATTTTTCCCTTCTTCGATATTGCGCACCGGAATACCTGCAGAAATAAGCGCGCACTCGAAGCTGAAGCTGCAGCCCAGAAGGAATGTGACCATATTGTCCGTAAACCAGGGCGTTGCGTCGGTCACTTCCCGGTGGAGCACGCCGTGTTTCCAGACTCGATAGAGCGGGAGGTCCCTGCGGACGTCAGCTCCCGGTGCTGTAATCTCCGGTTCATAGCGGCCCGGATCGAGAACTTCGAGGATCGGACACGGTCTTGGATTTCTTGTACAGAACAGAAGAAAATCAAAAGCGTATTTGCGGTCTAAAATGACCAGATTCGCCTGAGCATAAGAAGGGGCAAGCCCTGTAGTCGGCCGCCTCCACAAGCCTGCGGCTATCTTTTCTCGTAACTCACCCGGGTTTTCCATATTTTTCATAGAAGTTTCTCAGCAGATACTCGTTTCTCAAATATGCAAGCCGTGCCTGATCCAGACCAACCTTCTGGAACCTGACCCTCACACCCGGCCCAAGCTGTCCGGCAAGAGACAGGTCCGCTGCTATGACCGTTGCCACTTTTACGTAGCCGCCGGTTGTCTGGCAGTCATTGCCAAGAATCAGCGGCTGACCGTTGCCCGGGGCCTGCACGGCGCCGGGGCAGGTGCCGTCGGAGATTATATCCCCACCCCACTTGTGCTCGACGACCGGCCCGACCAGAACGGAACCCATCCTGTCGGAACGGCTTGAGACTTCATATTCCCGGGAGAAGAAGGTCTCAAGCCCGCGAGGAGAAATGCAATCGTCCTGAGGTCCCGGCAAAGCCCGCAACACAGGCCGGGTGGAGTAAGGCGGAATCAGTCCTGCGGGAAAATCGCTAATCGGCCTGCCTACGGGATCACCAAGGCGGAGCAGATCCCCTTCTCGAAGCGGCCTGCCCTGGAATCCTCCAAAGCGGCCCCTGAGGAAAGTGGACCTGCTGCCCATAACAGGCGGGACGTCAATACCTCCCTGGATGACCAGACAGGTTCGGGACCCCGTTGCCAGGGGCCCCAATTCAATAATGGCACTTTCCCCTGCAAAATGGCATGTCCAGTTCGGCAGAGTATGGCCGTCAAGGCGCGCTACTATATCGGCTCCGCACAGGGCGAAGTGGACACCGCACTGGAATTCGGCCCGGAATCCGCTGAGGGTAATTTCAATGCACGCCGCCCCGATGGGGTTGCCCACAAGCAGATTTCCAATTCGCAACGCCTGCTGATCCATTGCACCAGACATCGGGACGCCCTTGTCGCGAAAACCAAAGCGCCCAAGGTCCTGCACGGTTGCCAGAGGCCCCGGTTCAATGATGCGTATAGCTCTCAAATTCCTCTCGCGTTATTGATATGAATCGTATTCTGTCTCCCATTTCGAGCATGAAAGGCTCGTTTCTTTGCAGATCGAATATCTTGACAGGGGTCATCCCGATAATCTGCCAGCCTCCGGGAGTCTCGACGGGGTAAATACCTGTCTGGCGGTCGGCGATACCGACGCTTCCCTCCCGAACCGCTTTTCTGGGGTCTTTTTTTCTGGGGGTATAGAGCCTGTGGTCCAGTCCGCCCAGATACGGAAATCCAAGGATAAAGCCGATCATGTAAACATGATACACAGGGGCCGTATGAAGTTCGACCACCTTTTCAATGTGCATACCATGAGAGTCCGCGACTTCCGTGATGTCCAACCCGAATTCGTTCTCATAGCAAACCGGGATCTCTATAATCCGTTCGGAATCCAGGTCTGTGGCATCATCTACCTTCAACTTCTCTTCTAAGGTCAAAAGCAGCTTTTCCAGGGAACAAACCCAGGGATCATATCGGATGAAAAGGGAGCAATAAGTTGGATTAATATCAAGAATGCCCGGATATCGGGCCGCCTTGAACCTCTTGTAGAGATGGCGGACTTTCCGGTTTGTGTTTAAATCTATTGCATCGCCGAATTCCACGCTGATGGCTGTTTCGCCGCTTAAAAGAATCCGTGGCTCAGCGTATGCACCCGATTTGTCCGTGCCGGGCTCTTGGCCGCAAAGTGTCATTTCGGTCTTGGGTCTCCACATCTCCGCGTCGTGGTGTCCGTCGTAAGGGTCAAAGTCCCAAAAATGCCTTCTTGACGTTATCGCTCGCAAGCAGCTCTTCCCCTGTGCCTGCCTCTACGATTTTTCCCGTCTGCAGGACATATCCCCTGTCGCAAAGATCGAGAGCCTCTCTGACATTCTGTTCTACCAGCAAAATTGTGAGTCCCTCTGCTTTGAGTTTTGAGATCGTGTCGAAGAGTTCGTCCACCAAAAGGGGCGACAGGCCAAGGGAAGGTTCATCGAGCATGAGGAGCTTGGGATTGCTTATGAGTCCCCGCCCGATTACGGCCATCTGTTGCTCTCCTCCGGAGAGGGTGGCTGCAGCCTGTTTGCGGCGTTCCCGGAGCCTGGGAAAAAGTTCGTAAACCAAGTCGAGGTTTCGGGAGACTCGGATTGGGTCGCTCACCGTATAGGCCCCAAGCAGAAGGTTCTCCTCGACCGAAAGGGGTCTGAAGAGCATTTTCTCCTCGGGAACATAAACAAGGCCCAGCCGAACGATATCTTCGGTACGAAACCCATTGATCGGTTGCCCGTCAAAGAGAATCTGGCCCGAAAAGGGGGGTTGCGCCCCCATGACCGCACGCAGAATGGTAGATTTTCCAGACCCGTTGCCCCCGATTATACATACCGTCTCGCCACGGCGTACACTGATGGATACTCCGTGAATAACGGGCAGCCGCGAATAGCGTACCTGAATATCTTTTATCTCAAGACCGACCGCCGTCATTTCTTCGCCTGTTCCAGATATTGACGTGCGTAACGTTCGCCGAGGTAAGCCTTTATCACCGCAGGGTCTTTGATGACAGACCGCGGGTCGTCTTCTGAAATCTTTTTTCCATAATCGAGTACAATCACCCTGTTGCAGAGATTCATTACCATTTCCATTACGTGCTCGATCAGGATGATCGTAACGGCCATATTTTCACGAATATGCCGGATCAAATTCGTTATTCCCTCGACTTCGTTAGGGTTTAGCCCTGCTGCAATCTCGTCTAACAACAGGAGCTTCGGGCCGGTTGCAAGGGCTGTGGCCATTGCAACCCGCTTCTGGGATGCTATCGGAAGTTCGGATACAAAATGCCCGGCAAGATGGGCGATCTGAAAATCTTTGAGTATTTCATCAGCTTCGGCCGCCGCGACGGAGCGGGACCGAGTCTTCATGAAACAGCCTACCATTATGTTTTCTTTAACGCTCAGGTCGCCCGATGCAAGATAGATCTGAAAAGTTCTGCTCAAACCAAGCTGGGCAATGGAGTGGCTCTTGAGGCCGGTAATTTCTTTTCCCTGAAAGATGACGCCGCCCGAATCAATCGGGTGTGCTCCGGCGATGCAGTTAAAAAGAGTGGTCTTCCCGGCGCCGTTGGGCCCGATGATTCCAAGCATTTCTCCTTCGGTCACATCGAAGCTGATGTCCCGATTGGCTTGCAGGCCGCCGAAGCTTTTACTTAGATTTCGTACTTTGAGGATATCCATCAAGCCAGCTTTCTGCGCCGAACTTTTTCGACGATTCCCCAAATGCCGCGCGGCTCCAACGCCGAGATAAACATGATGATCGCCGCATAGATCACCAGATCGAGTCCCACCAGCCCGGCCCTGGCTCCAAGCCATTCTTTGATGTAGATTTTGAGCGGGATCAGAATGCCCGCTCCGATGATCGGCCCCCACAGAGAGCCCATCCCGCCCAACATGGCCATCAAAGCGATCATGATTGAGATGTCGAGACCCATTGTGTCATCGGTCTCGATGTTTTTAATATAACAGGCATGGAAAGAGCCAACTGTGCTGACGAAAGCGGTCGCAATGGCGTAGGTTTTAATTTTGGCCCACCGGGGGTTTATTCCCAATGAGCCGGCGGCCTCCTCATTGCTCTTTATGGCGCGGAGCTGAAATGCCAGCCGGGATCGCCGAAACCAGTTAATGAAGAAGAATCCTAAAAGGAAAAAGACGAAAATGACGTAGTAGTAATAGATATCCTGTGTGAATATCAGGTGAAGGAAATCGGGCGAGGAATATCTCGTTGTCGGAATTTCCAGGCCACGGGAGGCCCCGACGAAACTCCAGGCATCGAAAATATCTTTGAGCACGAGCGACGCGGCAATTGAAGCAATGGCAAAGTAATGCCCTCTCAGCCGGAACAAAGGGTAGCCGATAACGAATGACCAGGCGACCGCCAGGCTCATCCCAACAGGCAGGGAAACCCAGAAGGGCGTATTCCAGCGAATCATCATGACAGCGGTCGTATAAGCGCCGATCCCCAGAAATTGGGCCTGGCCGAGATCGACCTGCCCCCCGAATCCCCCGATTGTATTCCATCCCATAGCGTAAAGGGAAAACATGAAGAACTGAATAATGGTAGACATCGAGAAGGAAGAATGGGGTAAAATCGGAAAAAGCAAAAATGCCAGCCCCGCTATACCGGTTGCGAACAGGCCATACCGGGGAGAACCCGAAAAGTCGAATATTTTTTTCAAGATTTCCAACCGAACAACCCTCTGGGACGTACTATCATGATGAGAAAATATGCCAGGTATACCCCAGTGTATTTAAACTGCGTCATGGAGATGCCAGCCATCCAGGAGCTTCCGGTAATGTAGGCCGTAAAGTCCCAGAAACCTGGAAATTCGGTAATCAGGCCGACGAGAAGTCCGGCAAAGAATGCGCCGGGGATGCTGCCAAATCCCCCCATAGCCACTATCGCAAAAGCGATCATCGTGAAGAGTAGACCCACAAAAGGCGTGACTGACCAGAAATTGACAAGGAGCGCTCCGGCAACCGTTACAGTCGCCCCCCCGATTCCCCAGGCCAGAGCGTTCATCCGTTCCGTGGGAATGCCCATGTATCTGGCGCCCTGCCGATTGAGGGCGGTCGCCCTCATGGCCCTGCCCAACCGTGTCCGGTTCATGAGGAGCCATGTGCCGGCAAAGGAAAGAACGGCGAGAACCGCTGCTGCCAGCTTGGTCGCAGGAATGATGATACCCATTCCTATATCGAATGCCCGATTGACAAGGATGCCTGAGTGGATGGTTCTGTCTGCAGATCCGAAAAACAGAAGGGCGAGATTTCTCAACAACAGCATCAGGCCGAAGGTGCCCAGGAGTTGAGCAACCATCGGCCCGCGCAGCAGGTATTTGACGAAGCCGTAGTAGCAGGAAATGCCCAGCACAAATCCGACCACAGCGGCGGCTGGAATTGCGGCCAATGGGTCGATCCCCGTCGTCTGCGCAACGATAAGCGCAGTGTACATGCCGATCATGAGGAATTCGCCGTGAGCGAAATTGACGATATCCATCATGCCGAAAATGATGGTCAGACCAAGGGCAACCAGGGCGAAAACCATTCCAATCAGAAGACCGGCTACTAAAGACCCGGTGAGAATATCCATAGTTTTATCAGAAACTTTTGAAAGGATAGATCATATTTGCCGTGGCCAGATCAAAAGGATAGATGATTTCCAGCACGATTTTGCCTGCCTTGTCTTTTTGATACTGGCCGATGATGCCTGAACCCAGTTCATTCTGACCTTTGTTCTCCTTTCCCGAGGCGAACTTGATTCCCGCCCAGGGCACAATCAGTTGGTCGCCGGGGATCGAGATGCTGTTGGCCGCCTGCTGAATGGCCTCGGGCTTGGTGGACCCGGCCTTCTGGAGGACCTCGACCCATGCCTGAACGCCCGTAAAGGCGCGCGCTGAGGCGCCGCTCAGGTCTTGTCCATGCTTTACCTTGTAAATAGCATTGACTTGGCCCGATACCTTCTTCACCTCAGCAACTTTCGGTGCGAAAACCGTTCGGGTCAAAATCCCCACGACATCATCGCCCAGAGTCGTCCAGAATTCGCGGACTTCAAATCCGGCATCCTGACCCCACACGATCTTGGCGCTCACCTTTTGCGCCATGAGGGTTTTGACCATGAGGATAGCGTCGGAGGCGTAACAGGCAAAAAGCATTGCATCAGGTTTTGCGGTCTGGAGTGACCTGACTTCACTTGAGAGGTCAGGGGACTTGGCGGCATAAAGAAGGGCTCTTTTGACCTCGAACCCATATTGTTTGGCGAAAGCATCGATTGTCTCGGAAACCTGTGAGCCCCATTCGGTCTTCTCGCAGGCAGACGCCAGCTTCACGATCTGCTGCTTTGGAACAGCAGGAACGCCCTTGACTTTGCCTTCGGACAGACCTTTGAGAAGTTCAAAAAAATCTTTGGTGAAAGTAAAGTCATTTGGGGTTGTGCGCCAGAACCATTGTAGTTCGCGTTGTGTCAGAGCGGGCGAGGTTGAGGAATCGTTAATCATGGGAATGCCGTATTGTTCGCAGACGGCGCTGACCGCTTTGGTCACCGAGCTTTGATAACATCCCATGATGCCCGCAACTTTGTCATCGAGGATGAGCTTTTTCGCCTGATCGGCCCCGAGAGTCGGGTTTCCTTCATGGTCCTTGAAAATAAGCTCGATCTTGGCGCCCCCAAGAGAACTTATTCCGGCTCTCCTGGCCATATCCATATCTATAGGCATTATATTGTTTGCAATTTCGGCTGCAAGCTCAGCTCCGGCCCTGAGTTCGCGCCCTTCGTCGGCCGCGCCGCCCGTCAGCGGGTACAGCACCCCTATCTTAACAGTATTTGCGCCATAAGAGGGGGCCGTCACAAAGAGAATTGCCGAAAACAGTAACAGGACAGCCAAGATCGCGTGAGTCTTCCTCATGAAACCCTCCTTCGCTGTTTTGACGACCAGGGATCATACGCGCGGACAGTGTGGACAAATACGAAGAATAGGTTGAGACATTGCGGGAGTCAACAGATTCTTGAATGAAGCTCGGGCGGTAGACCCTTAAAACAGGCAGCGGGGAGCAGGGAGCAGTTTGAAGTTCCTTTTCGTCTCTCACTTTTAGGGGCTTGCGTTCCTGCATTCCGATGCACAGTATTGGAGTCGAAGAGTTTGCTTTCTTTATCCGCTGTGATTGGCGATTCGCCCTTGGCTTTTGATTATCAACATCTATCCATATCCATCCGTGGTTCTGATTACCGGAGACTCAGGTCATGATTGAAAACCTGGACCCTGTCCTGCTCTCACGCATTCAGTTTGCATTCACCCTCTCTTTTCACATCTTTTTTCCGGCCTTCACAATTGGTCTGGCGAGTTGGCTGGCCGTGCTCGAATGGCGATGGCTGAAAACCGGCAACGCGGTCTATGCAGTTATATACCACATGTGGGTCAAGATCTTTGCCGTCACATTCGGCATGGGCGTCGTATCGGGCGTGGTCATGTCATTCCTGTTCGGGACCAACTGGTCCGTATTCTCGGACAAAGCCGGGAACATTCTCGGACCGTTGCTCGGCTACGAAGTTCTTAGCGCATTCTTTCTGGAAGCCTCATTTCTTGGGGTCATGTTGTTTGGCTGGAACCGGGTCGGCCGCAGGCTGCATTTTGCCGCAACAGTGATTGTGGCTATGGGGACACTGATTTCCGCATTCTGGATCCTGTCGGCCAATAGCTTTATGCAGACACCGCAGGGATTCCGGATTGCTGAAAACGGTCTGCTGTATCCCGTAAACTGGCTGCAGATTGTTTTCAGCCCATCTTTTCCCTACCGCTTCATCCATATGGTCACCGCCGCCTACCTGACCACAGCTTTTGTAGCCGGAGGCATCGGCTCATTTTACCTGCGGGGCAGCCGCCATATAAAGGAGGCGCGCGTCATGTTGGGTATGGCCATGATAATGGCGGTTTTCGTAGCGCCCATGCAACTGTTGTTCGGCGATATGCACGGTCGCAACACGTTTATACACCAGCCGACCAAGGTGGCTGCCATCGAAGGGCTGTGGGAGACGCAGCGGGGCGCGCCTTTGAATCTTTTCGGGTGGCCGGACCAGGAAGCGGAAACCACTAAATATGCAGTCGAAATTCCCGAACTGTCGAGCCTGATTCTCACCCATGAGCTCAACGGCGAGGTCAAGGGCTTAAAGGCCTGGCCCAAAGACGAACGCCCCCCGGTTCTGTTGGTTTTCTTGTCCTTCCGCATTATGGTGGGGATTGGCATTTTGATGATTTCGACAGGCGTGTCGGCCCTGGTTCTATATTTGAGGAAGCGGTTGTTTGATGCGAAGTGGTTTCATTACTGGTGCATGGCCATGACCCCTGCCGGATTTGCTGCCGTGCTGGCGGGATGGTTCGTTACGGAAACCGGAAGGCAACCCTATATAATCCAGGGTGTCATGAGGACCTCAGAGGCCGTCTCTCCGGTGCAGGGCATTCCCATTGCCATATCCATCAGCGCTTTTGTCCTCACTTATGCAGCCGTCTTCGGCGCCGGGAGCTATTACATCATGAAGCTGATCGGAAAAGGTCCCGAGACCGAGGCGCATATCTACGGTTCGCACGGCGTAAAAGGGCCTCCTCTGATCACTGACCTGGTTTCAGAAGAGGAGGGACGGCATGTTTAGCCTCGAGGGCTCTCTGGATCTTCCACTCATATGGTTTGGCCTGCTTGTCACCGCACTTTTCCTGTATGTCCTTCTGGACGGCTTCGACCTGGGGGTGGGCATTCTGTTTCCCTTTGCGCCATCGGACGAATGCAGGGACCGGCTGATGAACTCCATCGCACCCTTCTGGGACGGCAACGAGACATGGCTGGTGCTGAGCGGCGGGGGGCTTTTTGCAGCGTTTCCGCTTGCTTATGCGATCCTGATGCCGGCGTTCTACATGCCTGTCATCCTGATGCTTTTGGGTCTTATCTTTCGCGGTGTGGCATTCGAGTTTCGATTCAAGGCTGTCAAATCCCGCTTTATCTGGGACTACGCTTTCCACTTCGGATCTATAGTCGCCACTTTCATGCAGGGCATGATCCTGGGGGCCTTTGTCAAAGGGGTGCAGGTACAGGGGCGAAGCTTTGCGGGCAACCCTTTTGACTGGCTCAATGCGTACAGTTTCATGACGGGTGTGGCCCTGCTGTTCGGCTATGCGCTGCTGGGAGCCACCTGGCTGGTGATGAAAACCGACGAAATCACCGGGGACTGGGCGCGAAAATGCGCCTCTTATGTCCTTGGCTATGTGGGAGTGTTCATGGGGATCGTAAGCATCAGCGTGCCGATCATGAACGCAGGCGTAAGGCACTTGTGGTTTAGTCTTCCCAATTTCTACTACCTTGTGCCGGTACCCCTGGTGACCGCAGCCCTTTTCATCTTTATATGGCGAGATTTGCACAGAGGTGTAGAGAATCGCCCCTTTTTCCTCAGCATCGGCGTTTTTCTTATGGGCTACCTGGGGCTGGGCATCAGCCTTTGGCCATGGCTGGTTCCGTTTGCCGTGACGTTCCGCCAGGCAGCAGCAGCGGCTACGTCACAGTCATTTTTGCTTGTCGGAACTCTCGTCATCCTGCCGATAGTTCTCACTTATACCGCCTTTTGCTATTATGTGTTCAGAGGGAAAGCATCGCGTGAAGGCTATTACTGAAGGAAGCAGGGAGCGAGAAGCAGGAAGCAAAAGCTTCCCGCTCCCCTCGCTTTATTGCTCCAGGTTTTGCCTCAGGAATTGAATTGCAGCAGGCCACGCTTGCCGTGAGGCTTCAAGATTCGCCCCGTTGCGCTCCGCTTGCGCCCTTAGAAAACCATGCCCTGCCCCCTTGTAAATATGCGTGTTAAAGATCTTCCCAAGCTCTTTCATCTTCTCTTCTGCGGGATTGACTGTACTGACCACGCGGGCATCGTCCTCGCCGTAGAGGCCAAGCACCGGCCCACTTATTGCGTTCAGCGCCTCAAGCGGAGGGGACACGCCGTAAAAGACCACCGCCGCGCCAAGTTTGGGCTGAACAGTTGCGTAATTGAAGCTCTGGCCTCCGCCCCAGCAGAAACCAAGCGTTGCGAACTTTCGGGTTGCTGCCGGCAAGCCCGCTGCGTAGTTCTTCACTGCATCCAACATCGTTACGACCTGAGCCGATGCAAGACCACTTACAGCCTTAACGACATCATCACGGCCCGCAAAAGCTTCGGTCCCACCGCCGCCCGGTCCACGGCCCGAGAGCAGGTCCGGGGCAATAGCGATAAAGCCGTCTGCCGCCAAAGTGTCAGTGACGGCCCGGAGCCAGTCGGTCAGGCCGAATATTTCCATGATGACGATAATTACCGGCGCCTTATCTTTGCGTTCGGGGTAGACGATGAAAGAACTCAACTTAGTGTCCGAGCCCGGAACGGGGATGTTCACCCATTCGTGGTGCCTCGTGGATTTTTCCAGCGCAGCTTTGGCTTCAGCCTCCCCGGGCGGGATGGGACTAACGTCTGAGCGGCAAAGATGCGCCGAAAACAGGCTAACGACAGCCACACAGAGCAGTATCAAGCTCCATTTCCTGACCATAATGAATTGCCTCCTGTACATACGAGTTCTCTTACATTCCATTCTCTAGAACTAATTTAATTCGGATCGGACAAAACGCATCATTTGTGCAAGCTTGACCGCAAGCATGCAGCCGTCCACGATTGCGGTTCGCAAAGCGGCCGGCAAAGCCGGCTGTGCGAGCAATTGCCATCTCGATATAACGAATTTGGCTGTTCGATGCCTGATACCCATAACGCATGGCGTTATCCTCGTATGAGAAGGTGATGCAATCAACTGGTCTGCGGCAGGTCTGTTTCAACTGGCACGGTCAATGCACTTTACGATAACGGGTTATCTCCAGAAGGGTTCGGAACATGAATAAGGAAACAATTAGACCCGTTCATCCGGGTGAAATCCTGTTTGAGGAATTCCTGAAGCCAATGGGCATCAGTCAGACCAAACTGGCTCTTGTTATAAACGTTCCGCCTCGCCGCATTAATCAGATCGTCCATGGGAAACGCAGGATTAGCGCAGATACAGCTCTTCGTCTAGGGCGCTATTTTGGTACATCTCCCCAATTCTGGCTAGGTCTCCAGATAGAATACGATCTCGGTATTGCGGGAGACAGGCTCGGCGATAGATTGAAGCGCGATATACGCGAATATGCAGCCTCGTGTTAGTTTCCGTGCGGAGTTTCCGGAATCGGAATAACGTAATTGTTCACCGTGGAGAGCAAGGAAGAATTCCTGAATTCCTGAATTCTTCAATCCCTTGCATGATATAAAGGTATATTCCCTCGATATCGCCGGCGTCAAAAGATCGAAACTCGCTGTCGCCCCGGAACCAGGTGATCTGCCGTTTAGCGTAATGCCGGGTATCGCGCTTTATCTGAGAGGCAGCCTCATGGATCGAAATTGTGCCCGCAAGGTGAGCGGCCATATGCCTGTATCCGAGCGATTGCATTGATTTAAGCTCCGCTGCGTAGCCCATTGCAAGGAGCCCTTCGACTTCATCTTTGAGGCCGGATTCGAGCATCCGGTCGACCCTGCGGTTTATCCGTTCAAAGAGCACCTCCCGCTCCAGGTTGACAAAGACCTTTATCGAGGGGAAAAGCTGCTCCTTGAAACCGTGGCCCTTCTGCAAGATGGATAATGGAACTCCTCCCTGATAAAAGACCTCGAGGGCCCGAATAATTCGCTGCCGGTCGTTAGGGTGAATTCTTGCCGCCGATTCGGGGTCGATCCGCAAAAGCTCGCAATAGAGCTGACCCAGGCCTTTAGACTTTTCATCTGCAATCAGCCTTCTTTTCACTTCGGGGTCCGAGGGAGGCCCGGGGCATAGTCCCCTGGTCAGGATCTTCATATAAAGGCCCGTGCCTCCCACGATCAGAGGGAGCTTGCCGCGTTTTTGAATATCTTCGATTACCGGGCCGGCAAAGTAGAGGTACCTTGCCGCATCGAAAGGCTCATCGGGGTTGACTACGTCTATCAGATGGTGGGGGACAATGCGGCGTTGTTCAAGGGTAGGTTTTGCGGTCCCGATTCCCATGCGGCGGTAAACCTGCATTGAATCGGCGTTCACTATCTCGGCTGACATCCGGGCACAGATCTCGATCGAAAGCGAAGTTTTGCCCGCTGCGGTCGGTCCGGCAAGCAGAACCAGCGGGATAGCGCCCCCCTGCTCAGCTTCTTTTGAAAAATCGGAAAATCTGCTCATATGTCAATGTGTATGAAAGCGGCCGGCCGTGCGGGCATGTAAAAGGAGTATCAATCGAATCGAGCATTTCGAGCAGGTGCTTTATTTCTTCTGTCTTAAGCCTGTGGCCTGCCCTCACCGATCCGTGGCAGGAAGCAACCCTGGCCAAGCCGAGCAGGATTTCGCCCTCATTTGCCGGACACTCCTCTTCGGCATACCGGAGATAGTCGCGCAGTATTTGTTCGGGTTTAAACTCCGATAGACTTGCCGGGACTGCATGTATGGCGAAACTGCTTCCTCCGAAAGGCTCGATTTCAAATCCAAGATCGCTCAGGGAGGGGACCAGACTCTTGAGCATCACGGCTTCTTTTGGCAAAAGGTCCACTACTGCGGGCCGGGCAAGAAGCTGGGCGGCCTTTGTCTTCTTTTTGCTCAGGCTGTTGAAGACGATCCTTTCATGGGCAGCGTGCTGGTCTATCAGAACAAGACCGTCCGGGGCTTCAAGAAGGATGAAAGAATTTGCAAGCTGCCCGATAAGGTTGAGGTTCGAATAGGCAAATGCCCCTGCATCCATCTCACCCTGAACCGGCGGATGAGGCGGCCCATCAGGCCTTCGTTCTCCGTCCAAGATTTCCCGGCCGGGCGCCCCTCCGGATTCATCAAAAATCGAGGATATACCGGAAGCCGGACGTCGAAGGGATTCAGCAGGTTCACCAAATCCAGTTGGACCCGGCGCGGGATCAATGTTCTTTTGAGACCAGCTTCGGGAACCGAAGGGCGCCTGACCTTCGGACGCTATCCCCACATGAGTTGCCGGCCGCCACTTCTCGAAAATTCCGCCTTCCTGCCGCGAAAATCCGTACGACTTCGGGCGAATCGCTGAAAGCGCCTCAAACAGGGCAGCCCGCACAATCGATATTACTTCGCCCGGGTTTCTAAACCGGATTTCTCTTTTTGCGGGATGAACGTTTATGTCCACCTGCGCGGTCGAAATTCCCACAAAAATAACGGCGACCGGATATTTTCCACGGGGGATCAGGGCTTCATAAGCCGTCAGAACAGCCCTTTGAAGAAGCCTGTCCCAGACGGGCCTCCCGTTTACGTAAAGAAAAAGACTCTGGCTGTTCGTTCTCTGGACATCGGGAGGGGCAAGAAATCCCGAAATGCTTATACCGGTTTTTTCAAAATCGATCGTGGTAAGCGACCTGGCAATTTCAGGTCCCAGCACCTGTGTGGCCCTGGGGAGCAGGCCATCGCATTTCAGGTGATCGCACAGCAACTTTTCCTGGCTTTGCAGTTGCATGTGGATCTGAGGGTTTGCCAGTGAAATGCGCAAAAACTGGTCTGTTATGTAAGCAAGCTCGGTTTCCGCTGTACGCAAAAACTTGCGCCTTGCGGGAACACAGTAAAAAAGGTCGCGCACGAGCAACTGAGTACCGTGAGGACACCCCTTTTCCCGAACATCTTTTATTACGCCTCCTTCAACTCGAATGGACGTGCCACTAAGGGCCTCATGTTCTCGCGTGATCAGCTCAAAGCGGCTTACAGCCGCAATCGACGGAATCGCCTCTCCGCGAAACCCGAGCGATGATATCGAATTCAAATCCAGAGCAGACCTGATCTTGCTCGTCGCATGCCTTTCGAGCGACATAAGAGCGTCTTCGGCGCTCATCCCGCACCCGTTGTCAACTACCCGGATTTCGCGCCGTCCTCCATCGATCAGGCTTATTGAAATCCTTGTACTCTCAGCATCGATGCTGTTTTCAACGAGTTCTTTGACCACTGCCGCAGGACGTTCGACGACCTCGCCGGCGGCGATCTGGTTGCACAGAATATCAGGTAAAATCGCAATCCTGCCCACCGGTTTCTCCACCAACTCAACGCTATTGACAGAAAACTTGCATTCCAGTACTAAAAAGACAATTCTAAACTCAATTGTATCATACCCGAAAATCTGCCTGTAAAAACAGGGCCTGGGTTTTTTGTTTTGCCGCTTTAACACAATTGTCTTAGTGCAAGGGGGGTGCGGCGAGCGAAAATCTTCCCCAATGAGCCTTTAGAATCGAGAAGACGTATGGATTCCAACCCCTATCAGCCCCTGGTAGACCTTCTGTCCAATATCCTGGAAGCTTATACCACAGCTTTTTTTATTTTCGATGAAAGAAACCGCCAGTTGAATCTTGCCGCAATGCAGAGTCTCAGCAAGTTCATTCCTCCCCGGTTTTCGCTTCCTCTGGAAGGCAGCGGCATACTTGCCCAGGTGCAAAAAGTAGGGCAAACAATTCACCTCGATAAACTCCATGAGGCGACCTCATCCATACCCCTCACACTTCCTTTCTACCGGGAAGGCGAATCGCACATAAAAGGGCTCTATGCCGTTCCGGTTGCGGGCGGAGCTGGGATTCTCTACGTCGATACAAAATATGGCTGGGGATTTAACGACAAGCAGCAGAAATGGATAAAAGAGTTTGCGAAACTTCTCGGAGGGTTTTTGAAAAACCGGGAAGCCGAAGAGCAGCAGCAAAACTACGCCAGGATATTCGAGGTATTAAGCCGGCTCGACGAAGTCGCCTTCAAGGGCTACGCTCTTGATAATTACTGCGGGCTGTTCGCTGCCGAGTGGTCCCAGATACTTGGCATGGATTACGGCTTTCTGGTCCTCAAGGAGCCCGAGAAGAAAAGTTATCGCATCCTGGGCTGCACGGCAAATACGCCAAGAGGCCTGGTGACTCAGAGTTTTTCTGCAAAGCAGGGGCTGATCGGCTGGGTCCTGCAGAACCAGAAAAATCTGCTCATCATGCGCCTCAATCCCGCTACATCGGACCACTACCTGTTTTCTTCGGGCGAGAATCTCCCCCATCAGGGTACGGTCTGGGGAATGCGAGGTCAGACCTCGCTCGGATATGAACTTGCCCTTGTTTTCCTGTCCCGGCAGGTGGTCGACTGGAACGCCGATTCCGAGCGCGCCGTAGGGCACGCCTTTCATTTTCTTCTGCTCCTGCTCGAGCAGATCTATTACAAGGAAGAAAACGAGGCCCTGCACTCATACGATATCTGCACGGGTCTTTTTAGCGCCCCGGCCTTCGAATCAAGAGTCGAAGGTCTGTTTCACGCCTCCATGCAGACCAACGCTCCATTTACTCTGGGGCTCATTCAGTTCGAACCCTGGCAGATACTTACCACCAAAGTCCTGCCTAAAAGAATCAGGCAGCTTCAGCGCGAGTTGGCCTCATCTCTTTGCGACGCTCTACCTCCGGGGGTTCTGGTCGGCCAGCTTGCGCAAAACCGCTTTGGTGTATTGTTTGCCGGAACGACCGTCCAGGATGCGGAAAGCCAGCTTGCCGAGGTTGCCGGCCACGGCAAAATCGCACTCAAAGGAATCAAGGGAGTTAGACTCCACCCCTATATTTCTTCGGCCGGTTTCCCGCAGGATGCGGCAAAAATCGAGGACCTGTGGCCCCTTGTCAGCCAGCGGCTCTTTTCGGCCTTTGGACTAAAACCCGAAAAAGCTGACTCATAAACAGTTGACCGCCTGATTCATTGTCTATAGACTCTGGGGAATAAAGGTAATGGTTCACCGCTGAGAGCGGAACGCAATGGCTGCGCTCCGCAGGGTGCGTTGCGGCGATCAGTTACGCATTAAAGATCAAATAGAAGGGTCATATATGTTTGGATGGCTTCTGTCATATTTCTCACAAGACCTGGCGATGGATCTCGGGACGGCAAACACACTCATTTACATGCGGGGCAAAGGGGTCGTCCTTAACGAACCATCGGTCGTGGCCATAAATCACGATACCCACCAGGTTATAGCGGTGGGGCAGGAAGCAAGAAACATGATCGGAAGACACAGCCACAAAATCGTAACCATTCGCCCGCTTAAAGACGGTGTCATTGCCGATTTCGAGGTAACGGCAGTGATGATCAAGTATTTTCTGGCAAAGGTTTTGAACAAACGCCACCTCTTTCGCCCCAGGCTTGTCGTAGCAGTTCCCACCGGGATCACTTCGGTTGAGAAAAGGGCCGTAATCGAGGCCGCAGAACAGGCCGGAGCCCGATATATACACCTGGTCGAAGAACCGATGGCAGCCGCTATCGGAGCGGGACTTCCAGTTGACCAACCCCATGGAAATATGGTGGTGGATATCGGGGGCGGGACTACCGAGGTCGCTGTAATCTCGATGTTCACCGTGGCCTACAGCGAATCGGTCCGGGTGGCGGGAGATGAGGCCAACGAAGCGATCCTGCGCTACATCCAGCGCGAGCGCCAGATGATAATAAGCGAGGTCCTCGCCGAATCGGTGAAGATGAGGATAGGTTCGGCAATTGCTCAGGAAAAACCTGAGTGGATCGAGATCACCGGGAAGGAGATTCTGTCAGGTATCCCTAAGACTTTTACAGTCAGTGACGAAGAAATCCGCGAAGCGATAAAGGAACCGGTAGATGCAATTGTCGAAGCCGTGAGGCGGGCGCTCGAGAAGACCCCGCCCGACCTTGCCGCCGACATTCACGACAACGGGTTCTGGCTTGCTGGTGGAGGAGCGCTCTTAAAGGGCCTCGATAAGCTTCTTGCCAGCCACACCATGCTAAAAGTCAACATCGCCGACGACCCGCTTACCGCTGTAGCCAGAGGCGCCGGTTCGGTGATCGAACACGTGGATTTCTACAGGAACGTTTTTATAAATTAACGTCCTGGCCTTTGCGTTCGGGAAGACAATGGCAGATATCATCGATCTATCTTCAAGGCTTAAACCCGGACACAACCTTATCGCCATGTCTCCGCTCGAGTTTCGGAAAGGCGAATGGCTATCCGGCAGCGCTATTCTGTGCACGCGGGAAGAATCTGCAAAGCTTGAAGCACAGCGTCGGAAGGCAACCCCGGACAGACCCCCAATAACGCTTGTCCCCAATCATATTACCCTGGACGGCGGGTATCACTACACATGCCTGTGGCTTTTCAGGTTTCGGGAAGATGAAAAACGCATGCGCCGCCTCTACCGGCTGGCGGGACTAATGGAGTGCGTTACTAAAGCGCCATCCCCCGTTTTGCGAACCGACCTGGTGAGAAGGTTTTTTAAAATCATAAACGAGGAGCGCGAACAACTAAATGTTTCCTGGAAGGGAAACGTCCGAAATTTTCTACTTCCGCTTCACGCCGTGCATTACGATCCCCACGTCTTTATCGATACCATCGGCGGCGCTCCGTCTCTAAAGGATCTATTGGAGGGCATAGACAAGGAGACAAACTCCCAGTTTGACGTTCTCGCAGACAGTTACGTCTTCTATGTGCCCGAAACGTTCCTGGCCAGATAGTCTCCATCCGAAAAAACCGGATGAGACACTGTCATGAAAAGAATTGAAAAGATCGCCTATATCGGAGTCGACCTCGGGGGGACGAACCTCAAGACGGCCCTGGTCAACCGATCCGGGAAAATACTCCAGCATCGGATTGCCCGGGTGCGTGTAGAACAGGGGGCCGAATCGGTTTTGAAAAAACTGCTGGCTCAGTGCCGGGCACTGGTCGATTCAGCCGCGAAGCTGGGGCTGAAGGTAGGCGCGATTGGGCTGGGGGTTGCCGGAAAAATCGACCGGCCCACCGGTTCGGTGATTTTTTCTCCGAACCTTCCGGTGCTCGATGGATATCCCCTGGGGCAGGAACTTGGGCGGAACCTGGAAATCCCGGTTTGTATGGAAAACGACGCAAACGTTTTCGGCCTGGGTGAGAGTTGGGCGGGCGCCGCCAGGGGAGTTCGAAACTGGGTCGGGATCGTTCTGGGCACCGGCACGGGAGGCTGCCTCTTTCTCAATGGAAAACTGTGGGAGGGAGACGGCTTGGGGTTTTCGGCGGAGATCGGCCACATGATCGTGGAACCCGGAGGTCCGGCTTGTCCCTGCGGGTCTAAAGGGTGCCTGGAGGCGTTCGCCTCGGCGCGTGCCCTAATATCAGGAGCAAAAAAAGCTGTTTGCGGCCAAAGGATCAAAGATGGCCCTCTTTACGCGCTCGACAGGGACGGAAAGCTCAGTGCGCGCACTATTTATGCCTGCGCAAAAAGAGGAGACCCCGCCGCGATGGCCCTGTTCGATAAGATGGGCTGGGCGCTGGGGATTTGTCTGGCAAACATCTTCTCGGCCCTGGGAATCAGACGTGCTGTAATAGGAGGGGGAGTCAGCTCGGCCTGGGACCTCTTCATTGGTCCCCTGGAAAAAACCCTGGCTCAAAACTCTTCAATGCTCGATCCCGGTGCTGCGCTCATTTTGCGGAGCCGCCTGGGCGATGAGGCGGCCCTGATCGGAGCAACGCGTCTCTGCCGCAAGTGAGTATAGGGGGATGGGATAAGTAAATGGCTGAAATCGCGATAAATGCATTTTCGAACTTTTTACAATCGGTTTACAGGGTGTCGAAAATGGGCGGTCGTCAAAAATATTTTGACGGAAAACAATGGAAACGGTCAAAAACTTTTTGACGAAAAACGCGCATAGAATGAACAGGATAATTTGCAAAATGGAAAGTCGAAAGTGCGAACCAGATCATTTTGGAAAATAAAATTTGCGATGGCTAAGGATTGCAAACTTTACAAGGCCGGTATCCCGATGCAATTGCCTCATCTCTGGATTTAAAGACCTGGGTGCAATTCGGGCAGTCGAAATACCTGCAGCTCGAGCGATGAAAAACATGAGAGCGGACATTACCGTGATAAATTTCGAGATCGGCGGCCGCGCAAAATGCAATGAAAATAAAGGCGACCAGAACGAAAGGAATTAAAAACCTGCGGACTGTTTTCATTTTATGAACCTTTCAATTAGTTACCGAAAAATGAGTTAACCAACTTAGCCAGGTCTAATCAATAAAGCTTCGAAGAGTCCAAAGACCTTCGGTAGAGCCTTTTATGCGGATTTTAACCTTAATGAAGCCAGGCGATTCCATAATGTACACCGGGGAGTCAATAGGATAGGAAATACAATCAAAGCTAAGGAGCATCTTTTGGACAGCGCCCCAGTCTTTCTGTGTAACAATAACAGCGAATCGATCTATATCTTCTTTGGTGAGGCAAGCCACACAGCCTTCCTTTGTAAAATGAAGATTTGGGTCATGTGTCTTTGCGTCGGCCTTAGCCTGTTCGGCCGGGGATAATTTGACTACTGCTGGATGGTTGTCATTAGAAACTGGAAAGACAAAGGACATAACAAAAACGAAGGCAGCGATAATGGCAAATATAATGATAATGCATCCCGTGAGCCATTTTCCATCCCGAATCCAATCAATTTGGCTCGCCCCACATCGGGGACAATTACTGGCGCCGGTGCTTATATCCTTTCCACATTCATGGCATTTTTTGAGGGCCATAGGGACCTCCTCGAATTGATATCAATCAAATTCGTTGCCAGCTATTATTCCATCATCAGATTTCTTATTTCTTCAGATATGCGCAATGAAGCTTCAGGCTCTGCCATCGATGCACGATAAGCAAGATGGCATAGAGTAACAAGATCATAAATATGGCGGACCTTTTTTGCCTGAGCGCACAGGATCGCGTAGAGCTTCTTGCGCTCCTCCCTTTCATTCACCGGGACGTATAACTTCCCCGATCCCAGTCCGACCGGCTGATGATGACCGGCCTGGAACATTTCCCCTTCACCGGTTTTAACCCACCTGGCGTTAATCGCGTAGCGAAGTTCCAAAACCACGAGGAAAATTTCGGTTACCGATGTTTTACCGGTTTCCATATCACTGATCGTGTTCGGCGCCAGGCCAACGGAGCGCGAAAGTTCCTTTTGGGTAAGACCGAGGGATTTTCGCAGCAATAAAATTCGGTCAGCGACTTCGGAATGCGATTTTTTAGTTGACAACACTTCGGTCTCCGATTATGTGTAATCCAGCAATACACAAGAATTGGAGGATATATGGAACTTTCTCCCGCTGCAACAGAAAAAAATCGACTGAAAGGGACCCTTTTAATCCGGGGTTTGAGCCTTGAGACCTGGGCCATCGCGCATGGCTATAAACCTGTTACGGTGCGCATGGTCGTAAGGCGACATTGGGGGGAAGCGGATTCCACCATTCACGGGCTGCTCACTCACGAGATCCTGACAAAGCTCCAGGAAGAAATGACTGAGTCAGAGGAGAAAAGCGCATGAAAAATCAACCAGCCGATCGGGAATATTTTCCCACATTACAGGACCTCCAAAACGCCGAACGATTGCTGATGGCCCGTGCCCGAACGATAAGAAAATACTACCGGGCGCTTCGGGCGCTGCACGCCACAATGACTGCAACAAGGGCGGCCGAGCTAGCGCGCGCATGGGTAAATGCCGGGTACCTCGATATCGAATTTTATGACTATGAAAAGGAGCGCTTCGCCATAGTCATGCCCGGGATCCGCAGGCGAGTAACTTACCGAAGGGTTCGGATCGCATAGCTGTAAAAAAAGCGAGGACAAGCCTGACAAGGGGGAGGGGCTGAAGCGATGACGCAGAGCTATAAGAGGGTGAGCGCAGTGAAGACCGCATTTGAGATTCTTGAACATCTTTCGGACCAGGCCGGTCCGGTATCGCCAAAACAGATCGGAATCGCGTTACGACTTCCATACGGAACGGTGATGAGCCACATCGCGACGCTAAGTGATGGCGGCTACGTTGTCGATGCCGGCGACGGTGTACGGATCGGAACGAGGATGGGCGGCTTCTGGCTCCGCGTCAAGGCAGGCGCCGAGATGAAACGGACCACGATCGAACAGGCGCTCTCGGTACTGGGCGGGATTTAGGAGACCATTCCATGAGCGAGCTTTGGTTTTGTTTTTTGTTTTTTCTTGGATGCTCTGTATGGATCGCGGTCCGAGGTGGAAAAGATGCGGCGGCGAAGAGGAAGGGAAAGAATAGATGACGAGTAGAGAAGATATTAAGGGGCTGGGATGGATGCCGGACCAAGGGCGGAATTCCTGGCGGCGCGAAGAGGGGAAAAGCCACGCATTTGTGGCTGCTTCCGGAATCGGGAAATACTTCCTGACCTTTAACTCGAAAACAATAGGGCGCAGCTTCTCTTCACCTGAAGAGGCGATGCAGAGAGGGAGCGAACTTTTTAAATCTGAGAGTCAGATAATCGATATCGGATCGGAGGGCAATGAAATGAAATCGGAAAAACAGGCAGAAGAAGGGGGACAGGCGAACCAAAGGCCGCCCCAGGTACAGGCGGTGGAAGATGCGTACGCGTTGGGCAGGAAGCACGGTGACCAGGCGCTTGCGGGGGTGGAGGCAGAAGGATTTGACCGTGAGGCCATCGGCAAGATAAAAGCGGCCCGGTTCAACATCAAAAGCAACGAATTGCTCACCTATATTACCTTTTATCATGTCAAAGAGAACAAATCCTATAGAAAACTCGGGCGGACATGGGAGGAATTCTGTAATGACGCAGGCGAGAGCGTCCGGAGCGTGGACCGCATTCTTTCGGAGTTAGCCCCTCTTCTCAAGAGCATTTCGGCCACGCAGGCCGAAATTTCCGAAAACGCCCTGGTGATCGGCGATCAAAAAATCGAAATCACTCCCGAGAATAAAGAAGAGATTGAAGCGGCGATCGACCTCATGGCCGAGGAGCGCGAAAAGGAGCGTCAGAAAAACGAGACCGAAATCAACCGGCTGAAAAAGCGCGCTGAAAACGCCGTCGAAGAGGAGACAAAGACGCTCACAATCGAACGCGACGCCCTGGTGAAGGAACTCGGCAGGCTGAAGGTCTTCGACCCGGAAGGAAAAGACATCACCTGGTCGGTCCAGCAGATGAAGGCGATCAAAGACGCAGCGCAGACGTTTGCCACGCTCTGCAGCAAGTTCATCATGGACGACCGGCTGGACGGCCAGATGGAGCTGCTGGCCGAGGTGGAAAAATGGCAGAACGTGGCGCGCGATTCGCTGCGGTTTCTTCGCCAGCAGTGGAACGAGCGGTGGAATTCCAACTTTGGCGAAGATATTTAGGGAGCAATATCCCTATGGATGGTCTCCTCCGAGGAAAAAGACAAAAGACCTTTGGCCGTACATTAATTTGCCGTTATCCGGGGAAAGAGCATGGCTTTAGCTGAGTCCATGATAGCTCAAATAAGATCGGAATGGCTGGAAGCGCCCATCGGCGTTAAAAGCCAGATCGTAGCTTCGTATGCGCAGGCGCTCGGCATCGGCTACCAGACGCTCTACCGTCAGCTCTGCATAGCCCGGAAGCGGAACGGAGAGCGGAAAATCTGCGGGATCGAGGACGCGGCGGGGATTGTGGCCCGGGTCAAGAAGCGGCCTCCCAAGGATATGGGCGAAATATCGACCGACCAGGCCGTGCAGCTCGCCATATCCAACCGGCTCATTCCGCAGGAGCTTTGCGAGGTATCAAACGGCACGTGGAACCGGGTGATACGCGAAAGCGGATTCGCCAAAAAGAGCCGGCGCGTGCAGCGGTTCCAGGCCGAATATCCGAATCAACTGCACCATGTGGACGCAAGCACGTCCCAGATTTTTTACGTCCACCGGCAGGAGGGCGACGAGTTCATCTTTAAGATGCACGGCGGCTCGGCGCTCGGGTACAAGAACAAGCCGGTACCGATACGCCTTCGGCCGTGGCTCTACGGCCTCACCGACGATTATTCCGGGTATCACATCGCAAGATACACAGCCGCCGCCGGCGAATCGTTGGCAGATAACCTCCAGTTTCTCGCCTGGGCCTGGGGCAAAAACGAGGAGAAGCCCTTTTTTGGCATTCCCGACCGACTGAAAGCCGACCAGGGGCCGCTCATGAAGGGCGAAGCATCGAAAGAATGGCTCGGCCGGCTTGAGATCGATCTGGACGGGTCCATCCCATACGCAAAAGAGGCGCATGGAAAGATCGAGAGGCCGTGGCGGACGATCTGGCAGAGGTTCGAACGGGTCTTTTACGCAGAAGCCGACTGGAAACAGTTCGAAATCACCATGACGGAACTCAATCGAAGATTCCGGATCTTCCAAAACGACGAATACAACCTCGAGCCGCACCGCTACGAAAAGGAAATAACGCGCCTCGATGCATGGCGGCGGATAAACCTTCGCGGCGGCGCCGTCGCAATGCCCGAAAACGCAATCGCAACGGCGGCCAGGCGCTACATCCGCACGGTTAGTTGCGACGGATGCTTTTCGCTGGACGGGACGTTTTACGAGGTCAAGGGGCTGCACGACGCCAAAGTTCGTGTCTATGAGGGCATCTTCGAGGACCGGCTGGTGGTCGAGGATTTAGCGACCGGAGAGAAGTACGAAACGAAGAAGTTTGCACCGGCCAAGCTCGACGATTACCGGCGCGAGAAAGATACGCCTCACCAGCGGGCGGTGAAGGATGCGGAGGATCTGCTGATGAGGAACACGCTTTATGGAGGGGATGAAGCGGGGAGCGGGGAGCCGGGAGCCGGAAGTGAAAGCAGGAAGGTTATGCGCCTTCCGACGCGGATCCGCGAGAGGCGGAAGATAGAGAATCCGCTGGGCATCGATGCGTACGCGTCGGTCGAGGCGGCGATGCGGGATTTTTTGAGCATCTGTCCGGTGCGGCTCAGCGAAGCGGACCGGGAGCAGGTAATGGATTTGATCGTTGAGAACGGGCTTTCGAAGGTTTTTGTGAGGGAACTGGCGCTCGAGGTCCAGGCGGAGAGTGTGAGCGGATGATGAAAGAGGAAAAGATTAAAAGCGCGGGGGCCTGAGTCCCCCGCACCCCGCAGGATTTCGGCTGCGCACGGGACGTGCGCAGCCGATAGCTCAGCGAAGCGCGAAAGGAAAGAGAAGAATGAAAGTTAAACCACAGGCGTATCGAGATGAGAAAGGGCGGGAGATTTTTGCAGGCAAGATCATCGGGCCGATCCCGAGTTCGGTCTGGGGAGCGCTGCGCATAAACAAGAACGGATCGACGCAAAGAGTGATGTCGCCGCTTCTTCCGAAGGTGCCGTCGATTGGCGAGGCCCAGCAGAAGCTCAATAGCTACGCGGAGAGACGCGGATGGGGCAAGATCCCCACGTGCAAAGTATGTGGCTGTACGGATCAACGAGGGTGCAAGAACGGTTGCGAATGGATCGAATCGAATCTGTGCAGTAGCTGCGCGCCCAAGAGGTAGACAAATGATTGAATCGATAGTGAGGCTGGGAGTGGAGCGCGTTCGATTTACGGCGGGCCTGGGTCCTGAAAAGCAATGCGCAGGTTGCATGGACTGGTGGCCGCTCGATAGTGAGTTTTTCCAACAGACCGGCATAGGAAACAGACTGCAACCCCTTTGCAAGGCGTGTAATGCGGATAGTGCTAAGGCAGTTCCTAATACCCTGCAGATGACGCAGATAGGGGAATCCCAATGAAAAGATACGTTGTCGGCTTTGCTTTCACGCCTGAGCGCAAATACGTCCTCCTGGTGGAGAAGACGCACCCGGCATGGCAGGCTGGAAAATGGAACGGCATTGGCGGCCATATCGAGGAGGGTGAAACTCCCCTCCAGGCGATGAACCGCGAAGCAGCGGAAGAAACCTTCTGCGCCGAGGATTTCGCGTGGAAGCATTTCGCGACCCTGTGCGGGAGTGATTTCGAATGCTTCATTTTTGCCGGGAAATTGCCGGAGATTCCTCCCAATTTTAACGACGTCCATGAGCGCCTGAACTGCTGGAAATTACCGCTCGGCAACCTGGCGCGGCTCGCGAATCTTGATTTCCTCATCGAAGGTGCCCTGGTGATGGACTCCTTCAATCACATGACAATCACGTACGGAGTAAATGGGGATACAGGACAAACAAAATAAATCATCTGCGCTCTCTGCGTCTCTGCGGTGAGCGTCTTTTAAAGGAGGTAAATCAGATGAGCAACAAGCTGGAAATACTGAGCCTGTACGGCTTCAGGCGCGACCCGTTTCATGGGGTCGAGATCGAATCGGCCGACGCGTCAAGGGTGAAGAACCTGATTTCGATGGCGGTATCAGCTCATGCGCAGATATCGATCGTGGGGGAGCGGGGAATCGGCAAGACGCGCGCGGTGAATACGGCGCTGCGGGGCCTCAACATCAATCCGGTCCGGATCCTTACGCCCGATAAGACGCGGGTCACGGCAGCCGACATCCAGGAAGCGCTTCTGATCGAGTTGGTCCCGGACGAGAAAGTCAGGCAGGACCGGGAAATCCGCATCCGGCAGCTTCGGAGGGTTCTCGGCGAGGCATCGAAGCGGGGGGCGGTGGTGGTGGTGATCGACGAGGCCCACCGGCTGCACGGCAATACGCTGCGGAGCCTAAAGAACCTGCGTGAACTCGCCTGGATGGGCGAAACGCATCTTTTTACGGTCGTTTTGATCGGCCAAAGCGACAGCACGCAGAAAATGGGGATGTCCGAAGTTCGGCTTCGGACCGAAGTCGTGCAGATGCACGGCCTGACGGCTGCCGAGATAGGTCGGTATGTAATGGAGACGGTCGGGAACGTTTTCACCGAGGACGCGATCGATGCGTTGGCCGGCATCCAGGACGCCAGGAATTACCTCGATCTACAAGAGCTGCTCGTTCATGCGATGGCCAATGCGATCGCGCGGGGCGCGGAGAAGGTCGAGGCGAAAGATGTAGGCGATAGGCCTAATGAAAGGGCCGAGACAATCTCCAAATCCGGATCCGGAGCGAAGCAGAACGCACTGAAATCGGTCATGGCCCGCAAGAGGGCGGTGGGTGCGAATTAATAACGGTAATGGGGGAATGGCAAGGACGGAAGATAATTTTAAACGATCCTGCCGGCCGGCGCGGAGGGGGAACCGGAACGGACGGTGGGCTGAAAGGTCCGATCATGAAAATTTCAAAAATCATTATTCTGGCAGTAGCTTTATTAATCGTTCCCTGTACCGCTCATGCTCTTTCATCCATGTGGATGGGCGCTCAATGGTCTGGAATAAAACCGAAGCAACCCGGAAACCTTGTTGCCACGAGTTGTGAAGCCAAAAATTCCGGTGGCTGTAGTTGCCTTACATTCCCTGAGACAGTCGTTCTTAAGGAAATTTCGAGCGAAAGCACGTTGAAAGGGCCCGGTGGACAGGTCTTGCTTTACCTCGTACTCGTCACCCCAACTGATGGGGAATACGGGGAGGAGCTGCTCCTGATAACCCACCATTGGAGCGCCACTGGAGGCCAATCGATCCCCAGGGATATAAAGCTGCCGGGAGACGGGCTGGAGATTCCGGCCGGTTCCTATATCTACTATTGGGTCGCAAGCTGTAGTCCCGTTTTTTTCGAAGCCCAGACGGTGTTCTGGGTTGAGACGAAGCAGGGGAACTGAAACATGAGTCCGGACATAGCAAGATGGCTTGAAGAAAATACGCAAAAATGCGCGGTCGGCCGCATCTCCAAGGCGCAGTGCCAGGCTAACCGGGGACGGCCCACGGCGGCGGAGCATTTTCGCGGGGATGTGCACGCGGTCATAGACGAGAAGATGGTCTACAGGCCGAGCGAATGCGACAAGTGCGAGGAATGGAAAGCTCTTTTTGGTGCGGATGCCAAGGCGACCGACCGACCGAAGATTAAAAAGAAAAAGCCTTGGCAAACGCTGGTGGAGGAGCGAGCAGCTAGGAGAAGAGACGAGACTAATTCCACCAAGGAAAAGATTAAGCCCACCACGGAGCCACAGAGAAAAATCGAAAGTGGGAAAAGCCGGGCAAAAAAGCCTTCAGGAGGTGGGAATGCGACCACGAGTACTCGTCTCAAAGTGGCGAAACCGCCGGCAAAGGCTCCAATCGAAAAAGACGCCGAGATCCTGCGTCAGATTGATGGCTTTCGCGAGACTTTAACTGAAGTTCCCGGTCTCTTCGTGCCTCGCAAAAAGCCGAGGACGCGCAAGCCAAAAGAGAAACCCGCTCCGTCGACCATCGCCGTCGAGATCGATTCCGGATCCTATGAATTGTCTCAGAGAATCGAGCCGGCAGTAGAGCAACCAAAGATTTCACAACCGGAAAAGGACAAATACGGGCATCCCATACTGGAATGTGTGGATTGCCATGAGACCCAAGGCATCATCGGCCGGGGCCGCTGCGCCAAATGTTATTGGCGGCTGCCCGACGTCAAGAGCAAGAAAGCCAAGAGGCTAGAAAGCAAAAAGATCGAAGGCCTATCCGCAGAGAGCGCAGAGGGTGCAGAGAGGGAAAAGAAAGCGCCGACAACTGGACCCGGGCGCCCAAAAGGCGCGGCTAAGCAGAGTGTCAAAGTCTCGGTCGCCGATAGTCCCTCCTCTGCGCTCTCTATACCCTCTGTGGTGAAAAGGCGCACGGCGCATAACCGGAAGCCTCCGGCAAAGGTCCTTTGTCCTTGCGGCGTCGTTTTTGAAGTTCACCCTCCCTGGTTGGCGTCGGTCAAAAAGTACCACGCTCCCGAATGCCGCAGTATCTACGGAAACAGGCGAGTTCATCCGAAGTTCACTCCGGAGCAGGACGCAGAAATCGCTGCCGTCTACCGCGAACAGGCCAACACGAGAAAAGACCAGGCGCCCGTACGCGCACTTGCCAAAAAAATGGGGCTTCCGCGCTGGAAGGTTTCAAAGCGCGCACAGAAGCTCGGCCTGGTTTCGGTAAACAGGTATTCGCCCGAACGGGTCTGGACCGAAGCCGAAATGGAAATACTGAAGGCGCATGCCGGCGTAAGTTACGAGCGTATTCAGGTGAAACTCAGGGCCGCAGGCTTTGTGCGCGGGCAAGCTGCCATACAACTCAAGATCAAAAGGACGATCGGATATAAGCCTCGCGAGGGCTATACCGCCCGATCTCTGGCGAAGCTATTCGGGATTGACGACCATTCGATCACCGCCTGGATCGAAAAGGGCCTTCTCAAGGCCGAGCATCGAGGGAGGCGCCGAACTGCGGCCCAGGGCGGAGATCAATGGCTCCTCCAGGAGGAAGATGTCAGGAGCTTCGTGATCAAGCACGTCGAAGTGGTCGACTTCCGCAAGCTCGACAAGTTCTGGCTGGTGGAACTACTCACCGCAGAGACAGAAAAATCATTCACTGCAGAGACAGGAAAATCATTCACCGCAGAGGACGCGGAGGACGCGGAGAAGTTTCAGGGCCTGGATGATAATCCGATGCTGGCGGTTGGGCTCGGTCCGGCAGGAATGACCTGCAGAAGATGCCGGAGCTACGTCAGGGGCCATAAATTCTGCCTGGAATATACAAACTCAAGAAGCATCGTAGCAGCGAATTACAGAGTGCATGCCGAAGAATGGGCGGCCTGCGCGCTTTTCGAGTTCGGGAATCTGACGTGCGGGGAGATTCAGCGGCAAGAAGCGGCCCGGAAGGCAATCCCCGGGGCGTTCTCCGGACACCGGATAGAAGAACCATTGCTGGGTGCGAATGATTGCGGGCGGGGGGGGCTCGTTCTTCGAAAAAGAGGAAGTGCGAAGGCTGCCGGCGCATGCGCAACATAAAAGCGCGCGGCCTTTGCTCGCCCTGCTACACGGCAGTGATAAAGGCTGAATATCTAAAAAAAGTGAAGAGTGAAGACGATGCGAAAAATCATAGGAGTTCTGGAAGGATCGGCTCCAATGCGTGAGATGTACAAAGATATGCCGAGGGCCACAGTCAGAGAGAATCCCATGCTGCGGTTCGGGCCATGTCCGGAGCCAGGGAAAACGTGTAACGATTGTAAACATCTTTCCGGCTACGGCGGTCGATTCCCGCATCCCGAGTGCAAGGTGCGCGGCAAAAAGGCGCACGATCCGGAATGGCCGGCATGTTCGCAGTTCCAGACGTGCGGACAATGGCGAGCGCAGGAAAACGCCAAAAGGGCGGCCAGCATGGGAGAGCAGGAAGTCGCAAACATTGGCTATTTCGGGGGAGGTGGAATGTGAGCAAGGTCAAACGGATATTCAGAACATACAGGATTGAAAGGCTCGTGACCAGCTCGAAGGTAGGCGAATGGTGTCTTTTGCCGTATCCGAACCACAAAGGCGGTTGCCCCAATTATGGGAGGAAGGGTTGCCCTCCAGGCGCGGGAAGCATCGGCGACCTGGTGGATTTGAGCCAGCCGATATACCTGGTGGCGGCTGCTTTCAACCTGGAATACCAGGCCGAAAAGATGCGGAAGAAATACCCGCACTGGACGGATCGGCAATGCCGCTGCTGCCTGTACTGGCAGGGGAAAGTAAGGGCGCACCTTCGGCGCGCTGCGAGGGCGGCGATGGGCTTTTTAGGTTGCGACGCTTACGTATATTGCCCGGAAGGATATGGCGTGAACGTGTTCGTCACCGCGCGGCTCGCCGGCTTGAAGCTCGATAAGACCCGGCGAATAAAGATCGACCATCATGTCGCGCTGATCGGGACAAAGAAAGAATCTACCACAGAGACGCAGAGGGCACAGAGGCAATGAAAATTAAATTCAAGGGGCGAAAAGGCGTTATCAGATTTGAGGGCGAAGAAGGGCGGAAACTGGTGAAGCATATTGAGCAAGGCGGGTCTTTTGGCGACATAATGATTCCAAAATTTCCCTCCTCTATCAAAGAAATTGAGTTGTCGACGCCGCTTATTCTAGATGCTTGCGAGATCTGCCACGGGACTGGCGATGGACACGCAATGAATGAGGAATGTGAACTGCCAGGGAAGAGGAAGCTGATGGACCGAATCAGCGCGTACCTTATGCGGCGGACGTATGGCTGGGGACCGAAGGCCAGGACGTGCGAGGAATGCATTTACTGTGAGGGTGACAATCCGGACGAACTGCTTTTGGAACCAGCCGAAGAGGCTTGGTGCAGGAATAAGAAAGCGCCGAAAAGGAATTTCATCATTTACCGTAGTTCCAACGCCTGTGGACTTTTCCGGTCGGATTGGCACCACGAGCGCGAGCTGCTCGAGACGCAGGGGCAGCGGAGAATCCCTGTTTGGACCGGAGGGCGGAAAATGATTGCGCCGGGAAGCGCCATACAGACAGCGCTGCGGGAGCTCCTAAATTTATGAAGTCGAGGTTCCATCCAGGTCTGCAGATGCAGTCTGATTCTGCCTCTGTGGTGAAAGGTTCTCAATGCGACTAGTTTGCCCCGGGTGCGGGGGAACATACAGCCTGGAAGGATGGGAAAACGACGCGGCCGTGCGGCAGTTCAACGGCGCGATGAGCGCCCTGCCCTACCAGGTCCAGCACGAAGCGGCGCGATATTTGGGCCTCTTCAGAGTCGGAAGCCGGGGGCTTTCGTGGAAGCGGGCGTTGAGAATATTGCAGGAACTGCAGGACCTGGTCGGGGCCGGGACCGTGCATTGGGAAGGCGGGGAAACGAGGCCTGCGCCTCCTGCCCTTTGGGCCGAAGTCATGGGCGAGATGTGCGAGAAAGGGAAGCGCGAACTCGACAGTCACAACTATTTGCGGAAGGTGGTTTGGACGAAAGCGCGCGGGCTGGCTGCGGAGGCCGAGGCCGAGGCCGGCCGGGCCAAAATGAAAAAGCATCCGCAGATGGGCGCAGATGTTGATCCGGGCGAAAGCAGGCCAAAGAAAAGAGGATGCTTCACCTGTGAGGCTTTCAAGCCTCCAAAGCGGTGTGGAGCGAAGAGCCGGCCGGTTTCGGGCAACCAGATGCTTGGCTGCGAGAAGTGGAAGGAAAAACCGGCAAGCGCCGTGGGGAATCTTATGGACGCGCTTGTTGAGAACATTCACCACGGAGAGCACGAAGAATGAATGTCCACCACAGAGACACAGAGGGCGCAGAGGTGAACCGATTGAAATCAAAGCGCGGCTTTCTGATGAGTAAATGGTTCGACATGTGGGTGATGTCCAATTGGAGGGATTTGGTCGAAATGGGCAGCGGCACAAATTTCATATTCATCTGCACATGCTGCCCGCACAGGACTGATTCTTACGACATGAACTGCATCGAATGTTGTCCGATAAGCAGAGCGTTCGAGATGGCAACAGGCGCACGCTGGGAGACAGAATATTTTGCCGAATCTCTGCGTTCTCTGTGCCTCTGTGGTGAAGGCCCTTGAAAGGAGCTTGTCATGGAAATTGGATCTTTGAAAAGCGCCCGGGCGGCGCTCGACGGCCAGAAGCTCGATAATGACGAACGGCTCATATTGGCCTCTTTGGTAAAGGCCGGATACGACGAGGACGGCCGTCCGAAAGGGCACGACGGCAGGCTGAGTTCGAATGAGCTTGCCCAGGTCATCTATCCGCTGCTCTGGGAGACCGAATCTCCGAACTGGAGCGAGGAGCGGCATCGGATCGAGTCGTGCAAGCGGCGCGTCCGGATGGCGGTAAACGGCCTGATCATCACGCACGGCATATCGATCATGTGTATGGCTGGGCCGAGCGGCGGCTACTACCTGCCGGCGAACGCAGAGGACGTAGAGCGTAATCATCGAAGCTTCCACCGGCGCGCCATGACGGGTCTTGTAAAGGACGCCAGGGGCCGGAAGGCGGCTTACGCCGACGCTATGGTGCAACTCAGTATCGGATTCGAAAAGGAGGCCGAAGCGCAGACTGGAACACTCGGGCCGGCCGAGGACGGCCCTCCCGCCTGGGTGAGCGTTGTGACGGGGCTTTTACAGCAGGTCAAAGGGGACCCGGCGAAATACGCGGCGGAGATCAAGCGGATCCAGGACGAGTTCGGGGATATTTTCGTGCGGCGCGACCAGGTGGCGAAGATCCGGGAGCTGTCAAGCGAGCTGAGCCGAGTGCTCGAAGGGCTGCAAGCGTAGATCTCACCACAGAGGCACAGAGGACACAGAGATGGATGAGAATGGTTTCCGGAGCGATTGCAAAGACTGCCAGGGCTGCCGTTTCTGGGTGCGTGTCGATCTTGGCCGGGATGAATCGATGGGCGACTGCATGAATATGGCGAGCCTGAAGTACGAGAGGCGCGTTTCCGCCTATTCAACCTGCAAGGTATGGGAACCGCAGAGAGAGGTCGCGGAGAAAGAAGGGAAAAATCATGGCCGGGGAAATGGACCAAGTTGAGGTTTGGAACCAGAATTTTGGTGAAGGAACTGAAGTGGTCGTGAAAAAGGATATCGCGCGGGGCAAGACGCTCGGACCGGCTTTCATGCACAGGGGTGAGGCAGTGGTGATGGTTGAAGGCGTTATGGGGCCGGTAGCGCTCCATATGGTTTGGCCGGAGGGAAGTGCGGACTTTTAACTGAAGGGAGGGCAGCGCGGATGGCTGACGAGACCGTGGAGGCAAAGCGCAAAAAAATCCTGGTGGTAGACGACGATCCGGACTGCCTGGAAGTGCTCGGGACGATGCTGGAGTCTTCAGGGTTCGACGCACTCGGGGTCAATAGTAACGCGAATGCATTTACCCTTCTGCGGGACCATCCGGAGCTTTTCGACCTGCTTGTCACCGACTACGAGACACGAGAGGTGACTGGGATCGAGCTTGCGATGCTTGTAAATATGATGCGCCATGCCCAGGGCAAGCATAGCTTGCCAATGGTCCTTATGAGCGCAGGGAATCATCTGGGCGAGGATGTGGTTAGTGATGCGGGGTTTTCGGCGTCGCTAAAAAAACCGTTTTCGCTACGGGAGCTGAGAGACGCCGTAACGCTGGCGCTTAAGGAGGGGGGAAATGATCAAACTAACGCCTGAAGGATTGCAGCTCATTTTGGATTGGGAAGTCGGCGGCGGCCAGAAATATTACGATAAATGCTGCCGGCATCCGGACGTGCCGGGCGGAAAGGATACTCAATCGGGAGTTACGTTCGGGATCGGCTGGGACGCCGGCGAGCATTCGACCGGAGAATTGAACAGCGATTGGGAAGAGTTTCTTGCGCCGGAGGACTTTGCGAAGCTGCTGACCGTGGTGGGACTGCATGGGGTTGGAGCGAAGAAGTTCCTGCCGGCGATGCAAGCCATTACGATCCCCTGGGAAAGCGCTCTCGATCAGTTCGAGCGCCATACGATTCCGAGCTATTTCGTAATGACTCAACAGGCGTTTCCGGGAGTAGAGAAGGCGCCGGCGTGCGTCCAGGAAGCTTTGTTATGCCTGGTATTCAACCGGGGATCGTCTGTAAATGGGTCGAGGCGGTTCGAGATGATGACGATCCGAAGCCTTGTGGCGAAGGGGAACTGGGCCGCGATCCCGGCCGAACTGCGCGACATGAAAAGGCTCTGGCCGGATACGAAGGAGTTGTGCGACCGAAGAGAGGCGGAGGCGAAGCATATAGAAAGGGGATTAGGCTGAGGGGGCTTAGGCAATTAGGAAATACCTAAAAGCCTTCAGCCTTTCTCTGGCTTCAGCCTGTTTTCCTGAAGGGAGGTAGAAAAGTGAGAAGCGGTAGTGAGAGGGAAGCGAAGTATCCCGAGCCCATCAGCAAAGGGCAGATCGCAGTCATAAAGATCGCCCAGAAGGAGCTCGGGATCGAAGACGATGATTATCGGAGCATGCTGATTGCGCATTTCAAGGTGTCGAGCTGCACGCAGCTCACCAAGGCCCAGGCCACCAGGCTGATCGAACGGTTCGAGGCCCTGGGGTTCGAAACGAGGAACAAGACGCCCAGGGCCAGGGGATCTCATCCGGGATATGTGAGGATTCGGAAGCCGCAGCAGCGGCTGGACCGGGAAGATGGCAAACTCGTGCGGCTGGCGAGCTTCGAGGAGCGGGGCAAAATCGACGCCCTGGCCGCCCTGATCGACTGGGAATTTAAAGACGGCCTGAAGAGATGGATGGAAAAGCGGCTCAAAATCGACCGGGTCAGGACGTCCCGGGAGGCGTACCTCGTGATCGAAGGGCTCAAGAAGATGTTTGCGATCAGGATGGCGAAGCTGCACGGCGATGACTGGTGGACTAAGAAGTTTGATAATACCGGGATTATGAGGTTCATCAAGGAGCATGCGCCCGGACGGTCGGACCGCCAGCCAGGTTGCCGGCTTGCAAAATCGCCGCCGGCTAAAGACGTAGTGGGACCGAGTGGGGAATCGGGGAATTAATGCCTTTCTAACATAGGCGGCGCCCCCGGCGCTAAAGGAGGTTTTCATGAAATATCAAAAGAAATCAAACGAACAAGACATCATTGAACTTAAGGACGAAATCGTAAGGACGCCTTCGAAACCGAACAAGATTGTAGCCTTATTCGTATTGGGAGCGGCGCTGCTAATATTGGGGTCGATGCTTCAGGACATAGCCAATTTAATCAGCCGCTTCGTCAAATAAGGAGCATGCGATGTACGACGAAATAAGGAAGGCGGTTTTAGCCTATAGAATAGAAGAAAGGCGGCAATTCATGGAAGCCGGGCTGGGATCGATCGATGCTGATTGGACCGAGGACGAAATCGACGAGCTGGGGGATAGGTTCGTGAGACTGCAGATCCGCGAGATTACCGGCATATCGTTTGAGCAGTATCTGGGCGCTCCGGAGTACTTCGAGATATTTGCCGGCATAATCAAGAAAGAATGGGCAATGACCGGCGGCACACGGCCAAGGCAAATAACAGATGCGGGTTCACGATTCGTCGAATGGGAGACATTTTGGGCGCCCGAGATCGCGAAGGCCTATGGATTAAGCTTTGTTCAGCGAACGCTCGAAGATATCCAAAGGAGCGGAGCATGTACGGATCGTACCTGATTTACGGGGCTTTTTTTGCTGCGGGGCTGATGATTGGATTTGTCTCTTTGGGACTTTGGAATGCCGCCAAGGAGGCCAGGGCGAACAAAGCGAAGCTCGCCTTTACCAATCTGGATTCTATAGGAAAAAGGGCATCTGACAAAGCGGCAATGGAAAATTACCATAACTGGTGGCGGATGCGATCCGGGAGTTAGGGAGAATAATTTCGGGGCGAATGGCGGGTTAGATGCTTTTGGGAGGGGGCATTTGAATGCGGCTAAGCTTTTTACGATGTCAATCGAGGGGCTGCAGTTACATTCTCGCGAGGGCGGATTCCGTCGGGGTGCTCGAAATCATATGCCCTCGGTGCGGCTGCAAGCAGATTTTTTCGAAAAAATCGGATACCGATCAAATAAATATTGAAATTATTATTGACAACGTATGGAGGGCTGCTATCCTTGCGCCCAGTCAATAGCGCTCCTTAAGGGGCGATGCAACAGTGTGGGGCGGCGTAACAGAGGCCCAACCATATTTGGCACCAAGTTGCCCGGTTCTGCGTGAAAACGCGGGACCGGGCATTTTTTGTTTAACGGGACAAAAACGCAAACATGCGAAATGGCAGCAAAAATGATTTTCCTGATATGCGAATGCGGATGGGAAGGAAGCTGGCATGAAGCGAAGAGCCCGGGCTTCAGGTCGGATGTGTTTCGCTGCCCGAAGTGCGACCGGGTGCTGAAGCAGATGGCCGAGGTGGAAGAAAAAGGCAGTGAAGAGTGAGCAGTGAACAGTCAAAGAAAGGAAATCCAAAATGAAAAAGTTACTTCCGGTTCTATTTCTCGTTGCACTGGCTTTCACCATGATCGGCTGCGGGGCGACATTTCTGGGCAATCCTGCCGGATCGAGTGCGCCGGCCGCTACAACGACAGCTTCCACAGCATTGCAGACGGCCGAAACCGATGTTACGGCAGCCATTCCGGTCTTGCAGGCCTCCGTTAATTGGGCCGTGCCCGTGGCTACCGACATTATCGGAGTGGTCGGAAGCGCCCAGGAAAAAGCCGATATGAATACGGCGGCAGCTTCGGTCGGCGCTTTGAATACCATTGTCGCCAACGCTCAGGGCAGTGGAAGCGCGGCACAGACCCAGAGCGCCTTTGCGGCCCTTCAGACCGCGTGGAACGCCATGAACAGCGTTATTACGGCCCAGCCCACAGCTTCCAAGCAGGTTGTGGCGCTTCCTGCGGCCGTGGCGGCGGCGCAATAGGGGGCCGAAGGGGCTTGGGAATTTAGGCTGAAGGGGTTTAGGCACCTCCTAAAAGGAAACTGAACATGAAAAGCCGAATGTTTCTTTGCGTTTTCGTTCTGTGCATCGCAATGGCTCTTGCGGGCTGCCTTCCGGTAGGGATGCACTCACAAGATCCAGGGTTGAAATATTTGGACCTCACGCCCGGCAAGATTCTTGGCGTTGTGTCATGCAACGATGAAAGCCTTCTGGGGCTCAATACCAAGACGCAGCATCTCTACGAGATCGATCACCATACCGACCCCGCTACAGGGAAGGACGTTTGCGATAAGGCCGAAAAGGTCTATTCGGGCACGGCATCCAACCCCGGGGCCGCTCAGCAGCTTATCAGCACAGCGGAGAGCTCGGCGGCAAACACGACTCTCATGGGCTGGATTTTGTCTCATTTTACGCCGGCGACAAACACGAGCAGTTCCACGAAGGTGACCGTTACGTCGGCCAAGTGACGTCGGAAGGCTGAAGCAATGGAGCAGTTATGGGCTTAGCCAATTTTTTGGCTGACGAATACGGCGCAAAGATGGTGATGGATGCGCTCGAGGCGAATTATCCGCCGGGCGTCGTTCTGGTCGATGCCCTGGGCGATTCGACTTTTCCGGGCGCAATGGACGCCTGGGCGGACGCTCATGCGAAATGGGTTCTGACGCAGCCACCAGGTCCGGATCTGCCCTGGGGTAAATACCGGCACAGGTTTCTCTGCGACAAACCAGGAATAAGCGTGCTCCTCGATCTTCTCAAGGATCTGGGGCTGACGGAATTGGCGGGGATCGACGTGAACGGCTTCATCCGGGCGATGCTGGAGTACAAGGTGAGGGCCTCAAAATGAACGCGAAAAAGCCCACAGTCGCCATGCCTCCGGCGCTCATGCCGGGCGATCTTTTTGTGGCCGAATGCGGAAGCCTGCTCGGGCGCACGATTTCAGGGGTCGAGAAGTGGAAAGACGCCGAAGGCGATCCGCAATGGTCGCACGCGGGCATCATCGTCTCGGAGGCCGGCGAGACGTTTGAAGCGCTATGGACCATAAGAAACGGCGATATGTCCGCCTACGCGGGCCTGAGAGTCATGATCGCGCGCTATAAGAAGATGGACAGGCAGCGGTTCAGAGACGCCTACAAGGCGGTAGCAAAGGCGCACAGAAACGAAATCTATCCGCTCTGGCGGCTGCCCCTCTTTTTCCTGGGCCTGGCGCGCTTCGTTCACTGGGGAGTCGTCTGCAGCGAGCTGCAGGCGGAGTTCAATCATTGCGCTTGCCGGGAAGACGGGATTTTCGAATTCGACAACTGGCACGGCTACGATCCCGCCATGCTCGCGGACATTTACGAGCGATGGGGGGATTTTGAGGTGATTTATAAGGGAGTCTGGAGATGAGATCGACAGTTCTTGCCATCAAGTGCATCGGGCTCATTTGTTCGCTTGCGCTCCTCTTGTCGCTGGCCGGCATTCTCGCCATGATAGCCATGCCGCAGATAAAAGACGCCGAGGCCATGAAGGGCCTTTTGACCGTAGCGGCCATTGCCGGCACGGGGGTAATAGGGCTTGTGGGTTTCATCGGCAATAATCATCCGGGAAACCCGCCCGTTCCAATGACTCCAACCGGATCGGTAAAGGAGTAGCCTTGGCCACAATCGACAGCATCCGGTCCGAACTTGAAAATATCGGCAGGAAAGCTCTTGCCGGGTTCGATCCACAGTTACTCGAGAAGGTAAAGAGGAGCATGATCGCCTGCAACGGAATCCAGGTGCAGATCGACACTCTGAAAATAGAGGTGGACGGCTTGCAAAAGTCCGTCCCGGAAATTCCAACCGGCATAATTACGCCTTCATGAAAGGACCATCACGATGCCCAAATTAGATCTTAACGCCGAGGCAAACGTAACGAATTACAATGTAATGGTTGACGGGGGAACTCCCGTGCCGGTGATTCCTGAAGCCGATGGTTCTGCAGTTTACGATCTGTCGGGGTGCGCGCCGGGCGCGCATACTGTGACGGCGCAGGCGTGCAATGCATCGGGCTGCAGCGCTTTTATGCCCGATTTAACATTCTCGATTCCCGAGCCCGTTCCTGTTCCTGCGGTGCCGACGGGAGAGATAGACAACCCCGCCATAGCTAGTCAGGTTTTTCGGGGAGAAGGCTATTCATCGCAGACGCGCAGAGGATAGCGCCACAGTGCAAGGCAGAAGGCTTTGAGGGGGGCCTTTTGATCTTGGCTGTTCACATTGTTCCCTCTCTGCGCGCCCTCCCCAAAAATCGGGCGCCGAACTCGAAGCATTGAATGTGCTCCCGAACGATTAGCGCGAACGCGAGCGAAGCGAGCGTTCCTGCGGTGAAAATCTTTTAGAAGAGAAGGAAGGATCGGAGATGGCACAAGGTACCGTGAAATGGTTCAACGATCAAAAAGGGTATGGATTCATCACTGGCGGCAGCAAGGATTATTTCGTGCACCACAGCGATATCCTGGGAGTGGGATTCAAGAGCTTGAGCGAAGGCGACGAGGTCGAGTTCGAAGTCACGCAGGCGGCGAAAGGGCCGCAGGCGAAAGAAGTGAGAAAGTGCTGAGGACTGAGGACTGAGGACTGAGGACTGAGGACTGATCTATTGAACGATTTGACTCTGATAAAGAGCCTGGTGGACCTGGGGTGCACGGTCGTTATCTGTGCGCTCATCGTGGTCGTTTTCTACAAGCTGGCCATACGGTTCGGGGCGGCTTTCATCGCGGCGCAGGAGAAAATCGCAGAGGCGATGGCTCAGCAGGCGCTTTCCATTTCGGGCGTAAATTCCGCGCTTCAGATCTACATCCAGAAAGACAACAACGAGCATCGGGAAATTTTACTGGCGGTCCAGGTGTGCGGCGAGAACATGAAATGGTTGACCCATGAGCTACGAGACGCAAGGCTTTTATTGGCTGCCGCTGCCGCTATAAAACCGGCAGCTGCGGCCAAGGAAGTAAAAGGGGATAAATAATGGTTTTCGATGAGTTCGCAAACGCTCGTCACAACATGATTAGACGCCATATCCTCACGGTTGTGGCCAAATCCTATCCCCGGCCGGTGGATTCCGAACTCCTGCGGGCAACGCTTGCGACGCTTGGGTATCCGATGGAGGCGCACGCGCTGGAGTTCTATGTTTCCTACCTGCAAGAAAAGGAATGCCTGAAGGTCGAGACCAAAATGGCCTACGGGATAACTTTGATCACGATCACCGCGCGCGGGATCGACGCGATGGACGGGCGGCTGAGGGATTGCGGAATCGAGTGCTAGGCGGCCGGGCCGCCAGCCAGGATAAGCGATCGTCAATCGCCGCTGCCTTTGGCGGCGGCCAGGACCAAACGGCGAAGAGGCGAATGAGCGAAAAGCAGCGAGCAAGAGACCTGGCCTACCGGGTCTGGGTCCAATGCGGGCAGAACTTTTCGGAGACCGAAAGGAAGCTCAAACGCGACTGCGAGCTGCCCGTGACGCGCCAGACACTCATGGCCTGGGCCGAGAAATACGGCTGGAAAGGCCGGGCCGCAAGGACCGAAGCCGAAATGCAGAACCAGCAAACCGCAATTATGGAAGGGGCGCTCGTCGCGGCGCTCGCCAGGCAAAAAGAGCGGTACGAGAAGTACTTCGACGAGTTGGGGGTAGGAAAGATCGACAATCAGGCCTGCTATGCGTTCTGCGGTTTGGTGAAGACCATGATCTCCGTAAAACGGCAGCCGGGGCTGCAGCCGGAATCTGCGCTGCAAGGCGGCGCAGAAGATCCAAAAACAGAAGTGCACGCGAAAGTAATAAGCGGTGATGAGGAGCGGGTATCGGCCATCGAGGGGCTGATCGATTTGTGGCTGGGGAAGGTCCTGGCCGATCCGGAGAAGGTAAATGCAGGACTGTTCCGGGAGATCCGGGGAGCGCTGGCTATAATCGAGGAAATTCGAGGCAAAGCGGCCGCCTGGAGCGAATCTGCAGAGAAAATCGTGGAGGCCTCCACGGCGGCGGAGGCGCCGCAGCCGGGAGACGCGCTGCAAGGCGGCGCAGAGGAGCAAAAGCGCGTCATCATAGCAGGGCCCGAGGATGCTAAGGCGGCGCTTTGGGAGGCTTTTTCGCGGATGATCGCGGCGATGCTCGCGAACCCCGAAAAGATCAAGGTGAGCGAGATCGAACGAGCGCAAGCCTATTTAGCGAAAATGACGGAGGCGGCGGCGCCACAGGCGGAAGAAGAAGCGGGAAGTCTGGAGCAAAAAGAATCGAGTTTAGATCCTTACGAATTAGTGCCTAAAAAAGGGCCAGATGGGCAAGAACTGGACCCCGGCCTTCGCCGGGGTGACGGACTAATACAGGAGATCGATCATCCGGAAGAAGCCGAAGTGCTGACGGACATCGGGCTTTGGACCGAGGAGGAAGCGATCTCGGCCCTGCAGGATTTCGTCGGCAAGCAGCTTGCGCTCATGCGCAAGGAATCGGGAGCGGCTAAGGCCAGTCAGGTAAAAGTTGTGAAGGAAGCGATGGAGCTGATCGAAGAGTTAAGGAAAAAGACGAAGCCGGCTGACGATGGCCAGAAAAAGAAGGGGCTGTCGACCGAGATGGCGGAGGAGCTGCGCGAAAAGCTGCTCAGGGGAGAAAATACATGAGCAGTGCCCCTGCCCTTCTTTTGCCGTACCAGAACCGGTGGAACGACGATCGGTCTTCGGTGAAATTCATCGAGAAATCCAGGCGGATCGGAATATCATTTTGCGATGCGGCGGAATCCTGCCTTCAGGCCGCCTCGGGCAAGATGCACACCTTCTATATCTCCTACGATAAAGACATGACGGAAACTTACATCAATGACGTCGCCACATGGGCGCAACGGTTCGAAATGGCGGTTTCCGAAATCGAACAAGAGACGATCCTCGAGGACGACAAGCCGATCCTGGTCTACCGGGTGAAATTTGCATCGGGACGGCATGTGCTCTCTCTTACCAGCAAGCCGAGGAACCTGCGAAGCAAGCAAGGACGGCTCGTGTGGGACGAAGCAGCTTTTAGCGACGATCCGGAAGAGATGATGAAGGCTGCGATCGCGTTCACGATGTGGGGCGGCCAGGTCGAGGTCATATCGACGCACAACGGCGAGGACAACGAATTCAACCAGAACATCCAGGACATACGGGCCGGGAAAAAGGAGTACTCGCTGCACCGGGTGACGCTCGACGATGCCCTGGCCGAGGGTCTCTATCAGAGAATATGCCTCGTCAAGGGCGAGGAATGGAGCCAGAAGAAACAGGAAGAATGGCGGCAGGCCCTCATAGACTTCTATGGCGAAAACGCGGACGAAGAGCTTTTCTGCATCCCGAGCAGGGGAACCGGCCAGTATCTGACGCGGGCTCAAATCGAGGCCTGCATGAAGGACGATATACCTGTCCTGCGGTGGGCGCCTCCCTCGGCTAATTTCGTCGATTGGAGCGAGGCCCAAAGGGTCCGCGAAATACAAGACTGGTGCGAAGAAAACCTGGGGCCGATTCTGGCGCGCCTTGCGCCTGAACTGCGAGGCTTTATCGGGGGCGATTTCGGAAGGCTGGGAGATCTTTCCGTTTTCTGGCCTTCGCAGGAAATGCCCAACCTGGCCCTGGCGACGCCGTTTGTGCTCGAACTTCGCAACATGCCTTTCGAAGCCCAGAAACAGATTTTCTATTACATCTGCGACCGGATGCCTCGATTTTCCGGGGGAGCTCTGGACGCGCGCGGAAACGGCCAATACCTGGCCGAAGTGGCCCGGCAGAAATATGGCCCCGAACTCATTACCGAAGTGATGCTTTCGGAAAAATGGTACCGCGAAAACATGCCCCGGTTTAAATCCCGAATCGACGATAAGCTGCTTTGGATCCCGAGAGACTCCAAGACTTTGGACGATTTCAGGGCGTTTAAAATGGTCAAAGGCGTGGCGAAAATCCCGGAGGCGGGGCGGGAAAATAAAGACGGAGAGCAAAGGCACGGCGATTCCGGAATCGCGGCCGTGATGAACGTGTTTGCGACGCTGACGAAGGCAGAGTTTCCGCTGGCGTTGGGAGCGATTTGAGAGTTTTTAGTTTTTAGTTTTGAGTTTTTAGTGCGCCCTCACAGAAGATCGGGCGCGAACTTGAAGCGTCTAATTTCGGCTGAAATTATCAGCGCGAACCTGAACAAAGTGAGGGTTCACTCAAAACCGAAAACTGACAACTAAAAACTGGGTTTATATGGCGGGGATGATTCAAAAGGCGAAAGACTGGGCGAGAAAAAAAGTAGACAGGCGGCACGCGGAGCCCGAGCGCGAAACCATGCTCTATCCCAGGCTGATGAACGTCGGGGGATACACGACGCGGGAGAGGCCGCTCGTAAAGCCCACGGCGATGAACGTCCGGAAGTTTTCGCGGACCGTCTACGCCAGGCGCGCCATAAATGCGATCAAAGACCCGATTTCGATGCTCGAATGGGACATCGTACCCAAGCCGGGCGTCAAGAAAACGCCCGAGATCGAAAGGCAATGCGCACTTGTTCATGACTGTTTCAATAAGCCAAATCGCGACGATTCCTTTCAGACACTGGTCGAGCAGGTGATCGAGGACATCCAGGTCTGCGGCGCGGGCGCAATCGAACAGCAGCAGGGATCCGATCCACAAAGACCGGTCTGGCTGTGGCCGGTCGACGGCATGTCGATACAGATATACGCCGGCTGGGCCGGAGGGCGGGACGAAGCGCGGTACCTCCAGACGCTCGGGTACGGCAATATCGGGGGCGTACAGGGAATCGATCTTCGAAACGACGAACTGATCTATATCCGCAAGGACCCGACCACGGAGAATCCGTTCGGGTTCGGGCCGCTCGAGATCGCGTTCGCAACGATCAACCGGCAGCTCACAACGGCTGAATACGCCGGGAACGTGGCCGGAAACGCACAGCCGGAAAACGTTCTGCTCGCCGTAGGGGCCAGCGCCGAGCAGATCCGCACCATGAGGCAATGGTGGCAGGACGAAATCGAAGGCCAGGGCGTCACGCCCCTGGTGGGCTTCCAGGACCTGAAGGCGATAAAGCTTCACTCTGGAAACGACGGAGCGCTCTATTTGCTCTACCAGGCGTTCATCATACGCGAGATTGCAACGGCGTTCGCCCTTTCTCCGCAGAACTTCGGCCTCGAGGCGGACGTAAACAGGAATACGAGCGAGACGGCCGATGACCGAGACTGGAAGATGGCGATCTCCCCCTGTGCCCATCTCGTGAGACGGTACCTAAACCGCGAATGCATCGAGGAGAAGTTCGGGTTCTTTCAGATCATGCACCGGTGGAACGGCCTGGAGCGGGAAGACGAGACCGAGACGGCCAGGCGGTACGCAATCGAATACCGGGCGAACGGAATCATACCGGATGAGTACCGAGCGCAAACGGGGCGCCCCCCTCTCAAGAGCAAATTCGGGAAGCTGACCTGCTCCGAAGCTCAGATGCTTGCGGGGAAGAAGAAAGATGATGGCGCACGCGAAGACGCGGAGGACGCAAAAAATGAAGATTCAACAAATTGAAATGAGGAAAGGAGTGGAGAATGGCTTTTGACCTTCATACGGTTTCAGCTCCAATCGGAACGGACGCACCGTCGCTTCTCGATCGGCGAGTCATCGGCACATTGAAGCAGGTGGCGAATGGAGCGGGAGGAGGCGCCGGGGCCGCTGTTACGACGGCGATTACGGGACTCAACCTGCCGGCCAATTACCTGGTGATCGTAACGCCGAACCAGGACGCGGTGCCGTATGTTCCAACCGATTCGACCAAGACGCAGAACGGGTTTCATGTCGTACTCAACCCGAGGCTTGCCGCCAATACACTGGCGGCCGGAACGTTTGATGTGCTGATTGTCGCGTAGGCGCAAGACGCAGGCGGAGGAACAGGGGATTAGACTGAAGACTATTAGGTACTGCCTAAGCCCCTAAAGCCTGCGGCCTCACAAAAGATCGGCCGCGAACATGAAGCATTTAAGGCGCTTTCTTGATGTTACCCGCGAACCCGAACCTAGTGAGGGTTCACCCCTAATTTTGAAAGGAGCAAATGATGGGAGTAATGACGACACTGAACGGAATCACTCTGACTGCGGGGGACAAGACGCAGGCTGAGTCGATTGGCGCGGACATCACCGGTCTCATGGCAGAAGCTGCTACCAAATGCCAGGAGCTGATCGATCTGCTGACCTTTATCAAGACCGATATTCTGACGCCGGCGAGCGATTCGAGCAACGCATCGACGTTTGCGACGGAGATTACGGCGCTGTCGTAAAAATCCACCACAGAGACGCAGAGCGCGCAGAGAGCAAGGGGGAAATGGACATGGCGGAAGATACAGGAAATGTGAAAGGCAACGGGACGGCGGGGCCACGACAAGATGCGGGGTTGGAGCTGGGAAAAAAGCCGACGGCTGAGACTAGTGGAAAAGCTCAGGCAGTCGAGCAGGAGCAAGGAAAAGAGGCGGCCGGCGAGGTAGAGGAAAAATCGGAGACGGTGCAGCTGGAAGGCCCCATCGAAGAGCTGAGCGCAATGAACAAGGCGCTGCAGGCTGCCGGGGACAAAGCCTTTGCCGCAGGCGATACGACGGCGCATGGCGCGATCCATGCCGCAAACATCAGCCTGGGCGAAACGATCGGGAAACTGAAGACGGCGCTGGAGCACATTAGGACGAAGTGAGGGCTCAGCAGGAAGCGAGAAGCAAAGAAGAATCTGGATTCCGGCCTTCGCCGGAATGAGTGCGCCTGGGAGCAGGCGCGATCTGAGAGGTGCAAGTCCTCTCTCGGGAGGCGCCCACTCCCGATAGCCAAAGGTAACTGCGTCGCCGCGAGGTG
>Ga0187862_10000358_pt1 | contig 53234 bp, 49 predicted proteins | sample June2016WEW_10_1_FD_133003 | JGI IMG/M metagenome (GOLD analysis project Ga0187862, IMG submission 133003) | Peatland microbial communities from SPRUCE experiment site at the Marcell Experimental Forest, Minnesota, USA - June2016WEW_10_150 | ecosystem: Environmental > Terrestrial > Soil >... | reverse complement strand
TTCATCAGATAGCGCAGAACACCCATGTACTGCTCTCGCGGCCGCCACTTTCAGCCTTGCCCGCCCCATCAAACCACATCCGCGGTCCTGCCGAAATCAGGCCTATTGCACCACGGGCTGCTATGATGTGCCATGGCTGATCCTCGATCCGGCGCAGGCAAAACACAGCTTCGATTGGCGGCCAACCATCGCCATCGACTCGATCCTCGAGGAAATTGCCGTGCACGTTAAAGCGAATCCCGGCTGGCTGGAGCAGTGTGGCGCATGAAAAGCCCCGCGCCATCTTCCGTTGCAACCGAGCTCAAGATGCTGTCGGTCGTGATCCCTGCGCGGGATGAAGAGGGATGCATCGCCTCTACAGTCGAGCATCTCCATGTCGAATTGCGGCTCAACAGCATTCCGCACGAGATCATCGTGGTCGACGACGGGAGCAAAGACCGTACCGCGCAGATCGTCACCCTACTCGGCGAACGTATCCCGGAGGCGCGCCTTCTCTCGAACGGCCCTCCACACGGCTTTGGGCATGCGATTGCTGCCGGACTCACGCAAATGAATGGGGACGCGGCCGTCGTGATGATGGCCGACGAGTCCGATGACTGCCGCGATGTGGTTCGTTATTGGAACAAGCTCAATGAGGGATGGGACGCCGTCTTCGGCTCCCGCTTTATGAAGGGCGGCGGGGTCATTGATTACCCGTGGCTCAAGCTCCGCATAAACCGGCTCGCGAATTCCTTTATCCGAATCCTATTCGGCGTTTCGCTGAACGACACAACAAACGCTTTCAAAGCCTACCGTCGCACTGTGATCGAAGGCTGCAAACCGATGCTTTCAGCACACTTCAATCTCACTGTCGAGCTTCCTCTCAAGACCATCATTCGCGGCTATTCCTGGACGACGATCCCGATTACCTGGCGCAATCGCAGAACCGGCGAAGCCAAGTTGAAGATTCACGAAATGGGCAGCCGCTACCTATTCATCTGCCTCTATCTCTGGCTCGAAAAACACCTGAGCCACGGCGACTACAACAGGAAGGACGCGTAACAGCACCGCGCCACAAGCGCAGAAGTGCAATGCTATCCTTGCCTCAAATGTCGGAGCGGGCTGAGCACAACTTGCGCAAGACCGTCGAGGTCTCTCTTTTTCTCGCCGCGACGGCATGCCTCGCTCTCTGGCTTGTGCGTATCTATTACGCAATCTCGTTTGTGACTCCTTATATGTTGCCAACAACGGGCTGCGAAGAAGAAAGTCTGTTCTCCATCTGGAAATTCAGCCAGCATCAAGCGGTTTACGCGGATCCTTATCGCATTCCGTTTGCGGTGAGCTACTTCAATTGGGGCTACTACTATTCTTACGGTTTCATCACCAGCATCTCGCTGCATTTGCTGCATCTGGACGCCATCTGGATACCAACGATCGGCCGCCTCATCACGGTTGCTTTTAACCTGATCAACGGCGGAATCTTCTTCTTGACGGCGCGCGCCTTCGTCAAAGCGGGTCTGCTGGCTCTTGGGCCCGTTGCATGGGCCTGGTGCCTGATTGCCACAGTCGGTCCTCTCGTCGGCTTCTGGTCAATCACTGTCCGGCCCGACATGGGCGCGCTGGCGTTCGAAGCCGCCGGTCTATATGTGATTCTTCGCTACCTGAGGAAACAGGATCAACGCCTCATCATCGTGGCCGCGCTCCTCTTTTATGCAGCATGGGCGTTCAAGCAATCATCAGTCACCATGCTGACGGAGTCGGTTCTTGCTCTCGTACTTCTCGAGCGTTGGCGAGCGTTCCTCGTGTTGAGCGGTGTCTGGTGGTCTTTGGTCTCGATCACTCTCATCCTGGGCGGTCACATTTTCCGCGATTCCATCTTGTTTTCTCAAGGACACCTTCCGTTGCTGGCTTTGCTGGGGCTGGAAAATGCCCTGAGAGCCGCATGCAAAAACCCCTTCTTCCTGCTCGGCCTTCTCGCATTCCTCGTTTTCTCTTTGCGGCGCTTCCGTCTCCTTATCACCAGGCCGGTCGAATTGACCTTGTTCTGTGTTGTTTTGTTTTCATCGTCGTTTGCTCTCGTCACATCCTGCAAAGCCAGAGCGAACGATAACTACTTCATCCCCGCGGCATGGGCAACGATGCTCGGCGTTATGCTGATTTGGGAGCGGATGGATTCGCGGTGGGTCCTCGCGTGCGTTGTCGCCTGCTCCTTGCTTACCGTCGCCGGGATTGCGCTGACCCCTACCGGACTTACCTATAACTACGACTATCGCGATCAAGATCTTAGGTACCGGAGCGTGGCCGAGAAGCTTTCCCATCTGCCGGCTCCTGCCTTTGTCATACTGCCCTATGGAAATCTGCCCTGGGTCCAGCCCGTTTCCCCCCATTTTGTGCTCGGCTACACCTACGAGGCGGACCGCGACGCCGGCGTTCCAATGGAAGACGGCGGCTGGGAAGGCCTCGCACGGGATGGATATTTCGGAACCTTGGTTATTGAGCAGGATTACAGTCCTGCCCTTCCGATGCTGGCGAAATACAAATTGGTTGATGAGTATCGTGATCCGAGTTGGGATCTGTCGTTCTATCGTCGCATCGGGTCCGGACCGTAATCTCTGTATGCCGTTGCGGGCTCTGGAAGAGCGGCGATTGCTCAACGCTCGTTGCGCTCCTCGCGTTACCATTGCAGCGTGAGCAATTCAACATTTGCCATTCTTTCCAATTCCGCTCCGCTCGGCCACGAGAGCTTTTCCGCTCACCGTGAACTTGAGGGCCTGCTCAAGAAGTCGCTTCGAGGCGAGGTCCATTTTGATCCAGGCTCACGCGCTCTTTACGCCGCGGATGCATCGAACTACCGCCAGCTCCCCATCGGCGTCATCTATCCGCGCGACGCGTCCGACGTTGAGGCTGCGCTGGCCGCTTGCCGCGCCACCGGCGCCGCCGTTCTTCCCCGTGGCGCGGGTACCAGTCTCGCCGGCCAGTGCGTCAACGTAGCCGTAGTTTTTGACTTTTCTCGTTTCATGAATTCGCTCCAGGAGCTGGACCCGGCGAACCGGCTCGCTCGCGTTGAGCCCGGCATCGTTCTTGACCGCCTGCGCGACGCCGCCGAGACGCATCAACTTACCTACGCGCCCGATCCGGCCACGCACTCCCGCTGCACACTCGGCGGCATGATCGGCAACAACAGCTGCGGTGTTCACGGCTTGCTTGGCGGCAAGGTCGTTGACAATGTGGAATCTCTCGACCTCGTCCTCTACGATGGCACGCGCATGACCGTGGGAGCCACACCGCCCGAACGCCTCGACGCGCTCATTCGCGCTGGCGGCCGCGTGGGTCAAATCTACACGGGCCTCGCTCGCATCCGCGACCGCTACGCTTCTCTCATCTGCGAAAAGTTTCCTCGCATCCCGCGCCGCGTCTCCGGCTACAACCTCGACGAGCTGCTTCCTGAAAGCAACTTCCATGTCGCGCGTGCGCTGGTTGGCTCTGAGGGCACCTGCGCCAACGTCGTCTCCGCCACGCTAAACCTCGCCGCCAGCCCGCCATTTCGCGTGCTCACCGTGCTGGGCTTCAACGACGCATTCCTCGCTGCCGACGCAGTTCCGCTCGCACTCGAGTACAAGCCCATCGGTCTCGAAGGATTCGACTCTCTTCTCGTCGACTTCATGCGCCGCAAGGGCTTGGCACTGCGCGAGCTTGACCAGCTTCCGCACGGAGTCGGGTTTCTCCTCGTCGAGATGGGCGCATGGTCAGCCGAAGAAGCCCACGCCAAGGCCGAGTCTCTCTCTCTCGCCTCTCAATCCTGGCCCTCGCCGCCGGTGGCGCACATCTGCGCGCCCGATGAGGCTCAGGCGGTGTGGCACGTGCGCGAATCCGCGCTCGGGGCCATGGTCTTTGTGCCTGGCGAGCCCGACCGTTGGGAAGGTTGGGAGGATTCAGCCGTTCCACCCGCACAACTCGGGAAATATCTCCGCGCCATTACCCGCCTCATGGCTGAGTACGGCTTCAGCAGTCCGCTCTACGGCCACTACGGCCAGGGCTGCGTTCACATGCGCATTAATTTCGACTTCCGTAGCGCCGAAGGCATTCGCACTTTCCGCGAGTTCATCGAGCGAGCCGCCGAAGTCGTCCTCTCCTTTGGCGGCTCGCTCTCCGGTGAACACGGCGACGGCCAGGCGCGCGCCGCGCTGCTGCCAAAAATGTTTGGCCCTGAGCTCGTCCAGGCCTTCCGCGAGTTCAAAGCACTCTGGGATCCTGACAACCGCATGAATCCCGGTAAGCTCTCTGATGCCGTGCGCGTCTACGATCCCGTGGAGAACCTCCGCCACCCTCTCGCTGAGGCTGCGTCGACCAATGGTTCCACGGCGGATTCCCAAACCGGACAAAGAACGTGGGACCCCAACTTCGCGTTCGCCAAAGACGAGGGCTCCCTCGAACGTGCCACCGAGCGATGCGTTGGCGTCGGTGCCTGCCGCAACACCGAAGGTGGCGTCATGTGTCCCAGCTATCGCGCCACCGGCGAAGAGCAGCACTCCACTCGCGGTCGCGCCCATCTCCTTTGGGAGATGCTCGCCGGATCCCTGCGCCAGGAGGGATTCCAAAGCCGCGCCGTCCACGAGGCTCTCGACCTCTGCTTGAGTTGCAAGGCCTGCAAATCCGAGTGCCCGGTGCAGGTCGATATGGCCGCTTACAAATCGGAGTTCCTTGCGCAGCATTACAAAGGACGCCTGCACCCGCTCCATCACTACATCTTTGGCTTTGCCGATCGCCTTGCCCGCTACGGCTCGCTCGCTCCGTCGCTCACCAACGCCATCCTCACCGGCCCACTCACCAGTCCACTTATCAAGCGCATCGCCGGCGTTGCCCGCGAACGCCACTTGCCGCGCCTGGCATCGAAAAGCTACCAAAAGGCGCGATCGGCGGCGCGGCAACTCACGACGATGCCCACAAATCTCCTCCAAGAGTCTGCCCCACTGCAGGTGGTCCAGAAGTCTGCCCGAGCGCAGTCGATCCTGCTGTGGCCTGACACGTGGAACAACCACTACTATCCGCAAGCCCTATCCGCAGCTGAAGCCATCCTTACCGAAACCGGCTTTCATGTCGAAGTTCCTCGCGGCCACATTTGCTGCGGCCGCCCGCTCTACGATTTCGGTTTTCTCGGCGCTGCAGGCTCCTATCTTGCGCGCGTGCTCAGCTGCTTGGCGCCGCAAATTGAAGCCGGCCTGCCCTTCATCTTCCTTGAACCAAGTTGCGCTAGCGTTTTCAAAGAAGAGTTGCTGGAACTTTTTCCCAACGATCCCCGCGCGAAACGTCTGAGCCAAAATACCTGGCTGCTCTCCAACTGGCTCTCCGAAAGCGCGCCGCAGTTTGCATCAGGCCGTCTCGCAGGCGAAAGCGTGCTAGTCCACGGTCACTGCCATCACAAGGCCGTCTTTGGCGGCCCGTCCAGTGAGGTCGCGCTTCTCCGCGCGGCCGGAGCAGACGTCGAACTCATTCAGGCTGGTTGTTGCGGAATGGCGGGCCCGTTCGGCTTTGAAGCCGGCAAATTTGAGGTTTCTAAGACCATCGCCGGCCAAGGTCTCTTGCCCGCCGTCCAATCCGCTGGCCCGTCCACAATCCTCGTAGCCGACGGCTTCAGTTGCCGCGAGCAAATCGCGCAGTTATCCAGGCGTTCGGCCTTCCACTTCGCCGAAATTCTTGCCCGCAACTCCGCTTCGGGTGGATGACACTGCATCGTCGCGGCGCATCCAAATGAGGAGGGTAGGTCAGTTTCAGCGTTCGGGTCTCAGTCAATCGTTACGAGTTGTAAAGAAACTCGGCAGGGGATGTTTCCGGCTTTAGGAAGCGAATCCGCAAAATCAACAGCTGCCCAATCTGTCGCACAGGACCTGTTTGCGGTAGACTGGACTGGTTTGGTAGGCTCAATCATTCGTTGAGTGCTGTGAAAGAGGAGGTTTCATCATGGCAGAAGAGAACAAATCGTACGGCTTGGCTTGGTTCTTGGCCGGATTAGGCGTCGGCGCTCTGGTCGGTATCCTTTATGCGCCAAAGAGCGGCAAAGAGACGCGTGAGGACATCGCCTCGGGAGCGCGCGAGAGCGCGGAATATCTGCGTGCGCGTACGCGCGAAGCTGCGGAAAACGTAAGCGCCATCGTTGATCGGGGCAAGGAGCAGGTGAACGCCTTTGTCGACCGCGGTAAGGAGCAGGTTGGTGAGTACGTCGATCGCGGAAGGGCACAGTGGGAAGAATTCGTGGAGCGCGGAAAGAATCTGGTCGCCGATCAGTCCACTCGCGTTACCGCGGCCGTTGATGCGGGACGTCAGGCTTACAAGTCCGCCAGCGGCGAGCCCGAAACGCACGAGTTCTGAGAGTTAGCAGTTCCATCGGGCTTACGCTCGACCTCGGATCTCATCGTCCCTTCCGGCGACGAACGCGTGCGTGATTGGTCCGGGTGCTTGCGCATGCTCCAGAGGTCATTCCGCTGCCTTCGCCGGTGCAGCGTGCTCAGCATTCAATTTGTAGCTCCTCAGAGTTCTGCGCGAGATTAACAAGATGCCAAAGCTCGACAATCAGACCATCCAACTCGTTTTGGTCGCCTTGGTTGCATTCGCCATGGTGGTCCAGGCCTTCGTTCTATTGGCCACCTTTATTGCCGTGCGCAAGGCTGCACGTTCCATGGACGAGAAGGTCGAGGCCTTCCGCTCTTCGGTCACTCCGCTGATCGACAATACGCGCTCGCTGGTCACGCGCCTCACGCCGAAGATCGAAGAAACCGCCGACGATCTGGCCGCCCTCACACATTCGCTGCGCGTGCAAGCCGTCGACGTGCAATCCGCGGCCGATGAAATGATTGCCCGCGCGCGCATTCAGGGCAAACGTCTTGACTCGATGTTTTCCCACGTTCTCGATACCTTGGACCGCACCGGCCATTTCATGTCCGACGCTGTCAGCAAGCCCATGCGTCAGTTTTCGGCGATATTGTCTTCGGTGAAAGCCGTTGTTGAATCCCTGCGCGGCGGAGCGTCCGAGCCTCGTTCGCAGGACAATCAGGCGTCCCGCGACCACGATATGTTCGTCTAGGGCCTGCGATTCAGGTTGGTCAAATGCGCGCCCTAGACCCTTCCCAGATCGAGTCCAATGATATCTACAAGCTCATGATCGGCATGATCGTGCCGCGGCCCATCGCTTTTGTTTCCACAGTGGATGCTGCTGGCGTCAGGAATCTTGCGCCCTTCAGCTATTTCACCGCGTGCGGCTCCAACCCACCGGTCGTCTGCTTCTCCACGGCTGTCCGTTCCGGCCCGCGTCTGTATAAGGACACGCTCGAAAACATCAAGGCCACAAGCGAATTCGTCGTCAACATCGTGTCAGAGGAGTTCGCCGCGCAGATGAACGCGACCTCGGCTGCAGTTCCGCCCGAGGTCGACGAATTCGAGCTTTCTGGTCTGACGCCGCTGGCCAGCGATCTCGTGAAACCACCGCGCGTGGCCGAAAGCAAGGCCCAAATGGAGTGCCGCCTGTTCCAGATCGTGCCCGTCAGCGACAGGCCCGGAGGCGGCATACTGGTGCTCGGCGAGGTCCTGCGATTCCATGTGCTCGAGTCGCTGCTGGACGGTTACAAGATCGATCCCGACAAGCTCAACGCCATCGGCCGCATGGGCGGGCCAAATTACGTTCGCACTCGCGACCGCTTCGAAATGGAACGGCCGAAGTAGAGCTGTCGATTGGCCTTCTTCGCTCAGGCCGGACCAGCCTCAAACAATCCAGCCCCCGCCAACTACTTCATCGCCATCGTAGAAAACCGCGGCTTGGCCCGGCGTCACTGCGCGCTGCGGTTCATCGAAAGTGGCAATCGCCTCGCCTGTTTCGCTTGGCTTCAGCGTGGCCCACGCCGGCTCGTGCCGGTGCCGAATCTTCACCTTCACGCGCATCGGTACCGTCAGCTCCGCAATGCTGATCCAGTTCAGTTGGCGTGCGTGCAACGTATGCGTCGCCAGCTCCGCGTCCGCGCCCACCGTTACGCGATGACTCGCCGGATCGATGTTGATCACATAAAGCGGAGCTGCGGTCGCCACGCCCAGCCCCTTCCGCTGCCCCACAGTAAAGTTGTGGATGCCCGCGTGCCGCCCGATGACTTCGCCGCTCGCGGCCACCAGTTCGCCGGCCAATTCCGGTGTCGCCTCGCCCTGCTCCTCGAGATATGCCGTGATGAACTGCTTGTAGTCTCCGCCCGGAACAAAGCAAATCTCTTGCGAATCCGGCTTTTCCGCCAGCATCAATCCATGCTTCCGCGCTACCTCGCGCACCTCTGGCTTGGTCATGTGCCCCAGCGGAAAGAGTGTGCGCGCAAGCTGCTCCTGCGTCAGTCCGAACAGAAAATACGTCTGGTCCTTGGCCAGATCCGCGGGCCGCTTCAAAATCCATCGCCCGCGCTTTTCGTCGAACTCGTTCACCGCGTAATGGCCCGTTGCGATCCGCTCCGCCCCAATGCTCCGCGCTGTCCTCAGCAGTTGGTCGAACTTGATGTGGTTGTTGCAGAGAGAGCAGGGAATCGGCGTCCTCCCCGCCAGGTACTCATCCACAAATGGCCGCACCACGTCGCGCTCGAACCGTTCCTCCTGATTGACCACGTAATACGGGATCTCCAGGTGCTCGGCTACGCGTCGCGCATCGTACACGTCGTCTATGGAACAGCAACGCCCGGCCTTCGGCGCGTCGGGAATGCCGTGCTTGCCCGCCAACCGCGTCTGATCCCACAGCTGCAGCGTCAGCCCCACTACTACGTTGCGCGGAGCAGCGGAAGCATCGCTCTCGCGAGCGAGAATCGCCGCCGCTGTCGAGGAGTCGACCCCTCCGGACATCGCTACCGCAATGGTCGTTCTCTGCTTCATAATGCTTGCTTCAACCCCGCACCGCCGCCTCTGGCGCGAGTGCCCGCAAATGTTCCACTGCCTCCGGAACCACGCGCAATACATGGTCCACATCTTCATCTGTCGCCGTCTTTAGCAGGCTAAAGCGCAGGCTGGCCAGCGCGGCGTTCTTGTCCATTCCCATCGCCATCAGCACATGGCTCGGCTCCGTCGATCCCGAGTGGCACGCCGATCCTCCGCTCACCGCAACGCCCTTCAGGTCGAGCGCGATCACCAGCGCCTCGCCCTCCAGATGTTCAAAGTGAATATTCGTCGTATTCGCTGCGCGCGGCGCTGCCCCGCCATTCACGCCCGTACCGGAAATTTCGAGAATTCCCGCCTCCAGCCGGTCGCGAAGCCGCGCAACGCGCTCCATCGTCCCATCCTCAAGGCTCTCCATCGCGAGTTCCACGGCCTTGCCCATGCCCACGATGCCCGGAACGTTCTGCGTTCCTGCTCGCTGGCGCCGCTCGTGGCTTCCGCCTACTATCAGCGATTCAAGCGGCGTTCCGCGCCGCACATACATTGCCCCCACGCCCTTCGGTCCGTGCATCTTGTGCGCGCTGATGGAGCACAGATGGCATCCGAACCGCCGCACGTCGAACGCAACCTTTCCCGCGCCCTGCACCGCGTCGATATGGAAGAAGGCCCCGGCCTCCGCGGCAATTCTCCCGATCTCGTCCACCGGCTGCAGCACGCCCGTCTCGTTATTTGCCAGCATCACGCTGATTAGCCGAGTTGTCGGCTTGAGCGCGCGACGAATCTCCTCCGGATCGATCAGCCCATCTCTCCGGGGCGCAACAAAGATCACCTCAACGCCGCGCTCAGCCATCCTGTCGGCGGCGCGCAACACAGCCGAGTGCTCAATCGACGTGGTAATAAAGTGATCGCCCGCGCGCAGCAACCCGAAGATCGCCGTATTGTCCCCCTCGGTGCCTCCCGAGTTGAACACCACCTCCGCCTCGCGGCAGTTGAAAAACCGTGCCAGCGTCTCACGGGCGTGATCGACGGCCGTGCGTGCCTTCTGGCCTTGCAAATGAATCGACGAAGCGTTGCCGAACTCCTCCATCCAGTAAGGGCGCATCGCCCCCATCACCTCCGGCAGTAGAGGCGTGGTGGCATTGGCATCGCAATAAACCCATCGCATGAAGGTTGTGCTCCTTCCTTAAATTGTACGGGGAATTGGCTCAAGGCGCGAACCCGCAGCTCGCTGCCGGCTGCGGCCATCAATTCCGCCGCAGGCCCCGCCAATTAGAATTCGGAAAGTGCACTCCCGCGCTTTCCGGAGCTCCCTCGCATGACGGAATTGCCCACCCCACCTTCAAATCCCGATCCGTCGCGAAATCCCCGCATTCTGATCGTCGGCAACGCCGGCCAGCTCGGTCGCGAGCTAGAACAATGTTTCGCCGATGTCGGAACCATTCTTGCCGTGGATCGCGAGTCCGTCGATCTCGCCGACGCCGATCAGACGCGAGACCTCGTTCGCCGCGCCGCGCCCGACATTATTCTCAATGCCGCCGCCTACACGGCCGTCGATCGCGCTGAGTCGGAGATGCCTCTGGCCCACGCCATCAACGCTCTCGCTCCTCGCGTTCTTGCCGAAGAAGCCGCCGAGCATAACGCGCTCCTCGTCCATTACTCCACGGATTACGTCTTCGACGGCAGCAAGCAGGGGCCATGGACGGAAGACGATGCTCCCGCACCGCTCAACGTTTATGGCGCGAACAAGCTGGCCGGCGAGGAGGCCATCCAGAACTCCCGCGCCCGCTATCTCATCTTTCGCACCAGTTGGGTCTACGGACCGCATGGCAACAATTTTTTGCTCACCATGCTGCGCCTCGCCGCAGAGCGGGACCGCCTTTCGATCGTCAACGACCAGATCGGCGCGCCCACCACTTCAATCGAGCTGGCCCGCTCCACGCGCGAAATCGTCACCGGTGTTTTGGCGGGACGCTTTGGCGCCGCCAATGATTGGTCTGGCCTTTACCACATGACCTGCGCCGGCTCTGTCTCATGGTTCGGTTTCGCTCAGGCCATCTTCGCCCGCGCATCCGAGCGTCTCGGCGTCAAAGAGCCGGAGCTTATCCCAATCGGCGCCAAGGACTACCCGACCCCCGCCGCGCGCCCGCGCAACTCTGTTTTGTCGAACGCCAAGCTCAACAGCCGCTTCGGCGTCCAACTTCCCTCATGGCAATCCGCTCTGGATGAAGTGATTGCGCGTCTTCAGAAACGGTCGGGGTCGGCATAAGCTGCAAGCAGCGTCCGCGCCGCGCGAAATGGCGTCGTCCGCCCCTCCGCTACATCTCGCTCCAACGTTTCCATACGTCCGCGCACGCCCGTATGCGCGTCGAATCGCTGGCGCAGCGACTGATCGATCATCTCGTGCATCCACCGCCGTTGTTGATCACGCCTGCTCGCGGCGAACCATTCGTTGGCTCGCGTCAACGCCGCGTACTCAAGGACGCATTCCCATAATTCGTGAATTCCAGAGCCCGTGAGCGCAGAGCACGTCACCGCGCGCGGAGTCCATCCCGACTCCGGAGCCGGGAAAAAGTGCCGCGCGTTTTGCGCCTCGGCGCGAGCGCGTTCCGCTGCGTCCAGGTTCGCTCCGTCAGCCTTGTTCACCGCCACAAGGTCAGCTAGCTCCATCACTCCTCGCTTGATCCCCTGCAGTTCGTCTCCGGCGCCGGCCAGCGTGATCAGTAGAAAGAAATCCACCATCTCGTGCACCGCGGTCTCTGACTGGCCTACGCCGATCGTCTCCACCAGAATGTTCCGGAATCCTGCCGCCTCGCACAGCAGCATCGCCTCGCGTGTCCGCTGTGCCACTCCGCCAGCCATGCCGCGCGAAGGCGACGGCCGGATAAACGCCATTTCGCTCGCCGCCAGCGTCGGCATCCGTGTCTTGTCGCCCAGAATGCTCCCGCCGGAAATCTGGCTGCTCGGATCAATCGCCAGTACCGCTACTTTCTCCTTCTTCTCCGCGATCAGAAATCCGCCCAATGCTTCAATCAAACTGCTCTTGCCTGCGCCTGGTACGCCTGTTATCCCCACGCGGATTGAATCGCAGCAGTGCGGCAGGCAATCTTCGACAATCAGCTCGGCCAGCTCGCGATCTCGCTCGCGACAGCTTTCGACGAGCGTCACAGCGCGCGCCAGGACCGCGCGATCGCCCCGCAGGATTCCGTCGCGATACTCCTCGCGCGACAGTGGTCGAGCTCTCTTTGCCGTGCTTGGAGCCTCCGGCGTTTCGCACCCCGGTAATTCGCGCAGCGCGCTCTTCATTGCATTCCTTTAGCCGATCACGGCGGCGCACAGCATCTCCAGAATCTTCTGCGCCGCCATCGGAATTACCGTGCCTGGCCCGTAAATTCCTGCCACGCCCGCCTCATACAGGAACTTGTGGTCCTGCGGCGGAATCACGCCGCCCACAACCACAAGAATGTCGTCCCGTCCAAGCCCGCGCAGCTCTTGAATGAGTTGCGGCACCAGCGTCTTGTGTCCCGCAGCCAGGCTCGAAACCCCGACGATATGCACGTCACTATCCATGGCAAACCGCGCCACCTCGCGGGGTGTTTGAAAGAGTGGGCCCACATCCACGTCAAATCCAATGTCTGCGAAGGCTGTCGCAATAACCTTGGCTCCGCGGTCATGCCCGTCCTGGCCCATCTTCGCCACCAGAATCCGCGGTCGCCGCCCCTCTTCGCGCTCAAACTCCTCCACCATGCGCCGCGCTTTCCTGAATTCGTCGCTGCTCGCGCTCTCCGCGGAGTAGACGCCGGCTATGGTGTGCGTTGCAGCTTCGTATCGTCCCCACACGTTTTCGAGAGCCGTGGAAATCTCGCCCAGCGTCGCTCGCTTCCGGGCCGCTTCAACCGCGCAATCCAGCAGATTTCCCTCGCCATTCGCAGCGCAGCGTTCCAGCCGCTCCAGCGCCTCGCGCACTTCGCTTGCGTTGCGCTCGCGTCTTAGCTCCTCAAGCCGCTTGACCTGCCCATCGCGCACCGCGTCGTTGTCGATATCGAGCACCGGAATCTCTGGCTCTTCCGTCGCTTTATAGGCATTCACGCCAACAATTACATCGCGTCCCGCATCGATTGCCGCTTGCCTGCGGGCGGCTGCTTCCTCAATGCGCATCTTCGGCACTCCCGTTTCGATCGCTTTCGTCATTCCGCCCAGCCGCTCAACCTCCTGGATCAAATCCCACGCTGAGTGCATGAGCTCATGCGTCAGCCGCTCAACATAATACGATCCAGCCCACGGGTCCACCACATGCGTAATGCCGGTCTCCAATTGCAAATAGAGCTGCGTGTTGCGCGCAATGCGCGCGGAAAAGTCCGTGGGCAATGCCAGCGCCTCGTCCAGCGCATTGGTGTGCAGCGATTGCGTGCCTCCGAACGTCGCAGCCATCGCCTCTACGCATGTGCGCACCACGTTGTTATATGGGTCCTGCGCGGTCAAACTCCATCCTGAAGTCTGCGAATGTGCGCGCAACGCCAGCGATTTTGGATTCTTCGCTCCGAAGCTCTTCGCGATCTTTGCCCAAATCAGGCGTGCCGCCCGCATCTTGGCAATTTCCGTGAAGTGGTCCATGCCTACGCCCCAGAAAAACGAAATCCGCGGCGCAAACTCGTCCACATCCAGGCCAGCTGCAACACCTGCGCGTAAATACTCCAGCCCGTCAGCCAGCGTGTACGCCAGCTCCAGCTCCGCCGTCGCCCCTGCCTCCTGCATGTGGTATCCGCTCACACTAATGCAGTTGAACTTCGGCATCTTCGCCGCACAGTAGCGAAAAATGTCGCCAATGATGCGCATCGACCCTGCCGGCGGATAAATGTACGTGTTGCGGACCATGAACTCTTTCAGAATGTCGTTCTGGATGGTTCCGCTCAGCGCTTCCGGCTTCACGCCCTCTTCTTCCGCGGCAACAATATAGAACGCCATGATCGGCAGCACCGCACCGTTCATCGTCATCGATACCGACATTTGGTCGAGCGGGATCCGTTGGAACAGGATCTTCATGTCCAGAATCGAGTCGATCGCCACGCCCGCCTTGCCCACATCGCCCGCCACGCGCTCATGATCGGAGTCGTAACCGCGGTGTGTCGCCAGATCGAATGCCACCGAGAGGCCGCGCTGCCCGGCCGCCAGGTTGCGTCGGTAAAACGCATTCGAGTCTTCCGCCGTTGAAAATCCTGCGTATTGCCGGATCGTCCACGGCCGCATCGCATACATTGTCGCGTAAGGTCCGCGCAGATAGGGCGGAATCCCGGCTGCGCAACTCAGATGCTCTAGCCGCGCCAGGTCCTCGCGAGTATAAAAGTTTTTCAGCGCATTGTGTTTCGCAGAATGCCGCTCCTCAGCCGCGCGCGGCGTGAACGCCTCCGTCGCCGCCTTCCAGTCGATCTTTGTAAAGTCAGGTCGCATCGTCAGCTCTTAATCCCCAATCGTTCCTGCCATTTCGTCAACACTTCCAAAGGATTGCTGCGCGCATGCACGAAATCCGCAACCCCGGCCGCAGCAAGCATCGCCGCGTCCTCGGGATTTCCCGCCACGATCACTGATGTTTTGCGGCGCGTCGCCTTTAGCTTCGGCAACAGTTCCGCCACAATCGCTGCATATTCATGGTCGCTGCTGCAAAGCACGATGAAATCGCCTTCCGCCGCCGCAATCTCCGCCGTTTTTCTGAAGCGTCGCGTCACCGTATCGAATCCGGCGCAGGCGAAAAGGTTTGCCGCGAAATTCGAGCGTGCCGCACGCAGCTTCACGCCGCCGAACTCCGCCAGAAGCACGCGCGGTCTCAGGCCTCCTGCTGCGGCATGCCGCTCGGTACGCAGTCGAAGCTCCTCGTACGCTTGCGTTCCGCGCTTGGCTTTGCAAATCCCCCCAGCCTCGCAGCGACTAAGTGCCTGTTCGGCAGGATTCGCGAACTGATTTGTTCCCACAAACGCGCGCTTCCGCGATGCAACTGCCTTTTCCCGCGCCGCCATCGATCGGTCGAGCGCCGCCCTGATCCCGCCATCGTCCTGCGCCTTCCGGTAACCGCCGCGAGCCTCGATCCCCTGCATGATCTTCCAGCCCTCGCGCGCCAGAAAGTCCGTAACAGTCTCTATGTAGTACGATCCGCCGGCAACGTCGGCCGCGCGCCCCATCCACGCCTCGTGCTTCAGCAGGAGCTGCGTGTTCCGAGCCAGCCTGCGGCTCGCTTCATCTGGCTGTTTGTAGAATGCATCGAATGGGGCCACCATCACCGAATCCGCGCCGCCCAGAACCGCCGCCATCGCTTCGGTGGTTGCGCGCAAAATGTTCACGTGCGGATCGTAGAGCGTCTTGTTCCACCGCGAAGTGCGTGCCGCAATGTGCGCCCGAGCTTCTGAGCGAGCGCCGCCAAAGCTTTCGACTACGCGAGCCCACAGCATGCAAAACGCCCGCAGCTTGGCAATTTGAAAGAAATAATTGGAGCCCATCGCAAAATCGAATTCAATCGCCGATGCCGCTCGGCCCGAATCGACGCCTCGCTCCTGCAAAGTGCACAGAAAATCGATGCCAGACGCCAAACTGAAACCGACCTCTTCTGCTGCCGTTGCTCCCGTTTCCTCGAAAACATCCCCATGAATGGTGAACGGCACAAATCCATCCGGCGCGCCATTGATCGTCTCCGCAGCAAAGTCCACACCAGCCAGCGCATCGCATCCCGTCGAAACCCGCGCAGCGCGTCGTCCCGCGCGGAGCTTTCCGAGCAACAGCTTCAGCAATCCGTCGTCGGCGTGCTCGAAATGAACGGGAACTTCGTCAAGATTCGCGAGTAGTACATTCAATTCATCGGCGCTCTCAACCAAAAGTCCGCTGAATGCAATCTCTTCGGCGCCGGCCGCCACTGCGGCGCATGCCTCGCGGTTCGCCGTTTCCGCATCTTCCGCGCCAATCTCTTCGCGAATCTGCCAATCGCCTGTTGTGCGCGCACCGCGCCGGTAGGGAAACGCTCCCGGCGTCGTTTCCATGTACGCCAGATTCTTCAGATCCTCGACGCGATAATACGGCTTGACCGCCAACCCCTCTTCGTTTCGCCAGATCAGCCGTTTTTCGTAATCCGCACCCTTCAAGTCCCGCGCGATCGCCGCTTCCCACTCCGCCGTGCTGACCGGAGCAAACTCCTCAAGCAAATGTTCCATTGCCGCCTTCTCTCATTTGCCCTCTGGGTCCTCCACCATCTCCATGAGGAATCCGAATGCTCCATCGGCCGGCGACTTCGGATGCACAAAAAACACCGTCGTGCCCCGCGAGCCTTTGCGCGGAGCTTTGTCAATCAGTTGAAATCCCTCGGCCTGCATCGCGTCGAAGGCGTGCTTTGCATTCTCCACGCGAAAAGCCACATGCGCCAACCCGCCGCGCCCGCCGTTTTTGTCGATGAGCTTCTGCACCGGCGAATCTGGAGAAAGTGGCTCCAACAACTGAATCAGATTCGGTCCCTCGCCAATCTGCAAGAGCGCCTCGCGCACTTGATCCGTTCCGCGCACTTCTTCGCGATGAATCTCTCTGAATCCAAGCTTCTCGTAAGCTTTTACCTGGACCTCAAGCTCGCCCGCTTTCACCGCGATCGCCACGTGGTCCACGAATTGGATCCCGGGAACCTGCTTGAACTCCTCGACCCTCAACTCCTCATCCACTTCATTCATCTCGACCCTTCGCTCCAGGCCATCGACCGCCTCGTTCGTTTTCACTCGATCTCCAGCAGCAATTGATTCAGCTTCGCCGGGTCGCCTGGCTTTACGTGTACGCTCTTCACGATTCCCGCGCGCGGCGCCGTCACGTTGGTCTCCATCTTCATCGCTTCTAGCACTAGCATCAGCTCGTCGGACTCAACGGCTTGTCCCGGTTCCGCGAGCACCTTGATCACCAAACCCATCACCGGGCTGCGGCAAATCTTCCCTGCGCTGTCCCACGCCTCTATGTGCCCTTGCGCATGGGGATCGGTTGCGTGTGCCGCAGGTCGCAGAGCGTAGCCCGAGGCCGCTACATCTTCGTCGTCCTCCAATACCTCGACATCAACCTCGTAGGCTTTCCCGTCGATCGTGATCTGAAGCTTCAACGTGCTGCTCGCTTTCTCAAATCCTTTTGCCGCGCTTATCCTCTGGAGCGCGGATTGTGCGAGGTCTGTACAAACGCGCGTCCCTGCTGCGCCCATGTGCCCGCGCCGCTTTGCTCGGCCGGCAGCAGTTGCACCGAGCGGATGCGCGCCTTCTTGCCAAGGAATGTCGCTGCCGCCGCGGACAGCACCGCGACGGTCTCGGCCTCTGGAGATTCCTGTTTCTGCGCCGCCAGAATGTCTGCCTTCGCAGAAGCTGACGCGCTCTCTACTTGCTGTGCCTGCAACCCGCCAAGCTCCGCCACGCGGGCCTGCAACGCACTCACAGTCGCGGCCATCGCGCTTAGTTGGCGATCGGTCTCTCGCTGCTTCTCGGCCACGGCCCGCCGCATCACCCTCGCCATTGCGGCATAAACGGCCACGCAGGCCGCGCCCGCAATCGTCGTCAGCAGCGCCCACTCCGCCCAATGCATCCTCATGCCTTGCCTCCGCTTAGAGAGGAATCAATCCATGTTTTTTCTGCGGCCGCAACTCGCGCTTGCCGTGCAATGATTCCAACGCCCGCGCCACGTACCGCCGCGTTTCCGCGGGATCGATAATGTCGTCCACCAGCCGTCGCCCTGCCGCCACATAAGGATTCGAAAACGTCTCGCGGTACTCGTCCACCAGTTCTTTCCGCCGCTCAGCCTTGTCCTCGGCCCCATCGATCTCCCGCCGGAACACAATCTCGGCCGCGCCCTCGGCTCCCATCACTGCAATCTCTGCCGTAGGCCACGCCACCACGCGGTCTGCTCCCAACCCCTTGGAGCACATGGCGATGTATGCGCCGCCATAAGCCTTGCGCAGAACTACGGTGATCTTCGGGACCGTCGCAGCCGAATATGCAAACAGCAGCTTCGCTCCATGTCGGATGATTCCCCCGCGTTCCTGCTCCACGCCCGGCAAGAATCCCGGCACATCCACAAAGGTCAGCAGCGGAGTGTTGAACGCGTTGCAGAACCGTACGAACCGCGCTGACTTGTCCGATGCATCGATGTCCAGTGCCCCGGCCTGCACGCACGGCTGGTTGGCCACTATCCCTACGGGTCGCCCTTGCAATCGTCCAAAGCCAATAACCATGTTCGCGGCAAACTCCGGTTGAATCTCCAGAAAATCTTGGTTGTCCACCACGCGCACAATCACATCGCGCACGTCGTAGGCTACCTTCGGATCCACGGGAACCGTCTCGCTCATCTCCGCGTCGGCTCGCAACTTCCCGCTGAACGGCAGCCGCGGCGGATCTTCCATATTGTTTGCGGGTAAAAAGCTCAGCAGTCGCCGGCAAAGCTCGATCGCCTCATTGTCGTCGCGTGCAATCAGGTGCACCACGCCCGAGTAGTGCATCTGCGATTGCGCCCCGCCCAGCTCCTCCGCGCTTACTTCTTCGCCCGTCACCTGCTTGATCACCTGGGGGCCGGTGATGAACATCCGCGCCTGCTCGGTCTGGATCACGAAATCCGTCAGCGCCGGGCTATACGCCGCACCGCCAGCGCACGGCCCGCAGATCAGAGAGATTTGCGGCACCGTCCCAGAGAGCATCACGTTGTTGTAAAACACCCGTGCGTATCCCGCCAGGCTATCGATCCCCTCCTGCACCCGTGCGCCGCCCGAGTCGTTGATAAACACGAACGGGCTGCCGGTCTTCAGGCTCATGGCCATCATCTCGGCCACTTTGTTGCAATGGGTCTCGCCCGCGGCCCCGCCCGCCACCGTAAAATCCTGGCTCGCCAAATGCACCAGCCGACCGTCGACGGTCGCGCATCCCGTCACCACTCCGTCGGCCGGCAGTTCCTTCTCGGCCATGCCGAAGTACGTCGCACGATGCCGGCAAAACAGTCCGATCTCCTCGAAGCTGCCGCGATCCACCAGCCTCTCCACGCGCTCCCGCGCCGTCAGCTTCCCCGACGCATGCTGCCGCTCGATGCGTTCCTGGCCACCGCCCAATTCGAGCTCCGCGCGCTTCGCCGCCAACTCGGCGATCTTGTCGCCAATCGTCTTCTTTTTCTCAATTTCTACTTGTGTCGCCATGTCCGCACCTGGGGATTATGCAAAAGTGCCGCCGCACCACACAGAAATTCAAAGGTGTGGAACACCTTGGCACCGCCGTAATTCTATGCCCCGGCACGCATCGCCAGATGTGACAAGGTTCACTCTTCATACCCGCTGAAAGAGTCGCAAGATTCCTTGTTTTGGTGCGCAGGAAACTCGCCCTCTGCTGCGCCGGGTCGACTCGAATTGATCGAGCGATGACGCCTCGGGGGAACGGGCAAGAATGCACTTAACACACGCATTTACAATCAGATAGGCAAGGTCGCTGTCTTGTAGCTTTGCGGCGGGTGCAGGGGTCCGGCGAACTCAGCTCACTTGAATTGCTGGTGTATCGAAAGATTCGCGAACTTGCCAACCGGCCAGCGTGGGCGCCGGCGCATGCAAACTCGCCGTGCCTACGAAAACCTCGTCCTTCTCCACAGCAGCGTGCCGCACAGCCCCAGCGGAATAATCGTGCCCACAATCAGCACAATCATCCACGGAACGTTCACGAAAATGTGCTGCGCGCGTGTGCCGACGGCGAGCCACACAAAAACTCCACTCGCAACCGTGAAAATCAGAATCTCCCACCACCGCCGCGGATGCTTGTTGTCGGCCAGCGGATCGTTCCCCGCCACTACGGCGGCCACGCTCTCCCTGTCCAATCCATAACGGTCGCACTCGCGATGCATCGCCGCCTTCCAGCTCTCCATCTCCGAAGGCGGCGGCGCAGCCATGCTGATCGAAACAGCGCCTGCAATCATGATGATCGATCCAGTCATGATCAGAACCCTGCTACCCGTCGTCAGACCAACGAATTCGCCGAACACCAGTGCGCCCCACGCCAGACCCCAAAGTTGATTGGTGTTCGAGAGCGGAATGCCGCGCCCGATGCCGATGTACTTCGCCGCGTACTGCTGGAACAGGTCGCCGATCACCCAGCAGAATCCGCCGACAAACGGCCAGAACAACATCGGCCGCGCGCGATTCAGCTCAGCCAGCAGCGGAGCCGTGCCGCCGTAGAAAATCCATCCCAGCAGGAACACCGTTCCCAGTTCGCCAAACGTAAAAATCGTTACGAACGACAGCGGATTCATGCCGCTGATGTACGCCTTGCGGTAGGGAATGTACATCGTGCCCAGCAGCACGCCCGCGCCCAACGCGGCGATGATTCCGATCGCAGCCTTGCCCGGCGTTCCTGCGTTTTGCTGCGCCGTTGCAATGGCCAGCACCGCTGCGCCAAACACAATCGCCGCCGCCCCGCCAATCACCTTCGCCCAGTCCTTTGGTCGCGATCCGCGCAACTCCTTGAACAGCAGGCAGCCCCAGAAAAGTCCCACCAGGCTATTCGTGTTCCATAGCGGAAATGCAATCGCCAGGCCCACGTTGCGCACCGCAAAAATCGTCAGCGTGTTGGCCACAGCCCACAGCATTCCGCCCACCAGCGCCCACACCATCAGGTGCGGCTTCTCTTTCAGATCCACGAAAACGAATCCCGTGCCCTTCAGTAGCGTGGGAATCGTCCAGCGCGCCACAAACGCACCCATCACCATTCCCATCGAAATCAGGAACGGAGAGAATCCCTCGTTCACCAGCTTCGTCGGCGCTTCCGCGCTTCCCAGCCACACCGCCGCCGAGAGCCCGCAGAACACGCCCAGCTTGTGCAAGGTAATAGTGGACCGCGCTGGCGCGGTGGTCGTCGTCTTGCTCATCCCTTCACCTCAACATCATCAGCAGCGTGGTTCCCAGAATGAGCACAACAACAGGCACCCAAAGGTGCACGTCGGTCAGGATCGCAACCAATTTCGACCGCTTCACGCCGACACCTCGGCCAGCTTTACCGGCCGGTGTTCGTCAAACGATTTCTTCGCCGCCAGCGCCATCACCACTGGCACGCGTCCATCGGCGCCTGTCACCGGCGTTGGCTTGTCGTCGATCACCGCCTGCACAAACTCCGCAACTTCTTGCGCAAAGCTCTCCGGATAGCGGTCCACGAAGAATTTCAGCGGCAAATCGGAGTAGACCGATTCTCCGGTGCTCACCACCACTTCGTTGGGGAAACGATTCTCCGTCGCGATCTTGCCTTTGGTGCCCAGAATCTCCACGCGCTGGTCGTACCCGAACACCGCCTTGCGGCTGTTATCGATCGTGCCGATCGTTCCTTTCTTGAAGCGCAACACCACCACCGCCATATCCAGGTCGCCTGCCTCGCCGATTTCAGGTTCAGCCAGCACTCCTCCAGTGGTGTAGATCTCTTCCACCTCGTCGCCGATCAAAAACCGTGCCATGTCGAAATCGTGAATCATCATGTCCAGAAAAAGCCCTCCAGAAGTGCGAATATACGCGATCGACGGCGGCGCGGGATCGCGGCTGATCAGATGCATCAGGCACGGCTGGCCGATCTCGCCCCTCGCCACGGCTCCGCGCACGCGCCTGAAATTCGAGTCGAACCGCCGGTTGAACCCGATCTGCAGCTTCACGCCTGCTTTCTTCACCGCTTCGAGTGCCATATCGATCTTGTCCAGGCTGAACGCGATCGGCTTCTCGCAGAAAATCTGCTTGCCGGCCTTTGCCGCCTGCACAATCAGATCGGCGTGCGTTCCGGTGGGCGTGCAAATCAGCACCGCTTCCACCTTTGGGTCGCCAATCACTTCTTCGGCGGTCGCAACTACTTTGGGAATACCGCACCGCTCTGCCAGCGTCTCGGCCGCCGCGCGATCCACGTCGGCGATGCACACAATCTCCGCCTCCGGCAACCGGAACGCCAGCGTCTCCGCGTGAACCTTCCCAATCCGCCCCGCACCTATGATTCCAAAATGCAATTTCTTTCCGCTCATCGTGCCCCTCAAAAAAAGCAGTCTTCAGCTCTCGCCCTAAGCTCTCAGCTCGTCCATCGGTTAACTCACGATCCGCGTTCTCACTCGAACAAGCTAAAAGCTAACGGCTAACAGCGAAAGGCTGTTCTTGCGTGAAATTCGATTCAATCGACCGCAAATATTCGCGGCTGCGCGCCGCGCTCTCCTTGGGCGTTCCCATCCCCGGCAGAATATCCTGCTCCACCAGGGCATATCCTTTGTAGTCGCGCGCGGCCAGCCAGCGCAACAGGGCAGGGAAGTCGATGCACCCTTTGCCGAGCTCCGGGTAAAGGCCATTCCGCATCGCCGTAAAGTAATCCCACTCCTCGTCGCGGCTGCGTCGCGCAACATTCGGCTCCAGGTCCTTCAGGTGGATGTACCAGATCCGCTCCTTGAAGCGCTCCAGCGCGGGCAACAAATTGCCATCCTCTAAACCCGTCCCGTGCACGTAATGGCCGGCGTCGAACACCAGTCCCAGCCGATCCGGGTGCGTCTTGTCCAGCAATTGCTCAATCTCGTCCGGAGTCTCCACATACCCCGCGCAATGATGGTGAAATACCGTCCGCAATCCCGTCTCATCGAACACCGCATGCGCAATCTCGTCCGCGCCGCGAGCAAAGGTCTTCCACTCGTCCTTGCTCAAGCCGTCCTCGGGCCGGATGCGCCCTGCGCGCTTGGTGCGCACGGGATCGGTGCCCGCATCGTCCGCCAGCACCAGGTACGGCGCCTGCGTTGTTGCCACGGCGGCTAGCAGCTTCGCCGTCTTCACTGCTCTCTGGCGCCCTTCCGCGTGGGTCGCTGGATTCTTCATCGCCACCGGCACATACGCGCCCAGCATCACGATGTTGTTGCGCTTCGCAAGTTCCTCGCTTAGTCTGACTGGGTCAGTCGGCATGTAACCCCAGTCGCCCAACTCCGTCCCCGTGTATCCCGTCTCCACCAGCTCATCCAGCATCTGGTTAAACGGAATCGACTGGCTCTGATCCTGATGCTCCAGCGTGCCCCACGAGCACGGCGCATTCCCCACCAACAGTTCTTTCATGTGTTCTCCTTACGAACTCCGAGCTTTTAGCCATCAGCTCTTAGCCCTTAGCTCAAGCCCTTCTCGGCGTACTCAGCCCGTTCCCCCTCGTCGGAGCTAAAAGCTAAAGGCTAACGGCTAATAGCTGCTTTTAGAACTTCCTGCTCCACTCCTTCGGCCAGCGTTCCACCACAACCTTCGTCTGCGTAAAAAACTCCACCGCATGTTGCGCCTGCGCATGCAGGTCGCCGAAAAAGCTGTCGCCCCATCCGCTGAACGGAAAAGTCGACATCGGCGCCGCCACGCCCACGTTAATGCCCACGTTTCCGGCGTTCACCTCGTACCGGAAGCGCCGCGCGTTGGCGCCGTCGGTCGTAAAAATGCACGCCATGTTTCCGTAGCTGCGCCCGTTCACCAGCGCGATCGCCTCTTCAATCGTCTGTGCATGGATCAGGCTTAGTACCGGCCCAAAAATCTCAGTCCGCGCAGTCTCGGAGTCAGGCGGAACGTCGTCGAGCACTGTGGGCAGCACAAAATATCCGTCCTCGTACTCGGGAACCTTCTTTCCGCGCCCATCCACAATCACGCGCGCTCCCGCCTGCTCGCCTTTTGCAATCAGTCCTTCGATCCGCGTCTTGCTTTCGGCCGAAATCACCGGGCCCATCTCCACGCCCGGCGCGGCTCCATATCCCGTTTTGCGGTTCTTCGCCGCCGCAGAAATCAGTTCGGTAAAATTCGGACGCGCCGCGCCCACCGTGATCGCCACACTGGCCGCGAGGCACCGCTGTCCCGCGCATCCAAACGCGGAATCGGCAAGAATCCGCGTCGTCATCTCCATATCCGCGTCCGGCATCACCACCACCGGATTCTTCGCGCCGCCCTGGCACTGCGCGCGTTTTCCGTTGGCTGCTGCCCGGCTGTAGATGTATTTCGCCGTCGCCGTCGATCCCACAAAGCTCACTGCGCGAATGCCCGGGTGGTCGAGAATCGCGTTCACCGTCTCGCGCCCGCCGTTCACAAGCTGCATCACGCCCGGCGGAAATCCCGCCGCCTGAATCAGCGCAAATAGTTTCTGCGAAGTGATCGGTACACGCTCTGACGGCTTCAGTAAGAAGCAATTCCCGGCCGCCACGGCGTACGGAAAAAACCAGAACGCAATCATTCCCGGAAAATTGAACGGCACAATCGCCGCGACCACTCCCAGCGGCTGCCGGATCATGTGCTCGTCGATGCCGGCGGCGATGTCCTCGCAATTCGTCCCCTGCATCATCATTGGCATGCCGCACGCGGTCTCTACGTTCTCCACTGCGCGCACAATCTCCGCCCTGCTCTCGGCCAGCGTCTTGCCGCACTCGTTGGTGATGGAGAGCGCCAGCTCGTCGCGGTGTTGTTCCAGCAGCGTCTTCAGCCGGAACAGCGGCTGCACGCGATCCACCACCGGCGTCCGCCGCCAGTCGATAAACGCGCGCTGCGCCACTTCCACCGCTGCGTTCACATCCGCAGCCGGCGAAAGCGGAACCTCCGCCAGCACTGTGGTCGACGCCGGGTTGATCACGTTCAGCGTTTCTCTCGCGCTCGAAGTGCGCCAATCGCCTTCAATGAAATTCTGCAAACGCTCCATCTCGACCTCTCCTCAAACAAAATGCCGTTCACGCTTGCGCGCCTCTTCGTACTTCGCCCGCGCCTCGCGCACGCTCTCCAACTCTGAAACCTCCGCCACAGCAACGTCCCACCACGAATCGTAGCCCGGCACGCTTGCCGACACATCCGTCTCCACCACGATCACTGTCGTCCGGTCCGTCGCTTTCGCTTCCTTCAGCGCCTGCTTCAGCTCGTCCAGCCTTCCAGCCTTGATTGCATGGGCGCCCAAACTGCGCGCATTCGCCGCAAAGTCCACTTTCATCGGTTCGCCGTCCAACTGTCCGCTCTTCGCATCCCGCGCGCGATAGCTCGTTCCAAAGCCGCCCTGCCCCAGCGACCGGCTCAAACTTCCAATGCTCGCGAATCCACCATTGTCCACGAGCACGATCACGATCTTAATGTGTTCCTGCACTGCCGTCACAATCTCGCTCGGCGCCATCAAATATGTTCCATCGCCGAGGAAAACAAAAACCTCACGCGTCGGATCAGCCATCTTCGCGCCCATCGCCCCGGGAATCTCGTATCCCATGCACGAGTAGCCATATTCCATGTGGTATCCGTTCGGTGTGCGCGTGCGCCACAGCTTGTGCAGGTCACCAGGATGGCTGCCCGCTGCCGACACCAGCACGCCCCGCTCGCCTGCCGCCTCACCCATCGCGCCAATCACTTCGCTCTGCGCCGGCTTGCGCTCGCCGCCCGAACCCTGTCCACTTAGATGAAACAGTCGATCGACTTCCGCATCCCAAATCGCCTTCAGCTCCGCGATCTCCGCCGCATACGCTGCGCTCACCTTGTAGGCGCCCAGTGTCCCGGCAATTTGCTCCAGCGCCACGCGCGCGTCAGCCACCACCGGAATCGCGCCCACTTTGTACGCGTCAAACTCCGCAGTGTTGATGTTTATGAACTTTACGTTTGGATTTTGAAACGCCGTCATCGACGCTGTCGCGAAGTCGGAATAGCGCGTACCGATTCCGATTACTGCGTCGGCCGCGTTTGCCAGCCGGTTCGCCGCCAGCGACCCCGTCGCTCCGATCGCTCCCACTACCTGCGCTTGGTCCCATGCGAGTGCGCCCTTGCCCGCCTGCGTCTCCGCCACGGGAATCCCAGTCTTCGCCGCAAAATCGCACAGTGCCTGCGAGGCCTCGCTCATCAGCACGCCGCCACCGCACACAATCAGCGGCCGTTCCGCGCGCTTGATCGCCTGCACTGCGCGCTCCAGCGACTCACGGTCCGGTTCGCCCCGCCGGATCAGCCACACTCTTTTGCGAAACAGTTCTTCGGGATAATCGTAGGCTTCGGTCTGCACGTCCTGCGGCAGCGCCAGCGTTACCGCGCCGCAATCGGACGGCGAAGTCAGCACGCGCATCGCCTCGGGCAGGGAAGTGATGAGTTGTTCGGGCCGGTAGATGCGGTCCCAATAGCGCGACACCGGCTTGAAGCAATCGTTCACGCCAGTGTCCTGCGTAGCCGGCGACTCCAGCTGCTGCAGCACCGGCGCCACATTCCGTCGCGCAAAAATATCTCCGGGCAGCAACAGCACCGGCAGCCGGTTGATGGTCGCAAGGGCCGCGCCGGTAATCATATTGGTCGCGCCCGGCCCGATCGACGACGTGCACGCAATCGTGCGCAGCCGGTTGCTCGCCTTCGCGAACCCCGCGGCCATGTGCACTCCCGCCTGCTCATTGCGCATCAGAATGTAGGGAAAATCAGGATTCTCTTTGAGCGCCTGGCCGATCCCGGCTACGTTTCCGTGGCCGAAGATCCCCACCATCCCGGCAAAGAACGCATGCTCGCGGCTGTCCCGTTCCACATGTTGCTGCTTCAGGAACTCGATAAGCGCCTGAGCCATCGTCATGCGCCGCGTCTTCATGCCCGCTCCCCCGCTGCACTTCGATCCCGCCGAGTCCCTTGGCCCCTAGTCCCTTAGGCCCTATCTCTTGACCATCGGCAGCCTCGGGTCCTTTTCCTTCCAACTGCTCTTCACCCACGCATAATCCGGATCGTCCGAGCAGGCCATTGACCGCGCCGAACCCGCCAGCGCGTTCAGATAATACACGTTGTATCCGTGCGCAGCCACCACCGGATGGTATCCCTCCGGAACCAGCACCAGCTCGCCATCGCGCACCGTCATCGTCTCATCGATGCGCCGGTCCGCTGTGTATACCTTCTGGATCGCGTATCCCTCCGGCCGCTCCATCCGGTAGTAGTAGATCTCTTCCAGATCCACTTCTTCCGGTGGATTGTTGGCGTCGTGTTTATGCGGCGGATAGCTCGACCAGTTGCCCGCCGGCGTGAATACCTCCACCACCATCAGCCTCTGCGCCAGAAAACCCGGCGGCAGCATGGAATTGATCTGCCGTGTGGCGTTTCCGCCCCCTCGAATTTCGATTCCCACGTGTGCCGGTGTTACCAGCCGTGCCGGGTACTCTTCTTCGGCCTTGCTGTAGCAAAAAGCCAAATCACACGCCGTATCGGCGCTGACCGTGAACGTCGTCCTGATTGGCAGATAAAGCGTATAGGGCAGTCCATCGAAAACTGTCTCGCGCTGACCGATTCCGTGCCAATCGCCTCGCGAGCTGGTCACTGAGCAAACGCCGCCCAAGACCACTATGGCCAATTCTCTTCCGGCCGTCTCGCTCCAGAATTTCTGACCAACCTCCAACTTGCGCGTCGCAAAAGATAGAAATTCGTATCCAAAATCTTCGGTCCGGTTCCGGAATTTGTCCGGCCGGATCAACAACTCACTCATCATCTCTCCTGGGCTAAAAGTGTCCAAAGTGAAAGGGGGAAGTCCGGCTTATGCCCGCACCGGATAGTTCGAATCGCAAACAAAATGCCGCAATCGATGCACACGTGTGCACAATTACGATTTTCACAAAATACCCTCTTCCTGTCAATTGCGAAATAGCTTCAATTCAGTGGAAAAATCAGTCCACGCAAGCCACACATTCTTAAGCTTTTATAGGTACAATTCGCGGGCAGTAAAACAGCTCGTGTCCCATCTCGCCACATCCTCGATTGCAGCCTTCCACGCAGACGCCTCGTCGCAGTTCCAAACGCACCCTTGACCGTCAACTTTCCGTGGTGTTACCGTTTCCTTGCACACGTTTGCATCTCACGGAGGATGCAGGACTTCCGCCGCCCCTATGGCCAACTTCAAGAGCCCGCTCCATAAAATGACGCAGACCACACCCACCTGCCTGTGGAACGATTCGGCCTCTGTCGAAGACCTCAACTATTCCATCTCGCATGGCGCTGTCGGCGCCACCTGCAACCCCTCCATCGCCGTCGCGGTGCTGAAACAGGAACTCGCCGTCTGGAAGCCGCGCATCCTCGAGCTCGCCGCCGCCGAGCTCAACCTCAATGAGGACGACCTTTCCTGGCGCATCGTCGAAGAAATCTCCACAAATGCCGCGCGTCTGCTCCTGCCCATCTTCGAGCGCGAAAAAGGCCGCAACGGCCGCCTCTCCATCCAAACCGACCCTCGCAACTACCGCAACACTGAGGCCATGCTCGCGCAGGCCATCCATTTCAGTCGGCTTGCGCCCAACATGATCGTCAAAATCGCCGCCACGCGCGCCGGCATTCCAGCTATCGAGGAAGCAACCTACCGCGGCATCAGCATCAACGCCACTGTCAGCTTCACGCTCCCTCAGGCCATTGCCGTCGCCGAGGCCGTCGAGCGTGGCCTCAAGCGCCGCGAAGCCGAAGGCCTCGATATCTCCACCATGGGCCCCATCTGCACGCTCATGGTTGGCCGCCTCGACGACTGGCTCAAGGTCCTCCACGACAAGCACAATCTTTCCGTCGATCCCGGTTATCTCGAGTGGGCTGGCGTCGCCGTTTTCAAAAAGGCCTACAAGATCTATCGCGAACGAGGCTACCGTCTGCGCCTGCTTTCAGCCGCCTTCCGCAATCACATGCACTGGAGCGAGTTCATCGGCGGTGACGTTGTCATCTCTCCGCCCTGCGCCTGGCAGCGCCGCTACAACGAGAGCGACATCGAAGTCATTCCGCGCATCGACAATCCTGTCGACCCGCGCATCGTCGACACATTGCTCCGCAAGTTTCCCGACTTCGAACGCGCCTACACGGAAAACGGCCTCACGCCCGCGGAGTTTGACACCTTCGGCTCGACGCGCCGCACCCTCCGCCAGTTCATCTCCGCCGTCGTCGAAATGAACTCCATCGTCCGCGACATCATCCTCCCCAACCCCGATACGGAGTAGCGCCGCTACTTGATCCACATAATGGGGTTGCTCGTCGACACTGCGCTCAATCCCTGCGCCAGCAACTCTTCCACTTCCTTCATCGTCTCGATCAGTCCTCCGCCAACGACCGGCAAATCGGGCGAGATCGCTCGCACCCGCGCCAGCATCTTCGGCGCAACCAGCGCCGGCAGAATCTCCAGTGCATGCACGGGCGTGTTCTTCAATTGGTTGCTGATCGTATCCATCGCGCCCGAGTCCAGCAAGAAAGTCCGCTGAATCCCGTACAGCCCAATCGCCAGCGCGTGCCGCAGCGGATCGAGATGCGTCGAAATAATGCCCTTCGCCCCCAACCGCTTCAGGTAGTTCACTGCGTATTTATCCCGCGAGAATCCGTTCAGCAGATCGAGATTCACCAGCGGAATCTTCCCCGCGGCCACAATCTTCCCGATCATCGACTCCACGTTGTCCGGATCGCCCGTCAGCAGATAAACCAGCTTGCCGCGCGACGCAATCGCCTGCTCCACAAACTCCGGCTTGCGAATCGCCGGAAGGATCGGCGTGTCCTTGCAGAAGACGATCAGTGGCGTCAGTTGCGCCGGCCCTCCGTTTCTTGCTCCGTTCTCAGCCATCGCGGCGCCCCGCGTGGGTGCGGGTGCCCCCGGTCTCGATTCTGAGACCGGGGTTCGTTCCCGCTCTTCCCGTTGACTTCCTCACCACCAACTCAGCCTCTACTTTCACCTGCGCCACCGAATCCTCTCCCGACAAAAGCTTCAACAAATTCTCCATCGCCATCTCTCCCATGCGCCGCATCGGCTGCCGCACAGTGGTCAGCGGAGGTTCTAGATACTCCGCGAAAAATAAATCGTCGAATCCCGTCACCGATACATCTTCCGGCACGCGCAGCCCATGCGCTCGTATCGCCCGCATTGCTCCCAGCGCCGTCATGTCGTTGTAGCAGCACACAGCCGTCGGGGGCTCCGCCAGCTTCAGCAGTGCCTTCATTGCTTCGGCAGCCCCCTCGGGCCGTCCGTCGCCGTGCACTGCCAGTTCGGCATCAAACTCGATTCCCGCCGCGCACAACGCCTGCTTGTACCCCTCCAGCCTTTCCGTTTCGGTTTGATAGCCGCTCCGGTCGCCCACGTATGCAATGCGCCGGTGGCCCAAATCGATCAGATGCTCCGTCGCCGCCCGGCTTCCATCCTCGTTCGCGATCATCACCGAGTGCACAAACTCTCCCGGGTACTGATCGTTCACCAGCACCATCGGCACGTTCAGGTCCGCAAGCATTGGCAGGTAATCCGACCCCACGCGCGACGACGTCACGATGATCCCGTCCACGCGCCGCTCCGCCAGCGCCTGCACCACTTTGCGCTCATGTTCGGCATCGGCATTCGAGTTCGCCAGAAACACCGCATACCCGTGATCGTTGGCCGCCTGCTCGATCCCGCACGCCACCTCGCTTGCAAACGGATCGGCCACTGTTGTCACCACCAGCCCCACCGTCCGCGTCCGCCGTGTCACCAATCCGCGCGCCACTGCGCTGGGCCTGTACCCCGCGGCTTCTGCAATCTTGCGGATCTTCGCCGCCGTCGCCGCGTTCACCAGCGGGCTGTTCTGCAACGCGCGCGAGACCGTCGGGTGCGACACGCGTGCCATCCGAGCAATGTCCTTGATTGAAGTCTGCCGAGGCGCGCGCCGGCCCGCGCCGCCCTGCGCAACCCGCCCCCCGCTCGCTTTATCCTTCTCGATCATCCGCAAAAACCCCTTATTGCACACGTTTGCTTGATCACCCAGTCTCCTCGACCGCACTCTCACTCGTCAATGCCCGCCGCCCCTCCGTAATAAGCTGATTACCAGCCAACCGATGATCCCTCCCGCCTCAAGCTCCGCACTCCCCGCCACGCTCGAGCGGCGCATCGGCCTCCGCTCTGCCGTCCTCTTCAACATGCTTGAGATGATCGGCGTCGGCCCCTTCATCACCTTGCCTCTCGTCATCGCCGCCGCGGGCTATCGCCTCTCCGTCTGGGCCTGGGTGCTCGGCGCTGTCATCGCGATTGCCGACGGCCTCGTCTGGGCCGAGCTCGGAGCAGCCTTCCCACGCGCCGGCGGCAGCTACGCCTTCCTCGAAGAGATCTACGGCCCGAAAGGCCCCGGCCGCTGGCTCAGTTTTCTCTACGTGTGGCAGGTCGGCTTCACCGCGCCGCTCTCCATCGCCTCCGGCTGCATCGGTCTCTCCGGTTTTCTCGCCGTCTTCTGGCCTGGCCTCGACACTGCTCCCATCGCCGCGCTTCCCGCACTCCATTACTCGAACTTCGCCGCCGCTGCCGCGTGTCTTCTCGTCACCGCGCTCCTCTATCGCAACCTCAGCTCCATCACGCGCCTCGCGTGGATCCTCTTCGCCGGAGTCATCGCGGCTCTCATTGGCGTCTTCGTCTCCGGCTTCGCGCACGCCGCGGCCACCGGCGGCTGGCACATGCCGCAAGCCCCTGCGCTCTCCACGGCGCTTTCCATGGGCGGCCTCGCCCAGGCCACGCTCCTCGCCACCTATTGTTATTGGGGTTACTACAACATCTGTTTTCTCGGCGGAGAAGTCCGCCGCCCTGAGCGCACCATCCCCCGCGCGATCCTTCTCTCCATCCTTTTTGTCGCCGCGTTCTATGTCCTCATGAACCTCGCGGTCCTGCCCTCGCTCCACTCCGCCGCAACGCACGCAGCCGAATCCGCAGCCCTTCGCGTGCAGCTCGTCGCCGACATCGCTTCCTCCGCCTTCGGCCTCTGGGCCGGCTACTTGATCGCCGCTCTCATCGTCTGGACTGCCTTTGCCAGCGTCTTCTCTCTTCAGCTCGGCTACTCGCGCGTCCCTTACGCCGCCGCCCGAGATGGCAACTACTTCCGCTTTCTTGCCGCCGTTCACCCGCGCTACGGCATTCCCCATCGCTCACTAGTCGCCCTCGGCCTCGTCGGCGCTCTCTTCTGTTTCTTCTCGCTCGCGCAAGTCATCACCATGCTCGTCATCACGCGCATCCTGCTCCAGTTCTCACTGCAACAGATCGGTGTCATCCTGCTCCGCATCCGCCGTCCCGATCTCCCCCGTCCATTTCGCATTCCTCTCTACCCGCTCCCGCCGCTCGCCGCAATGGCCGGCTTCGCCTTCATGCTCTTCGATCCCCGCCGTGCCCAGGCAAAAGGTGGCAGCGGCCTCTTCGAGCTTTACGGCGCCATCGCGATCGCAATCACCGGAACAGCGATCTATCTCTTCCGCGCCCACCGCTTCCGACAGTGGCCCTTCGCGCCGCCGCAACCCGACTAGCCGATCCAACCCCCGCCAGAAACGCGGCGTGGGGTTGACATGAAGTAGGGCGGGGAGCGGTAGGCTAGCATGATGGCGCGGGGAGACCGCAGGCGGCAGGGGGTTGCTGCGAAAAGCAAGGACTGACAAATGAATCAGCAATCAGCGGCGGCATTGGGACGGAATGCGAATTCGCGGCAAGGCGCGGCGAAGCAGATTGAGGTGATCGGTGTGCCACTGGACCTGGGACAGCAGCGGCGCGGCGTGGATATGGGTCCTTCCGCGTTGCGCGTGGCCGGCCTGGAAGCCAAGCTGGAAGCGCTGGGCCATCATGTGACCGATCTAGGCAACGTGCAGGTGCCCGTTGCCGAGACAATGCGGCGAGGCGACGCGCATGCGCGCTTTCTGAAGGAGATTGCTCAGTGCGACGAGGAGATTGCCGAACGCGTGCAGCAGGCGCTGGCGCGCGGGGCCACACCGATCGTGCTGGGTGGGGACCACTCGGTGGCCGCGGGCACCGTGGCCGGCGTGGCCAACGATTTTCGCGCGCTGCGGCAGCCAGTGGGGCTCATCTGGATCGATGCCCACTCGGACATCAACACGCCGGAGACATCGACTACCGGCAATGTGCATGGCATGCCGCTTGCGGCCCTGCTGGGGATGGGACCGTCGGAGTTGAGCAACCTGCTCGGCTGGCAACCGAAGGTGCAGCCGCAGCACACGGTCCTGGTAGGCATACGCGATGTCGATGAGGCGGAGCGGGAGAACATCCGGCGCGCCGGGATTACTGCGTACACCATGAGGGACATCGACGAGCTCGGCTTGCGCGCGGTGATGGAGAAAGCGATCAAGGCAGCGGCCAGCGGGACTGCCGGCTATCACGTTTCGATGGATATGGATTGGGTGGATCCCGAAGAAGCGCCGGGAGTGGGCACGCCCGTGCCGGGCGGAGCGACGTATCGCGAAGCGCACTTGGCGATGGAGATTCTGGCCGACCACGGGGGCATGCTGAGCCTGGAGCTGGTTGAAGTGAATCCGATCCTGGATGAACACAACCGTACCGCGGAGCTGGCGGTGCAATTGATTTGCTCGGCGTTCGGGAAAAAGATCTTCTAGAACCTGCTCTGACGCGTCGACGCTGTCCAGGCAATTTCCTGCTGCTGAGACTCGGCGTGGGCCTGCGACGCGCAATGGGCGATTATCATTTGCACGAGGTAGAACGCGAGGCAACGTGGGAACGGTCATACCGCTGGGAGACGCATCGCGAAGGACGCGCGGCTTTGCGTGGATGACGGCGCTGATCATCGCCGCGAACGCATACTTGTTTCTGCTGGAGCTGGAGGGCGGCGAAGCGTTTGTGAATCGGTGGGCGGTGATTCCCCTGCGGATTGAGCACGGCCACCGCTTGATCACCATCGTGACCGCGATGTTCATGCACGCGGGCTGGTTGCACATCCTGGGGAACATGGTTTTTCTGTGGGCGTTTGGCCCGGCCATTGAAGACGCGATGGGGCGGTTTCGCTACATCGTCTTTTATCTGCTGGGCGGCGTGGTGGCGATGCTGGCTCAGATTGCGGGCAGCCCCGGTTCGCGGATTCCCTGCCTGGGCGCGAGCGGAGCGATTGCGGCGGTAATGGGCGCGTTCATCGTGATCTATCCGCGAGACCGGATTCGGACGCTGGTGTGGATCCTGATCATCATCCGCGTGACGTATATTCCGGCAGTCCTGCTGATCGGGGTTTGGTTCTTGTTTCAGTTGCTGAGCGTGGTCGGCTCGGTGGCGACGGTGCAGACGGGCGGCGTGGCGTACCTGGCCCACGTCGGCGGATTTCTCTTTGGAGTGGTGACGGCGCGGCTGTGGGTCCGGAAAGCAGCTTCTAGCTACTAGCTTTTGGCCATTGCTAAGGACGTGCGGGGGCAGCCGGCAGCTTGTAGCGAAGGGTTTGCGGGTGCGGACGTTGGCGTCATGGGCGGCGCGGTTGGCGATGGCTGGTTCAGCGCAGCGCGAAGCGCCGAGGCGCGCGGCTTGCGAGCATGGCGTTCTCACCCATTGGTCGTAGCACGAGCATGTCACTGAAGTAACAAACAGCGCCCGAAAGGGGTTATTGCCCATTCCGATGTAGCGGGTTAACTGTAGAAGAAGGGAAAAATTGCGAAAGATGTGCGCCCTGGAGATATTCGCCGGTCATTTTGATGAGTCGAGTTCCAATGCAGCGCGTTGTGGTCGCCCGGGCGGTCGCCGTCGCCATGGTGGCAGGCGGTTTGGTTGCCGGCTATCTGCTGGGCTGTGCCCTCGCACTCCACCAGGCGACAAACTGGCTTGATCAGTACTTGAAGCTCACGGCAGCACAGGATAATGCATCGTTTTCAGAGGCGCGCAGCCTCCTGAATGTACTGAAGGCTTCGCCTTATTCCTATTGCTCAGAAGCTGAAATTAGCTATTTTCGCGGGCTCGTTTTCCGCTCGGAATACATAAAAGATGCCGGGCGCATCCACGGCGGAAACATCGAATGTTCTGCCACAGTGGGCCGCCCGGCCCGATCGATTGGTCCATTTACTTCGGCGGTGCAATGGAACGATGGCACGATTGCGTACAGCAATCTCGCCCCGACGCGGGATCCCAGCTTGAAGAGGGTGGCCCTGCAACTGGGCAGTGCCTATGTGGTGTTGGCCTCGAACCTGCCTCCCAGCCCGGAACCCATCTCGATGGAATTTTCTGCCGCAGCACAAGACACTGGCGGAACGCAATTGGGGCCCGGGGTCACTGCATCGCCGAAAGATACTGAGCCGAATTTGGACGCAGACGGGTCAGGCCGGCTGGGAAACACGCTCTATGCGACGCGTTGTTCCACTCTTCACTTTAACTGCGTGACTGTCACTACAACCGTCTCCGATGCATTGCATCACGGGAGCGGGACAGTTGCGGGGGGCACTTTCGCGGGAGGCCTGCTCGGGGTCTTGTGCGGAATGGTGTTTTCATTCGCATACAACAGGAGCCGGGATCTGAGTCAGCAACTTCGCCGCGCCATAAAACGCGACGAATTGCAGGTGGTTTATCAACCCATTGTCGATCTGTCTACGCAAAACATCGTGGGGGCAGAAGCGCTGGCGCGGTGGACCGACGAAGAAGGCAATGACGTGGAACCGGATGTCTTTGTCGGGATCGCCGAGGCGCTGGGCATCGTGGGAGGGATCACGAAAACCGTGTTGCATCGTGCGTTGCGCGACTTTGCCAAGATATTCCACAACCACCCCGCCTTTCGTCTCAGCGTGAACGTGGCCGGGGCGGACCTTGTCGATCCACAGTTTTTGCCCATGCTGGAGGACTGCCTGAAGCAGGCAAAGGTCAAGCCCGAGAACCTGGTCATTGAGATCACGGAACGGTCGGCCGCCAACGGCAACGAGGCCATGGAGACAATCCGCATCCTGCGCAGCAGCGGACACAGTATCCATATCGATGACTTCGGCACCGGCAATTCGAATCTGGATAAGCTGCTCTATTTGTTTGCAGATACCATCAAGATCGACAAGGCCTTTACCAAGGTGATCGGCACTGAGTCGGTGGCCGTGGCCATTCTTCCGCAGATCCTGGCCATGGCCAAATCGCTCAATCTGGAAGTGGTCGTGGAAGGCGTTGAAACCGGCTCCCAGGCCGATTATTTCTCTCCGGCCACACAGAAAATCTACGGTCAGGGTTGGCTTTATGGACGCCCAGTTACGGCCGAAGAATTCAACGTCATTCTGGGCGACGCGCCGTCGCCGGTGCTTACTATCCCGGAACCGGTCGCCGCCTTCTCGGCGAAGCCGGGCGCCTTGTACATTGTGGGTTCGCGCGTCGCCTAACTCACGAGCATCTTCAGATCGCCCCGCCATGGGCGATGCTTGAACAGGTGAATGCGGGCAGAGAGCGCCGAGCTTCTATCATCAAAAGCATGCGGTTCGACATTGTCACCATCTTTCCGGGGTTCTTTGAAAGCGTGTTTGCGCACGGGATCGTGAGCCGGGCGCTGAAGAATGGATTAGTGACGGTGGAGGCGCACGATCTGCGCGAGTACGCGCACGACCGTCACCGCACGGTGGACGATCGCCCGTTTGGTGGCGGCGAAGGGATGGTGCTGAAGCCTGAGCCGCTGGCGGAGGCGCTCGAGGCGCTGGGTATCAAAAGCAAAAACCCGGCAGACGAGATCGCCAATCGGGCGACGCGGGTGATTCTCCTGTCGGCGCAGGGTCGGCTTTTCAATCAGCAGGTAGCGCGGGAACTGGCGGGCGTGGAGCGCATGGTGCTGGTCTGCGGGCGCTATGAGGGAGTGGACGAGCGGATCAATGAGCTTTACTGCGACATGGAGCTCTCGATCGGCGACTACGTTTTGAGCGGGGGCGAACTGGCGGCGGCGGTGGTGGTGGACGCGACAATGCGGCTGCTTCCCGGAGTGCTGGGCAATGAGGCTTCAGGCCAGTATGAGAGCTTTGGCGCGCCCGACGCGGAAATCGCAGCGGAGATCGACGTAGATGGGCCGAAGGTTCCGCGATCGCAGCACGGAGCCGGAGGGCTGCTGGATTATCCGCAGTACACGCGGCCGGCGCAGTTTGGCGGGTTGAGCGCGCCGGAGGTACTCATGAACGGGGATCACGCGCAGATCAGGCGCTGGCGGCGTGAGCAGCAATTGCGCAAGACGCTCAAGAATCGGTCCGAACTGCTTGAAGGCGCGGCGTTGAGCGCGGAAGACATGCTGATTTTGGATGCGATTCGCGGCGAAGGAAAGTTGTGATGCCGAAGGGATGCTGGCCTGAAGTTGCAGCTTTCCTGTGGCCGAGCTGGTTGGGCTCGACCCCTGGTGCTTTCGGGCGCAGCATCCCGACGGATTGTTGGCTTTTCTAGCGGGCGATGTTAATGGTCAGGTTCATGTCGACAGGGATGGGTTGGTTGTCGACGGTGGCGGGCTTGAAGTGAAATTGGCGGACGGTCGATACGACGCGAGCGTCCCAGAACTTGCTGTAGGACTTGACGACCTGGATGTTTTCAGGCTCGCCCTTTTCGTTGATGGTGACCGCGAGGCCGACCTGGGCTTCGGCGGGGATGGCGTCGCTTGGGTAGCCTTGAGGAATGTCAAGGTAGGCGGTGTTTACGAGGACCGGCTGCGTAACACCGGAGCTGACACGGATGGGGGTTGGGGCAGTGGCGTCGTCAACGGGCGTGCTGGCAAATGCCGCTGCGGGGAGAATCAGCGAGGAGAGCAGTGTGCTGGTCGCGAGTATACGGCGCATAAAGTACCTCCATGGCGACGATAGTCACCACTACTATTTTCCAACTAGAACGATACGATTGTCAAGCAAAATCGCGACGATATTAATTTTAAGGTGTTTAAGTTGATTATAATGGCTCGATTGTTAAAAATAATTCCAGGAAATGCGTAGTTTTCCACAGGCCTGAAATCGCAAATGCAGCATTGCACCAAGGCGCACGAGTGCGCTTTGGGGACAAATTGGCGCGTGTTGGGGCGCTGCTAGAAGGGCTTTACCGGCTCGGGCTGGACGGAGTTGACCTGGCCGATCGCGATGGCGGCCACGTAGAAATTCTCGCCGCGGGTGGGAGAGCCTGCCAGACGGCGCAGCATGGCGAGCTGGCCAGTGTGGGTGAGCGCGTCGGCGACGGGGCCCTGCATCAGGCGCTCGATCGGCGCGTGCACGCGATTGGACGATGCGAGGTACGCGTCGAATGCGGAGAGGGCGGCGAAGAATCGCTGCTGCTCCTGCGGCCAGCCGAGCGGCTGAGTGTTGTGCCAGGCGGGATTGCCCTGGGCCATCGAAAGCGCCCAGAGAAAGAGGTCGCCCATGTGGGCCAGGATCTGCACCGGGCGGCGGCCGGCATTGTCGAAATCGGCGAAGGAGACGGGGGCGTTTTCCAGGGCGCGAGCGGTGCGGTAAGCCAGTGTGGCAAGGGTGTGGCGAAGAAGTTCCCGTTTTTCGTCCATTGCGGAACTATATCGCACTCCATGGTGGCCTCAACACCTGCAAATTGAGGGTCGTGGGCTGCGGCAGATCGCGGCGATCTTTGATAAACTATACATTCTGACTTCAATCGCAGGAAACGACAATGTCCATTCATCCCGTAATGCAGCGCCTCGCAGATAAGCTGAAGCGCACCGATTTGCCGGCGTTTGTGCCCGGCGACCAGATTCGCGTTCAAGTGAAGATCAAGGAAGGCGATAAAGAGCGGCTTCAGGCCTTTGAGGGTCTGGTCATCGCCATCAACCAGGGCCCGCAGGGCACTTTTACCGTCCGCAAGATGAGCTTCGGCCAGGGCGTGGAGCGCATCTTCCCCTTCAACTCCAAAGTGGTGGATAAGATAGAAGTGGTGCGCAGCTACAAGGTGCGGCGCGCGAAGCTGTTTTATCTGCGCGGACTGCGCGGCAAGGCGGCTCGGCTCAAGGAAGTTGACCGCGTGACGGGCAAAGCAAGAGTGTAGAAACTCGGATGGGGATTCGCAGACCGCGTTCCTCGGCAAGACAAGACCCCGGCTCAGGCCGGGGTTTTTGCTGCGCGGGAATCTGCGTGAACAGTGAGTAAGGGAGAAGCGATCCGCGGCGCGCTGCGGCGTGATAGGCTGGCATTCCCGTGACCGATCCGGCAAAGCGAGGAGGCATGTATGGCAATCGCATCGACACCGGCGGCTCCTTATTACGCGGTGATCTTCACCTCCCTGCGCACCGAGGGAGACTTGGGTTACGGCAGGATGGCCGAGGCGATGGAAGAACTGGCGGCGACGCAGCCGGGATTCTTGGGCATTGAATCCGCGCGAGACGGGCTGGGAATCACGGTCTCGTACTGGGAGAGTCTGGAATCGATTGCAGCGTGGAAACAGAACTCGCAGCACCTCGTAGCGCAGCAGCGGGGACGCGACGCGTGGTACGAGGAGTTCAAGGTGCGCATTTGCCGCGTGGAGCGCGACTACAGCTTCAAACGGAGATAAACGATTGACGCCCTCCTTTTCCACCAAATGATTTCCTGATGATTCTTATACTGTGTGCATGACCAAAGCTCCGGTGTGCGGATGGGCGCTGGAGAACGCGGCGCGGAGGCTGGGAGCGCGGCGCGTTGCCGGCCTCGACGAAGTGGGGCGCGGGCCAATGTTCGGGCCGGTTGTTGCCTCAGCAGTCATTCTTCCAAAAGGCTGCCGCCTGCAAGGCTTGACCGATTCAAAACAACTCACCGAAAAACAGAGAAACGAATTCGGTGCGGCGATCCGCGACTGCGCCGTGGCGTGGGCCGTTGCGGCAGTAGATGTGGAGACGATCGACCGCATCAACATAAGACGAGCGTCGTTGCTGGCCATGCGGATGGCTGTGGAGCAGTTGGCGGCGATGCCGGATCTCCTGCCCGATTATCTGCTCATCGATGGGTGCGACACCATCGACTGGCCCTGCGCGCAACAAGCGGTGGTGGGTGGCGACGCGCGGAGCATTTCAATTGCGGCGGCGAGCGTGCTGGCGAAGGTACATCGCGATCGGCTGTTGGTCGAGTTCGACGCCGTGTACCCGGGGTATGGACTTGCTCGGCACAAAGGCTACTGTTCGCCGGAACATATGGAGGCGCTGCGGCGTCTCGGGCCGACGCCTCTGCACCGCAAGAGCTACGCGCCGGTGGCGCAGAGGATGCTGTTCGAATAATGCAGCGGATTCGGCGGGGTTCGCGGCGGACTTTGTCTTTTCCGGAAACAGGTGGGTTTGGCCAGGTCGTCCGATGCTACTTGACCCTTGAAGGCTGGAACGAATCGAGTAGAGCGATCATTTGCTCGACGTACTGACGCCAGCGGGCACTCTCGCTCTCAAGATCACGCATCTTCCGTTCGAGCCCATCCATGCGCAGCGCCTGCCGGGAGATTTCCATTTCGGCATGCATGGCGCGCTTCTCGGCGGCCAAACAGGCTCGCCGCTCCTGCTCCACCGTTTCAATCACTCGAACTACGCGTTCCGCGAGGGCAGAATAATCGTTTGCAAAGAGGATCAATGCCTCGTGCCCGGCTTGCGGCTTCTGCGCGATTGTCTGCTGCTCACGATTTTCGACTTGCAGCGCTGTAGGCGCTGTGAATTCCGTGAGGGCCGAATAATCGTCTGCCGCAGGGGCGGATGCCAGCAGATGCATCTTGGACTGGATGGTGCTCTCCCGCTGTTCTAGTTCCATCTCTCGCAGCGCGGTCAGGATGTTGGACACTTGCAGATTCTCCATTGAGCATCCGGCTCTGCCTCTTCCCGGCTTCTCCGGAAACTCCGAACCAAGTCAGCACTTTCTTATCTGGCCCTTCGACTGGTGAATATCCAATTGATTAGATTCACTCTAGGTCCGCGTTCGGTACGGTTTCAATCACCTTTGCCCCGCTCTTCCTGACACGAAAGTTGCAATTTGCTGAAGCAGTTGAGGCTCTCGCTGGCCACCCGCGATGTGAGCCACGGCGAAATCGCAGTGGATGATGCGGCGCTCAAACGGAGGCGGCGGCGCGGGCTTTGCGGCGTTGCCTCCACGCGAGGATGGGGCGAACCGCGAGGAGCGCCGCGATGACAACAGTCATGGCCAGCGGCGTCAGCACGCCGGGCTTCATCTGCCACCAGTAGTGTGCCACTCCGCAGATCGCGGCCACGTAGATAAGCGTGTGCAGGCGCTTCCAGTTTCTGCCGCCAAGCTTGCGAATGGACCACGCGGTCGAGGTGAGCGCCAACGGCGCGAGCGACAGATACGCGGCCATACCCGCGGTGATGTAACGGCGGCGCGCAACGTCGACCAGCATGTTATGCACGTCAAAGTTGTTGTAAAGCGCCACCCAGGTGAGCACGTGCACCGTGGCGTAGAAAAAAGCGAAGAGCCCCAGCATCCGGCGAAAATCGATGAGCCACGCGAGGCGCGGAATGATGCGGCGCAGCGGCGAGATGGCCAGCGTGATGGCCAGCAGGCGCAGAGTGCCGCGGCCGGTAGCGAAAGCGATGGCGCCGGTTTCATCAGGACCGAGGTTGTTGGTCAGCGCTCCCCACACAAGCCAGCAAAACGGCGCCAGGCAGGCGGTCCAGACGACGGTTTTGAGAGCGATCAGAGTCGAGCGGGACATAGTCGTTCATTCAACGCAGCTAGCGGGGCCAGCCGATCTGTCGTTTCGCATCAGTAGTATTTCTTGAGATCCATGCCAGCATACAGCGATCCCACTTGATCGGTGTATCCGTTGAACATGAGTGTGGTGCGGGCCTGCTCGTAGAAGGGCAGGCCGATGCGGCGTTCAGTCTTCTGGCTCCAGGGCACGCGGTCCACATTGGGATTCACGTTGGAGTAGAACCCGTATTCGTCCGGAGCCTGATCGCTCCAGGTCGTGGGCGGTTCCTTGTCTACAAAGCGAGCGGTGACGATGGATTTGGCGGATTTGAACCCGTATTTCCACGGGAGGACGATGCGAACCGGTGCGCCATCCTGGTTGGGGAGAGTTTCGCCGTAGAGGCCGAAGGTGAGAAGCGTCAGCGGGTGCATGGCTTCGTCCATGCGCAGCCCCTCGGAGTAGGGCCAGTAGATGCCGGGATCCTGGCCGGCCCACTGCTCCACATGCCAGTTGTAGTAAGAGAAGAACTGTACATATTTGGCGCTTGGCAGCGGGTTGCACTGCTTGATGAATTCAGACAGCGAGTAGCCGACCCAGGGAATCACCATGCTCCAGGCCTCGACGCAGCGATGTCGGTAGACGCGATCTTCCAGCGGGCGCAGCTTGAGCAGGTCATCGATATCGAAGGTGAGTGGCTTGGCAACCTTGCCGTCGACTTTGACGGTCCAGGGACGCGTGGGTAGCCCGCCTGCGTTTTTTGCGGGAGCGCCTTTGTCGACGCCGAACTCGTAGAAGTTGTTGTAGTGGGTGATGTCTTCGTAGGGCGTGAGCTGCTCGCCGGTAGTCGTGAGCGGGCTGGGGACGGTTTGAAGTTTAGTGCCCGCGCGGGCAGTGATGCGCGGATTGATAAGCCCGCCGAGGCGATCGGCGGCGAGGACAGCGGCGCCGGCCGCGGCCGCCCGCTTCAGGAAACGCCGGCGGCTCAGATAGTGGAAGTAGTCGTCGCGCGAAGTGATCTCGGACGAGGGTATGTCGGGCGGTTTGCCGATGAGCATCTTGACCTCAGTACGGGGAAGCTTGCGGCTGCATTCATTAGACACTGTGAGGGAATCAGAGTTACAGGGAATTGGGGTGCCCCGCCCTCGCCGCGCCTTTGCTTTTGCGGCTAGGGTGGGGACAGCACGACCCAACATCGCGCACGAAAAACCGATCTCGGATCTCAATCCCCGCCATTCATGTCAAGCCCGGCCCTCCCCGTCCACACGCTGCAACTATTGAAAGAACGGGAGTTGTCAGTCCAAAATTCTTTCCCCAAGTTTGCCGATTATTTCTGCCAACTCTCTACACTTGTCTTAGATGGGGACAAATGAGCGAACTCGCCAACTCGCGAAAAAGGCAGCTTGGAGATTGCTCGTTTGCAGCTCGGCGCCTCGGATTGAAGGCTCTCTATGGACCGGTTACCGCCACCGTTCGCCGACCGATATTCCGCTAATCCGGGTGGAGCGAAAATAATTAAATAAAAAACTTGGGATGTTTCGCTTACTTTTCGCCAACTAACCCATTTAGAATCAGCAAACCAATTTCGGGATTGTCGAAAATATGCGCATAATTGCGCCACATATATGCCCAACAACCTCTTTAGAATCAACACGCGATTTGCTCTTTTGCAACATGTGCGTGTTCACCCGCTAAACGTCTCATTTCTTTACTCTTGTTTCATTTGCGACCCACGATCCACTCCTTCGCTCACACCCGGGATGGCTTGCTCCTCGCCTCGTCCCGGCCTATGATTTCAGCCAATCACCATGCCCGACATTGAATCGCTTTTGACGCGTTGGCAATCCAACGGCGTCCTCGACGCGGCCACCGCTGCCCGCATCCGCGCGCATGAGTCGCAGTCTGCCTCCAAAGACAGTCCCGGCCTCAAATGGCAAGGCATCACCGCGCTCATCCTCGGCGCGATTCTCCTCGCCTGCGGTGTCGTGCTTTTCATCTCCGCCCACTGGGACCAACTCGGCCCCGCCGCGCGTTTCACGCTCGTCTGCGCCATGGTCGCCGTCTTTCACATCGCTGGCGGCTTCGCGCGGCCCAGGTTCCTCGGCCTCTCCACAGCGCTCCACGCAGTCGGAACCGTCGCCACCGGCGCGGCCATCGCCCTCGTCGGCCAGATCTTCAACATTCAGGAGCACTGGCCCGCGGCCGTGCTTCTCTGGGCGCTGGCCGCCCTCGTCGGCTGGGCTCTGCTCCACGATCAGGCGCAGCAAACCCTCGCGCTTCTTCTCGTACCCGCATGGATCTTCTGCGAGCTCGACTTCCGCATGAGCAACCACATCGGCGAAGGCATCTATATAAGCCGCCTGTGCTTCATGTGGGCGATTCTCTACATCACATTCTTCCTCGCCTCGCGCCGCCGCGCGGTGCAGGGAATTCTATTTGCGGTAAGCATCATCGCCGCAGTCCTGGCCATCTACGGAATGTTGTCGGCATGGCAGTCGTCGACCTCCGATCAGTCCTTCATTCCCTTCGGCACGCGCGTCTGGGCCTGGATCGCCATCGCCGCGCTCCCGCTTGTCATCGCCGCATTCCACGGCCACAAGGGGCTCGTTCCTATCGCTGGATCCATCGCCTTCTGTCTTGCGCTGCCCTGGTGCTATCAATCCATTACCAAGAGCTACACAGCGCCCAACGGGATCACAAGCACCTGGGTCCGCACCGATCCCAATCTGCTGGCCTACGCCCTGGTCGCCGCCTTCGCCGTCTTCCTCTGCTGGTGGGGAGTGCACCTCGTCTCGCGTGCACTCGTCAACCTTGGCATCGTCGGCTTCGCCGCCGCTGTCGCATGGTTCTACTTCAGTGACATTCTCAACAAGATGAACCGCTCGCTCGGCCTGATCGGGCTCGGCATTCTCTTTCTCGCCGGCGGTTGGGCACTCGAAAAAATGCGCCGTCGCATCCTCGGCCGCATGACGCCGCCGAATCCGCCGGCGTCGGCTGCCGCTGCAGCCGACGTTAAAGGAGGTGCCCAATGAAAATCGGCCGCTTCACTCTCTCCGGCGTCTCCATCGCGCTGCTCATCATCCAGTTGCTCATCGTTTCGTCGGTCGCCGGCAAGTATCTCTGGCAGCGCTGGCGCTGCCCTCGCGTTTGGACCCGCGCCGCGGCATTCGATCCCGAGCTTCCCATGCGCGGCCGCTACCTCTCGTTGCAGCTCACGGTCGACGGCTGCCAAAGCACATTGCCTTCGGCCAAATTCGCCACATTCCCGCGCGACGTCAACGGCGCCATCAAGCCCGGCCCGTATGTTCTACGCCCGCGGCCCGTCCTGTTCCGCGCCAACCTGAAAGTCCAGAACAACCAGCTCGTCGCCTTGCGTGTCGAGGGCCAGGAAGACTCAAACCTCGGCGAAGAGATTTCCGCCGCGCCCGGTGCGCCCTGCGGCCAGATGCAACTCTCCGACCCCGTCGACTTTTACATCGCCGACACCGCGAAGAGTCCGCTGCCACTTCAGCCCAAGCAGGAGCTTTGGATCGAAGTGACTGTCCCGCCCACCGGCCCGCCGCGCCCGATTCAGCTTGCTCTCAAGCAGGACAGTTCTTGGAAGCCATTGGCATTCTGACAGCCCGCTATAGGGAGGATGAAATGAGTGAGGCCGAAAGAGTCGTGAAAGAGCGGGAACCAACTGCTCGTGAGCACTGGAAGCAAAGCGAGATGCCAATTTGCGAAATCGTGACTGCGAAGGGAAAACAACTTGGTTTTGCTCGCAACGTCAGTTGGAGGCCGCTGCACGAAACCATCGATGCTGCCTGGCAGGACGCCGCGCATCGGATGGTCGGCAAATGAACCAGCTTGTGTATACCATTTGTGCTTGTGTCGGCGCATCCGCTTTAGCCGCTAAGGGATCGCACTTCCAATTTTCCTGACCGTCGCTAGGGGTCTCTACGCTTCTTCGGCCTGGCTCAGATCGACCAATCCCACCGGCAGGTCCATCTCCACTTTCTTCGCCGCGAGATCGATCTTGCGCAGATAGCTCTTCGTAAACGGAACCAGCACTTCGCCCTTCGCGCCGCGCACCACGAGCAACGGCGCGGCTCCCCCGCTCCGGTCCACGGCCTCGATCTCGCCTACGTGAACTGCCTCGGCGCCCGCCACATCCACCAGCACACAGCCGATCAGGTCGCCGACATAAACCTCGTCCTCGCCGAGAGCCGCTCGCTCCTCGCGCGGAATCGCAACAACCATTCCCTTCAGCGCCTCGGCCGCCGTGATCGAATCCACTCCCGCAAAATGCAGCACTACGCCACCCTTGTGCAGCCAATCGTTCAGGAGCTCCACCTGCCGCGGCGCCTGCGCGGCCGCAGCCGCAGCCACATCTGCAGCGAGCAGCCAAAGCTGCCGTCGTTCTTTAAACTTGTCAGGAAAGTCAGTCAGAATCTCGGCGAAGACTTCGCCTTTGCGCCCCTGCGGCTTGCGAATCCGCGCCAGCCAAACCCACAACTCGGTCGGTTCCGGCACAGCTACCTCCGGCCACCGAAAACGAAGTCGGCGCAAACGAAAGCCATCCTAGCCTTCGTCGTCCTCTTCCAGAATGTCGAGCGTGTAGCGGTGATGCAACTTCATGCTCACCGCGCCGAGAATGGTGCGAACTGAGCGGGCAGTGCGCCCTTGCTTGCCGATCACCTTGCCCACGTCCTGTGCCGCAACGCGCAGTTTGAGAACGGTGTTCTCATCCCGGTCCACCGCTTCCACTTCCACGGCGTTCGGCTCATCCACCAGGGCCCGCGCAATCTCGCGGACCAATTCGTCTACTTGCACCATATCGACTTGGGTCATGATCGTGCCTCTGACCTTCTGCGTTCGAGTGAATTGATTAGTTCCGCGAATAGTATCACTTGAAACCAGCCGCGAGCAAAGACTTCTGGCTAGACCTGCAGCGCCCAGTCCCGAGTTCTGCCCTGTTCAGCCGGCCAAATCAGGCGGCCGCCGGGTCCGTAACCTCGGCCGCGGCTTCTGCCGCAGGCACTGGGTTTTTCGCGACGATCTTCTCCATGGTCAACGAGAGCTGCGCGCCCTTGCTGCGCCAGTATGCGATCCGCTCGTGCTTTAGGGTGACGCTGGCTGGGTTGGTGCGAGGATTGTACGTGCCGACAACCTCGATGGAGCGGCCATTGCGGGCACGATCCTTCTCAATCACGACGATGCGGTAATAGGGCTGTTTGCGGGCGCCAACGCGCGCCAAACGTATCATAACCACGATGAATAAGTTCCTTTCGGCTTCCAGATCTTGAGTGCGATGTTCCCGGGATTTCCCCCTACCGGTTGATCCCCTGCGCTCGCCCGGCAATCGGGTGTTCCACAGGTGATCCGGCACAATTCCGGCCAGACAGATGCGCCCGGCCGCACACATCGCAACACCTAAGTATCGCCGAAACAGGGCGTTTGAAGCAAATCGGCGCCCTCGGCCCAACTGCGCTCTGAAACCCCGCGAGATTCGCGCCGAAACGGCCATCCAAACGCGGTGCTCGCTTATGATGGCAGAACCGGCTCGCGGTTTTGACGGACGCCAAAATCGGAAGTCGTCTTCGGAAACAAAGAGCATGAATCGCGAGTATCAAAAGTGCCGATCCAGCCGCCTGGGCCGCGAGATGGAGCTGCTCATCTTCGGCCATGCGGGTCTGCCGGTGCTCGTCTTCCCCACCTCAGGCGGCCGCTTCTACGAGTTTGAAGATCGCGGCATGATCGCTGCGCTTGCCGGCAAAATCAATGCCGGCTTGTTGCAGTTCTTCTGTGTGGATTCAGTGAATGACGAGAGTTGGTACAACTGGCAGGCCCCGCCGCGCCAGCGCATCGCGCGCCACATGCAATATGAGGAGTACCTGCTCCACGAAGTGTTGCATATCATCCGGCAAAAGAATCGTGATCCGCGGCTCATGGCGCTCGGATTGAGCTTCGGCGGCTATCACGCGGTCAATATCGCCCTCCGCCACCCGGAGATCGTGAGTGGATTTCTCTCCCTATCGGGAACATTCGACCTCACCAGCTTTCTCGACGGCTTTTACGACCAGAATTGCTACTTTCATCTGCCCACTCACTATCTGCCTCGCCTCACCGATCCGCGCTTCCTCGATCGCTTCCGCCGCAACAGGTTCGTTCTGGCCACTGGACGGGACGATCAATGCTTGGGCGGGAACCAGGATCTCGACCGCATCCTGAACGAGAAAGGAATCGCGCACGAATTCCATGTTTGGGATCTGCCGAACTCTCACGATTGGCCCGCATGGCGGCGAATGGTCCAGCAATACTTGTAATCGCGCGAAAGAATTTCAATTCGCCTCAAATCCATCTTAGGAGACAGCGCAATGAGTCAGCTCAATCCGTATGACAGTTTCCTTGACGGCCGGCCCGTGGATGCAATTCTGGCCTCGACCGCAGACGCCATCGCCGATTGCCTCAGAGCGATCGGGCCAAACAGAGTCGACACTCCGCCCGCGCCCGGCAAATGGAGTGCGGCCGAGATCGTTTGCCACCTCGCCGACTGCGATTTAGTCTTCGGATTTCGATTGCGCCAGACTCTGGCCGAAGATGGGCCAACCATCCAGCCCTTTGATCAGGACAAGTGGGCTGCGAATTACTCGCGCATTCCGGCAGCCGACGCACTCGCCGCCTTCTCCGCACTGCGCAACTGGAATTTGCGCATGATTCGCGACGCGCTTCCCGGCGCGGCGGCCCGTTCCATGACGCATCCCGAGCGCGGCACCATGACCTTTCAAACCGTTGTCGAAACCATGGCCGGCCACGACCTGAATCACCTCGGCCAAATGCGCCGCATCGCGGGCCAGAACTCTTAGCCGGTGCCGCATTCATTGCAACGTGACGTACACTGTTGCCGGGCAGGGATGCGGCGCCGCGCCTGCTGCGTACCGCACAGCGCGCGGAGGACGATTGTATGAAGATGATCGGCATCCTCTTCGGCGTCGAGAACAGCTTCCCCAGCGCCCTAGTCGAGCGGATCAACGCCCGAAACCCAACCGGCATTCAGGCTGAGTTTGTTCAAACGGGCGCGGTGCATCTCCATCAAGCGCCGCACTACGCCGTCATTCTCGATCGCATCTCCCACGACATCCCGTTTTATCGCGCGTTCCTCAAGCACGCCGCGTTGAACGGAACTGCGATCGTCAACAATCCCTTCTGGTGCTCGGCCGACGACAAGTTCCTCAACTACGCGCTTGCCGCGCGCCTCGGTGTCGCAGTGCCGCACACCGTGTTGCTCCCGCACAAGGAGTATCCAAACGGGACCTCGGAAAAATCGCTGCGCAACCTCGAATTCCCGCTGAATTGGGACAGCGTGCTTGCCGCCATCGGTGAGCACGGCTTCCTGAAGCCGATCCATGGTGGTGGCTGGCGCGATGTGCATGAGTTCCGCGGCCGCGATGAATTCTTTCGCGCCTACGATCAATCGCGCGACCTCTCTATGGTGGTCCAGAAGGCCGTCGAATACACGGAGTACTTCCGCTGCTTTGTGGTCGGGCCAAAAAAGGTTCGCATCATGCCTTACGATCCGCGTCGGCCGCATGCCGAGCGCTACCTGCCAAGCGCCGTGCGCTCCAAAACGCTGCGCGCCAAGCTGCTCCACCGGCGCATGGAGGAGGATTCCCTCAAGCTCTGCCGAGCCCTGGGCTACGACTTGAATTCGGTGGAATTCGCGGTTGAAAATGGGATCCCCTACGCCATCGATTTCATGAACCCCGTTCCCGATGCCGATGTGCACTCGGTCGGCGAGGCAAATTTTCAATGGATCGTCGATCAGACGGCCGATTTTCTCATCGCCCGAGCCAACGCTTCATCGCGTACTCAAGCCATCCACTGGCCTGCGCTTCTCGGCGCGCCGTCGCTTGCTAAGGAGCGCAGAACAGCAACGCCCCGCGCAAAGAAATCGTCGGCGACGCGTTCGGCGCCGATACAGAGCTGAGCCGCCGTTCTACGCCAGCGCAATCTTCAGAGTAATCCCGATATCCGAGATCTTTTTCGTCGGCATCTGGACCCTTAATCCTGCATCGTCTTGCTTCCAGCTCAGATCGCCCTCGTGCCCCAGCAGTTCCACCTCGAGAATCTTGCCCGGCTTTTGCGGGCTGGCCAATCCAAGAGTCTTCACCACGGCTTCTTTCTCCGGCCATCCCATCACAAACGCGTAAAGTGTTCCGCCCTTTGTCGTAAAGCGCACATCCTCGGAGGTCATGTCGTTCTGCTTGTCTTCGTTAAAGTTTCCGGTGACAATCTTCACTTGCGTCGAGGGGCCTTCGCCGTAAATCTTCCATGGGCGTGTCGCATAGATGCCTTCGCTGTTGATCTGCATCCACGTGGTGATGCCTTCCAGCACCTCCATCTCCTCAAAGTCCAGTTCGCCTGAGTTGGGCAGCGGGAAATTCAGCAGCAGGTTGCCATTCTTGCTCACGATATCGGTGAGCAGATCGATCACCTTCTTGGGAGTTTTGTACTTGATGCCGCGTTTATAGTGCCATTGTCCGATGCAGGTATCGGTCTGCCACGGATTCTCTGCAATGCCGTCTGACACGCCGCGCTCGTGGTCGAGCGCGCATGTGCCAATGGCGCAATCCGACGCCTCCTTACTCGTGTAGACCGCTTCGACTCTGCCCCCGTTCAGTCGCGCGCTTTCGTTGTAAAGGTGCGACACCATCTTTAGGCCATATTCCTCAAAGGGAAGGTGCCCATCGGTGTAGAGAATGTCGGGATGATACTTGTCGATGAGGTCGGTCATCCGATTGAGATAGTGCTGCCGCCAGGAATTGGGAATGCCATCGTCGTTCCAGTCCAGCTTGCCGATGAACGGTTCGCAGCCTGCATCGTGATAAAGGTCAGCGTACCTCGGATCGACGCCGTCGTAGGAAACGCCGGCGAGTGGCCCGGTCTTGTCGGCGCCGTGGCTCACGGCGAACCATTTGTAGCTGATCCAGAGGTGCTCGCTCACGCCGAAGCGCAGCCCGTGATTGTGTGCAGCCTTTTGCCACAGGCCGACCACATCCTTTCTTGGCCCCATGTTTACCGCGTTCCACCGCGTGTACTTCGAGTTCCACAGGTCGAAGTTGTCGTGATGCACACCCATGCTGAAGAAATACTTAGCGCCGGCCTTCTTGTAGAGACCCATCAGATGATCCGGGTCCCATTTCTCCGCCTTCCATATGTTCACCAGATCCTTGTAGCCGACCTTGGAAGGATGGCCATAGGTTTCGCAGTGGTACAAATATTGCGCCTGGCCCTGCACGTACATGTTGCGGGCATACCAGTCGCCATCTTCAATGGCGGACTGCGGTCCCCAATGAGCCCAAATGCCGAACTTGGCATCGCGAAACCAGTCAGGAATTCTGTAGGCTTGCAGAGATTCCCTAGTTGGCAGGAAGGGGGCCCCTTGCGTCGCAGGTTGGGAAAATGCGCGCTTCGACAAAGCCAGGGAGGAACATGCGCCGCCCATCAATTGAAGCAAATCTCGACGATTCATTTTCATGAGGAATTTTTCCCTTTCCTGTGCTCATCCGAGCATGCGAATTGAGTTCTGCGCCGGCACTGGCCACGATCTTCCTTCCTACTTTGTGGCGGAAGCAGCGATCGCCTGACGGAGGTTTTGTTCCGCTTCGGCACTCCAATAGCCGCAGTCGAGTTCGAAAAAGATTGAAGTATAAGGAATCGCGATTTTGGTCTTGATGACGAGGATACGGAAAATCTGGGCCGTTTGATCAAGCTTGGCGATAATCTGCTCGTGCTGCAGAGTGATTGTCTCCGTGGACTTGAGTAGCTTTGCGAGTTGAGCGCGATAACGCGACACCCCCGGTGCATCCCCTTCCGCGATAAATTGCAGCTCCTGGTCAAGATAAATGTTTGCGTGAACATGCTTTTTGGCTGCAATGGCGTTGAGAACGGTGCGAGAGACCTCCAACTGCCCGGCCCGTGAGACGATCGTCTCAATGCCGGGCCTGGACTGAGCCGGATATGCCGAGTCCGCAACCACAATCCAGTTGCGATGGCCAAAGAGCGGCAAAAAGGCTTTCAGTTGGCGTTTCCAGTCAGCTCTCGCGATCCCCTGCGCGACGGTCATGGCTTCTATCCTCAATCCCGGTTCATTTCAGTTCTTCGTCCGAGCAAACGGCCACCTTTCCGCATTTTCCAGAGGCCATCAACGCATAAGCCTCGTCGGCGCGTTCCAGCGGAAAGCGGTGCGTGATGATGTCGGCCGGATGCAGCTTCCATCGCACCAGCCGCTCTACAAGCTCTTCCATTAACCAAGTCGACGTGACCCACGAGCCGTAGAGTGCCTTTTGATCGTGAATCAAGTCGTGCGAAGGATTGAACTCGACGCGCCCGCCTTCGCCGAGAAAGACAATCTTGCCCCACTTGCGCGTCGCGCGAATCGCCGTGGCCCGCGCGGAGTCGTTCCCCGAGCAGTCGACGGCACGCTCTACGCCCACGCCGCCCGTGAGCTGCCTGACTTCGGCAACGTTGTTGGGGCCGGAAGCGAGAACGGCGTCGCAGAGGCCGAGATCGAGCGCGATCTTCATGCGTTCGGGAACGACGTCGATGCCAATGATTTTTTCCGCGCCCAGCTTGTGGCAGAGCGCGCCCGCGGCCAGACCCACGGGCCCGAGGCCGCTGATGAGCACGGCATGGTTGCCGTTAATGCCGATCTTTTCCAGTCCTTCGTAGACCGTTCCAAATCCGCACGCAACCTGCGCGCCATCGCCATAAGTCAGTTCCTCGGGCAGCGCAATGAGGTCCTTCTCCTCGGCCACCATGTACTCCGCCATACCGCCGTCGCGCTGCCATCCGTAGGCGCGGCGATATTTCTCGCTGGTGCAGGAGATCATGTAGCCGCGCCGGCAGTCGTTGCACACGCCGCAGCCCGAGATATGGTAAACAATCACGCGGTCGTCCACTTTGAAGCGGCGGCAACCGGGCCCCACGGCCACGATTTGGCCCGCGGGCTCATGTCCGGCAATCACACTCTGGTAGCCTTCAGGGCCTTTGCCGAGATGCTCGTGATAAATGGCGCGAATGTCGGAGCCGCAAATCGTTGACGCCTTCACGCGCAACAGGACTTCGCCGTGGCCCGGCACTGGCACCGGCACGGTGCGCATCTCGACAGTGGAGTTGCCCGGAAGAAACGCTGCGGTCATCGTGGCTTTCATTTACTTTGCTCCCGGCTTCTCGTTGATCTGAGCTCGAAGTGCCCCACATAATCTACGGCCGCGTGATCTCTCCGTTTACGTCCCAAAGATCTTCCCAGGTTTGGCCCTCTTTCCACAAAAAGACCTGACCTTTAATCAAGCGGCAGTTCCGATCGATGACCGCGATCGAGCGCATCTCCTCGTCTGTGAGGGGCTCTCCAATAACGCTCTCGAGATTGGCGCGGTAATGATGAACGGAAAAGGGAATCGGCGTTTGCCCGCGCTGCACGGCCCATTTGATGCACACTTCGGCCGGTTCAATGCCGTGGCCCTCGGCGATGCGCGTAATCACGGGATCTTCGGTGGGCGCGGTGTCCTCGGCGGTGCGGTCCCGTTCCGGCCGTCCCGGCGAGCCGATGGGGCAGTAACCGATTGGCTGCATACCGTTGTCGAGCACGAAGTGGAAAAGCTCAGGCTGCTGGAAGTGTGGGTGCAACTCCATCTCGTTCACCGCTGGTTTGATGCGGGCGTCGCGCAGAACCAGCTTCAACTTGGGGATGGTAATGTTCGAGGTGCCGATGTGCCGCACCAAGCCTTTGTCCACCAGTTCTTCCATCTTGCGCCAGGTCTTCATGTAGTTCGTATGGATGTAGGGCCTGGCGTCGGGAGAGCGCGAAGCAACATCGCAGCCCGGCGGATGAAAATTCGGGAACGGCCAATGCACGAGGTAAAGATCAAGATATTCGAGGCGCAGATCGGCCAGCGACTGGCGGCAAGAGGCGATCACGTCATCCTCACCGTGCTTGTTATTCCACAGCTTCGAAGTGATAAAAAGATCTTCGCGCCGAACCCCCGAGCAAAGAATCTCCTCAAACGACGTGCCGATATGGCTTTCGTTGCCGTAAACCGATGCGCAATCGAAATGCCGGTA
>Ga0187862_10000352_pt1 | contig 53773 bp, 32 predicted proteins | sample June2016WEW_10_1_FD_133003 | JGI IMG/M metagenome (GOLD analysis project Ga0187862, IMG submission 133003) | Peatland microbial communities from SPRUCE experiment site at the Marcell Experimental Forest, Minnesota, USA - June2016WEW_10_150 | ecosystem: Environmental > Terrestrial > Soil >... | reverse complement strand
TTTCAGTTCTTTGCTCATGTTCATTCACACCAATTCCTGGTGTCTTTTTCCCATGAGTCAACGACCCTTTTGGCCTCCTCTCAGTTTCGCTCCCCCAGTGTCTTTTAATTTGAGTCAACTCGTCGAGGCCATACTATTCTATTTACTCCTTGCTGTTCGACTTTAAGTTTGCCACTCTCTGAGAGTGTAGCTTAATGTAGCTCATGTAGCCGAAAGATGCAAGCATCTACCTATGAAAAACGAGCTTTGCCGAGGATTTTAACGGGATAAGTCGAAACGAGAGTTCGATTCCCTTCACCCGTTCCATTATTGATGGCTCAATGACTTGCGCAAAAAACACCTGATCTCCAACCCGGGAAATGGAAATGTGAAGAACAACCTTGACTGGATTTGCCGGGGGAACAGGCTGGAGAGGTGAGTGATTTGCTCTGGTTCGTTGCCCATACCCGGCCGCGTTGTGAAAAGAAGCTCTTGCAGTATTGTGTGCGCGAGGGCCTGTCCGCCACGCTGCCCTGTTATCGCGCCGCTCACAAGTATCGAGGCAAAACCGTGGTTTTTCAGAAGCCGCTGTTTCCGGGTTACCTGTTTCTGCGGATTTCAGCCGGGCAAAAGGGGCTGATTTATCGCAGCGATTACTTGGCAAAGCTCTTGGGGGTCTCCGACCAGGCGCTTTTCATCCAGCAACTCGAGGACGTGCTGCGCGCATTAGAGACGGAATACGAAATACGCCTGGCACCCAGGATCGGAGAGGGCATGCGGGTCAAGATCAAAAACGGACCCTTGCGCGGGATGGAGGCGTGGGTGGAAAAACGCCACGGCATGAACACCGTGCTCCTGCGGCTGGATTTCATCGGCCAGGCCGCAGCCGTGAAATTGGAGGCAACAGATCTGGAGGCGATTTAATTTTCCGGCGCATCCAAAAGACCGCCTCCCGCCGGCAAGACCATTCTTCCGGCCAGGGGCGATTCCGGCCATGTTCAGGGCAGGCCTTTAGGCGCACCAAGGAATCCGCCGGAATCGCCGGGCAACTCCAAATCCACAGATGCTTATCACGGCCAGTCCTGCGCAGAGCGTGCTTGGTTCAGGAATAGGATCGGCCGGATCGTCGTCGTTAGCGGTGATGTAACCATACTCGACCACGATGCTTCCGTACGAATACCCATTGCCTCCAAAGAAAAGGTACGATGGGCCGCTTCCAGAATAGGTCCCGATCGAATCGGCAACCGCCACGGTAAATGTGAATTGGCCCGGGCCTGCGCCTTCGTAAAGGTGAAAATCTTCCGGACTGACATTCACCACGTCTTGAGCAGAAATGACACCATCAGTGCCTGCAACGCTTGCGCCAAAGGCAGTGGAGAGGCCGGCAAACGGACCCGCGGTGCCCGTTGCCGTGGTGGACAAACCCTCAAAAGCTGTAACGGCCACCGGCACCGTCGCGGTGGCGTTGGAATACAGCGCGCTGCTGCCTGTGGCGTTGAAAACCAGCGACGCGATGGTGTCGGATGAATACATCGTGATGGTCATTGCACTAAGAGTCCCCAAGGAGGTGTCAAACTGGTTCAGACTCAAGCTCTCGCTGGAACCAGTGGCCAGAGGTGAAGAGGCGGAGCCGTAGTCCGCAACTACCGGATCCCACACGATGACGGCGAAGGAGGAATGGGCAAGAGCAGCCACGGCACAAACCATACACACGGGGACGTTGTAGCGTCTCATGTTCATAACTCAACTCAATCCTGCTTTTTCTATTCTCCTGGGGCTTGCTCAACGACTCGTGCCACATAATCATTATTTGCCCATCAACCGGACTTACAACTACGCATTTCGGACTTGAACTTCCGGTTTTCGGACAGATCAGAGAATGGCTGAAACCGAATACAAGGTGGGTTTCCCTCAAAATTGGCCGATATTCTGAGGCATGAATTTGCGCCGGGAGTATTCGGGTTTTCGTCAGCGAAGCGTCACAGATTACAAGCCCGGTTTAGGGCTTCGAGGCATGAGTGCGACGTAAACGCCAAAACACATGAGGCTCCAGGACAGCAGTTGTCCAGGTTCGGGCACCGCTGCCATATAGGTGTAATCAACCTCTACCGAGCCAAAGGCGCTGGCGTCCCCCGCAAAAGACAAGCTGGAAGGCCCATTTCCAGAAGAAGATCCATCAAAAGCGGCGTCCAGGGGAAACTCGAGGCTGCCGCCGCTTCCGCTTGCTTCATAAGCGCTAAAATCGGACGACGGGACCTCCGAAACGCTCTGGAGCGAGAGGGATGTCTGCGGGCCGAGGGAATAGGTCGGCGACGCTGGTGTGCCGGCAGCGATGGAGCCGCTGAAAGGTGTTGTCGTGAGGGTCAGCAATGATTGCTCCCCATCGGGACCGGAGACGGTAATGGTCCCCGAGGCCTCAGCATCGCTGAAGGTTGTCGCCGCTCCGACATTGGAAACGTCCGCCTGGAGAAGCCCTGTCGTGGTCAAGGTTACCTCTATACCGGTGAGATCGCCCAAGGAGGCATCGAACTGCGGAAACGCCAGGTTGACGGGGAAATCGTCCCCGCCTACGGAGAAAGGGGCGGAAGCGGAACCATAAGCCGCCGTGAAGGATTCGGTGTCAGCAACGGCTGGCAAGCCAGGATTTGCGAGCGCAGTTCCCACCATAAGCAAGGCCAAATTCTGCTGATACTTTTTCATACGTGCTCCGGTTGTTCAGTGGGGCGGCTTTCAAACCCGCGCCCTTCGCCCGCATTTGCGCAACAGATAATATACTCATGAGTGTAACATGATTCAACCTCCGATTTGTTTGCTGTTGTAAGAATGCCGTCGCCATGCTCTGGATGGGCGGCGCCCTTCTCGGTTACGGCTGCAATTCGAGGGAGCCGGCATTGGTGGGGGTGAGGAAAAAACCTCCGGCGTTGGTGGTGTCCTGGAGGATGGCTGCCCAGGCGTCCTGGGTTGTCTTGCCGTGTGCGAAGGTGAGAGTCAAAAGACCGGTTTTTGGATTGATGGAGCCGGTCAAGGAATTGGTCGGCAGGGCGCCCAAGTTTTTCAGTGAGTTGGCCCGGACGGCAATGTTGGTGTAGGTGAGGAGCAGACCCGCGTTGGAGATGACCAACTCTCCGTTGCTTAATGAAATGGCGGAGGTGTTGGCGGGCGGGTTGGTCCAGAGCGCGCCATGAACGGACAAGGTGTTGGTAAAGCCGTTGGTGTAGCGCGCGGGGGAGCGGAGCGGATTTTTGATCCAGGCCAGGGCACTGGAGGGGGCGGCGGCCTGGAGATTTGTGAGATTGATCCAGCCCAGCAGCAAGCCAGCGCCGGGGCGGGCGGTGGTGTAGAGGCTGGCGAAAACAGGAAGGTCGCCGGCCTGAGATACAGGCACGGTCTGGTCATAATGGGTCCCATCGGCCAGTTCGCCGCTGAGAGTGACGACGCCCGCATGGTTGGTGACCAGGGCGTAGCCGTCGCCAGGCGGCGACACAGCCGAAACATCGGTGGTCGGTGAAAAAAGGACGGTGTACTCGGCCGACGGCAGGACTCTGGAAGCCCACCTGGCGGTCAGCGGAGAGGCGGAAACGGTTCCGGTAATCTGCGGAACCTCCCTGTCCAGTGTCAAGGCGACCGGGACCGGACCGGCATCGAAGTTGGCGTGGCCGGAAGCGTCGAACTTGTTGGAGAACGGGTAATTCGTCCCAGCCATCAACAACTTGCCGCTAAAAGCGCCTGTTTTCCCAAGCGCGAGGTTGTAGAGCATCCCGGAGGCTGCCTCGCTGACGGCGGCGGCGGGATAGAAAAGGCCGTTGTAAGTCCCGGCCACAGGGGGGAAGAAATTGGTGATGAAGGTGACTGTCAATACCAAGTTTGAATGCATGACAAACGGCAGGGCCGGAGTGTCGCCGCCGAAGCCGGCGCTGCTGACCCAGTTGCTGAAAAGGGAGAACTTGTCCGGCATGGCGGTAATCGTATAGTTCTCGCCCAGGTTGAGCATCGCGCCGTCGGCGGGCAGGGTGTTGCCGGCGACGGAGGCCGCGCCCTTGAAAGTGCCGTTGCCAGATCCGGCATTGGTCACAGTCAACCGGGACCGAACTTCGTAAAAGAACTTTCGGGAAACCGCGGCGGATTGGTTGCTGTTAACATCCACGCAATATACTGTCAGGACGTTGGGGCCGGGCGAGGGATCGAGGGCGATGGACCAGTTGAACCCCCCGCCGGCGCTTGCGGTCAGCGTGGCAGAACCACTGGAGGAGGAGACGGTAAAACTGTTCTCCAAGGACCAGATGACATCGGTGATTGGGAAGTGGCCGGAGGCGGTGCCACTGCCTTTGAAAGCAGGCCCGGGGGACCGCAAATTCGCCGCCGGGGAGGATATGGCCACACGGGGAGCAATCGCGTCGAAAATCGCTGTCAAGGCAAAGCCGGGCGCCATGATGAAAGACAGGGTCGGAGTGGAACTGCTGCCGTTGGGGCCGACCCATTTGCTGAAGGTGGAAAACGGGTCCGGTCTGGCCGTGACCGTGTAGCTCTCGCCAAGGTTAAGCATGGCGCCGTTGGTGGGAAGGGTGTCGCCGCCCACCGCGGCGGCGGCGGTGAATGTGCCATTTCCAGTACCAGACTTGAGCAGTGTGAATAAAGCCGGCACTTTGTAAAAGAAGCGATGGAAAACAATGGGCGAGCGGTCTCCGGAAAGATCCTCGCATTGCACCGCCAGGGTGTTCGTGCCGGGCGACGGGGTCGCCGCGATGGACCAGTTGGAGACCGCGGTGCCCTGAGTCAGCGTCGCCAGATTAGAGATGACCGACCCGGCGGCGGCGTTGGTCAACCAGTAAACCACATCGGCCAGCCGGACATTGTTGGAATTGACCCCCGCCAACAGCGGCGCGCTGGCGGCGGTTCCTTTGAAGTCAGTCAAAGTGGTGCGCGCGCCCTCCGCCGGAGCGGTGATGGAAACAGCGGGGGATTGCCGCTCGGTAAAATCCGCTGTCAAAACGAGGTTTGACTGCATGACAAACGAAAGAGTCCTGCCGTAGCCGATAATCACCCCGTTGCTGACCCAATAGTTGAAAACCGAGGAAACCGGACTGGCGGTGTCGGAGTAGCTCTGGCCAACATCAAGCATCTCCCCGTTGGCGACGCTGAATGTGCCGGTGCCACTTCCCGTCGCCAGGACGGTCAACCGCGCCGGCATTTCGTAGAAGAAAACCCGGTAAGCCGCCGGCGAGACGTTTCCCGAAACATCCAAGCTTTGCACAGAAAGAATGTTCGTGCCGGGGAACGGAGTCACCGCGAAGGTCCAATTGGAGGCGCCGCCGGCGCCCGTGGTAACGGCGGCCAGCCCTGTGATGTTGGAACCATTGAAGAGATTGGTGATGGAATAGATCACGTTGGTCAGCCCGACCGCGTCGGGATTCGCATTGGAGGAGAACGGCGCATTGGTGGCAGTTCCGGCAAACACCGGGGAACTGGTCCGGGCATTGGGCGTCGGCGAAGATATCGCAACGCCGGGCGGCGTTACGGTCAATACCGTCACGGCGCTGGTGAGAGCGCCCCAAGTGTTGCTGATGAGCAGCGCATAGCTTCCGACATCACGGGGAAAAACGGGGCTGATCCTCAGAGTGTTGGACAGGGAACCAAAAATGTCTCCGCCGTCCGTTAAATTGGTTCCATCCCTCAACCATTGATAGATCATGGGCTGCAACCCTTGGGCCTGGTAGGAGAAGATGACCGAGGCGCCGACCAGCACGTTGGTCAGGCCTGGCGGAGGGCTGGCGAGGGTGAGAAAGTACGGCGGGATGAAGTCAGGGCCTATTTGGAAGATGACGCCCGAACCGTTGGTTCCTCCGGCGGCGCAGGTGCCGTAAAAGCCGCCGGCGCCGTCGGCGGTCAGAGCCGCGGATGGATCCGCGCCGTCTGCATTGTCAGACTTGGCGTCCAAAGGGCTGAAGGAATAGGCGCCAAAATCGCCCGCGGGCGTCATTCGGAAAAGGGTCCCGGATCCGTTGAATCCGTTGGTCGGGACGGTTCCATAAAAACTGCCATCCGCACCCAGACTCAAGGCGGCGCCGGCTCCGGCATTGAGCTGCGGGAATGAATGGAGCAAGGTTACGCCACCAGTGTTGGTGATTTCAAAAATGGAGCCGCCCCCCTGCGAGCCTCCAAAAGCGCTGGCCCCGTAAAAATTTCCGTTGGTTCCCTGCACCAGCGCGGAATCCGGGGTGATGGGATTGCTGCCAGGCGCCAGGCCGTTGAACGAATAAATCTGGGTGAAGCCGCCCGCCACCGTAAACTTGAAGAATGTGCCGGCATTGTCCACACCGCCTTGCTGAGTTGTGCCGTAGAAGGCGCCATTGCTTCCCAGAGTCAGAGCATTGGCAACCGACCCGTTGGTGGTGGCCGAGCCGCCAGCCGACGCCTTCAAGGAATACAAGCTGGTGAACACGCCGGCAGGTGTAATTTGAAAGATCGTGCCCATGTTGTTGGAGCCGCCGTATTCCGTCGTCCCATAAAAATTACCGTCCTTTCCAAGCACCAAAGCCCCTGTCGGCGCCGCGCCGTCCACGCTGGTTGCGCGGCCCGAAAACCTGGTGGTTTCCGCGCCGAAGGTGTGCAGGGTGGCGAAGGATCCAGAGGGAGAAATCTCAAAAATCGTGCCGCTGAAGTTGGAGCCGCCGCTCCGGGTGGTCCCATAGATATTTCCGTTGGTTCCCAGCGCCAAATCGCCTGGACCCAGGTCGTAAACGACCTCGCCGGAATCGTTGGTGGCCGCCGGGAAAGAATATAGGTTGGAGAGGCTGCCGGTCGCGCTCATGCAAAAGATGGAACCCGCGCCGTTGTCGCCGCCATCCCAAGTGGTTCCGTAAAAGTACCCATCGGAGCCTGGCAACAGGCTGGATGCCGGCGCCAACCCATCCCAGTTTGTCACAGGTGAGGCATCGGGAAACTCCGGGGCCGTGAACGTGTGAAGCACCGAAATCGGACCCGCCACCAAAATAGCCGGGCAGGCCAGCAGGCATGGCGCCAGGGCGACAAGCAACATCAGCCACGCCCGGCGGCGTTGACCAGACGACTGGATAAGGGACGCGCGGATGCCGACTGTCATCATACACATTAAGAGGTTGGACTTTTGTCAAAGCCCTGCTCCGAGTCAAGGCATTATGCCCCGAAAGCGCGGATGTCACAAGAATGTCACGCCGCGGCCTCCAGAGAATTGATCCCCGGAAGTCGGGGGCGCGGGGCGGCTTGTCGCACAATTGTCACAAAATCTCCTTTGATCTGACGCGGAAAGATGGTACCAAAAGACCCGCAAAAAGCACTGTAAAGCCAACTAATAATGAATCTAATACATAGATTAGCGGGCGTTGTGGCCGGGGCGGCCGCCTTTCTCGCGCTGGCCACAGCCGCGGCGGCCCAGGTTTCCGCGGACGCGCTCCTGGACAAGCTGGTGGCTAAGGGCATTCTCAAGCAGGACGAGGCGGACCAGCTCAAGAACGAGGCCCTGACCAACACTCCGCCGCAGATGGGCTCGAAGTTCAAAATCAGCGACGCCATCAAAGGCATGGAGTTGTACGGCGACCTGCGGATGCGCTACGAATACCGCGGCGCCGAGCTGGATCCCAAGACCGAACCCGGAGTGTACGATACGGCCAACCGCTGGCGCTACGCGCTGCGCATCGGCATCCGCGGCGACTTGACCAATGACTTTTATTACGGGTTGCGGCTGGAAACCTCCCAAAACGAGCGGTCCACTTGGAACACCTTTGGCAGCGTCGGCACGTCTCCCTACAATGGTCCCTTTAGCAAAAGCAGCTATACCATTTATGTCGGGCTCGCCTACCTGGGATGGCGCCCGACTTCGTGGCTGGACGTTTCCATCGGCAGAGTGCCGCAGCCCCTCTTTACAACCCCGATGGTTTGGGATTCGGACTACACTCCGGAAGGAGTGGTGGAAAAAATCAAATTCACCCACGGCCCGGTGGACTATTTCGCGACGCTGGCGCAATATGTTTACCAGGACACCACCCCATCCAGCGATTATCAGATTCAAGGGGGATCCACGGCGGCGTTGGAATTGGGGGACTTCTCCGACAACAACGCCTACCTTCTCGCCTGGCAGTTGGGGGCGACTTACCATCTTGACGCCGAAATATCCGCCAAGGTGGCGCCTGTCTTCTACACTTATGTGGGGCATGGCAACGCCAGCGCCGGATATTCCGGCCCTTTTGTCGGACAGGGAATAGTTGGATTCACCTTCGATCCGGGAAGCAGCACCAGCGGCGTCCCTGGAGCGTTTGACACCACTACCAGCTATAATCAGACGGGAATAAATGATCTTTCCATCATTGAATTGCCGATGGAGGTGGACTTCAAAATCGGCTCCCTCGACGCCCGGGCATTTGGCGATTTCAGCATCAATTTGAAGGCGGATGACCGCGCCCGCGCGGCGTACAATGCCGGCACCGCGATTGGCGGGCCGTCTGTTTTCCCAGGCGGGCTGCAATTAGGTCAAGACCAAGCCATGCAAATGGGTCTGGCGGTCGGGAACAATCTGGATTTGCTCTATGGCTCAAAGCCGAAAAAAGGGACATGGGAGGCGCGCGTCTATTGGCAGCACGTCGAACAATATGCGCTGGACCCGAACCTGCTGGATTCTGACTTCTTTGAGGGCCGCGGCAACCTGCAGGGAATTTACGCCGGGTTCGCCTACAGCCTCACCGACGCCATGATTGGCACCTTCCGCTACGGTTTGGCCGAGCGCATCAACAACCAACTGGGCACCGGCGGTTACAACGCCGACTTGCCCCTGCCCAACCCCATCAACCGGTTCCAAATAGTCCAAGTGGACGTGACTTGGAAATTCTAGTTTTCACGGAAGCATCGCTGAACCGCTCGCGCTGTCACCCAATTGTCACAGCCCCTGCCTTGACTCCAATTGGATTTGCCGCAAAATGGGGGTCGCAGGAACAGATCAACAATTATGCGCGCGCGTTCAAACATAAGGCGGGTCAATCCGGCCCTTGGCGCATTTTTCCTGGCCTTTCTCGGCGCGTGTCGCGTCCTCGCCGTTGACGCCGACCCCAACCCCTACTCGGTTATCATTGAAAAAAACGCCTTTCGTCTGACACCGCTCCCGCCCCCGGCGCCGCCAACCGCTGAAACCCTTGGTTTGCCGACGGTGTTTTTCAGCGGCACCGAGACAATTGGCGGCCAAGTCAGGGCCTTACTGGCCGTGATGCCCGCGGACTCGAAGAAGAATGACCCGGGCGCCCCGGAAAGAAAAGAAACCACCTCCTATTTAGTCCTCAGCGAGGGCCAATCGGAGGGATCGTTGCAGTTGGTCAAGATCCACCCCGACCAAGAGGCGATTGACATCATTATTTCAGGCACATCCATGACGCTGACGATGAAGAACAACGGCTTTGCCAAAACCGCCTCCAACGCCCCGCCCGCGCCCGCGCCGAAATTGGTGGGGCAGCGTCCAGGGGGCCCGGGGACCGCCGCTGTCCCAACCACGCAGGGGCGGTCCGGAGCGCTGGCGGCTGGGGCCAGCATGGGCCTGATCGCGGGCGGCAACAGAGTCGGAGCCGGCAATAGTGGCGATCTCATTGCCGGCGGGAGCGCCTTGGGCGGCATTATTCAAAATCCGGCAAATGGGGCGGCGGGAAACTCCTCTCCCTCCTCTCCCTCCTCTCTCTCCTCTCAACCCGGCAACGGAGCAAATTCCCGACAACTTGGAGCCTCACTGGGTGGAGGTTATCAGAACTCCATCGCCAACGGAACCGCGGGTGGCAACGGTGGCACTCTGGTTGGCGGAGCAATCGGCTCTGGCGAGGCTGCCTCCGGCGCCCCCGATCCCGGGGTTAATCCTGTTGTCCCTGGCTATGTGGATGGAATGGATGGAGTTGTTTACATGAATGGGAAGCGAGAGTTATGGATTGTTCCGGGCGCCTTCGGCATGTGATGTGATTGGGCTTTCCCGATGCAAAGGCTTGCTCACTGCGGCACATCCCGCACGGGTGCGCCCGCCTCGTAGAGTTTGATTTCCTTCGGCAACTTGGCGGTCAGATCGTCATTCGTTCGCGCCGCCGCCAATTCCAGGGCGCGCCGGGCTGTGGCGGCCGCCTCCCCATAACGCCCCGATTCCGCGTAAGCCGCCGCCAGGGTGTGCAGGAGGAACTCATTGCTGCCTCCGTCCGACTGGCTGGCCTGTTCGGCCAGTCGCACGGCTTTGGCGCCGTTGCGCAGGGACGCTTCCGGTGTGGTGGCCAGCAGCCAGGCCAGGTTGTTCTGGACAATGGCCTGGTCCGGCTTGATCTCCAGCGCCTGTTGCCAGGCATCAATCGCCTCCTTGGTTTCCCCTTTCTGGAAAAAAACCAGGCCGAGACTTGAGTAGGCGTTCGCGTACCCGGGCTGGTTTTTCGCGGCCCGGCGGAAATGTGAGATGGCTTTATCAAGTTGTCCTTCCGAGGCCAGGGCGCAGCCCAAGTTGTAGTCGGCCTTTGCAGATTGAGGATCAATCTCCAAAGCTCTGCGGTATTGCGCCAGGGCTTCCTCTTTTCCTCCCTTGTCGAAAAGAGCAACTCCGAGGTTGTTACGGGCCTCCGCATAATCGGGCTTGATCTGCAAAGCTTTGCGATATTGCGCGATGGCCTCCTCCTTGGCGCCTTTGTCAAAAAGGGCGACTGCCAAGTTGTTTCGGGCCTCCGCGTTATTCGGATCAAGCTCCAGAGCTTGGCGATATTGCGCAATGGCTTCCTCCTTTTGCCCGGTTTGGAACAGGGCGGCTCCCATGTTGTTGCGGAGATCCTTGTCGGCGGGATTGATCTCAAAGGCCTTGCGGTATTGCGCCAGGGCTTCCTCTGGATGTCCCTTCTTGAAAAGAGTGACTCCCAGGTTGTCATATGCCATCCAGCAGCCCGGATTTCGGGCGAGGGTCGTGCGCCAGAGCGTTTCCGCGTCGGCATACAGCCCGCACTGCCGCCAGGTCAATGCGCCCAGCGCGGCCAGCAGCGCCGCGCAGAAGAGGAGGCGCAAAGCAGGGGTTTGCCATGTCCGCCGCGCAAAGCCCCACTGGATCCCCGCCGCCGCCAAGGCCAGAGGACCCAGGCAGGCCAGATACTGGTAATGATCAGCCACAAACGAATAGACAAAAGTGTAGAGCATGATGAATCCCAGCACCGGACTCAACGTGGCTCCAAAAAACAGGGCCGCCACCTCCAGACCCCGCCCCGTCCATCGCCTCACCCGCCATATCGCCATTCCCAGAGCCGCGGTCGCCAAAAGCCAGATGTAGGCCTGCGGAGCTGAGGCCGAGATCGTCCAGCGGGGATAACTGAAAGTCAGATTCTCCGGCCAGAGCAGCTTGCCGGCATAAAACCAAGCCGCCCGGCTGGCGATGAGCAGCCGCTCCAATGGCCCGATGTCAAACAATTTGCCCTGGGTGCCCTGATGGTAGCGCTCCCACCAGACGGTGAGCAGCCCCATGGCCAGGCCCATCGCCACGAACGGGGCGATCTGCCCCAAGCGCCGCCAGCTTACCGGCATTTTTTGGAGCCATAAAACCAGGAGCAGCGCCGCCGGCAGAGTACAGGCGGTCGTCTTGGCCGAAAGGGCCAGGGCGTAAGAAACCAGGGCCAGAGTGTAAGAAACCCAGGGCCGCCTGGTTTTCTCATCCAAGAAGCGGGTCCAGGACAGAAGGGAGAGGAGGAAGAAAAAGGCCATGAGCAAGTTCTTGCGCTCGGTGATCCAGGCGACCGATTCCACCTGGACCGGATGGAGGGCGAAGAGGGCGGCCGCCAGCCAGGCCCCCGGCACCCGCAGCCGGGCGAGCAGCCGCCAGGCCAGCAGCGCGTTGGAGGCGTGGAGGAGAATGTTCACGCAGTGATAGCCGACGGGATGCAGCCCCCAGAGCGCGCGCTCCAGGTAAAAGGCGGTGTAGGTGAGCGGGAAATACTGCGAGGGGGAATCGAGGGAGAACCAAATCCGCCGCAAGCCGTCCGGGGCGGTGAGCAGGGGGTTGCCCGTGACATACTTGTCATCGTCCCAGATGAATCCGGCGCGCCAGGCGGGTTGATAGGCGGCGATAGTGGCGGCGAGCAAAAGCAGGCCCAGCAGCCAGTTCTTTCGGCATGCAAAGGGAGTCAACTGCAATGGCTTGATGTCAGGCATTCCATTCTCCCGCATTTTGTGTCGTCTGCAAAATTCAGCGCCTCACTAAGCAGGAAAGAGGCTGGCACTGCAATGGAAAATGGCGGCGTCACGAAAATGGAACAGAGGCTTAAAGGTGGAGTTCTTAAAAAAAACGGAGAAAACGGAGAAATCGGAGGTTTTTCGGGGGAGGCGCCCAGGATGCCCCGGAAGGAGGTTTTGGATTGTCACGAGCGGTTTTCTTTTGTGAAGAAACGTTGACAAAATGGCCGGAGCGGGCAAATGAGGCGGCCCGGCTTTATAAAATTGTTGTAACATGTTTTTGATAAGGAGCTTACATGATTTGAGGGCCGTGTCCTGTTTTCATCCAGTCGTGTCTGTTTTTGAGACGACTGGTTATTTGGATGCTTTATAGTGGTGCTCACATCGGAGAGAGGAAAGCTGATGTGAAGCTGGTCGGAAGCAAAAAAAGACCAAATTCGAGGATTGTGATAGATAGAAGATGTTGAAGCGCAACACGTTGCGTTGAAACAAGGCTAAATAAAGAACCAGGCCCCAAAGGCCAAACAAAAAAGAACAGAGACTATGACAAAACAACAAACAATGATGATTGCGATGGCGGGAGCAGCCCTCGTGGCAGCCACCCAGGCCCAGGCGCAATTCCAGTACAACAACGAGGACCTGCTGTTGAACGTCCGCGACGTGAGCAATCCTACTACGTATTCGGACCTGACGATTGACCTCGGAAATGTGACAACCTTAACGTCCTTGCCGGGGACGACCGTGTTGGATACGGATGCGGGAGCCGCAACCGGAACTTGGTCAACCACCGCAGGTTACACACCCGTCTTCAGCGCGGGGGATATGGAACAGAATTTTTATCAAAATGCAAGTCACAATGGTTGGAGCTCGACAAAAACTACCGGCTTCACCGTTACGGGTGCGAATGCCGGTGGCAACGCTAACAACGGATTGGGGCCCAACACGGTCTTCCTGGCAACCCCGACCGGGACGACGCAAAGCGCAGGCACAGCATTCCAGCAGATCTCGGCCCAAGGATCGCTCGCCAACGTGCTTGGATCGATCGGGACTCAGGCGGCCGCAGGCACGAGCGCAAGTAGTCCTGGCATTGACGATATTTATCTCGGCAACAGCCCCGCGACTGATGTTCTGACGTCCCACGAAGTGAGCACATATTCAGTGGCGACCGGCAGCTTCCAGGGGGAAGGCCAGCAGAGCAGCAGCGTACCAGGCACCATTAACTTTGGCAGCCTTGTGGGGCAGGCTGTAGAAACCCAAATCAGCGCGGGCGGCGCGACAGAGTATGCGACGCTGTATGACATACCGCAGACCGGTCAGGCAGAAACCGAGCTGGGCTACTTCAGCTTCTACGGCGATGGCGAAATCACTTACACGGAGCAGAACGAGATTCCGACCGCTGTGCCGGAGCCGTCCACTTACGGGCTGCTGGCTGGTTTGGGCCTGCTGGCTGTGTCGTTGCGCCGTCAGTTCCGCCTGCTCCATGCATAAGAGCAGCCAAGCGGCAATAAAAGAATAAGATTGCGAAAAACGAATCAATCAACAAAATCGGACAAAGAACAATTCAAGATCAACAAACAAAACAAGAAACAAAGATATGAAAATGATAAAATCCCTTAGCGCTCTGGCGCTTCTGCTCGGTCTGGCGACCGCGGCGAACGCTGCTGGCAACAAAACCGTTTACATCACCGGCTCCACGGCCTTCCGGTCGGCGATATTCAACTCCCTGGCAAATGACATGTCCCTGACAGTCTGCGGGCCTGACAACAGCAGCAGCAATAGCTTCACCTTCTCAGGCACCATCGCTGACCCGCATGGACTGGGCTTTGCAAACACCGGCACCGCGGTGGACGTTTTCTGCACCTTCGCCGGTTCCGGAACGGGAGTTCAGGCCTGCCAGCAGAACTACACGCTGACGTTCACCAACACCGCCGCCAATGGCGGGGGTGTGGCGGGAGGTTCTATCTTCACCGAACCCGGTGCTGACATTGGCATGTCGGACGTGTTGCAGGCAGACTGCCCCCCGCCTGCGAACGGCCTTCCCACGTTGAATCCAGTTTACGCGCCCGGCACGTCTCATGGTGTGGCGGTACAACCGTTCACTTGGGTCGCCGACTCACAGGCGATTGCTCTTGGCGTCAACGACATGGCCGTGAACACGATTGCCAACGCGTTTGGCAATGGCGGCAGCTACCTGTCCTACTGGACCGGCACGGCCATCACTGAGGTCTATCTGACTGGCCGCAACAACGATTCCGGCACGCGTATTACGGCGCTGGCCGATGTGGGTCTGAATATCAACAACCTGATCACCCAAAACGAGTTGGATGCCAATGGCATCAATTGGGACAACGTTGGCAATGGTGGATACTCCTCCGGCGGTTCAGTGGTGAGCGCCATCAGCACGTCCACGGCTCTTCCTGCGGTTGGTTATGCGTCATGGTCTGACAGCGATAGTCTTAAAAATGGCGCGAATGTGATCACCTTCGAGGGCCAAACTCCCGGGACAGTGGGTGGCCCTTGGAACTTCATCGGATTGGAGAATGGCTCGTACACGTTCTGGACTTATGAGCAGATGTACGTAGGCTCCCTTTCGGGCACCGCGTTTGCCGACGGTGCTGTTGCGGGCGACTTCCCATACGACTTGATGCTGGCGATCCAGTACGAAATCCCCCATGCGAGTCCTCAGGTGGCGGATTTGATTAGCAACATGCAAGTGTACCGCAACGGCGACGGCGGTCCTGTGATTCACAACTAAGCAGCAAGTCAAGCCTCCAAACAGGAGCATCCCGGTGGCAATAAGGACCGGGGAAAAGATAAGGTGCCGGCCCGCAGGGGCCGGCACTTTCCTTCTGGGGGGGTGGCGGCTGGAGGTGGGGGTTAGAACAAAAGGAGGCTGGCCCGCAGAGCGGGCTGAAAAAGCAAACTTGCGGCGGTCATAGACAGATGGAACAACAGAGGGCTGGCCCGCAGAGTGCGGGCCGCCGCTACACTTTAAGAGCGAAATGGAAAACGTATTATGAAGAGAGGCGTTTGCTTGGGCGGTTGGGGTCTGGCCGCATCTATTGGATTGGCGAGCTGTCTTATTTGCCGCGTGGGCGGCGCGCAACCCGGCGGCCAGACGCCGGCATCGGCAGCGCCCGGGGCAGAAAGCAGGGCTGAGGAGGCTGACAAATCCGTGGTCAAGATAATATCGGTGTTGCGCTATCCGGATGCGTTCCAGCCGTGGAGCAAGAAAGCACCGGTGACATCGTATGCAAGCGGGGTTGTGATCGAAGGCAAGAGGATACTGACGATCGCGCACGCCGTGGCATGCGCAAGCGAGGTGCAAGTGCTGGCGAACGAGACTGGGGACAAAGTGACAGCGTCGGTGGAGGGGATTTCGCCGGAGGTTGATTTGGCGGTGCTGAAGCTTGAGGAGGATACTTTTTTTAGCAACCATCCGCCCCTGGGGCGCGGGCTGAAATTGCCGGGGTTGAAGGACCCGGTGACGGCGTATGGGTATCCGGCGGAAAGCTCCAAGGTTGGGAGCATCAAAGGCTCAGTCTTGCGGATAGATTTCGCACCTTACAATGGGGCCAACGCCCTCCGAATCCAAATGGACACGCCCATCCCGCCCGGCGCGAGCGGAGGCCCAGTGGTGGCGGAGGAGAAGATGATTGGCCTGTCATTTCCACCCGCGGGCAAGCCGGACGGCAGCAGCTACGCCATCCCGTGCGAGGAAATTGAAATGTTCCTGAAAGGGGTCCATGAGGGGGGCTACCATGGCCGTCCGAGGCTGGATGTGGTGCTGCAGGAATTGAAGAATCCGACCCTGCGCGCCTTTCTGGGAGTGGATAAAACGGTGCATGGCGTGGTGGTGCAGCAAGTGGCCGCAGACCCGGCCGACAGCCCACTTCGGAAATGGGATATCATCACGCAAGTGGGCCAAACGGATGTGGATGACGAGGGGATGATCGCACTGGGAAACGGGCCGCAAGTGGCCTTCACATATCTTTTGAGCCAAGCGGAGGAGAATGGGAAGGTTCCGATGACGGTGGTGCGATCGGGGCAACGAGTGCATCTGGCGGTACCTGTGCCACCCAGCCCGCCCCGCCTATTGCCGGGGCTCAACGGGATCTATCCCGACTATTTTGTATATGGACCGCTGTGCTTTTCCGACGCATCCCAGGATTATTTGTTCGAATTAATGAACAGCATCGTCGGGGGCAGCGGCGGGCTGAACGGGACCTTGAGGCTTTTGGACCAGGACACGCCGCTGGTGGCGCGGTGCGACGATCTGGCCAAATTCGAAGGGGAACGGCTGGTGGTGGTGACGACATTTTTTCAGCACAAGATAGCGGAGAGCTACGCGAGTCCGGTGACGCAGGTAGTGAAGACAATCAATGGCGTACCCATCAAGAACCTGGCGCATATGGTCGAGGTATTGAGGGACAGCAAAGAGAAGTTCATCCGCATAGAATTCTTCGGCCGCTACAGCCGAACGCTGGTTTTTCCCCGGGAGGAGATGGTGGCGGAGACGGAGGCAATCTTGACAGACAACAATGTGCACAGCCAGGGATCGGCGGAGATGCTGGCGATTTGGAAGGGAAGGAAGAAGGAGTAGAGTGGTGTTGCGGAATTATGGTTCACGAATCCGTCGGCGGGACGCCGACGGAAGCGGTCGAGAAGTTAGAACGACAGGAGGCTGGCCCGCAGCGATGCGGGCTGCCCGCGCTGCCCGTGCATCAGCATTATGCAAAGAACTTTCATGACGCCACACCAGACAACACGGCGGGGACGGGTGGAAAAGCGGCGCTGGCGCGCGCGCACTCCAAGACCTGCCGGCATGTCGGACGCGTCGTGGGAACGCGAAGCGTCGTGGAGTGATTTTGGTTGCGAAGATATTATTTGCGGGCAAACTCGGAGGGAATGGGAATCCGAAAACCGGGGTTGAATGGCCGAAACACGTTGGAGCGGCGGCGCGGCACAGAGCAGAGTATGGGCAATCCGAGGCGCAAGCCCGGACAAGCCGGACGAGACATTGAAATAACCGAATTACAGATACCGAAATGAAAACACGCAGAACATTGTGCCAGAGGCGGGCGGGGTGGATATTAACCTCCTTGCTGCTGCTTTTTAGTTTGTCCTCCCATGCCATGAATTACACGAACCGGGAGATGCTCTTGTGCTTCCGGGAGTTGACGGGGGGGACGGACATGGAGGTGAACCTGGGAGACGCGCCGAATTTCAACGGTCTGACGCCAGGCTTCGTGTGGACGATCACCAATTACAGCCAGGCGAGCCTTTCCAATGCTTATGGGGGCGATTACACGACGCTGACCTGGGCGGTGTTCGCGGCAGTGAACACCAACATAACCATGGCCTATCCCGAGCACACAATTTGGGTGACCAAACCACGCACCAACACGTTGCTGGAAACCATACCATGGCCCCGCGGGAGCGCAGTTGGAGCCGCGGCAAATACGACGCTGATGATGGATTCTGTGGGGGTGAACGGGAACCTCTACTCGATTTACACTATGAAACCGGACCCGGTGCTGAATAACGCGACGACCGTGCTGATCCCCTCCAGCAATCCGGAAAGCTACACCTCCGTTCAAATCAGAAACGCGAACGGATCCACCGGCAATTTTGGACAGTATTGGCCGGGCGACGTGGAGAACACGACGCCCGGCGAGTCGGCGCCATTTCCGTGGGTCTCGCGCTCGGACCTGTTTTTTGTGCTTCCCGGCAGCGGCCCCTCCGCGTTCCTGGGGTACTTCGAGTTTAAGGATGACGGGACCAATGGGACGATGACCTTTCACGCGTCGGACGGGGCAGCGCCCGGGCTGAGCAAGATCAGCGCGGGCACTGGACCGACCAACGGGGGAACGTCTCTGACGCTGACGGGAACGAATTTTTACAACGACACGAACCTGGTGGTGGAGTTTGGCGGGGTGCCGGCGACAATGGTGGTGTTCAACAATGGGGACTCGGTGACGGCGACGGCGCCGCCCAACGGCGCCGGGACGGTGAATGTGACGGTGATAAATTCGGACGGGCAGTCGGCCACGCTGGCCAACGCATTCACTTACGAGGGAGCCGCGGGTCCGGTGGCGAGTTTGGAAGTGATGATCAGTCCGCCCGCGGCGGTGAGCGCCGGAGCGATGTGGCAGTTGGACAACAACGGGCAATGGCAAACCAACGGCGCGGTGCTCTCCGGGTTGGATGTGACGAGCAATCACACAGTGGCTTTCAGCGTAGTGGCGGGATGGACCACGCCCGCCAGCCAGACGGTGTCGGTGACCAACGGGACCACCAACGTGGCGACGGGAAATTATGCGCAGCAATTCGGCTCGGTGGAAGTGACCATCCTTCCTTCCAACGCCGTGGCCGCCGGGGCGATGTGGGAGGTGGATGGCAACGGGGCCTGGCAAACCAATGGCGCGGTGGTGTCCGGGTTGGCGGTGGTGAGCAACCACACGGTGAGTTTCAGCACCGTCGCCGGATTTGCGACGCCCGGGAGCCAGCTAGTGTCGGTGACCAACGGGATGACCAACATGGTGACGGGAGACTATCTGCCACCGAGCGGGGCGTTGGAGGTGACGATTTTGCCGGCGCAAGTGGTCGCCGCCGGGGCGACGTGGGAAGTAGATAATAACGGGCAATGGCAAACCAGCGGCGCGGTGGTGGCCGGCTTGAATGTGACGAGCAATCACACGGTGGCTTTCCTCAATGTCTCCGGCTGGTTTACGCCCGCCAACCAGAGCGTCGCCGTGACCAACGGCACAACCAACCTAGTGACGGCAACATACGTTCAGCAAACCGGCTCGCTGGAAGTGACGATGCAGCCGCCCGCCGCAGTGGCCGCGGGAGCGATGTGGCAGGTGGATGGCGGGCCCTGGCAGACCAATGAGGCGGTGGCGTCCGGGTTGGCGACGGTGACAACGCACACGGTGGCTTTCACGAATCTGCCCGGCTGGGCGACGCCAGCCAACCTGACGGTGAGTATCACCAACGGGATGACCAACCTGGTGACGGGAACCTACGCGCAGGAACTGGGTTCATTGGAAGTGACGATCACGCCCGCCGCCGCGGTGACCGCCGGGGCCGCGTGGCAGGTGGATGGGATGGGATACACGAACAGCGGGGCGACGGTGGCGAATCTGTCGGCGGGGAATCACACGGTTTCGTTCAACGCCGTGTCGGATTGGGACACGCCGGCGAATCAAACGGTGGCGATATCCAACGGGGTAACGAGCCAGGCGACCGGGGTTTACACCCTGGTGAAAATTGGGAAGCCGAGCCTGGCGATCAGCGCGCCCAAATCGGGCGAGAGCGTGAGCAATGAGCCATTTGAGATCAAGGGCACCGTGAAAGACGACGTGGCGGTGGCGGCGGTGTATTATAAATTGAACACGGGCGATTGGATGCCGGCCACGCCGGAGAACGCGTGGAGCAACTGGACCGCCAGCCTGAGCAATCTGAACGCCGGGGCCAACACGCTGAGCGCCTACGTGGTGGACAACAGCGGCAAGGCAGCCACCAACAAGGCGTTCACGTTCAAGTACATTCCCAGCGCCGTTTTGGACTTGAAAACAAACGGCATAGGCACCGTCACGCCCAATGACGGCGGGAAATGGCTGGAGCTGGGCACCAAGTACACGCTTAAAGCGGCGCCATTGGCGAACAATCTTTATATCTTCTCCAACTGGGTGGCCAGCGGGAGCACAAACTTCACCTCAAACAGTCCAGCCGTGAGTTTCACCATGCAGTCCAACCTGGTGTTGACAGCCAATTTCGCGCCCAATCCATTCCTGGCGGAACAGGGAACCTTCAGCGGGCTGTTTATGAACACCAACAGCAGCGACGTGACGGAGGCGGGTTCGGGATTCTTCACCCTGGCCCTGACTTCCAAAGGGGCCTTTACGGGGAAGATCACGCTGCCGGGCGGCCCGTATAGTTTCTCGTCGAATTTTGACGCGGGCGGGCAGGTGCAGTTTACGATTCCCAAGGCCAAGCCGGAGGCATTGACGGTGAATCTGCAACTGGACATTAGCGAACCGACGAACGAACAGATCACCGGGACGATATCGAACGCGGCCTGGACGGCGTGGTTGACGGCGGACCGGGCGGTGTTCAACGCGACGACCACCAAAGCGGCGAATTACGAGGGGCAGTACACGCTGGCCATACCGGGGAATACCAATGGCGTGGGCAGCCCTGGCGGGTATGGTTGGGGGGCGCTGACGATCAGTTCGGCCGGGGCGATCAGCATGAACGGGAGTCTGGCGGACGGGACAGCGATCAGCCAGTCGTCTGTGAGCGTGTCGAAGGATGGGCACTGGCCGTTTTATGCGGCTTACAAGAATCCGCCGACAACGGAGGTGGGGGCGGTGTTCGGCTGGGTGAATTTGAGCAACCTGCCGGCATCGAGGCTGGGCGGGGATCTATATTGGTTGCGACCGGAGGGCGCGACGCCCAAGGCTTATCCGGGCGGCTTCACCAACCTGAGCGTGCCGGTGATCGGCTCGCGGTTTAGCCTGGCCAGCGACGCGCCGGCGCTGGTGCTGACCAACGGAGAGGCGATATTGGAAGGCGGGGGGCTGTCCACCAACTTGACCAACAGCGTGAGCATCAGTTCCAAGAACGCGCTGGAAGCGGCCGCTGGGGCAAATGCCCTGAGTCTGAAGTTGACGACAAGCGGCGCAAAGGCCGGGGAGATCAGCGGCGGATTCGACTTTCCGGCAAGCGGGAAGAAGGCGGACACGACGATCAGCGGGGTAGTGCTGCAGGAACAGAACGAGGCGGTGGGGTATTTCCTGAGGACCAACCAAAGCGGGTCGTTCCAGTTGCAGAATTCCCCGTGACGAAAGAAGATCAAGACTGGCAGGCTTGAAACTGGTTGTTGCGGAAGGTGTTAATCCCCAGGCGGTTGGGTATAAGGGGATCGTGCGCAAGAATGGGGATGGGACAGGGCGGTTTAACTGAAACTGTAGCCACCCGCTGCTTGCCGAGGGGCCTCTGAAGGCAGGGTCGCCTCGCCGAGGCGACCGCCTCGGTAAGAACCACCCACGGACGCCTCGGAGTCAGAACAATATAAGGCTGCGCACCAGAGGTGCGAGAGGCGTCCCTGCCCGGTCGATTGAAGCAGCCTGGGGAGCGCAATTTCGCCCAATACATTGTTTCAGGAATGTCATAGAAATGACACGGGGTTGTCTTGGATTTGCGTATAATCGAAGGGTATGGATAAATGCGGCCCGCAAACCCAGATGTCAAATCCGGCCCACATGTCGAGATTTGAGAGGAGCATCCCCGGGGGCGGGGAATGGCATCTTGGGACATCGGATTGGGTGGTGCTGCACTTGAGCCAGGGGATTGCGTATGTGTTTGACCGCAGGGCGACGCAGGAATTGCCTGCCGGCGGGGTGATAGTATGTCCCCCGAAATCGGACATGGTGCTGACGGCCAGTGTGCTGGGGGCGGCAGTTTTCCGGGGGATCGGGATACGGACCAGTTCGTTGACCGGTTTGCTCACGGCGCTGGAGCGGCAAAGTCTGGAAGCGGAGGTGGCCCGGGAGTGCGCGCCGTTTCTGTCGTTCGCGGCCGAGCATCCGCTGGCAAAGCGAGTGACGCTTTTATTGGGGCAGGAGCATTGGCCCAGCCTGGCCAGCCGGCTGGCGTTGGTGCAGACCTTTGCGGAGATCATCGGCCCGCACTTGGTTGCAGCGCTGCACAAGGGGATGGAGGACGAGAAGAACCAGCAGGACGCCAAGGGGCGGCTGAGGCAGATCATCAGCGAGATTCCCGAATCGGAGCTTTGCGATCTATCACTTGGGGAAATGGCCAAGATGCTGCACTGCTGCGAGCGCCACGCGAGCCGGCTGTTCCGGGAAGAGTGGGGCACTGGTTTCCTCTCATACGTGTCGGAAGTTCGCCTCAAGAAGGCCTGTGATCTGCTGCTGGAAGGGCGGCTGAAAATAATTGACGTGGCGCTGGAAAGCGGGCACGGTTCGCTGGGGCATTTCAATTATGTGTTCAAGAAACGGTTTCGCATGACGCCGACCAAATGGCGGGAACGGCGGACGGCGCCGCCGCCCCACCCCACGCGGCACCCGCCGCGGGCAAAGCTGGCGCAAATGGCGGGGATGCTGGCCGGGATGTGGTTGTGTGTGGCGGTGATGTCAGGCGGCGCGCAAGCGGCAGGGACGGGCGATGGCGGCACCAACCAAGCGCCGGCGGCTCCGGCCACCAACGCCGCGGCGGCGGCAGCGATCAAGTTTGCGGTGGACCGGTATGAGGTCAGAGGGAACACGCTGCTGCCCAGCAATCTGATTTCGCGAGTGCTGGCGCCATTCACCGGGGAAGCGGTGGGGACGAACACAGTGGCCAAGGCGATGGGGGCGCTGAAGATGGAGTATTTCGATCGCGGCTTTATCACCGTGACAGTCACCGTGCCACCGCAGCAAGTCACCAACCGGGTGATCCTCATGGAAGTGACAGAGGGAAGGCTGGAGACGGTGAAGATTTTGCACAATCGTTACTTCAGCTCGAACAACATCATGGCAGCCTTGCCGTATGTGAAGACGCTTGAGTCGGGCCAAGGGATACTCAACAAGAGAATATTTGAGGGGGAATTGGACCGGGCGAATTCCAATCCCGACCGGCAAATCTTGTCGGAAGTCAAACCGGGACTGGATCCGGGCACCAGCGCGCTGATCCTGAATGTGAATGACCGGCTTCCGTTGCATGGGCGGCTGGAATGGGACAATTACAGCCCGCCGGGGACGCCGGATCTGCGGGTCAACGCGAATCTCTCCTATGCCAACCTGTGGCAACTGGATCACACGCTGGGGGTGCAGTACGGGTTCAGCCCGGAGGAGACCAAGCCCTCGCTGGGACCGGACACGCACATTGGGTTGAACCCGCTGGACGGGCCGGAGGTGGCCTATTACAGCGGGTTTTACCGGGCGCCGCTGGGGGCGCCGGCGGCGGTGGAAGAACAGATTGCGCAGGACCAGACGCATTTTGGTTACAACGAGACGACGCGGCAGTTTGTGCTGCCACCGGCGATCGGGCGGCCGGAGTTCTCGGCATACGTGTCGCGTTCGACGACCGGGCCGACCATTTTTGGGCCGGAGCTAAATGTGGTGAACTCAAGTTTGCTGAGTATTGAAGAGCAGCTCATCTCCCAGCAGTACACGTCGCAAACCACGGCAGGCGGGAGGCTGAGTTTTCCATTGCCGGCCTGGAATGGGCTCCAGTCCACTTGGAGCTTCGGGATGGATTACAAGCAGGACAAAGTGGTGACGCTGCCGACGAATTATTTTTTCTATGCCACGCGAGTGAGCCATGGGGTTGCCGGCGGCATCACCACGGTCAACAGTTCCATTGCCATCGGCGGTGTGGGAACATACCCGTCGTTGGAGTACACGCCGTTGTATTTGGGGTGGAATGGATCGCGACAGGACCATTGGGGATCGGGGACCAACCGCTGGAGCCAGTTCAATGGGGGCATCTCGATGACTGCGGGAACGGGAGGCACATTTTCGCGGGAGAAGGCGTTCCCGATTCTCATCGCCAACACGCCGGAGGCCACGACGGAATTTGTGTCGGTTCGGCCGCAGTTGTCGCGAACGCAGGCGTTGCCGGACAACTGCACATTTTATGGAAGCATGTCGGGACAGTGGGCGAATGTGCCTCTGCTGAATCTGGAACAGTTTGAGTTGGGCGGCAACGGCAGCGTGCGGGGATACCGGGAGGGGGAATTCTACTCGGACACCGGGTGGGTGGGGCAGGCGGAGCTGCGTTCGCCCATTTATTGGCGCGGGCCGGGGGTCATCAAGCGGTTTGGAACACAATTCACCGCCTTCACCGACTACGGCCAGGGATATGAACTGGACCAGGGCGCCAAGCAGAACGCGGAGCAGGATCTCTGGGGCGCCGGGGTGGGGCTCAATTTAAATCTCGGCCCTCATGTTGAGGGCCACATTATGATCGCCTGGCCCCTGCGCAACAGCGCATTTACGGCCGCCGACCACGAGCGCATCTCCTTCAGCCTGAGCGCGCAGCTTTAAATAGTTACAAGTGGAGTTTCCTCTATGAAAAAGCAACCAACCCAAATGTGGATGCGTCATCCTGTTCTTTTTTTCTCACTCGTCGCCCTGTGGCTCGTTTTTGCCGGCGGCAGCGTCTCGGCCAACCCGCAGGGAATGACGGTGGTGTCCGGATCGGCGCATTCGACCCAACAGGGAGGCACGTTGCAGATCACGACCTCGCAAAACGCCTTCTTGCAGTGGAGCAGTTTCAACATCGCCAGCGGGCAGACGACGGTGTTCGTGCAGCCGTCGGCCAATTCGATTGTCTTTAACAACATCAAGAACGCCAATCCCACGACCATCTTTGGCTCCCTGGAGGCGAATGGCATTGTGGTTCTGGAAAATCAGAGCGGATTTTACTTTGGCCCCAACGCATTTGTGCGGGCCGGCGGCTTGGTGGTGACGACGGCGGCGATCAATCCCTGGGCCTCAGCCGCAGGCGCGGGATGGAGTTTTGACGGTCCGCCGGCGGCGACTCCGATTGTCAACTATGGCCATTTGGAAACAGCGTCGGGAGGCTCGCTCTTTTTGATCGCCAAACAAATTGAGAACCAGGGAACTATTCAGGCCCCCGGCGGCACGGCGGCGCTGGTGGCTGGACAGCAGGTGCTGCTGTCCGATCGGCCAAACGGATTGGGCTTGTCTGCCCCCGTCCAACTCCCGGCTGGAAGCGTGGACAACCAGGGCAGGATCGTGGCCGACGCCGGGCAGGTGCTCTTGCAGGCCCAGACAGTCAACAATAGCGGGGTCATCCAGGCAAACTCCGTGCGGGAAAAAAACGGGGTCATCGAGTTGTACGCCTCGGATGAGGTCCAGTTGGCGGGCACCTCGGTGATCCAGGCCAATGGGGACGCGGTGGGAACCAGCCCGGGGGGAAACATCGTCATCAAATCCGGCGGCACTTTCAGCGACAGCGCCGGGAGCCAAATCACGGCGACGGGCGGGGCCAACGGCGGCAACGGCGGGAATGTGGAAGTCAGCGCCCCGAATATCTTGTCGTTGAATTCCAGCATGAACGCGGGCGCGACGGCGGGGTGGCTGGCCGGGGAATTACTCCTCGATCCAACCAGCATCACCCTTGGCAGCAGCGGAGCCGGCAGCGCGGGGAGCGGAACTGTAAACTATAATAGCGGCCCTGATGCCCTCACGCTGAACGTCAACACCGCGTTCCAGAATTTTTCCCAAATCCTTCTCCAAGCGACCGGGGACATCACGCTCAGTCCGAACACGGCTTGGGATTTATGGCAAAGCACCCACCAGACCACGGGCCAACTGACGCTGGAGGCCGGCGGGGACATCACCTTGGGATCGTCGTCATTGGCCTCGGAGATCACCGATGCGAACAATTGGTCGGTCACGCTGGAAGCGGGATACAATTTTGCGACAGGCCAAGTAACGTCCGGCTCTGGAAGTGTCAATCTGGTTGGCAACTCCGCCATCCAAACCGCCGCCGGGAACATCAATGTTCTGGCAGGCAAAGCGGTCACGGTCGGGACCGGTGGCATTGTCACTGGAATTGCAAACGGCGCGGTCATGACCGGCACGGGAGGCAACATTGTTGTCCAAGCGCTGAGTGGGGACGTCAATTGCGGCACAAGCACCTACGGATACGACTTCGTGAAAACCGGGGTGGGCTATACTGTGGATCCCAACTTGGGCGGAATCAGCACCGCCAGTGGCGGAAATGTCAATATTCTGGCCGGGGGAAGCATCGTGGCCGAGATGCCTTTTGCGGGGTCGGATATTGTGTCAGATGCGGGGAGCGGGGCGTTTGGCGCGGCTCCCGGGAATGTGACTCTGACGGCAGGCAAGAATGTGACCGGACACTATGTTTTGGCCAATGGGGCAGGAAGCATCACCGCCGTCAATGACGCCGGCACAAGCAGCCTGAATCTGGCCTTGAGTCTGATCAAGGGGGGATGGGTGGTGGACGCCACGGAAAACATCGTGCTATCGGAGGTGCGCAACCCCAATGGAGCGTTCAATTCCTTGACGACGCCCAATCCATTTTTATTTCATTTCAATTACGACCCGACGGCATCGGTGGTATTGGAGGCGGGGAATAATGTGACCATCACCGGGAACAGCCTGCCTCGCACTTCCGGCGATGGAGGGGAGGGAGGAGAGGGCCTGGTTTTTCCGCCCATTTTGACGATTGCGGCTGGAGCCGGGGGGATTACGATTGAGAACAGTCTGAGTTTGTTCCCATCGCCAGAAGGAACGCTGAACCTGTTCACCACCGGCGGCGGCGACTTGAGCGGCAGTGTCGGCGCCACGGGTGTGAGTATTTGTATCTCCGACAGCCAAAGCCAGGCGTGGACGGGTCCGTCGTCCTTTACCGTGAACGACCCTGGCAACAATGTCCTGCATCTGGCCGACCCCAACCCGGTGCTGATCAACATTAGCGGCTCGGTTTCCGACATTAATCTTTCCTCTCCAAAACCGGTCCAGATGCATGTCACCGGCAATATTACAGACTCCAGCGCGATGATCGAGAATCTGCGTCCGACCGACAACAGCGTCATTTCCGCGGGCGGATACATTTTCGATGAGCCTGATTATGTATTCATCACGCTGCCGCCGGGAGAGACGCCCAATTTCAATGCGTTGGACCAGGCAGCGCAACCCATCCTCGTGGGGACAAATCCCAACGGTGCAACGCCCACTTATGTAAATCCCCCTCTTTACGGCGTCCAGGCAAAGTTCATCTACAATCCCACCACCCGGGTCCTGGCTTATCTGGGAATCATGACCGCCCCGGTGGAGGCGGCGTTGCTTTCCATGAAGTCACCTTTTGTGGATGCGGCGACCATCCAGCAAATCTACGCCGATAGCCAGAACGAATCGTCATCGCCACTCCTTGGATATGACGTCGCCGGACCGGGCGCCTTCCACATCAGTGCGGCGTCCATAGACCTGGGCGACTCGGCAGGGGTGGATTCGCAGGGAATTGACCTGCATCCGGCGCTGGTGCCCTACACCGCTCGCGGGGCGGACATTGACATTACGGTGAGCGGAAACCTCAGCATGCTGGCCTCGGCCATCGAATCCGAATACGGCGGGGACATCAACATCACTTGCGGCGGCACGCTGGATGTCGGCTCAACACTGGTGCCGTCCAGCAGCCTGTCCTATCCCCTGGGCATCGTGAGCCTCTGGGGCGGCAACATCAACCTGGTGGCCAACGGGGACGTGAATGTGGATGGATCGCGGATCGCAGCCTACGATGGGGGCGATATCTTCGTAGAATCGTTGGACGGAAATGTCAATGCGGGCACGGGCGGGGCCGGGACTGTCCTGGTCAGCAAGCCCTACGTGAACAAGCACGGGAAAGTGGTGGACCTTTACGATGCCATTCCGGGGAGCGGCATCATAGCCACCAGCTATCCGAATTTGGTGTATGGAGAATCTGCCTCGCATCTGGGGAACATCACGGTGGAGACTCCCAAGGGCGATATTGTGGCCAGCCGGGGGGGCATCAAGCAACTGGCTTTGGGACCGACTGCCAATCAGGATGTCTCCATTAATTTGATCGCCGGCAGCAGGAACAGCGACGGCACGGTCGCTTACGTGGGCGACGTGGACGCCGCCGGGTCCGGGGTTGTTGGAGGCCAGGTCAACATCACCGCGACGGGGGATATCAATGGCTTGGTCGTGGCCAGCCTGGGCGCAAACGTCAATGCGGCTCAAAATGTCAATGCGACCGTCCTGTCACAAGGGGCGGCCAATGTGACCGGAGGTGGGACGGTCGGCGGGATGGTTGTGGGCGTGGGCCTTGTTACTGTGAGCGGCTCGAAAGGGGATACCGCGCTGGCCCTCTCAGACGTTGGCGTCGCCGCCAGCGGACCTACGTCAGGAGCGGCGGTTCCCGCCGCCCCCACGAGCAGCAATTCCAACAGCGGCGCCGGCACCCAGAACCAGGTCACTCAGTCCACTCAGCCCAATTCGGAACTGGCTTCCAATGATGACGATGATCTGAAGAAGAAACAGGCGCAGAATTCAAAGTTGAAGGAGTACGTGGGCCGGGTGACGGTGATTTTGCCTGAGTGATGCGCGTTCAGGGGAATCAACATGGCGAGCCATTGTTCCTTCGGCATCCGCGCCCTTGCCCCCTCCTGGCAGTTGGCGGGGGTGACCCTCGGTTTTTTGGGGTTAGCATTTCCTCTGGCACGCGAGGTGTTCCTCGAGCATGAAACCCGCAAGATTACAAACGACGCGGCAACTGGTGAAAAGGAACCCGGAAACCAGACAGGTGGTTTGCGTCTGCGCTTTTCTGGTGCTCGCGGTGCTGGCTGTCTTTGGACAGACGGCGGGGTTTGAATTCGTCAATTTCGATGATCCGGTCTATGTCTCCGAGAACCCGAGTGTGACAAGCGGCTTGAGCGCGCGGGCTGTCGCCTCGGCTTTGACGCATGCGCAGTGCAGCCTCTACCATCCTTTGACGATGATCTCACTGATGGTGGATTATCAATTCCACGGGCTTTGGGCCGGCGGCTTCCATCTCACCAATGTCGTGATTCACGCGGCTGCCAGTGTTCTTTTGTTCCTGATTTTGCGGCAGATGACTGCGGCCCTTTGGCGGAGCGCGTTTGTAGCGGCGGTCTTTGCCCTCCACCCTCTGCGGGTGGAGTCGGTGGCCTGGGTGGCGGAACGCAAGGACGTTCTGGCTGCTTTTTTCTTCATGCTGACGCTTGGGGCTTATCTCCGCTATGTCCGCAACCCTCACTCTCTGGGAGGTTATCTGATGGTGGCGGTTTTTTTTGGATTGGATTTGCTGTGCAAGCCGACCGTGGTGACATTGCCGTTTGTGCTGTTGCTATTGGATTACTGGCCTCTTCATCGGTTCGTCACGCGGAGAGCACCGCATGCCACGGGCGCCCCGATGGAGGAACAGGAGGTTTTTGGGATTCCCAAACGGCTGATTCTGGAGAAGATTCCGCTGCTGGCGCTGGCGGCGGGCGCGTGCGTGGCGACTCTTTTTGCGGCGAGGAAGGCGATCTCGTCTGTGGACACGGTTCCGGTGATGATACGGATCAGCAATGCGGTGGTTGCGTATGTTGTGTATCTGCGCCAGATGGTGTGGCCGGCGGGACTGGCGGCGTTTTATCCATATCCCGAGAAGGCCTTTCCACTTTGGGAAACGGCAACGGCGTTTTTGTTGCTCGCCGGCATTTCCGGAGGGGTTTGGGCGCTTCGGCGGAAACAGCCCTGGCTACTGACGGGCTGGTATTGGTATTTGGGGATGCTGGCGCCAGTTATCGGAATTGTTCAAGAAGGCGCTTTTGGGCATGCGGATCGCAACACCTATTTGCCGCAAATCGGCTTGTATATGTTGCTGACTTGGGTGGCAGCCGAGCTGTGTGGGGGTTGGCGTTATCGCCTCCTCGTTCTAGGCGGCTTGTCCACAGCCATTGTCGCGGCCTTGAGTTTATGCGCGCACGCTCAGACCTCCTACTGGCGCAACAGCCAGGTGTTGTGGACGCACACCATTGCCTGCACGGCCCCAAACAGCTTTGCCCGCTACAACCTGGGATTTGCTTTGTACCAGAAGGGAGAGATGGACCAAGCCGTGGAGCAATACCGCGAGGCCTTGGAAATCAAGCCGGATTTTGTGATGGCCCGAAGCAACCTCGGAGTTGCTTGTGAGCAGAAGGGAGACACGGATGAGGCCATCGCGCAATATCGCAAGGCCCTGGAAATCCAGCCCGATAACGCCGAAATCCGGGCGAACTTAGGCAATGCCCTATCGGAAAAGGGACAGTTCAACGAGGCCGTTGAGCAATATCACAAGGCCCTGGAAATCAATCCCGCTTATGAAGATGCCCACTTCAACCAGGGAATTGCTCTTTTCAGAAAGGGAGACACGGAAGGCGCCATCAAGCAATACCGAGAAGCCGTGAGAATCAAGCCGGACGATGCAATGGCCGAGGACAACCTGGGCGTGGCGCTGGCCAAGGCGGGACGATTTGATGAAGCCATTGCAAGCTATCGTCAGGCGATCAAAATCAGCCCCCGCTTTGCGGACGTTTACGACAATCTCGGGGTGGCATTAATCCAAAAAGGGGAAACTAAAGAGGCCATCGAGTCCTGGCGACAGGCCCTGGATCTGGCGGCGGGGCAAAAGAACAACGAACTGGCCGCCAAGTTGGAAGAGGAAATCAAACACTACGAGGCGGACAGGCCTCTGAGGGATGTGCCGCAGTGAGCAGTCCAACCAGGAAAGCTGAAAAGCTGAAATCTGAAATGTTGACAATGGAGAGGACCCAGAAAGAAGGAAAAACAGAAACGAGGCAGGTGGCATGGGTTTGCCTTTTGCTGGTGCTGGCAGTTCTGGCGGTATTTGGACAGACGGTGCGCTTTGGGTTCGTCAACTACGATGATCAATTCTATGTTTATGAGAACGACCGGGTGATGAGCGGTCTGAGCCTGCCGGGCGTGGCCTGGGCCTTCACGCATGTGATGTGCCATTTCTACCACCCGCTGACGGTGATCTCACTGATGGTGGATTATCAACTCCACAAGCTCAATGCCGGCGGCTATCATCTGACCAATGTCCTCCTGCACGCGGCTTCGTCTGTCCTGCTGTTCCTGATTTTGCGGCGGATGACCGGCGCGCTTTGGCGGAGCGCGTTCGTGGCGGCGGTGTTCGCCGTCCATCCGCTGCGGGTGGAGTCGGTGGCATGGGTTTCGGAGCGCAAGGACGTGCTGGCGGGTTTCTTTTTCATGCTCACGATCGGCGCATATGTCCGTTATGTGCGCAACCCTAACTCTCTGGGAGGTTATCTGATGGTGGCGGTTTTTTTTGGGTTGGATTTGCTGTGCAAACCAACCGGGGTGACATTGCCGTTTGTGCTGTTGCTGCTGGATTACTGGCCGCTGGGGAGGATGGGCCAGAAAGCTGAAATTGGACAAGAGAGTGGCGCCGGGGCTTCGGTTTGCGGGTTGGTGAGGGAGAAGGTTCCGCTGATGGCGCTGGCGGCGGCGGCGTGTGTTGTGAATTACTTTGCGGAGGGGAAAATGGTCGCGTCCATTGCCCAGATTTCCATCCCCATGCGGATCAGCGGTGCTTTGGTTTCCTATGTCGTCTATTTGCGGCAGATGGTGTGGCCGGCGGGACTGGCGGCTTATTATCCGTATCCACCCCGGAGGTATCCCTTTTGGGAAATTGGCCTAGCATTTCTGGCGCTGACAGGTATTTCTGGAGGAGCATGGGCGCTTTGGCGAAAGCGCCCGTGGTTTGCGGCGGGCTGGCTGTGGTATTTGGGAATGCTGGTTCCAATGATCGGCATCGTTCAATTGGTCAATATCGCGCATGCAGACCGGTTCACCTACTTGCCCCAGATCGGCTTGTATGTTCTGGCGACCTGGGCGGCGGCCGACCTTTCCGCCGGCTGGCGTCGCCGCCGTATGATTCAAGGCGGAATTTCGACGGCCGTCCTAGCTGTCCTGATGTATTGCGCATTTGTCCAGACCTCCTTCTGGCGAAATAGCAAGGTGCTGTGGACGCGCACACTCTCCTGCACCACTGCCAACGCATTCGCCGAACACAACCTGGGATTGGCGCTATTTAATCAAGGCGATCTACAGGAAGCCATTGCGCAATATCAAAAGGCCCTGGAAATCAACCCGGATTATGCCGAGGCCCGAAACAACCTGGGTTATGCTCTCCAGCAGAAGGGGGATATGGAGGGGGCCGTCGCGCAATACCAACAAGTTCTGGAGGTCAATCCAGATTATGAGAACGCTCGTTTCAACCTTGGGGTTGCTCTTTTCCTGAAAGGCGACCTGGAGGGAGCCATCGCGCAATACCGGAAAGCGCTGGAAATCAGGCCGGGTGATTCGGAGGCCCAGAATAACCTGGGCATGGCTCTGGCCAGAGAAGGACGAGTTGATGAGGCGATCGCCAGTTACCGGCGGGCGATACAAATCAACCCCCGATTTGCGGACGCCTGCGACAACCTGGGACTGGCACACTTTCGGAAGGGAGAAACCAAAGAGGCCTTCGAGTCCTGGCAACAGGCCCTGGAAATCAAGCCGGGCCAGATCAGTGCCCTGAACAGCCTGGCGTGGCTGCTGGCGACGACCGCAGACGCGGCGCTGCGCGATGGGGCAAAAGCCGTGTCGCTGGCCGAACGGGCCACCCGCTTGAGCGGAGGGGGCAATGTGATCGTGCTGCACACGTTGGCGGCGGCTTACGCGGAAGCGGGGCGTTACGGGGAGGCGACCGCCACGGCCCGGCGCGCGCTGGAGTTGGCGGTGGCGCAAAAGAACGCCGATCTGCCCGCCAAGCTGGCCAAGGAAATCAAACTCTACGAGGCAAACACACCAGTGCGGGATGTGCCGCAGTGAGTCACTACCCCCCCCCACTTTGGCGCCTGCCGAGGGGGACGGTCAAAAGAAATCCTTCCATGCGACGGCGGCCGGCTTTGGAAGAGGCATGATTTGACTCAATCGTCTCCAGTTTGACGATTTCTCCGATTTTTCCGTCTCTCCCTTTTCTCCATTTCCTGCCCCAAAAGATTGCTCCCGGCTAAGCTGGCCGCACCTCCACCAACTCGATCCCCGCGCCCTTGCCGAGGTTGCGGCTGTACTTCTTCTCCGTGGCGTTATTCCAGTGCTCGTGAACACCCAGGCTGCCGAGCACCTTCCCGTCCTTTGCCGGTTGGTATCTGGTCTTGGACGGTGCTTGGTTGGCCAGCGCCATTTCGTGCAGATAGTTGTCAACCGCGCCGGTGACGATGGTCGTCAGCGTCGGCTCGTTGCGCAGGAAGTCCAGCGCCACCGAGTCAATGGCCACGCCGTCCTGCGAGGCAAACAAGCTCGACGTCCAATTCCCATTGAACGGCGCGCTTTCCCACTTGCAGACCGGGGCCAGACGAAATTCGTTATGCTGCGTCGCATACAAGCCGTCAATCATGTACAGGATGGTTTTGCCGCCAGTCTGCTCGTGTCCGTTCAGATCCACCAAGCCGTTGTAAGAACCCATCCCTTGAGTCGTCGGCGCCTCGAACCGGGCGCCGCCAGGAGGAGGACCGCCCGGACGGCCCCCGCCGAAGGACTTGACCGTAATCGAGGCATGCATCTCCCTGGCTCCGGGAGCGCCCGTGGCGGTCAACAGGGAACCCAGGTGATTTTTCGCCGTGACCGTCATGCCCGCCAACCCGTGCCCTTTCAGCCCGGCGACGTTGATCATATAGTCGGCCCGGGTGACGCACGTGGGGAAATAGAGCGTCACATCGCCCCGGCCCAGGACGAGCGGCTTTGTCTTGTCGGGCGCCGCTTGCTCGCGGCCATCGGTGCTGGTTGAGTCCACAAAGTGGACGCCGGGGAAATCTTTGGTCCCGCGGTCGAAAATGGTGTCCGGAACATGGCGGAGAGCATCGTAAAAAGTGATGTCGTCCGGCGCGGCGCCCACCTCCTGGACGAGCTGGCGGAGCAGGCTCTGCACCAACTGTGGCGCGATATAGGAAGCGTTGCCGCCGTTGCCGTGGTTGTCATGCATCTGGTTCAGATTCAGCTTCACGACGATCTTCTCTCCCTTCTTGTAACCAACCGCCCCTTTGCCTTTGCGCTGGTTAAAGTCGGTGAAAATCTTGTTCCAAGCTTCTTTGTCGCTGGCGGCGTCACCGACCGAACGGATGCTGCCGGAGAGCATCCCCGCCACGACTTGGGGATGAGTGTTACGGTCATCCCACCAGCCCGGATCGTTGGTCGTCCCGTCCCAGGACGTGGCCTTGGGGTCAAAAGCCCAAACGACGCGCCCCGGCTTGACGCCGAAGGCCACCCCCATCGGCGAGTTGACAGGGTCGCTGGGGCTGAAGTGGGGCTGCGCCGCCGGCGCGCTTTCGGCAGCTTGGGCTGACGGCAATCGCCAGACAGCCATCGCCGCCGCGCCGCCGAGCAATGAGGTTTTCAGGAAATCTCTCCGGGAAGTTGGATAATTAGATGTCATAGTTACGTTGCCTTTCATCTGCTGCGAGATTGCACGAAACAAGCAAAGCCGTCAAGCCAATCGTTGCCCGGGTCAGCCAGAGGGTTTCCACCTCCTGACCTCCGGCGTTTGAGTTGGCCGATTGGGTCCAGACGCGGAGACCAGGATTCCTTGTGCCACGCTTGACATAAATCACGCGACGGCTATAGTCCGGACAACGCTATGAAATCACCGGCCGATCCCAAACCCATTCTCGTCGCCTTCGTCACCACCCTGCTCCTTGCGGTTCCCGGCCCCCTTCGCGCCGCCGACCCCGCCGGCACATGGAAATCCGAATTCCAGACCCAGGCCGGCCAGATGAAATACACCTACCAACTCAAAACCGACAGCGACAAGGTCACCGGCCAGGCCATCCGGAACCGCGATGGCGAAATCGCCACCAACATCATCACCGAGGGAAAAATCAAGGACGACGACATTTCATTCGTCGAGCAGGCGAAATTGCAAGACCAGGATATCCGCATCCAATACACCGGCAAAATCACCGGCGACGAAATGAAATTGACCCGCAAAGTCGGCGACTTTGGAACCACTGACATTATCGCCAAACGGGAAAAGGAAGCGCCGGTCGCCGTCCCCATTGCAGGAAAGTGGCAGTCTGAATTCGACACCCAAATCGGCCGTCAAAAATACCTGTACGAATTCAAACTGGACGGCGACAACCTCACTGGCACCGCCGCCCACGAGTTGAATGACGAAAAAGCCTCCGCCGACATCAAAGGCAAAGTGACCGGCAGCGACATTTCCTTCAACGAACCATTCAAGTATCAGGACCAAGTCATTGACATCACCTATTCCGGCAAAATCACCGGAGACGAGATCAAATTCACCCGCAAAGTCGGCGATTTCGCCACCGAGGACCTGATCGCCCGCCGGGTCAAAGAGCCGGCTGCCAAATAGCCCCTGTGGCCGAAGGAATGGAGCCATCTGCCGGATTTGGGCAACGGCCGCGGCATTAGATTTGAAAATGGATTATTCGCGGAAAAAAGTGGTTCCGCGGCTTGCCGACATAAGAATTCGGTCAATCTAAAAACGCCACATTGGCCATTGTTCGAGTCTCCGTTTCGGTGTTCATCGCGACACGATGCCAGAAGGGCAAAGTGATCGTCGCATGATCACTGTGGCGCACGGCGCCACGGGCGTAAACGCCCGGGTTGCGGCGCATGATCTGCCAGCCCCAGCGGGCCGCATCCGGATCGCGCTTCAGCATCGCACGATATTCGCCCGGGGTGACACCGTTCGGATGTTGCCGGCAGACATGCACGGTTTCGCCGCCGGTGCGGAATAGCTGCTCCACGATGTGAGGTTTGCCACGCCCGCGGCGCAACGGCTCGCCTCGGAGGACAAGCCTCTCATCCGCGACCAACGAGGGTTCCGGCACGAAAAACCATTCGCCTTGACGGCGAAATGCGCGATTCTTGCGGCTGTAACGCTGGCGCGAGGCGACGGGCGTCTTAACCAGCGCATCATGCACCAGTTTGGGCTGCAAGGCATCCATCGCTTGACGCACGCTCGATGCGCCACCCGGCACGGCCGCGACGAACCATTCGCGCTCGTCGTGTCCGCACAGGAACCGGTCAAGCTGCCGCTTTCCTCCGGTATTGCGGACGAGCAGCAACAGGTGACGCCGCTTTGGTTCGGCCTGCAGAACCGTCGCATCCAGCGAGTCACGCAAGCTGTCCGGAACGCGCAGTTCGAAGAATTCCCCGCGGCGGTCGCGACGAATATCAATGGCATATTCGGGTTGAGCGGATTCTCGCCCAAACCACATGGGCGCCAATCGGTGGCGCGTTGGAATCTCTCGGACTTTCAAACGCGCGCCCATGGCGGCGAATTTGGATTCAATATGTGTTGCATTCATACAATTGTCCTACGGCTCGCCGCCTCTACGGCGAATTGATGGGACAACGTAAGACTATTCTGCTGGCTTGTTTATGGTGGAAAAAACAACCATGATGATTGGCCAGTCATGTTCAAGAATCTTTTCACCCAATCAGGGCTGTCGCTGGAACGGTTGAAAACGTTCCGGGAGATTGTGGCCGCCGGCGGAATCACCGCCGCAGCCGGCGACGATTCGAATCGGCAAAGCCAGTTCAGCCGGCAACTCAAAGAACTGGAGCGCTACTTTGGCGTCGAGTTGCTCAAACGTGGCCACGGCCCGGTCACGTTGACAGATGCCGGACAGCGCTTTATGAAATCGTCGGCCACACGCTCCGAGCTTTGGAGGAACTCCGGGGCACTTGCGCCGGCCTGCCCGTGGAATTGGTGGTCGGCGCGGGAGAAAGCGTCATTCAATGGCTTTTGCTTCCGCGGCTTCCGGGCCTTGCACAGGCCCACCCGCGCCTGGCTGTGACGTTCCACAACCTCAAGACGGACGAGATCCTGCGTCACGTCTTGGACGGCGGAATTGATTTCGGCGTCGTGAGCCGATGTGAACCGCACCGGGCGCTCTCGGCTGCGCCACTGGGCAAGCTGGAATTCTGCCTTTTCGCGCCAGCCGATTTGCTGCCGGCAAACCCCAAGCTCAAAATCAAGTCCGAAATTCTCGGCGACTTGCCTCTGGCGATGTTGGACGGCAGCGCGGGAATTCGCCAGGCCGTCGAGAAGGAGGCCCAACGGATGGGAGTCAAACTTAACGTGCGGCTGCGCTTCAGTTCCTATCCGCAACTGGCGCAAGCCGTTCAGAACCTGCGCGTGGCGGCGATCATGCCCAAGCTTGCGGCAGCATCCTTCGACGGAACTGACGTGCGGGCGGTGCCTATGCCATTCCTGGGGGATTTGTCACGGCAGGTATCGCTCATTTGGAATCGCAAAGCTGCCGAGATACGGCCGTCAATTGCCAAATACGCCCGGCTGCTTTCCGCCATGTTCCGAATGGACAAGACCTGACAGACCGAAGGATAACAGACGAACTGCTTTACTATTCCACCATGAGACCTTCCGCCCCTTTGTTGGTCATGGGCCTCCTGCACCAGGCTCTTTGCGGCCAAATCCCGCCCGCCGTCATTCCTGCCGGCGTCGGTGTCAACATTCATTTCGTCACCGGACACGCGCGCGATCTGGACCTGATCACCAACGCCGGGTTCCAGTTTGTGCGGATGGATTTCAGTTGGGAGGCGACGGAGAGAAAAACGGGCGTCTATGATTGGACCGAGTATGATGAATTGACAGCCCACCTGGAACAACGCGGCTTGCGAGCGCTTTACATCCTGGATTATGTGAACGGCTTATATGAGCCGATGATGGATGCGCGTCGCGCGGTCGGAGAACCAGCGCCGGAACGGCATGTGGCCTCTCCCCGCCATCCCGAGAGCGTGGCCGCCTTCGCGCGCTGGGCCGCGGCAGCGGCGGTTCATTTTCGAGGCCGGCATATCTTGTGGGAAATCTAAAACGAACCGAACGGCGATTTTTGGCGGCCCAAACCGGACGCCGCCGAGTACACCACCCTGGCACTGGCGACCGCCCGGGCCATCCGGGAAGTGGAACCTTCCGCCACCATTATCGCCCCGGCGCTGTCGGGTTTTGACTGGAAATATATGGAGAATTTCCTGCAATCGGGCGTGCTGGAATTTCTGGATGGCGTCAGCGTTCATCCCTATCGGGATCCCAATAGTCCCCCGGAAACCGCCGCTGCGGATTACAAAAGGCTGCGCGAGACGATTAACCGTTTCGCGCCCCAATCCAAGCGGGGGAAAATCCCCATCCTGAGCAGCGAGTGGGGTTATGCGTCGAATACCAAAGGCGTCTCGCTGGAAACCCAGGCCGCTTTTGTCGTCCGCCAGCAACTTTGCAATTTGTTCAACGGCGTTCCGCTCTCGATTTGGTACGATTGGAAGAATGACAGGCATGACCCCGCCGACAACGAACAGAACTTCGGGACCGTCAAGGAGGATCTGGAACCCAAACCCGCCTACACCGCGCTCAAGACGATGACGGCGGAGTTGAGCGGCTACCGGCTGGAACGAAGGCAGGAGGGGCTGCCGGAAACCGACTTCGTTTTGGTCTTTGTCAACGGAGCCGGCGCGCGCAAGGCAGCCGCGTGGACATTGGCGGACCCCCATGTCGTCCACCTGACTGCCTGGCAGCCGGAGATTACCCTGGAGCTTGGGCCGCTCCCGCGATATGCGGTTGTCAAGTGACGATGGCGGTTCTGCGGCCTGGATTTTGCAGTTCAAGAGCCACCCGGTTTCAAGTTCACTCGTAGTTGCAAGTAACTTACTATCAATGGCGCATCCGGCAGGACTTGAACCTGCAACCTTCTGATACGAAGTTCTAACCTACCCGGTTGTGTAATGTTGCGTCGAATTGCACACAGTTGTCTTGAACTCGCTGTATTATAGGCTATTGTGAATGAGTCACTGGCAACAGTATACAACGTAATACAACGATGCACAGCTCGAAAAACGGTAGAGGAACCGTAGAGGTTTTGCCGGGTGAACCGCGCCCGGCCCGAAGCAAATTCCCCAAGACGCATGTCAACTTCTGGCGTGACCGACTCCGTCGTCAGCGCTATGGCAGCAAGGAGGATGGAACGTACCGCGAACTCCAGGCTTTCTACGTCCGCATTAACCACCAGGGCCGGGAGCACGCCTTCACCCTTCATACCCTCAACGAAACGGTTGCGGCCACCAACGCCCGAGATATTTATATGTCGATCTTGAAAGAGGGATGGCACGCCGTGCTGGATAAACACCGATCATCAACAGAATCGACTGTGGATAATCCAACGGTCGGTCAGTTTTTGGCCGACGTTGCCGCCAAGGCTGGCCTTCGTGATCGGACGTTCCGAAATTACACCAACTGTTTCCGAACCATCATTACCGAGGTCTTCAAGATCCGAGGGGGCGGCAGCAAATTCGATTATCATGGTGACGGTAATGCCCAATGGCGGGCCAAAGTGGATGCAGTGAAGCTGTCGAAGATCACGCCCGCACGAATCCAGGCTTGGAAGGTGGCCAGAATTAAGGCGGCCGGGGGATCTCCTGCCGCCCAACGCTCCGCCAAAAGAACGGTCAACTCGTATATCCGGTGCAGTCGAGCGTTGTTCAGCCCGAAGATCAAGAAGTTCGTCAATATCGCTCTCCCTAATCCATTGCCGTTCGAGGGAGTGGAGATGGAGCAGGCCGGTTCGATGAAATACCAGAGCACCATCGTCGTCGGCGACTTGGTGACAGCGGCCAAGAAGGAACTGAAAATGGCGCACCCGGAGGCATACAAGATTTTTCTGCTCGGTTTGCCGTGTGCAACCGTGAAAGTTTGAAAGGAATAATCGCCTCGGACAATTTTTTATTCCAGGGATTGGGGCCGGTTTTCATTGTAGATGGGGATATTCAAGCCGGGAAGGCCCTCTTTCCATCCAGCACGGAAAAGGCCCTCGTATGGTGGCCGGGGCGAAAGTTCGCGCCAGGCGTTGGGAGCAGATGAATGCCTGCACCCAGCAGGGTCATGATGTTCCCAGTCTTTCCCAGCCCGCAAGAATTGCCCTTTGACATCCCGGCCCCTTTCTGCCAGTATCGGACCATGAGTGGTGGCAAGAGCCAATTCTCCCCCGCCTGCTCAGCGTCGAGTAAAGCAACAGGAGGAGCCGCATGAACTATCCAGTTTGGGAGGTCGCCTTTGGCGCCGGATTTCTGATTGCTTTGGTGGCGATTCTTCATGTGTTTGTTTCTCACTTCGCGGTTGGAGGCGGGCTTTTCCTGGTGTTGACGGAACGCAAAGCCCGGCGGAACCACGATCAGGCGCTGCTGGGCTGGTTGAAGGCGCATACCAAGTTCTTTGTGCTGGTGACGGTGGTATTTGGGGCGATCAGCGGGGTGGGCATCTGGTTTACGATTGGATTGATCGGACCGACGGCCACGAGCAACCTGATCCATGTTTACGTGTGGGGATGGGCCATTGAGTGGGTGTTTTTCTTTGTCGAGATCACCGCCGCGCTGCTCTATCTATACGGCTGGGACAAGCTGGAAGGGCGGCTGCATGAGTGGTTTGGGTGGGTCTATTTCATTGCCGCCTTGGCCAGCATGGTGGTTATCAACGGCATCATCACCTTCATGCTGACCTCTGGAAGTTGGGTGGAGAACCACCAGTTCTGGAAGGGCTTTTTCAATCCCACCTTCTTTCCGTCGCTGGCGTTTCGCTTCGGCATTGCCCTGGCGCTGGCGGGCGTCTATGCTTTGATGACCGCCAGCTTGCAGCAGGACGCGGTTCTGAAGGCGCGCCTGGTGCGGTGGAGCGCCTGTTGGATTGTGCCCGGCCTGGCGGTTTTGCCGGCGCTGGCGTGGTGGTATATCCGCCAGATTCCCGCCGATGTGTGGGCCAGGACCCGCGGCCCGATGCCCACCGCCACGCATTTTGCCTGGTTGGCCGTTATTTTCCTGGGCGTGACCTTCGCGTTGGCCCTGCTGACCCTGCTCCGGCCCGGGCGGATGCGCCTGGCTTTCAGCCTGCCGGTCGCGCTGGTCGCGCTGGGCGCGATGGGTTCTTTCGAGTTCGTCCGCGAGTCCATCCGCAAGCCTTTCGTGATCGCCAATTACTTATACGCAAACTCGCTCTATTCGGCCAAGATTCCGGGCGATGGCGGGTTCAGCGTGGACGAAGTCAACGCCGCCGGCATTCTGAAGTCGGCCAAATGGATCAGCCATCGTGAGCTGACCAAGAGCGATCAGGCGGCGGTGGGCGGGGAGATATTTCGAGTCGAGTGCGAGAGCTGCCACACGACAGATGCCTACCGGGGGGTCAAACAGTACCTGGCTTTGCGCCAGTGGGACCAGGGCAAGATTCAAGCCATGCTGGGCGGCATTGAATTCATGCACAATGGCGTGATGCCGCCGTTCGCCGGGACCGATGCGGAGCGCGCCGCGCTGGCAGCGTATTTGAGCACGGTCCAGCCCGTCTTTGCCACGGCGGCGGCTGCCGCCAGCGACGGCGAGACGGTTTTCGAGCAGAACTGTTCCATGTGCCATCCGCTCAGCGCCGGAACTCCTCTCTTCAAGACCCTGGCGAAGGATCCAAGTGCCGCCGTTGCAGCCCTGAAGGACTTAACGTCGGTGTTTGCGATCATGCCGGACCTGAAGCTTTCCGAGCCGCAGCGCATCGCGTTGGTGCAATGGATCAATACGCACCGCGGCATGAAGGGATCCGCCAACGCCGCGCCAGGAGGAAGCTGAAGATGCCGCCACCCAACATGATTCCAACTTTGGACCCGAACCCGCTGCCCGCGCCCTATTGGGTCTTCAAATTGCTGCTGCTGACGACGTTCTTCCTCCACATTTTGGCCATGAATTTCGTGCTGGGGGGAGGCGTGCTGGCGCTGGTCTCGAAGTGGCGATCCAAGCATGACGAGCGCAGCGGGCGCATGTTTCTTCACATTGCCAAGAAGCTGCCCGTGCTGTTGCCGGCCACCATCACTCTGGGCATCGCGCCGCTGCTGTTCGTGCAGGTTCTTTACGGGCAGTTTTTCTACACGTCGTCCATCCTGATGGCCTGGCCCTGGTTTCTGGTGCTGGTCTTCCTCACGACCGCTTATTACGGTTTCTATTACGTGTCGTCCCGGGGCGGGCGGCCCAGTGGACGAGCCGGTGGCGTGATGCTGTTGAGTGTGATCCTGGTCTTCCTGATCGGCTTGCTGTTCAGCAATAATCTCACCCTCAGCCAGACTCCCTCGCGCTGGGCCGGAAAGTACTTCGCCAACCCCGGGGGCTGGAACCTCAACCTGACGGAGCCAACGCTGATCCCCCGGTTTCTGCACTTCGTCGTGGCCGCCGTGGCAGTGGGAGGGCTGCTTCTGGTATTCCTGGCACTGGCCAACTGGAAACGCGACCCTGAGTATGCCCGCCAACTGCTGCGATTTGGCGGCAAGGCATTCATGTACGCCACCATGGCGCAGTTGGTCGTGGGCATCGCCTTCCTGGCCAGCCTGCCGCGCGACCTGCGCATGTTGTTCATGGGCGACAGCTTGCTGGCGACCAGTCTGCTTCTCATTGGCTTTGCCGGCGGCCTCGCAGCGATCTTCCTCATGTCTGACGCCCTGCGGAAAGAGAGCATCCGGACAGCCGCTTTCTACGTGCCGGGCATCCTGGCCGTGGTGATCGCCTGCATGTCCGTCATGAGAGATATCCTGCGCGATGCTTATCTGGGACCCTATTTCCAACCCGGGCAATTCGCCGTGAAAACGCAGTGGTCCGTGGTTCCGTTGTTTCTGGTGGTCTTCCTGGCCGGGGTGGTCCTTTGGTTTGTGATGCTGAAGCGGTATGGACTGTTTGGCAGCAAGTAAAATAGGAGCGCGCCGGACGACCGGGAAACCATGCACCCTTGGTTTAGAATCAAATGGTTTTCCGGATTTGCAGCATTTTCCCCGAAAATAATCTCAATGAAAGCCACACAGAATAATCCAAGTCATTGCAAACCAGCGCCTTGCAATTAAATGCGATTAAATATGACAGGCGGTTATTATCGTTTATTCCACGGTGTATTGCGCCGTCCTGGCCGCCCATGCTGCCGTTTTTGCGGTTCACACCTCCATCGCGCGATCCGGCAAGTTCATGCAGCAGTTTCCCCACTTGCTGGTCCGCTGAATGGCAACGGTGTCCACGGTAGGCCGTCGCCCGCTGCGCCGAAGTCCAGGACGTTGAAGACCTTGCTGGTGGTCGTGGCGTCGGGCGCCGCCAGCAAGAGGAAAAGAAGCACGGCGGGGACGAGTTCAAGGCGGGCAAAGAATTCCTGGACAGTATGGAGGAGATTCATGGTTATTTCAAGGTAACGTCCCAAACTCTGGAGAAGCGGTTTGTGGCGCCATCCGCCCCTGTGACCGTGAGCACGACGGTGCGCGCCCCGGGGGCTGTGTAGGTGTGGATTGGGTTTTGCTCGGTGGAGGTTTCGTTGTCTCCAAATTCCCACTTCCAGGAGGCAATTTTGCCGATGGATTGGTCCTTGAAGGCCACGAGACGCCGGTCCATGTCCACGATTGTAAAGGTCCATTTGGCTTCGAGGGACTTGAGGAATTGGGGCTCCAGGGGCATGAGTTTAAAGGGGCAGAGGAAATCGGCGTTGCCAAAGAAGGTGTGGTGACGCGAGAGGTTCCAAAATCCGCTGTAGGTGCGCGAATTGGGGTCATTGTAATCAAGGACGGCCCAGGACAGGCCAATGATTTTGTTTTCCGTGAGGACGGATTCGACGGCACGTTTGGGGTCCATGCCGACGTAATCGAAGGGGGTCATCCAGAATTCCAAAACCAGATGCCCCGGCTGGCCGGGCCGGAAGTTGTAGTTGTAGGCGTGGTTGGCGTAGGGCAGATCTTTGGCCCATTGTTGGGGACCCCAGAACATGCACCAATCCTTGCCCTCCGCCGGGGTGAAGATGTGGTAGTTCTGTGCATGCACGTTTTGCAGCGTCATATAAGTGTCCCATCTGCCCAGGATGCTGAGATTGGTTTCAAATTCCTGTTCGAACGGGCCGCCGGAGAGGTCGCCGTCCACCACGATTTCAAAGATGTCGTTGTGCAGGTCGGGCTTGGAAAAATCCCAATAATCTTTGTCCGCCTCGTAAAGAAAGTAGAGGCGGTTGAGTCCCTTGACCCAACCGACTCTGACCCGCACGTTGAGGTGTTTGGGGTCGTTGGTGCGGCCCTGCTGGTCGTCCACCAATTGGTCCGAGCCGATGACGTAAGATTCGGGGACGATGTCCCAATCATTGGTCTTGCCGTCAATGGTGGGGATCATGTTGGGGGGGAATTGGAAGATTTTGAACGTGTCATTGGTCCGGTCCAAGGCCAGGGAGGAATGGGAAAAGAGCAGCAGGGCCGCGGGAAGGATAATTGTTTTTAGAATATTCATGGAACGGTGGGGCAATGGGCGGAATGCCCGGTTGTGCTTGGCGGATTGCGCCACGGGAGAGGGGTTGTGGTTGTGATGATCGCGGCGGCCATGGGAGGAGATTAGGACAAGGGCCTCCATCAATCAAGCCCTCTGTGAAAGTCCTCCACGGAATGGGCGCATCGTACTTCCAGCCCGGATGGAAGAATTAGGACGAGGGAATTTTTGTTTTCCAGTTGGGGATCCACGGTCGCTACGGCCGGCCGGATATTATTTATTCCACGGTGTATTGCGCCGCCCTGACCGTCCGTGGCGCCGCCCAAGTCGGGATTATGATGAACGGCGATGAGCGCCGGCTCGTCCGTGTTCTCATCCAGTGCCCGGACCAGCCACGCCATTTGAACCATGAGCAAGCCATGCCATGAAGCGGCATGATCCAAGGCACATGAATTCTTGCCCCTGAGTCGGAGGGAGGCAGAATGGAAGCGTGAAAGTCATCAGGATCATTGCCGCACTCTTGTTGTGCTGGCTGGTGCCTCACGACAGCGCCGCCCAGACCCCAAATCAGACCGGCTTGCTGGAATTCAGCGCCGCCCACCGAGACCGGCACTTCGACGGCATACCGCATGAAGTACTGGCGTTTTATTATGATTGGTATGGGCGCCCGGAACGGCAGGATCACTGGGTGCATTGGGGTGGGGAGAACACGACAAACCATTCGACCCCCGAGACGACCCATTACCCGGCTCGCGGCGCCTACGATTCACAAGACCCGGCCATAATAGACGGGCATATCCTGGAGGCGAAAAGCCACGGGGTGTCGGGTTTCATCGCCACATGGTGGGGGCAGGGATCGTACGAAGACCGCAGTTTCGCCCTCTTACTGGCCCACGCGGAGCAAGCCGATTTCAAAGCCAGCATCTATTGGGAGACGGCGCCCGGGGCGGGCTGCGAACAAATTGACCGGGCGACTGCGGACCTGGTTTATGTGCTTTCGCATTACGGTGCGAACAAGGCATTTCTAAAGGTGGATCAAAAGCCGGTGATCTTTGTTTATGGCCGGGTAATGGGTGAGGTGCCGTTGGCCTCCTGGCCAATGATTATTGAGGGAGCCAGGGCCAAGGCCGGAGATTTTCTGCTTATCGCTGACGGTTATCAGCAGACTTTCGCACGCTTATTCGACGGGGTGCATACCTACAACAAATGCGGGGAAGTGAAAGGCAAGTCACCGGATGACCTCCGCACATGGGCTGCCCGCAACTACGCGGAGGCAGTCAGCCTGGCACGGCAGCATCGGCGGATCAGTTGTGTGACCGTGATTCCCGGCTACGACGACACCAAGATCCGCAAGCCCGGTCTGGCGGTGTCCCGACAAAATGGCCAGACCTATGCCGTATTGTGGGAGGAGGCTATACGCGCCCAGCCAGATTGGGTGCTGATTACCTCGTGGAACGAATGGCATGAAGGTTCGGAGATCGAGCCAAGCTGGGAAGGCGGCGATCAATATCTCACGCTGACGGCCAAATATGCGCTGGGCTTTTTGGCCGCCAAACCCGCCCGCCTGGCCACAGGCCCTGAACCCGCACCGGACGCCGTCATCAATCTCCAAGCTCAATTCTCCGGATGCACCATCGGCGTGTTGCCCGACATTGGGGAGGCGGCGTTTTGGGTGGCTGACGCTGGTTTGCACGTCAAGGAATTGTCTTGGGCAGATGTGGCCGATCCGGCGGTCTTCTCGCCCCGCAGTTTTCCTGTGGTTCTACAGACTAGTGGCGAAAACTATTCGTCCAGAGGCAAAGTTGCGGGCGATGTGGTGCCCGCCCTCAAGCGATACCTCGCCGAAGGGGGCTTTCTTATCAGCCTGCCCAATGGACCCTTTCCGTTCTATTACGATTCGGTGTCGGACAAGGCGGCGCCGGTGGCTGACCGGGTCGGCCTCCCCGTCCAGCAAGGATGGGAACGGCCTCCCGAGGGCACACCATTGACTTTCCAGTTTGATACCAATGCCCTTTCAGGTTTTCCGGCGAATGCGCCGTTTCCATCCAACGGCGATCAGCGCTGGCGCCCGGCTGTCCGTGATGTCACCAAGCCCGGTGATTTTTATGTGCCGCTCGCGTGGTTGACTGACGCAAGTGGACACGATTATGGCGACGGCATAGCCTACGTTGAGTGCCGCACACCCCCATTGCAAGGCGGGCGCACACTTTACGTCTGGATGCGGATGTCTGATGTGGTGGGCCAGGACCGATTGCTGGAGGGTGTGTTCAAGTTCGCAGCTACCAAAATCGGCGCTTCTGCCAAGCATTGATACGCCCAGCCGCCAACACCCGGAGCAGAATGCAGTTGCGTAATAGAAATGCACAGGAACTTCTGTTCTCCGGGGACGGCCATGTCCTCCTCCACGGAACCAGACCGTCCTGGAGCGCATTATAGGCTTGCTGCGGTTTTGATGGGCGAGGTGGGGTTTTTTGGGGTGCTCCCCTGCCCGGGATCGTTCCAGGAGGCAATTTCAGGACGATGTACCCAAATTGTTTTATGGATAAGGTTCTCGCCGCCATCAAATTGCGCTTTCGGCCCCGGCAGAGTGCGCTTAAGGGTAGCGGTACAGGCTGAAGTGCTGGATGCCCACGTAGCCGTCCCCCGGGATTCGATCCACCGGATGATTCCGCAACGACAGATTGTCCCCCTGTCCGGTTTCATCTCCCGCAAGCTGGCGGCTGGGAATCCAACGGCCATTGACGAAGGTGCCTTCTTCCACCGTGCCGAGTCCGACATGCGCGGGTCCAGGCGTGTTTGCAGAGAAGGTGACGCTGACGTTATCGCCCACGGCAAAGTATTCGTCAGGTCCGACCGCGATAAAAAGCGCCGCCGCGAAGCCAGTTTGCAACGGCGCCGAAGGCCGGGGCTTCATACGCGTAACCTCCATCGTGTAATTCCCCACTTGGACTTTCTGAGGCGGGTCGTTGGTACCCAGCATGACGGCGGACATCGTGCCGTCGCCCTGGTGTTTGGCAATCAGGGGCGCCAATTGCGTGATCATTTCGCAACCCCTGATCAGTTGATCGTCGGGAGTCGTTGCCCTTTCGACACCCATCAGCGTGAGGCCGATCGCGTCATGACGTCCGAAGACGTACAGCATTTTGGAATCCATATCAGACCTCGTCTCGGGTATGAATAGCGGGTTCCCAGACTGGGTGTACTTGGCGCAAAACGCCGCGAAGTCGCCGCCGTAAATGTCGGGCGAGAGTATGTCAATTTGCGGACCCCCGGCTCTCCAGATGTCCATCACCAGGTCCCACGGGCGACCGTGGCTGGGGGTGAATTCAGGGACCCTGCCGGGCGAGTACAGCGCCGCGTTGACGTACATCGGCAGCGGGTATTCGGCTTTGCCCTCCTCCGCCACACGCCCAATGTAGCGCGCATAGTTCCAGGCCATAAAGATGCCATCCTTCCCGTCGCCCGGGCCGAACACCTCTTCCCAAGTTCCGGTGGTCTTGAAGCCGTTGGTGGCCCACACTTGGCCAAACTCCGGAATCAGGGTTTCCTTGTGCTGCTGAAGGTAGTCCATCAACTGCTTGGGCACCGGGCCGGCAAGAGCCTGATTGGCCGCGGGCGAGTGGTCGCGGATCACCGTATGCATGCCCACTTCGTTCTCCACCTGGATCATGATGACCGTGTGCTGCTTGCCGTCCACTAGCTTGACGTGCCGCATCAGGGCGGCAAAAGCGCGGGCATCAGCGTCCCGGTTCGCCTCGCTCAGGGTGCTCAACTCTTCGATGCTGATGCCCCCTTCGAACTGGGCGCGCGGGAACCGCTCGAAATCCCTCTTCACCCAGTCAGGCGCGTAGCTGGAGAGGCTGTTCTTCCAGCTTCCGAACCATAGCAGCACGAGACGCAAGTTATGTTTCCGCGCGCCCTGGATCACGCTGTCCAGCACAGTAAAGTCGAACTTGCCTTCCCGTGGTTCGATCTGGTTCCAGGAAACGCCGGCGAGAACGGTGTTGAGTCCTGTCTGGGCGACGATCTTCGGCCAGACCCGCTTCATGTAATCCACGCCGGTGGCAGAGCTGTTGCTCAATTCTCCCGCCAGCGCCAAGAACGGCCTGCCATCCACGATCAGTTGGGTGGCGGTCCCCTGCTTCCGCAAGTGGGGGATGTCCGAAGCTGAATCGGCTGGGCTGGCGCCGCCTCCAACCCGACCCGCAACAAGGGCGAGAGAGCAAACGAGAGTGGAGCAAAACAAAGTTCGAAGTTTCATGATGATCACCTGTTCTTGCTCAAGGTCTGGCCTCCCAAACCGGATTAGTCAAGCTTTCGCAGATCCAGGCGCGAGTCGCCGATCATTGAAGCGGGAGGAACAACGGTGTGTTGATTTTCAACCAGGGTCATGCGGACAGCAAAATGCCGGATTCGGGGATCGGGGTCAATTTCGCCATGAGCGGCATGGACTGGGAGGCACAGATTATTTGCCCGACTTGAATTAAAAAATCACCACAGCCTATGTCATGGTCGGCGTCCGCAGCACCGGGCAAATTGATATTGGTGGTTATTCCGGCGGTGACGGGAGAGTCCCATATTTATTGCCGGGTCCGCAATTTCATTGGTATTAATAATTCCAGGAAAATGCCCGGAATAATTAAATGGATTTAATTTTAAACGCCTTTCCCACAGCGAGTTTTGAATTAAATGCTAAATTTCCCGGGCAATTAATTCGCTATTTGGAATTAATTCGGGAATTAATTCGGGCATAATATTCAGAGAATAATTTAACAATTTGCAGGGCAATGGTTTATATTTGAATAAACAATTAGATAATCGCCCTGATTTACAGCATTCCCCCTGGAATAGATTCCAAAAAAAAGTGCGAAAAATGACTTGCAAACCTGTGGAGGAGGAAGAGCATCGCAAAAAAGGCCCACGCTGGTCGTGGGCCAGAATCCAAATGGGAAATCCCAGCCAAGATATAGGAACCCGCAAAATGAGTTTATGAGAATCCAGGCATGGCTCGCACTCGCGGCAATAGCCGGAGTGACTGATTGCACGGCGGCGGCGCAAGGGAATGACACGAATGTCTTTCCAGTGTTGTCAATACGCGGGCAGAACCTGACCAATGTCACGATTTCGAGCGTCAATCCCGCCTATGCGATTATTTTCTTTGACCGCGGGGCCAAGCGTGTTCCACTGAGCGATTTGCCGGATTTCTTGCAGAAAAAGTACGGCTATGACCCCGCCAAAGCCGAACAATTCGAGGCGGAGGAGCAGAGAAAGAAGACCGACGCTTTCGCGAAGCGGCAATCCATTCGGATTGAAAGCGAAAAGGCACAGAGGGCAACCGATTGGCCGGAGTGGCGCGGACCGAATCGCAATGGTTCGGGAACTTCCGCCGAGGTTCTGGCCAGTTCGTGGCCACCCGACGGACCCAACAGAATGTGGGTCACCAAGGGGTTGCCATCCGGAGGCAGCAGCAGCCCGGTCGTGGCCAATGGGCGTGTCTATGTCTATATCCACCAAAGGGAGGCAAAATTAGACACGGTTGTTTGTCTGGACGAAAAGACAGGCGCAATAGAATGGCAGAGGGATTTTCCGGTACCCATGGTTACATTGCACGATGCCTCGGGAACGCCATGCATCAGCTGGGGACGTTGTGTTATCATGGGAGCACGATTTTGTTATTGCTTGGACGCAGCCACCGGCGTGGTTATCTGGGAAAAGGACTCGCATCTTCCGTCAAAGGATCCGGGTTTGAACGGGCCGCGTCAGGAAGTTTGTTCGTCTTTTGCGATTGTCGCTGATGTGGCTGTTGTTCTCTGTGGGCCGCCACTCGGTTACGATCTCCAAACCGGCAAGCTTCTATGGCAAGCGGCAGAAGGCGGCGGGTGGTCAGGCGCGAATTCGTCAGTATCCATTTGTCCCGGAGATCGTATCGTCTATACCGGGCAAAATCGACTCTCCTGCCTTGATGCAAAAACTGGCAACAACGTTTGGGATCTGCCGGGCGGAGGAAAACATCTTACCACCTACGGGGTCACCCCTGTCGTGTCGGGTAATATCCTTCTCGCCACCAGCCAGGATGAATTATGGAGTTTTGACCTTTCCGCCGACCCACCCCACCAGTTGTGGCATGTGCCCTGTGGCGATGAATTTTCAACACCGGCAGCGAGTGTCGACCGGTGTTTTATGCTTGAAACTGGATGGAACGCGCGGTCGAACTATACTGCATGGGTGTCCAATTATGCCACATGGCAGCAGCCTTACTCCTTGCGCGGGGGCTACCAGATCGTCTGCCGGAACCTTAAGACCGGTGAAATGGTTTGGCATACGCCCATACCCGACAGTCAATATGCGTCGCCCATTCTGGTAAACGGCAAACTTTTTATTTTGAGTGATAACTCCAAAGAGATCGAAATGCTGGATTCTCAGGATGGCCGATTGCTTGGTTCGACTGCGGTTGGCGCCGTCAAGTGGAGCACTCCGGCGATAACCCATGGCAAGATGTTCCTCCGGGTTGATCATGGCGTCGCATGTTACGATCTTACCGCTTCCGGGCTGGCTCGTTGACCGACCTCTGGCATGGAAACAACTATGGTTGGAGGTTGTTGCCGACACGGAATGCGGGCGGTTTCGCGGCGGAGATCATCCCGCGCGCTCGGATCGCCGCGAATCTCCGGCGGCAAGAACTTCAGCGCCACCGGTTCCCGCAGCCGTTCATCCCGGGCCAGCCAGACCTCGCCCATGCCGCCACGCCCCAGGCGGTTGACAAGAACAAACCGCCCCTGCGCAAGCGTCTGTTCCGGCTGCAATGGCATCGCTTCAGACATCGAAGAACTTCTCCCGGAGCTTGTAACAAACTGTCCAGGTGCGGAGATCAACTCAATGCGAATCCAGGATTTCTTTCACCTTGCGGTCGTAGTCTGCCTTACTGATCAAGCCTTCATCGTAAAGTTGCTTGTCCTGGTTTATGCGGCCGGTCGCGTTTGGCTTGATCTGTGTTGGAGCAGTCGCGGAGGCTGGTGCTGGTGGTGGCGCAAGCACCCCGCCTTGGGACTTGAACAACGCTTGGATTTCATCGGCAGATAGGGCGCGACTGAACATCATCACGTCGTCCATCAGGCCATTAAAGGAAGCGCCAATTTCGCCCAAAGACCCGTCGGGATTGGACCGATTTGCGCCGATGGTCAGATCGTAGGGGGTGTGCGGTATTTCTCCCACCCAGTGCCCTTGTTTGCCAACAAGCCGCCCATCCACATAGATCTTCGCGTCCTTGCCATCAAAGGTGCCGACGACGTGGTGCCACTTTCCATCCGCCACCTGAATTCCGGAAAATGCAGCGGTTTTCCCCGGTTCGATATCCACTTGGCCTCCGTACGACATTCCCTTGTTGTCAGCCTCATTGCCACACATTGACAGAACATAGCCCTTGCCCGTGCCCTTATCAAGAATGCGCCGCCAAACCCGGTCTGTGTACGAGGTTTTGATCCAAGCTGCCAGGGTCAAGCGCGCCGGGTTGAGCTCATCCTTATTCGTCACGGTAATGTAACTGTCGTTCAGGCCGAATTGGAAAGCTCCGCCGCGCCGCCCTTGCGCCGTCCATCGGAGATTCACCACATGTCCGTCATTGCCCGAGCCGCTTTCATCTCGGACCACGGCATTTTTCGGTGGTTCATTGAAGCTGAAATAAAGCACCAAACCACGCCTCCAATCCGCGGACGTGACTGGCCGGCGTTGGGACTCCACGTTTGCCACGGTCTGAACGGAACGGCGAACTCCTTTGCGAATGGTGTTGTTGAACTTGTCGCACACATAGATATTTCCCTGAGTGTCCAGAGCAAGGGCGTCAGGACCATTGAATCGGGCAACCGCACCCGCCCCATCGCTGATTCCTCCGTTCCCGGCAAGCCCGCCAATGGTCGTCACGACACCGGCGCTGGCAATTCTGCGAATTGTGTTGTTTCCAAAATCTGCCACATAGAGATTGCCGCTGCCATCTACCGCAATGCCACGCGGTCCGTTGAATCGCGCGCTGGATGTTGCGCCGTCGGCGCTGCCCGCGACGCCAGGTTTGCCCGCTAAAGTGCTCACCACTCCGCCCGGATTGATTACCCGAATGGTGCAGTTTCCACTTTCCGTCACATAAAGAAAACCCCGCGAGTCCACCGCAAGGCCAAATGGGGCATTAAAGCGAGCACTGGCAGCAGGCCCATCCATGCTTCCGTTGACCCCGGCTTTGCCAGCCAGAGTGCTGACCACCCCTTCAGGAGTGATCTTTCTGATCGTGTTGTTTGCGCGATCTTCCAGGAAAATGTCTCCATCCGGCCCGACTGCAAGGCCTTTAGGGTGATTGAAACGCGCGGCTGTCGGGGGGCCATCGGCGCTGCCGATGTCTCCCGCATTGCCCACAAATGTGGTCACCCATCCCGAAGGGGTGATTCTTCGAATCGTATTATTCGAAAAATCGGCCACGTAAACATTGCCAGCGCGATCCACTGCCATTCCTCCTTGGGTATACCCAAATCTAGCGTTGGCTCCCATACCATCGTTGCTACCTGCGGTTCCGGCTAAACCGGCGAAAGTGCCCACCTCACCGGAAGGTTTGATAAGTCGAATCGTGTAATTGTAAGAGTCGCCCACATATAAATTGTCCTCATGATCCACCGCGATACCCGATGGCAAGTTGAATAGCGCGTCGCTGCCAAACCCATCTCTCGCACCTTTGCTTCCCGCTTTTCCAGCAATGGTTGTGAACGACCATGTTTCATCCTGGCTAAGTCCAGCAGCAGAAAGTGCGGGCGGAGTCTGCACAGTTCGAGCCAATGGTGGCGCTGCATTGGCCGCTCTGGCAGCAGCTTGCGGAGGCGCGGCGACAGGCGGCGCTTGCAACTCGCTCGCAGGCTCGGTTTGAGCGGCAACTTTGGCCGCCACGGGCGAACTGAAATTGTTGCCGCGCTGACTGCCTTTCCGCAGCCAAAAAGCCGCGGCCACCACCAGCGCCACTATCCCAACCGCCGCCAGCTTCCGGCCATAACCCGCCGGCCTGAAGCGGCTCTTTCCTGCTTCCAACATTCCTGGCGGCATAGGCGGCCCCCCATCACCCGCCGTCGTGGAGCGGCTCTCTTCTGCCGGCTCACCCACCACCGACCCAGAACTGGACGGCGCTTTGGGAAAAAACGCCGCCGCCAGACTTTCCGTGGACGGTTTCACGACCAACTCCACCCCGATCCACTCCGCCACCACCCGCGCGCTTTGCGGCCTCTGCCCCGGCTCCTTCGCCAAACACGCCATGATGAGCGCCGCCGCATCCGGCGGGATGTCGTTCCGCATCCCCAACGCCGCCAGCCGGTCCTCCATCGGCTCCGGCGCTTCGTTCAACACTTGGTGGCTGATGTCTCCACTGCAAAAAGGCAACTGGCTCGTCAATAATTCATAAAGCGTCGCTCCCAGCGCATAAATGTCGTCCGCCGCCTGCGGACGCTGGCCCCTCACCTGCTGCGGACTCATGTAGGGCAGCGTCCCGCTGGTCGAGTGCCGCATCGAAATGCGGCTCATCGAGTCGCTAGCCACCGCCGCTATCCCAAAATCCGCCAGCTTCAACCGCCCCCGGCTGTCCACCATCATATTCGCCGGCTTTAGATCCCGGTGGATGACTTTCTCGTTGTGCGCGTACTCCAGAGCGGCGCAGAGTTGCGCGGCCAGGGGCCGCAAATAACCCCAGGAGAGCGCGCGGGAGGGTTGCT
>Ga0187862_10000344_pt1 | contig 54685 bp, 50 predicted proteins | sample June2016WEW_10_1_FD_133003 | JGI IMG/M metagenome (GOLD analysis project Ga0187862, IMG submission 133003) | Peatland microbial communities from SPRUCE experiment site at the Marcell Experimental Forest, Minnesota, USA - June2016WEW_10_150 | ecosystem: Environmental > Terrestrial > Soil >... | reverse complement strand
GAGCATGGTGACCTCGTAGGTCATCGCGACCACGTGCCGGTGCTCCAGCGACACCAGCCGGCAGGAGCGGATCCGGACGTGCTTGCCCGCGTCCGTGGCCCAGACCAGCTCACGGGTCAGCGTCCCGGCCCGCATGTCGAGGGTCCGCTCGTAACCCTGGATGCGCGCGGTCGGCAGGAAGAAGGGCTCGTCGTCCACGTAGAGCTTGAGTATCGTCACGTCCGGCACGTTGACGATGGTCTGGCCAGTCCTGGCGAGCGCGGGCGCGCCCTCCGCGTGCACGATCGGCCAGGTCTCGTGGAAGCCGTTGACGAACGTCCCGGGGACCAGCGCGGGGCGTCCCTCCTCGAAGCTGCCGCGGATCCCGACGAAGCCGTTGCCCAGCGAGAACACGGTCTCAGTGAGGCCGACGAACTCATCTGAGTACCGCGTCTCGGTGATGCGCCACTCGTCCGCCGGGTAGAGATGCTCCGGGGGAAGGACGATTTTGCGCTTGAGCATGGTTCGACGCTAGCCCGGTGCCCGCGAAAGCGACAGAGCCGCACGAGCCAGGTGCTCGATCCGCGAATTGGCCAGATGATCGCAGCAAGCGGGCAGGTCCGTGCCAGTAACCGCCGGATCAGGGCCCACCGGCACCGGAGCCGGGGACGTTGGTCCTCTGGCGACGGGTCTTCCGCAGGGTCAGTATCGCTTACAGTGCGCCTTGCCAGGCGCCGCGAGACTGAGGAGCTGAGGATGACAGAGCGCAAGGGAGCAGTGGAGGGCCGGGTGGCCCTGGTGACCGGGGGCACGAGCGGCATCGGGGCCGCGATCTCCCGCAGCCTGGCCGCAGAGGGGGCGTCCATCGCGGCTGCCTTCTGGGGCTTTAACGATAGGGCGGAGCAGTTCCAGGCGGAGATGAAAGCCGAGTTCCCGGACCGGCTCTGCACCCTGCACGAGGCCAACAACGGCATACCCGACGACTGCAGGCGGACCGTCAGCGAGGTCCTGGAGCAGCATGGGCGCCTGGACATCGTGGTGAACGACGCCGGGATCACCATCGACCGCACCGTGCCCAAGATGACGGACTCGGACTGGCAGAAGGTCCTCGACGTCAACCTGTCCGGCACCTTCTTCGTGTCCCAGGCGGCGCTGGCGCACATGGTCGAGCGCGGCACGGGCCGGATCATCAGCATCTCCTCGCTGGTCGGCGAGATCGGCAACATCGGCCAGGTGAACTACGCGGCCTCCAAGGCCGGGATCTTCGGTATGACCAAGACGCTGGCCAGGGAGGCCTACTTCCATCTTGCCAAGGCCAAGAAGCCGTATGCCGACGGGATCGGCCTGACCGTGAACGCGGTGACTCCCGGCTTCGTGGCCACCGACATGGTCGCGGCCATGCCCGAGGAAGTGCTGGACCGCTTCCGCAAGACGATCCCGGCTGGCCGTCTGGGCAAGCCCGAGGACATCGCTCGCCTGGTGACCTTCCTGGCCGCCGACGACGCGTCGTACATCACCGGACAGATCTGGTCCGTCAACGGCGGACTGGACATGTGAGAGGAACGTCATGACCGAGCAAAACGATGTTGTCGTGCTGTCTGGCACCCGGACGGCCATCGGCAAGTACGGCGGCGCCCTGGCCGGCGTGCCGCCGTGCGACCTGGCGGCGACCGTAGTCCGCGAGGCCGTCCGCCGGTCCGGCGTCGACCCGGCGGACTTCGGCCACGCTGTCTTCGGCAACGTGATCCACACCCAGGTCAGGGACATGTACCTGAGCCGGGTCGCCGCCGTCAACGGCGGCCTGCCCGTCGAGGTTCCGGCCTTCACCGTCAACCGGCTGTGCGGCAGCGGGCTGCAGGCGATCGTCTCGGCTTCCCAGGCCATCATTCTCGGCGATGCGGACGTCGCGGTCGCGGGCGGCGCCGAGTCGATGAGCCGTGCCCCGTACTGGCTGCCGGGCATGCGCTGGGGCCAGCGGATGGGAGATGGCGTGGCCATCGACGCGGTGGTCGGCGCGCTGGGCGACCCGTGGGACGGCTGCCACATGGGCGTGACAGCGGAGAACGTGGCGCAGGAGTTCGGGATCTCGCGCGAGGATCAGGATGCGCTGGCGGTCGAGAGCCACCGCCGGGCTGCCGCGGCGGTCGCGGGCGGCTACTTCGACGAGCAGATCACGCCCGTCCAGGCACCTGCCAAGAAGGGCACCGTCGAGGTGACGGCCGACGAGCACATCCGGCCGGACGCCAACCTGGAGGGCATGGCCCGGCTGCGCCCGGCATTCGCCAAGGACGGCACGGTGACCGCCGGGAACGCGTCCGGCATGAACGACGCGGCCGCCGCCGTGGTGCTCGCCACGAGCGCGTACGCCAGCAGCCACGGCCTGCAGCCGATGGGCCGCCTGGTTGCCTACAGCCACGCGGGCGTGGAGCCCAGGATCATGGGCATCGGCCCGGTGCCGGCGGTCAGGAAGGTCCTGGACCGGTCCGGGCTGAAGCTCGACGAGATCGACGTGTTCGAGGTGAACGAGGCGTTCGCCGCCCAGGCGCTGGCGGTCATCCGCGAGCTCGGCCTGCCGGAGGACCGGACCAACCCCAACGGCAGCGGCATCTCGCTCGGGCATCCGGTCGCCGCTACTGGTGCAATCCTGACCGTCAAGGCACTCTATGAGCTAAAGCGGGTATCGGGCAGATATGCCCTCGTCACCATGTGCATCGGCGGTGGCCAGGGCATCGCCGCGATCTTCGAGCGCCTGTAGGCCGCCGGCGGGCGGTGGGCTGATCACCAGGAGGGCCTTACATGTCCACACACGAGACAGCGTGGGAATCCGGCGAGACGGCGGCCGTAGCGCTCGCGCCCGAGGCCGGGATGTTTGCCTCGGCCGACGCGGCCGGCCTCGGCGAGTCCACGCTGGCAGTGTTCCGGCGCGCGGCCGGACAGCCTGCCGCCGCGGCGTCAGCGACGCTGCGGTTCTGTAACAGCATGGCGATGATCGGGCCTGTCGCCGCGGCGCGCTGGCTGGGCATTGAGGCCAAGCCGCCTGTCCCCGTCCCGGACGGGGACAGGCGGTTCGCGGACAAGACCTGGACGGAGAACCCGGCGTTCTTTGCCATCCGGCAGATGTACCTGGCCGGCTCCCGGCTGGTGAACGAGATGGTGGAGCTCGGGTCCGGCAGCGCGCTGGATGACGCGAAGGCCCAGCTCGCGACCGGCTTCCTGCTGGACGCGCTGGCCCCGACGAATTTCCTGCCGACCAACCCGGCGGCGCTCAAGCGGGCGCTGGAGACCGGCGGGACCAGCGTGCGGGCCGGCGCGGGCAACTTCGTCAGCGACCTGCTCAGCAACAACGGCCGCCCGCGTCAGGTCGACAAGCGGCCGTTCAAGATCGGCGAGAACCTCGCCGCCACCCCCGGCAAGGTCGTCTTCAGGAACGACCTGATGGAGCTCATCCAGTACGCGCCGCAAACACCCAAGGTGCACGCGGTCCCGGTGCTGGCCAGCCCGCCGTGGATCAACAAGTACTACATCATGGACCTGGCGCCGGGCCGCAGCTTCCTGGAGTGGGCGGTCCAGCACGAGCGCACGGTGTTCGCGATCTCCTATCGCAACCCCGACGTGACCATGGGCGACGTCACCCTGGATGACTACCTCATCCACGGCCCGCGGGAGGCGCTGGACGTGGTCGGCGAGATCACCGGTGCGCCCAAGATCGACATTGTCGGCCTCTGCCTCGGCGGCGCGCTGACCGCCATGCTGGCCGCTTACCTGCACGAGAAGGGAGATGACCGGCTCGGCTCGGTCACGCTGCAGAATACGCTGCTCGACTACAGCGAGCCGGGCGTGCTCGGTGCCTTCACCGACGAGAAGACCGTGGCCCGGCTGGAGAAGCTGATGGCCGAGAAGGGCGTGCTGGAGGGCAGCCAGATGGCGGGCACCTTCGACATGCTCCGGGCGAACGACCTCATCTTCAACTACGTGGTCTCGAACTGGCTGCTGGGCCAGGACCCGCCGGCCTTCGACATCCTGGCCTGGAACGGCGACAGCACCCGCATGCCGGCCTCCATGCACTCGTTCTACCTGCGGTCCCTGTACATGCGCAACGAGCTGGCCAGGGGCGAGATGGAACTGGCCGGGCAGCGCCTGTCGCTGGCCGACGTGACCAATGACAGCTACGTGGTGGGCGCGATCAACGATCACATCGTGCCCTGGCACAGCTCCTACAAGACGATCAGCCTGCTGGGCGGCAAGGTCCGGTACGTGCTGTCCAGCGGTGGCCATATCGCCGGCATCGTCAACCCGCCGGGCCCGAAGGCCTGGTTCGAGGCCACCGAGCACGCTTCGGGCGACCCGGAGGTGTGGCGGGCCAGGGCCAGGAAGCACGCTGGCTCGTGGTGGGAGGACTGGACCACCTGGTCCAGCAAGCGGGCGGGCGCCCTCGTCCTGCCGCCGGCCATGGGCAGCAGTCGCTACCCGGCGATCGACGACGCCCCGGGCGAGTACGTCTTCGGATGATTTCCCATCATCCGTACCGCTTCCGCTTGACAAATCAATCAAAGGCGCTCAGTATAGTTAGCAGAGACCTAAAGAGCTAGAGTACGACATCAGGAGGAAGTCATGGCCGATACCGGTGCAGTCAGCCAGGTTCAGGAAGAGATCCTGAACACGATCCGCAAGAGCCAGGCCGCAGTTGTTGACGCGCTTCAGACCTGGGCCAGCGCGGTCCAGTCGATCACGCCCGAGCTGCCTGACGTGAACATGCCCTTTGCCGACAAGCTGCCGAAGCCGCAGGATCTCATTGCGGGCGCCTACGACTTCGCCGAGCAGCTGCTGGCCAGCCAGCGGAAGTTCGCCGAGGACGTTATCAAGGCCACCGCGCCGCTGCTGCCGGGCAAGGACGACGTTCCGGCCGGCAAGAGCGGCTCAGCCAAGTAAGGGGAGCCACAGCAAGGGAAGCGACAGCCTGCGTGCGCGCGGCGAGCCCGGCCGGGCTCGCCGCGCGCACGTTTGCTTACCATAGTGAGCAACGACCATCGTCATGGCGGTGCGCCCGCTCCGGCGGCTGCCCGCCTCCGGCTTTTTCGAGGTATCAGTGACGGACTCGTGGGACGCGCAGATGGAGACGCTCGGCGCGTTCATCCGCAGCCAGCGGAAGCTGGCGAACCTCTCACTTCGCCAGCTGGCCGAGCTCACCAGCCTGTCCAATCCTTATCTCAGCCAGCTTGAGCGCGGCATGCACCAGCCGTCGGTGCGGGTGCTGAAGCTGCTGTCCGGGGCGCTGAACGTGTCCGCCGAGATGCTGCTGGCGGAGGCGGGGCTGATTGACCCGGTCCCCCGCCGGGCTGATGCAGGGCCGGCCGGCGATGGTCCCGGCGGTGACCCGCGGGCTGACCCGGTGGAGGCCGCGATCCTGGGCCAGGGGCGGCTGGATGACGAGCAGAAAGCCGCGCTCCTGACCGTGTATCACAGTATGCTCCGGCCGCAGCGGGATGGCCGGGCAGGCCATTAGGCCCGGGGCAGTGGGCACAACGGCCCTGACCCTTTGCTGCCAGCCCGGTCATCGTGACGGTTAACGTCGACCGTCAGCAGGTGATGGCAATGACCGACACCCCGCGTGCCTCGCAGAGCGTTCAGGCAGCTCAGCCGCGGAGGCTTGCCAGCAACGGCGGCGCACAGCCTCATCAGGGAGAGCTGGACGGCGTGCTGCGCGCCGCCGACCAGCCGGCCCGGCGATTGCCGTCGCAGGCCCGCGTTCCGATCCCGGCCGACCGCGTGAGCTACCTGGTCGCGACGGCGGCGCGCGCGCCGTCGGTGCACAACACCCAGCCGTGGCAGTTCCTGGCCGGCGAGTACGCGATCGAGCTGCACGCCGACGCCAGCCGCAGGCTCCGGATGGACCGCGCCGGGCGGGAGATGCTGATCAGCTGCGGGGCCGCGATCTTCGGCCTGCGGCTGGCCATCAGGGAGCTCGGCTACCTGCCGGTGGTCCAGCTGCTTCCCGACCCGAACCGGCCTGGCTTCCTGGCCCGCGTCTCGCTGGGCGACGAGGCCCCGATGACCAGGGTGGAACGGCACATGCTGGCGGCGATCCCGCACCGGCACACCCATCGCGGCCCGTTCAGCCCCGGCGACCTGCCAGCCGGGCTGCTGGCCGCCCTGCAGCACGACGCCCGGGCTGAAGGCGCCGAGCTGGCCCTGATCGATCAGTCTGGCGGCTATCAGCAGCTGGCCGCGCTGGCCGCGGCGGCCCGGCACGACCAGGGCCTGAGCCCGGTGGCCAGGGCCGAGATACGGCGCTGGGTCCGCAGCGCGGACAGCACCGCCCGCGACGGCGTCCCGGCGCAGGCCTTTTCCGCGGACACCGTGCAACCGGGGCGGCTGCCGCAGCGCGACTTCGACCTCGGCCGGAACATCGGGCTGCTGCCGGGTGACGGAGCCCCGGCGGCCGCGACGGCGGTGCTCATCACGGCCGGCGACGGGCCGGCCGACTGGCTGCGCGCGGGCCAGGCGATGCACCGCATCCTGCTGCGGGCCGCTACGGCCTGGGTGTTCGGCAGTCTGCACACGCAGCCGCTGGAAGTGCAGACGGTCCGGGCGCTGATCAGGTCCCGGCTGGCGCTGCCGGGAGAGCCGCAGATGCTGCTGCAGCTGGGCCTGGCGCACACCACCCAGGCGACGGCGCGCCGGCCGCCCGACGAGCTGCTCATCAAGCCGCGCCGCCGCACTCGGCGGGGGACGAGCTAGCCGCGAGCCAGCCAGCAGGCTGCCGCCCGAGCCAGCCGTCCTGACCTGCGAGCCGGGGGACCAAGGTCCCGGTGATCCGGGCCGCACTGCTCGTGACCGGCCGGCTCCCGCGCGCGATCCTGGGCTGAGGGTCGCACCGGGAGGTGGAGTCCGTGCAGAACGTGAAACACAGTCGCGTACGTCACGGCATCGCGCCGGCCGCGGCTGAACCCTCTCTTTCGCTAACGTCAGCGCAGCAGCCGGCCATGCCGGCCATGCCGGCCGCCGGTCCCGGCGACACGGCCGGCCCCGTCCTGATGGCCGATGAGCCGTCCCCGGACGCCGGGGACGTAGTGCTGCCCGCCATGAGCGAGCGCGTCGTGGTCGGCATCGACGACAGCCCGGCCGGCCTGGCCGCGCTGCGCTGGGCGGTCAGAGCCGCCAGAGAAGCCGACCTGCAGCTGGTGGCGGTACGGTCGTGGGCCCTGGGCTTGCCGCGCCATGGCGGCCTGCGCCGGCACCGGGCCCTGATCCACCCGCATGTCGTGCTCTACTTTGACGGCTCCGAGCAGTGCGACGCGTCCACCCAGATCGTCCGCAAGGCCTTCCGGATCGTGGCAGGCGGCGTGCCGCGCGACATCACGGTAACCGTGCAGACGCCGGAGGGCGTGCCCGGCCCGGCCCTGACCTCGGTCGCGGGATCCGCCGGGGACGTCATCGTGGTGGGAGATGACTCCGGGGTGAGCCTGAAGCACCTGCTGCACGGCTCGGTCAGCCGCTACTGCAGCGAGCACGCGCATTGCCCGGTCGTGGTCATTCCCGCCCCGGCCGCCGGTGACGCGAAGGACGGGTCATGACCGCACCGCGCACGCCCGCGGCGGCTGATGCGTCAGCCGCAGTGCCGGCGCTGGCCGGCCCGGACGCCGGCGACGGCACGTACGCGCTGCTGACAGACGGCAGCACCGTGCACATCCGGCAGGCCCGCCCGCAGGACGCTGACGCCGTGCGCGAGATGCATGCCGCCATGTCCCCGGACAACATTTACCTGCGCTTCTTCAGCGTGAGCCCGCGCTCGGCCGACCGCGAGGCCAGGCGCGTCTGCCGCGAGCCGGACGCCGGCCACGCGGCGCTGCTGGCCTGGCTCGACGGCAGGCTGATCGGGCTGGCCAGCTACGAGCCGGCCGAGGAGGCGGGCACCGCCGAGATCGCCTTCGCCGTGCCGGACGACATGCACGGGCGCGGTGTCGCGACCCTGCTGCTCGAGCACCTGGTATCGCTGGCCCGGCTGCGCGGGCTGACCGCGTTCAAGGCCCAGGCCCTGCTCGACAACGCCGCCATGCTGCGCGTGTTCGCCGACGCGGGCCTGCCGGCCCAGCGGCGGATGGGCGATGGCGTGGTGGAGCTGACGTTCCCGCTGCCCCGCCGCGATGAGAATGACAGCCTGGACGGCTACCTGCAGTCGGTGGCCAGCCGGGAAAGCCGCGCGGACGTGGCCAGCCTCCGGCGCATCCTGCAGCCGGGCTCGGTGGCCGTCATCGGCGCCAGCCGGCACGCGTCCACGGTGGGCCGCGCGATCCTGCACAACATCGTGACCGGCGGCTTCGCCGGGAACCTCTACGCGGTCAACCCGCACGGCAAGTCGATGGAGGGGCTGGCCTGTCTCGCGTCGGTGGACGACCTGCCCGAGCCGGTGGACCTGGCCGTGATCGCGGTGCCCCCGGCGGCCGTGGCCGAGGTGGCAGCCGCGTGCGGCCGCAAGGGCGTGCGGGCCCTCGCGGTGATCACCGCGGGCCTGGGCGCCGAGGGCGCGGACCTGCTGGCCATCTGCCGCAGGTACGGCATGCGGCTGGTCGGCCCGAACTGCTTCGGCGTCGCCGTCCCGCGGTCCGGCCTGAACGCGACCTTCGCCGCCGCCCGGCCGGCCGCGGGAGTGGCGGGCCTGGTCATGCAGTCCGGCGGCGTGGGCATCGCGCTGCTCAACCACCTGTCCAGGCTGGGCGTCGGCGTCTCGTCGTTCGCGTCCGTCGGCGACAAGTACGACGTCTCCAGCAACGACATGCTGATGTGGTGGGAACACGACGGCGTGACCAGGCTGGCCATCCTGTACGTCGAGTCGTTCGGCAGCCCGCGCAAGTTCGCGCGCACCGCCCGCAGGGTCGGCCAGCGGATGCCCGTGCTGGCGGTCACGGCCGGACGGTCGGCGGCCGGCCAGCGCGCCTTCGCCTCCCGCTCTGCCCTGGCCGCGCCGCCCGCGCCGCCCCTGGTCAGCCAGGAGGCGCTGTTCGACCAGGCGGGCGTCATCGCCACCAGCAGCCTGGGGGAGCTGGTCGAGGCCGCCGCCCTGCTCGCCTGCCAGCCGCTGCCCGCGGGCAACCGGGTGGCCATCGTCTCCAACGCGGGCGGCGCTGGCGTGCTGGCGGCTGACGCCTGCGGTGATAACGGCCTGCAGGTCGCGAAGCTCGGCGCGCTGACGCGCCGCCGCCTGCGCGGGCTGCTGCCCCCGGCAGCCAAGATCACCGGCCCGGTCAACACCACGGCGGCGGTCGGCACCAGCGCGTTCCGGGAGTGCCTGGAGCAGGTGGCAGCCGACGACGGCGTGGATGCCGTGCTGGCCGTGGCGGTGAACACCGCCGTCTCCGACCTGCGGGCGGCGCTCGCGGGTGCGGCGGTCAGCAAGCCGCTCGCCGTCGCCCTGCTCGATCAGGCTGAGTCCGTACGCCTGATCGGAGCCGACCGGCAGCCCCATCAGCCCCATCCGGCCCATCCGACCGCCGGGCCAGCCGGCGACGGTGGCGAGACGGCGGCGCCGGGCGCGGCAGAGCTTCCGGCCCTGGCCGGGCTGCCTGCCTACGCCTACCCCGAAGACGCCGCCCGCGCGCTCGGCCATGCGGTCAGGTACCGGAGCTGGCTCGACCGCCAGCATGGTGAGGTCCCCGAGCTAGCCGGGCTGCGCATCGCCGACGCGCGCCAGCTGATCGCCTCCTATCTGGCGGCCAGCCCGCGTGGCGGCTGGCTGCCCGCTGACCAGGCAGCCAGGCTGCTGTCCTGCTACCAGGTGCCGATGGCAGCGACGCTGCGGGCCGGCAGCGAGGAAGAGGCGATCCAGGCCGCCGCGGACCTGGGCGGGCGCGTCGCGCTGAGAGCCGAGGTGAGCGGGCTCGCCTGCAAGAGCGACGCGGACACGGTCAAGCTGGACCTGCGGACCCCGCAGGAGGTGTCCGCGGCCTACGGCGAGCTGGCGGCCGGGCTCGGATCCCGGCTCAGGCAGGTCCTGGTCCAGCCGATGCTCTCGGGCGGCGCCGAGGTCCAGATCGGCGTCGTGCAGGAACCGGTCTTCGGGCCGCTCATCGTGCTCGGCCTCGGCGGGGTAGCCACCGAGGTGGTCGGTGATCACGCCTCGCGGCTGGCGCCGCTCACCCAGGCCGACGCCGAGGACATGATCAGCGAGCTGCGCTACGCGCCGGTGCTGTTCGGGCAGCGCGGCGTGCCGCGCGTCGACACCGCGGCGCTGGCCGACGCCTTGCTGCGGGTCTCCCGGCTGGCCGACGACCTGCCGGAGGTGGCCGAGCTCGAGCTGAATCCCGTGGTCGCGCGGCCGGACGGCGTCTGCGGGGTGAACGTCCGGGTCCGCGTCAGCGCGGCGGAGCCGAGGGACCCGTTCCTGCGCCGCCTGCGCTGATCGCCGCCGCGGCGGCTGGTGCGGGACGAGCCCGGCCGCCGGGACGAAGGTCCCGCGCGCCGGGGCGTTGCGCCTCTGATCAGCTGCGCCGTGCGCGGCGGACACTGGAGCGGAGCGGTAAGGAACGCGATGCGGCCAGAATCGAGGTGAGGACAGATGCCAGGCACAGGGCAGACAGGCACAGGGCAGACAGGCACAGGGCAGAACGGACGCGCTGAGCTGATCGTGGTCGGAGCCGACGGTTCATCTTCCTCGCAAGCCGCCCTGACATGGGCTGTGCGGCAGGCTGAGCTGACCGGGGGCACGGTGCAGGCCGTGATCGCCTGGCAGTATCCCGCGGTGGTCGCGGGCTACGGCTGGGCGCCGGTGGCGATGATCGATACCACTGACCTGGGGGAGATTGCCGCCAAGACCGTCAACGACATGGTCGCCGACGTTGTCGATCCGGCCAGCGACGTGCGGGTCAGCACCCTGGTCAGGGAGGGTAATCCGGCCCGGGTGCTGCTGGACGCCGCGCAGGGGGCAGACCTGCTGGTGGTGGGGAGCCGCGGTCACGGCGGATTTGCCGGCGCCATGCTGGGCTCGGTCAGCCAGCACTGCCTGCATCACTCCCCGTGCCCGGTGGTCGTCATCCGCAGCACCGGGACTGACGACGAGACCGTCAGCTAGCCGCTGGCACGAAGATGGCTGGTTGCCACGGAAATGGGTGATCAGTTTCGCATCTCCGGCTGAGCGCACGCCTCGAGCAGCTTGATCCGGGTTGCCTGCAGCCGGTGCAGCGCGATGGCCGAGAACCGCCGGCTGAGCTCGAACCCGAGAACGGGGTCGGCCTCGCAGGCCGCCCGCACGGCCGGGACGTCGAATTCGTAGGCCTGCATGGCCTGCGTGGTGATCGCTCCGTAGTGCCACTGATAGGGCGGCATCATCCACGACAGCCCGATGACGTCCTTGCGCCCGAGTCGCTCGATGATCAGCCGGCCGCGGCCGGGAACGATGGCATCCAGCGCCACCTGGCCAGCGTCAATGATCCAGAACTTGTCGGCCTTCGAGCCTTCCTCGAACAGGCGCTGCCCGGCCGGCACGGACACGTGCGTGCACAGCTCGGCAAGCCGGGCTAGCTGGTCAGCGGGCATGCCCCGGAGGAACGGCTGAGCACCAAGTACGGACATCTCCTGAGTAGTCATCGTCTGCCCCCTTTTTTCTGGCCAGGGCGCGGGCCAGGTAACGCTTATACCCGCCACACTGCTACCTGGCTCATCCGCCAGCCAGGGCCGAAAGGCCCAGATCGGCGGGCTCAACGGCGACGCACGGCTACTGCGCCAGTGCGGCGCGTACCTGGCGGGCGATCTCCACGTCCTCCCTGGCCGTGATGACCAGCGTGCGCACGCCGGCGGCCGGCGCGGAGATGTCGGCATCGCCGGCCGCGGCCTCGTTGCGCGCCGGGTCGATGGCCACGCCGAGGAAGCCGAGCCCGGCCGTCGCCTCCGCCCGCACGGCCGGCTGGTGCTCGCCGATGCCGCCGGTGAAGGCCAGCGCATCGATGCCGTCCATGGCGGCGGCCAGCGCGGCGATCTCGCGCCGCAGCCGGTGCGCGTGCACGTCGATGGCCAGCCGCGCGGACGGGCTGCCCGCCCGGGCCGCGGCCCGCACCTCGCGCATGTCGCCCGAGCCGTCCGGCAGGGCCGCCAGGCCGGCCAGGCCGGACGCGTGCTCCAGCCCGCTCGACAGCTCCGCCAGGCCCAGCCCGCCATGCTGCTGCAGCCAGATCAGCAGGCCGGGATCGACGCTGCCGCACCTGGTGGCCATCACCAGTCCCTCCAGCGGCGTGAAGCCCATCGAGGTGTCCACGCTGAGGCCGCCCTGGATAGCGGCCGCCGAGCAGCCGGCGCCGAGGTGACAGGTCACCACCCGGAGCCGTTTCGGATCGGTGCCGAGCAGCTCGGCGCTGCGGCCGGAAGCGTACTGATGCGAGAGCCCGTGGAATCCGTACCGGCGCAGGCCGAACCGCTGCACCCAGGGAGCCGGCAGCGCGTAGCTGGCCGCGGCCGGCGACAGCGTGGCGTGGAACGCGGTGTCGAAGCAGGCCACCGCGGGCAGGCCGGGCAGCGCGGCCCACACCGCGCTGATGCCCGCCAGGGCGCGCGGCTGGTGCAGCGGCGCCAGGTCGGTCAGGTCCGCGATGCCCTCGATGACGGAGTCGTCGATCACCGTGGCGCTGATGTACCGGCTGCCGCCGTGCACGACCCGGTGCCCGGCGGCGCTGACGCCGGACTGGCCCTTCAGGAACTCGGCGAGCTCGGGATGGTCCGGGCTGCCGTCCCACGCGTCGATGCCGAAGGAATCTCCGATCGCGTCATCCTCGTTCAGCACGCTGACCTTGAGGCTGCTCGACCCGGCGTTGACCACCAGGACGCCGGCCGCGCCGGGGCTGGTCACGCCGGGGCCGGCGACGCCGGGGCCGGCGACGCCGGGGCTGGTGCTGACGGGGCTGGTGCTGACGGGGCGGCGCCCGGCCAGGTCCAGTCCTGCACCTCGGGCAGGTCCTCGCCGTGCTCGCGGGTCCAGGCGTGATGCCGGGCCCGCGTGTCGACCATCAGCTGGCGCAGCCAGGCCGCCGAGTTGCCCAGTCCCGGCACCCGGTCGATCACGTCCATGACCAGGTGGAACCGGTCCATGTCGTTCATCACCACCATGTCGAACGGCGTGGTGGTGGTGCCTTCCTCCTTGTAGCCGCGGACGTGAATGTGGTGATGGCCCGACCGGCTGTAGGTGAGCCGGTGGATCAGCCACGGGTACCCGTGGTAGGCGAAGATCACCGGACGGTCGCTGGTGAACAGCGCGTCGAACTCGGCGTCACTCATCCCGTGCGGGTGCTCCGAGGCCGGCTGCAGCCGCATCAGGTCGACGACGTTCACCACCCGGACCCGCAGGCCCGGCAGGTGCTGGCGGAGGATGCTGGTCGCCGCCAGCACCTCCAGGGTGGGCACGTCGCCGGCGCAGGCGAGCACGACATCAGGCTCGCCGCCGTCGCCGTCGCTGCTGGCCCACTCCCAGATCCCGGCGCCCCTGGTGCAGTGCAGGACGGCCTCGTCCATGTCCAGCCAGTCGAGAGAGGGCTGCTTGCCCGAGACGATGACGTTCACGTAGTCGCGGCTGCGCAGGCAGTGGTCGGCGACCGAGAGCAGGCAGTTCGCGTCCGGCGGCAGGTAGACCCGGATCACCTCGGCCTTCTTGTTCATCACGTGGTCGATGAACCCCGGATCCTGGTGCGAGAAGCCGTTGTGGTCCTGCCGCCACACATGCGAGGTCAGCAGGTAGTTGAGCGAGGCGACCGGGCGCCGCCAGGCCAGCTTGCGGCTGACCTTCAGCCACTTGGCGTGCTGGTTGAACATCGAGTCGATGATGTGGATGAAGGCCTCGTAGCAGTTGAACAGGCCATGCCGGCCGGTCAGCAGGTAGCCCTCCAGCCAGCCCTGGCAGGTGTGCTCGGACAGCATCTCGACCACCCGGCCGTCGGCGGACAGGTGCTCGTCCACCTGCAGCGTCCGCTCCTGCCAGTCCTTCCCGGTCACCTCCAGCAGGGCGCTCAGCCGGTTCGACTCGGTCTCGTCCGGGCCGAAGACCCGGAAATTCTGGTGCTCGGCGTTGCCGGCCATCACGTCGCGGAGCATCCGGCCGAGCACCCGGGTGGGCTCCGAGGTGCTCGCGCCCGGGGCCCGGACCGGGACCGCGTAACCGCGGAAGTCCGGCAGGATCAGGTCGCGCAGCAGGACCCCGCCGTTGGCGTGCGGGCTGGCGCCGAGCCGGCGGTCACCGTGCGGAACGAAGCCGAGCAGCTCCGGCCGTGGCCGGCCGCTCTCGTCGAACAGCTCATCCGGCCGGTAGGACCGCATCCACTGCTCCAGCTGGGCCAGGTGCTCCGGGTTGGTCCTGACCTCGGCCAGCGGCACCTGGTGCGCCCGCCAGGTGCCCTCGACCGGCAGGCCGTCGACCACGGCGGGCCCGGTCCAGCCCTTCGGCGTGCGCAGCACGATCATCGGCCAGCGCGGCCGGGGCTGGCTCGCATCGGCCCTAGCCAGGTCGTGGATCGCGCGGATCTGATCGATGCTCTCGTCCAGCACCGCGGCCATGTCCTGATGCAGAACGGAAGCGTCATGGCCGGTCACGTACCGCGGCTCGTAGCCGTAGCCGCGCAGCAGCGCGTCCAGCTCGTCGTCCGGTATCCGGGCGAGCACGGCCGGGTTGGCGATCTTCCAGCCGTTCAGGTGCAGGATCGGCAGCACGGCGCCGTCGCGCGCCGGGTTGAGGAACCGGTGCGCGTGCCAGCTCGTGGCCAGCGGGCCGGTCTCGGCCTCACCGTCACCGACAATGCAGGCCACGATCAGGCCCGGGTTGTCGAACGCCGCGCCGTGGGCGTGCGAGAGCGAGTAGCCGAGCTCGCCGCCCTCGTGGATCGAGCCGGGCGTCTCCGGCGAGACATGGCTGGGCACGCCGCCGGGGAAGGAGAACTGGCGGAACAGCTCGCGCAGGCCGGCCGCGTCCTGCGACACGCTCGGGTACACCTCGCTGTAGGTGCCGTCCAGCCAGTTGCCCGCGAGCGCCGCCGGGCCGCCGTGACCCGGCCCGATCACGTACATCATCGGCTGGTCGTGCACCTTGATCGCGCGGCTCAGGTGCGCCCAGATGAAGTTGAGGCCGGGGCTGGTGCCCCAGTGGCCGAGCAGCCGCGGCTTGATGTGCTCGGGTCGCAGCGGCTCGGCCAGCAGCGGGTTGGCCATCAGGTAGATCTGGCCGACCGTCACGTAGTTGGCGGCCCGCCAGTAGCGGTCGATGGTGCCGGCCTCGGCCTCGGTCAGCGGCTGGCGAGAACGGGAGGTCAGCGGGGTCTGCTGCGCGGCTTCGGTCACCGTGCCAGCCTAGTCACGGGGGGCGCGCGGTCACCAGGTAGCGGCCATCAGCGTTCAGGCGCTGTTCATCGCGCGGTTCAGGCACCGGCAGCCCGGCCCGTGCGGCTCAGCGAGTTCCGCTCAGTCGCCGCGGACGACGACCACCGGGCAGGCCGCGCTGGTGACGCAGTGGATGCTGACCGAGCCGACGAGCATGCCGGTGAAGGCGCCGTGCCCGCGGTGCCCGACGACCAGCAGGCTGGCGTCCTTCGACTCATCGATCAGTACCTGCGCCGGGTGCCCGTAGGTCACCCGGGTCTCCACGCCCGCCGTGGCCGGGTCGCCGAACACGTCGCTGACCGTCTGGGTGAGGACGTTGCGCATGCTGTCCTCGACCTCCGAGGTGATGGCCTCGGGGGCCACGCCGACCGGCGCCGGGCCGACCTGAGCCGGGTAGTGCCAGGCCAGTATGGCGCGGATGCGGGCGCCGGTCGCCGACGCGTAGTGACGCGCCCAGCGCAGCGCACTGACCGACTCCGGCGATCCGTCGACGCCTACCACAACGAGCTGCTGTCCCTCGCCGCCGCTGGTCACTGCAAACCGCCTCAATTCCGCCGGATGGTGAACCGGCCCGCGCTGACGCCGGGCCCGGTCCTCGCGTGTATATCCATCGAACCGCGCCGCCGTCAACCGCCGATAGGGCCGTTCGTCCCGCGATGGCTCGCCGGGGCTGGCCGGCCCGGCGGACGGCAGTTGTATCGGAGCATTGTTTCGTAACAAAGATACGGTTAGCCTGAGCGCACCGGGAGATCGGAGGACGCCGATGGGAGCGCTCGTCTCCTACCGCCGTGCGGGATCCATGGCGACGATCACGATGAATGACGGCAAGGTCAACGCGCTATCGCCGGAGATGCTCAGCCAGCTCAGCGCGGCGCTGCACCGGGCCGAGGCGGACGGGGTGGTCGTTCTGCTGACCGGCCGGGACGGGGTGTTCTGCGCCGGGTTCGACCTGGCCGTGGTCCGGGCCGGCGGGGCGGCCGCGGTCAGCCTGCTGCGCGGCGGCTTCGAGCTGGCTGCGCGGATCCTCGCCTTCCCCGCTCCGGTCCTGGTGGCGTGCACCGGCCACGCCGTCGCCATGGGCGCGTTCCTGCTGCTGTCGGCCGATGACCGGATCGGGGCGGCCGGGCCGTACCGGATCACCGCGAACGAGGTCGCGATCGGCATGACGCTGCCGGCCGCCGCGATCGAGATCTGCCGCCAGCGGGTCGGGCCGGAGTACCTCACCCGCGTGCTGGCCCTGGCCGAGGTGCTCTCGCCGGAGGACGCCGTGACGGCGGGCTTCCTGGACCGGGTCGTGCCCGCCGCGCAGCTGCGCGAGACCGCGGCGGCTGGCGCCGCCCGGCTGGCCACGCTGGACCGGGCCGCGCACGCGGCCAGCAAGGCGCGGCTGCGGGCCCCCGCGCTCGGCGCCATCCGGGCCGCCATCGAGGCTGACTTCCCGGCCGGCCGGGCGTAACCGGGCGTCACCGGATCCAGCCGTGCCGAGAGTGAAGCAGCGCACGCCTGAGCTGCGGGAGCACGTCCTCGACGTGGCCATCGCCATGCTGGCCGCCGACGGCGTGACCGGCTTCACCACGCGGAGGCTCGCCCAGCGCGCGCAGACCTCCACCCCCGCCGTCTATGAGCTCTTCGGTGACAAGGCCGGCCTGCTGCGCGAGGTGTTCTTCGCGGGGTTCCGGCTGTTGCGGGGCCGGCTCGGTGCGCCGGCCGGGTCCGGTGCTCCGCTGGCGGACCTGATCAGCGTGATCGAGATCCTGCGCGAGTTCGTGCGCGACAACCCGGTGCTGGCCCAGGTCATGTTCTCCCGGCCCTTTGCCGACTTCGATCCGGGGCCGGCCGAGCTCCAGGCCGGCAGCGCCGTCCGGGAGCTCATCGTGGCCCGGGTCCGGCGCTGCACGGATGCGGGCGTCCTGGCGGGCCGGGACGCCGACATCGCGCACGTGCTGCTGGCGCTGGTGCAGGGGCTGGCGGCGCAGGAAGCCGCCGGCTGGCTGGGCACGTCCCGTGCATCGGTGGACCGCCGGTGGGAGCTGGCCACCGGGGCCGTGCTCCGCGGGCTCAGCCGGACACCAGCCGGTGGCTGCAGAACCTGAGGCTGGCCGCCGGCCTGGGTGGCGGCCAGGCCGTTGCGGCGGTCAGCCCTTGGTGAAGGACGTGAGCTTCTCGGTGTTCTCCAGCAGGGAGTGGCCTTCCGTCGTCGTGGTGAGCACGGTCTCCACGGGGCCGATTCCGTTAGCCACGAAACTGCGCAGATCCAGGACGACCGCGATGCCGTCATAACTCGAGGTCATCGTCTGGCTGATCACGCTGGTCTGATAGGTGCCGGCCGGCACGGTGACAGTCGCCGACCCCTCGCCCTTGACCACGACGTGCGTCGTCAGCGTGATGGTCTTGCCGTCCTGGGTGTCGGTCACCACGATCGTGGAGTCGTGCGGCACGCCGGAGGCGAGCTGCGACGCGCTGGGCCAGACCACGCTGCCCGACTTGAGCTGGATCGACCCGCCGGCGATCTGAGTCAGCGGAATGGAGATCGAGCCGTCCGGGTGCACCAGGATTGTCGACGACGTGGCGGGCTGCGGAGCCGAGGAGCCCGGCAGCCGGATCGTGCTGCTCATGGTCACGTCGCTGCCGCCGGCGGCAGGCGTGACCGCAGTCACCTTGTCCGTGGAAGATCCCGTGCCGGCCAGCGTGACGTTCTCGTACGCCCAGGTGTTGCCGAGGGCGAGGGGGTAGTAGGCCACCGAGACGCTCCCGCCGGAGCTGGCTGCGGACGCCGGCGACGATGTGGCGGCGGCTGCCGAGCCGGTCGCGGCCGACGATCCCGAGCCTGAGCTGGAGCTGGAGCTGGAGCCTGAGCTGGAGCCTGAGCCGCAGCCCGCCAGCATGAGTCCGGCGGCGGCCAGCATGGCGGCGGTATAGACGGGGATGCCCGGCCGGCGTGCGGCGAGGGTGGTGCATCGGTTCATGTCGTGACCTTGGTCTGTGAGTCGGGAACAGCGGACTGCTGCCGGGGCAGCTAGCGGGGCGTGGGTGGTGGTTCACCGCGGTGAGCGGGCGAGGAGGGCGCCCCGGCTGGCGGGCCGCCGCGGCGAGCAGGGGCGAGGCCGTTGCCGAGGTAGGGGCGCAGCGAGCTGGCCAGGACCGGCAAGGGCGTGGACTGGAGCCAGACCGTTCCCGGCCCGGACAGGACGGCAAAGTGATGGGCACCGTCGAAATACCGGTTCGCGATGCCCTCGACCCGCACCATCTGGAGGGCGATTGATGACTCGAAGATCCCGATGTGCGCCGGGTGCACGCGCAGTGACCGGCTCGGCGCCAGCTCGAACCTGACGGCCTCTCCGGCCAGCTGCACCCAGGCGCGGCCATCGCCGCTGATGCGCCGCAGGATGAAGCCCTCGCTGGCGAAGATCCCGGCGGTGAACGGCTGCCGGAAACTCGCGGCGAGCTCGATGCCGGCCGTTCCGGCCAGGAACCCGTGCCGGTGCACCAGGTACTCCCGGCCCGTGGCGAGGTCGAGCGGCAGGACGCTGCCCGGCATGGCCGGCGCGAACGCGACGGTTCCGGCTGCGCCCTGCGCCGTGTAGGTGCTGAGCAGCGCTCCGGTGGCGGCGTCGCCGTCAGCCGCGACGGGATCGCTGGCTGCGCCAGCGGCGTGGCCAGCGGCGTGGCCGGCGGCGGCGCCTGGCCTGAGGCAGGCCGCTGGCCCAGGATCGGTGGTCATCTGGATCGAGTCGGTCATCCAGCAGAACTCGCCGGCCTCGGCCACGACGCTCTCTCCCGGCTCCAGCAGGATGGAGAGCACCGGAAGGGTCGTGCCGAGAAGCTGGTCCCGCATGCCGCTCCCTCCGGTTCCGCTCGCTGCCCGCGCTGGGCTGCCGGCGTCCTGCGCGCCCCGGTGCGCGGGCCGCCGCGACCACGCTCTCAGGTCTATGGCACCGGGGGCGGGCGGCGAATCCACGCAAGCATGTAACCGGTCCGGCAGGGGGCACTGGCTGCTGGCGGCCCATCGGGCAGCCCGCTTGCGCGCTGTGGCGGAGAATATCCGATTGCGGAGGGAATATGCGGGAGGGCTGGCGCGCCGGACCGGGCGCGAGGCGCGCAGAGTTATAACACCGGCGGTCAGCGTGTCTGGCCTGCCAGTCCCTGCGTCACGGCATAGCGGGTGGCCTCGACCCGTCCGCTCAGGCCGAGCCTGCGGTAGATGGTGGCGAGGTGCCGCTCCACGGTTGCCGGGCTGAGGTACAGTTCCGCGGCGATCTCCTTGTTGCTCAGCCCGGCGGCCAGCAAGCAGAGAACTTCGGCCTGCCGGGCGGTGAGGCCGCCAGGCGGCGGGCCGGCCGGCCCCTCGCCCGCCTCCGCGAGCGCGCTCCGCGCGTCCGCCAGCCGCTGCGGATTGCTGATCTCGCCGGCCAGTGCCTCGGCACCGCGCAGGTGCCTGACCGCCTCCTCGAGGCGGCCCAGCCGGTAGCAGGCGCGGCCGAGGCCGATCCTGGCCGCCGCCACGTCATTGGCATGCCCGGCTTCCTCGTGCGCGAGCACGGCCGCCCGGTAGTGCCCGGCGGCCTGCTCCCAGTGCAGCCGCCGGGCCGCGAGGTCACCCTGGTTGCAGTGGATAGTACCGACCAGCTGCGGATTGCCTAGTTCCGCGGCCAGCTCGGCCGCCTCGGCCAGCGCTCGGTGCGCGGCATCGAGCTGACCCGTCCGGATCAGCACCTCGGACAGGTTGGCGAGCCCGATCGCCAGCGAGCGCTGGTCGCCAAGCTGGCGCTTGATCATGAGTGCCTGCTCGAACAGCTCCCGCGCCCTGGCCAGGTCCCCGTCGTCGAGTTCCAGCAGCGCCATGTTGTTCATCGCGGCGGACACGCCGCGACGGTCACCGAGGGCAGCACGCAGGTCCATCGCGGACTGGAAGCTGCGCCGCGCGACGGCCCGGTCACCGAGGTAGCGCTGCGCCGATCCGAGCACGGTCGCGGCGAAGGCCATCCGCTCCCGCAGGCCCAGTGGCTCGAAGATGACCAGCGCCAGCTGCGCGTGCTGGACGGCGGCGGCGTAGTCGCCGTTCTCGGCGGCCAGTACCGCCGCCGAGGCAAGCGCCCGCCCGGTCAGCTCGTCGCGCCGCTGCGCCGCCCGGGCCAGGAACCTGGCGAGCCAGCCCCGGCCGTGCCCGAGCCGGCCCGAGAAAAGCCACCAGCGCCACAGGCCGGCGCCCATCTCCAGGCCGAGGCTGATCTCGTCCGCCTCGTCAGCCCACCGCAGCGCCACGTCCAGATCGGCCATCGCGGCCTCCAGCCGGGCAGTCCAGCGGGCCGCGTCCGGGCCGGCCAGGCCCGCCTCACTGGCGGCGGCCAGCTCGGCGAAGTACCTGGCGTGCTGGCGCCGGACGCCTGCTGCGTTCTCCTGCTCGTCCAGCCGTGCCTCGGCAAACGTCCGCATCGTCTCGAGCAGGCTGAACCGGTTGTAGTCGGCGCCCCGGCTGACCAGCAGCCACGACGAGTCAACGAGCGCGCGGATCAGCCGGGCGGCGGCCGGGGCGCCGTCGGCGCTAATGGCCCGCGCATCGTCCACCGTGAACGGCCCGGCGAATACGCTCAGCGCTCGCAGCAGCCGCTGCTGCTCGGGACGGAGCAGGTCATAACTGGCGCGCACAACGTCGACGAGCCTGCGGCTGCCGGGCTGGCCGTCTGCGGCCGGCTCCTGGTCGAGCAGGATCGCCCGGTCCTGCAGGATCTCCCTGATCGACAAGGTGCCGACCCAGCCGGCCATCAGCTCGATAGCCAGCGGCAGCCCGTCCAGCTTGCGGCACAGCTCGGCCACCGCATGCGGTGCTACGTCCGCGCTGGTGAAGGCGGGCAGCCGTTCCGCGGCCCTGGCCATGAAGAGCCGCACCGCGTCCGATGACGCGATCTCGGACGCTCCGGCCGTGGCCGACGGGCATTCCAGCGGCGGCACCGCCCAGCACACCTCACCGGAGATGCCGAGCACCATCCGGCTGGTGACGATGATCTGCACGCCCTCAGCCGCAGCGAGCAGGCTCATGGCCAGCCTGGCCACGTCGTCGCGCAGCCGCTCGGCCCCGTCCAGGATGATGACCCGCGGTGACGCGGCCAGCGCCGCCTCGACTGAGGCCTGGATCGGCACGCCCGGCTCGTCGCGCACGCGAACGCCGGACGCGACGACTGAGATCAGCGACTGCGGCTGGCGCACCGGCTCGAGCGGGATGAACACCACCTCGGCGGCCGGCTTCCAGCGCCGCACCGCCTCAATCGCGAGCCGGGTCTTGCCGGCCCCGCCAGGGCCGGTGACGCTCACCAGCCGGGAGCTGGCGAGCAGCTGCGACAGCTCAGCCAGCTCGCGCTCCCGGCCGACGAAGCTTGACTGTCCCACCGGCAGTGGCGCGGCCGGCTGGACGGCCTGGATCGGCCGGTCACTGCCCGGCATTGCCGGTCGGCCGCGCGGCTTTTCCTGGCGGCTGCGGGGCGGTTCCCGGCGGCCGGGCTGGCCGCCGGCCTCAGGCTGGCCGTCGGCCTCGGGCGGGGCGCCGGCCTCGGGCTGCTCGGTCCGCGCCTCGAAATCGGCCAGGGCCCGGCTGGCGCGCTCGGACATCCGGGTGCGCCCGGACTCCCAGCGGTTGACGGTCGCGAACGAGACGCCGAGCCGCCGGGCCAGCTGCTCCTGGCTCAGGCCGAGCCGATCGCGCAGCCGACGCAGGCGCTCCGCGGATGATCCGGCCTCGTCCGGGCGGAGCGGCTCGGTGCCTAACCCGGCTGCCACGCCTGAATGCTACGGCCTGGCCGGCCCCGCAGCCCATGCCCGGGCCACATCCGCGGCGCTCAGGGGCGGGTTCCGAACGACGGCCGACCGGGTGCGGCGGGCAGCACGGCGTAGGCGTCATGCACCCAGTCGCACAGCGGCCTGGTCTCGCGCGGGTCGATGATCTCCTCGATGCCGAATCGCTCGGCGGTCCTGAGCGGATTGCGCACCGCATCCAGCCGGGTCCTGATGTCGGCGAGCAGGGGCGGCCGGATCGTCCGCGCGCCCCAGCTCCGCCCGGTACGCGGCCTCGGTGCCGCCTTCGACGGGCAGCGAGCCCCAGTCGGCTGATGGCCACGCCCAGCGGCGGATCAGCCGGTGCCGGTTGGTCAGCCCGGCGCCGCTCACGCCGAAGACCCTGCGCAGGATGACCTCGGCGCCGGGCACGGTGGCCTGGTAGACAGCGGTGATGGCGCGCACGCCGTGCCGGATGGTCGCCCGCTGCTCGGCCCGGCTGCCGATGAGCAGCCCCCCGCCGGTGCCCTCGACCAGCCGCACCAGCGGCAGCCGCAGCTCATGGGCGAGCTGCGCCGCATAGATCTGCTTGCCGACGATGACCGCGTCCGCCGCACCGCCGCGGATGGTGAAGTCGTCGCCGCCTACCACGATCTTGCGGTCGGCCAGGCGGCCGGTGCCGAGCACGAAGTTGGCCGGAGCGTCGACCTGGCCTCCCTGGAGTACATCGGCTCCAGCGGCCTGGGCATACTGGTGCGCGCGCTGAACAGGCCCGCGAATGCTGCAGCGACCTGTCTCTAGCTGCACCGCAGCCCCAGGTCCCGCGGATCCTGGACATCACCGGGCTGACCAGTGTCTCCGTCTATCCCAGCGCGGAAGCCGCCAGCGCAGCGCTGCCTCGGGCGCTTTCTGGCGCCGGTTAGGTTAGCAGTGACCGGGCAGCGCCCGCGGCAGCGCAGGAGCCAGGCCCCGCCGGTGACAGCAGCGGCCCGCCTACGGGCCTGCTGGACCGCCCGCCCCGGTCGGCGGGATGAGCACGGAGATCTCACCCCCGAGCGCGAACCCGGCCAGCAAGCTGAGCCCGTCACCGCTCCAGAAGCTGCCGGCGTCATACCAGTTGGGCCTGTGCCTGCGGGGCAGGAGTCCCATGGCCTCGTAGGTGACGGCGAGCACCTCGGCGCAGTAGGCGCTCTCCAGGTCAGCGCCCCGGCTCCCGCCGATAGCCGGCAGGCGGCCGGACAGCCACCGCGTCGCCAGCCGCGCCGTGGAGGGAAACGGCGTGCCGTCCATCCCGGCGATGGTGCGCAGGACAGCGTCCTCCATCACGCCAGTGACCGGGCCATTCAGCTGGCGCAGCCACGCCCGCTGCCCGTACCGATGGGCCCAGACGAGCACGGCCTCGCGCAGGTCATGCAGCTGCACCCCGCGCTGGTGGCTGCCCGACCACACATCGGGCAGAGACCGGCCGAGCTCAGCGTGCCACATCAGCGGCGGCAAATCGCCGATGGCAACGGACATGCCAGCATGGTTGACCGGGCTGTTGGTCGCCACCCGGATCGCCCGGTCACCGGCCGTGCGCCCGCGGAACAGCCACACATCGCCAGTACGCGTCAGGTCCAGCGCGTCATCCAGGGTGATGCTGACGACAGCGGCCACGGTCGTAGCCTAGGCACGTGCGTTGGTGGAAGGTACTGGGACTGGCAGGCTTCGCAAGTGTTGCCGCCACCGGAGTGATAGTCGTCCGCTCCGAGCGGAAGCGCCGGGCCTACACGCCAGCAGAAATCAGGGAGCGGCTGCACGCCAGGCTCGCCGACGCATCCGCGGTGCCGAGCCCCGCCGAGCGGGACGGCGTCAGCAGCCGGCACAGGCCTAGGCGGCGGGCAGCCCTGACCCGCTGGCGATCTTTGGGCCGTAGCCGCTAGCACTGGGCTCATGGCCGTCGTGACTTGCCCGTGTTAGCGTGAGGCAGTCGCTCCGGACCCCGGTGGCACATGGCGCTCACTGACTGCGACCGCCGCCGAGATGCCCGGAGCTTTTCATGCTGATCTCCGCAAAAACCGATCGTGCTCGCGCTCCTGTCACGGCCTTCGCTTTCAGCAGGCATGAAGACACCTATGACCGCCACGCCGCCGGCTCTACCGCCAGGCACTGCTGACCATCGATGACCCCTGGATGGCCGAGCAGGTCGTGAGCGACGTGCTCGTCGACGAGTGCGTGCGCCCGGCTGCCGCGTCCGACACAGATGACGCCGGTTGCCGGCTGGCGCTCTCCGTCTACAGGCGATGCCGGGAACTAGCGGGCGGCCCAGCGTGGCACTCCCGCCCTCCGGCGAGACCCGCCGGGAGCTTCCCCGGCTGCATCGACCCAGGATGCCTGAACGGCAAGGAGCGCGGCGCGCTTGGGCTCGTGCTCTTCGGTGGCCTCGGGTGCCATCAGGTCAGCCGCGAGCTGGCCATCCCTCCACCCGACCTGACGGCGCTGCTGCGCGCCGTCCTGCACAAGCTCGCAGCCACCGCGCCGTGCCTCGCGGATCCCTAGCAACCAAGGGTCGCTACGCCGATCCTGAGACTCGCTTCGCTCGCTCAGGATCGGCGTAGAGGCCTTCGACGCCAGGTTCCCTGGGTTCACGTACGTTATCCACGGCGTCGAGCGCGATGAGCACGGAATCTTCTCGATCGAATGCCTGCACCGGGGACTGGATGATCAACCGCTGCACTCGCGCCAGCGGGCGCGTTAGCCTGCTGGCATCACGCCGCGAATTGCGAACTCAGCGGATGAACGCCCTTTCCCGCAGAATTTCGGCGGGCGTACAGACCCTTGCCCGGTTCCACGACTCACTCTGCGCCTGTGCGGCCGCGGTTGCGCCGTGATGGGATCGGGTGGGGAGCAGCGCGCCGAGCATGAACAGGACAGCGAACACCAGCAGCGGGACGACCCACAATCGGCCTGAGCAACCGGGGAATCCGAGTCTTGATGCACTCGCTGCCGGGCATTCCCTCATCGCCGGTCAGCCTGGTAAAGGTCGCGAACAACGCACCAAGGCGAGGATCGTCCGCAGCGAGATGTTTTCTCGATCCGGTCAAGCGCGCGCCGCCGGCTGCCGGGCAGCTTCATGCTCACCGAGCCTCGCCATCGCGGTCGGGGTCCAGGCCAGTACCACCCGCCGACCGCTGACGCACCCGGCCGGGAAAGTCGCCCGCCCTGATGTCAGTTCGGCCGCAGATTAGGCGGCGTTCTGTGCCGTGTCCGCACGGCCATGCCGGGCGCGCTGATCCTGGAGTTCGTCCGTCGCGATGCCCTCGCCGCCATCATCCCCGCCGTCCCCGCCTGTCCCGTCCCACCCGGACCTGAAAGCGCCGCCGGTCGGCCGCCGGGAAGACAGCTCCCTGGGGCTGATCCGGTTGCGCGGCACCCCGTCCTGGTCGACGGATGCACCGTCGCGGTGAGGCCGGGGCCACGGCCTACGGGCGGACGATCGCGGCCGATACCCGCCTGCAGGCATTAATTTCCGATATGCCGAACGTGCGCGCCGGCAGGTGAATTTAGCGTGCGTAAATCCCCGCGAGGTCCACCGGGATTATTGCCGTAAGAGCTTTCAGCGAGTTTCAGGCCATAATTCGCTAAGCGCTCAACACGCCGATGGGTTGCTGTTCGTGCCTCGCGAGGTGCGTTGCGCGAGTACCTTTAGCAGCCAGATTCACATTACCTCGGGGGAGGAATTCATGACACCGGCTACCCATTTGACTGGAGGAGGCCGCTATGCCCGCCGCTGGTTAGCGGCGGTACTCGCGGTCGGGACCACCGCGACGGCGCTGATACTGATCCTGGTTGCGATGACGCCGGCGGCATCGGCGGCCCAGGCCCCCGTGGGGCTCGGGACGGCCGCGCCCTTCGCGGTGCTGGCGGGTAGCACCGTCACCAATACCGGCCTGTCAGTCATCTCCGGGGATCTGGGTGTCAGCCCGGGCACCGCGATCACCGGTTTCCCGCCGGGAGTGGTGATCGACGGCACCGTGCACGATGCAGATGCCGTCGCATTGCAGGCTCAGAACGATCTGACTACGGCGTATAACGACGCGGCGGGCCGCACGCCGGCCACTCCTGTGACCGCCGACTTAGGCGGTCAGACCCTGGTCCCAGGCGTGTACAACGCGACCTCCTCGATGGGCCTGACTGGCACGGTCACCTTGAATGCGGAGGGCAATCCCGACGCGGTGTTTATCTTCCAGGCGGGATCCACCCTCATCACCGCATCGAGCAGCACGGTCAATCTGATCAACGGAGCCCAGGCGTGCAACGTGTTCTGGCAGGTAGGAAGCTCCGCAACGCTAGGCACCGGCAGTAGCTTCGTCGGCAGCATCCTGGCTCTGACCTCGATAACGGTGCAGACCGGGACCACCGTAGCCGGACGGGTACTGGCCAGGAACGGTGCGGTCACCCTTGACGACAACGTCATCACGACACCGACCTGCACCCCCACGATCACGCCCACCATCACCCCCACGACCACCCCGACGATCACGCCCACCATCACCCCCACGATCACCCCGACCCCGACGCCCACCCTGACCAGAACGCACACCCCGACGCCGACCCCGACACCGACCAGGACCGTCACGGCGACCCCGACGCCCACCCCGACCAGAACGCACACCCCGACGCCGACCCCGACACCGACCAGGACCGTCACCCCGACCCCGACACCGACATCGGTTATTCCGTCGGGTCCTCCTCAGACTGGGGCCGGCGGAGCCGTGCGCTCCGGTGACACCCTTCTGGTGCCTGCCGGCGGCGCTGCTCTGGCCGGCGCAGCTGGACTCCTGGGCCTGGCCATCTGGCGTCGGCGGGACCTGGCCGCCGGGAAGGAACTGAACCATAAGGATGAGCTGGATGGGGAATAGATGAGCTTCGCTGTCCCGCCACGTAATGCGCGACCCCGGCCGAGACGCTGGTTCGTGGCGGCCATCGTCCTGCTGCTCACTGCCGCGGGATGCCTCGGGCTCGGCCTGCGCGGTCACCAAGACGCGCTGGCCGGGCCACCCGGCCCTCAGTTCAACCCGCTCACTTCACCGGAGCCCACCGGCAGCGGGCCGACCGGGAAGACAGGCGTGTCGGCGGCCCGCTCGGAACCGGTCGAACTGCGCATCCCGGCCATCGGCGTGGCAGTGACGCTATCCGAGATTGGCCTCAACCCTGACGGCACCGTCCAGGTTCCCACCGACTTTCAGCAGCCTGGGTGGTATCGGCTGGGCCCGTCCCCTGGCCAGCTCGGCTCAGCGGTGATCCTGGGCCATGTTGACTCCTACCTCGGCCCGGCGGTGTTCTTCCGGCTGCGGTCCCTGCGCGCCGGGAACGCCGTCGAGGTGCGACTGGCAGACGGCGTGATCGCCCACTTTGTCGTCAGCGGTGTTGCGATGTACCCGAAAGCGCACTTCCCGGACCAGCTGGTTTACGGCTCACATGGCTACAGCGAACTCCAGCTCGTCACCTGCGGCGGGATATTCGACAACCAGACCCGGCACTACTTATCCAATATCGTCGTCTACACCCATTTGGTAGCCATCACACCCGCGCCCAGTGTTAATCGCGAATGACTGGGAGGCGAATCTGCCGATCCCGCAGTCCTTCCCGGTGCGGATGCCCGTCCTCGACCCTGGCATGGACCCGGTGGGCGGCGTCGATGTAGGCCGGCTGGCCGCGCCAGCCGCGCGTGCTCGCGGGCAGGTTCGTGACGCACAGGGTGTATCGCCAGCCGCCGGCGGTCTCGAACAGGCTCAGCTGGGCGCCGGGGTGCGGGTGCTCGCGGCGGGCGAAGACGCGCATGCCAGCTGGCCAGCCGTCCAGCTGGTCACCGGCCCTGCCCTGGCGCAGCACACCGGCAAGGCCGGGCGGGCACTAAGAAGCGTGCTGCGTCGTCCTGCCGCGGGAGACAGCGGCCTATCTCTGCGCGACGGCGGGCCGGGCTGCCGCTAGCTGTCCCGGCCCTGCCAGGTGCAGACGCAGGCCTCGTTGCCCTCGGCATCGGCCAGTACCCAGAAGGCGGGCGCCTCGTCGTCGTACGTGAGGGTGCCGCCCGCGGCGAGCGTCGCCTGGATCCGCCGCTGCGCCTCGTCATGCGGCACGGTGACATCGATATGGATGCGGTTGCGCTGCGGCCGTGGCGCGTCCATCTGCTGGAACCAGATCGACGGGCCCTGCCCGAACGGGTCGGCCAGCGCGTCCTGCGGCCCGGATGCTCCCGGCTCGTCGTCGTAGCCCAGCACCGCCTGCCAGAACGGGCGGATCGCGGCGATGTCCAGGGCGTCGATCGCGATCTCCAGTATCTGCGCCGACCGCGGGGTGCCGCCGACCTCAGCGTCAGTGGCCAGCCCTAGCTCGCTGACGACCGCGGAGATGGTCCGGGCCAGCTCGATCTCGCGGACCGTGACCCGGCCCGCGGCCAGCGACTGGAGCGTCAGGATGAGGCGGCCCGGGCGCAGGTCAGCCTCCAGGCACTCGTCCGCCGCCGGCCCGGCGGCCGCGGCGACATGCCCGGCGATATCCGCCGCCTGCGCCAGCGACCCCACCGGCACGCACGTTCGCACCGTGCCGAGCAGCTGGCGCCAGCCCAGCTCACTGACGGCGCCGGAGATCTCCTGACGGCTCAGTTCCCGGCCGTCATCTCGAGGGTTCTCGTTCATGCCGGGATCATGCCAGCCGGCACCGACATGGCGAGGGCCGCACCATCCAGCGGCACGTCCAGCAGGTCGAGCGCCTCGGGCGGGATGCCGGTCAGGAGGAATCCCCGCACCCGTGACCGCGCGGCCGTCGCTGCCGGGGCAAGATCACTGCTGGCGCGGACCCGGATCCGCGCGCTGGCCACCTGGAACGCGGGCGCTCCGGCCCGGTGGCCGTCCATTCGGCGTGGCGCATTACAGGGGCGCTTGGCAGCGCACCCTGACCATCGTTCGGCAGCAGCTACCCGCCGAACAGCGCAACTGGTGCCGCGGCGGTCGCGCAGCCCGCACGTCAGTCGTTACGCAGTGAAATCGGATCGGACTCGGCGATGCTGTCGGCCTCGATGGCCCGCAGGCCGTTGCCGAGCCGCTCGCGCGCCTGCCGCAGCAGCCTGAGCGAGATCGCGGCGGTGCCCTGGGCCGCGGCGCGTTCCGGGTCGGCACCGTGCTCTTCGATCAGGTGCGCCTGCAGGGCTGCTGCGACTTCGTCGGCAGCCTTCAGCGCCTGATAGATGGCCCGGTCCCGCGAGACGTCGTTCACCATGCCTTGCAGTATGCCGAACGGCCGGAGCGGGCAGCCGCCGGGCCGCCCCGGTACTTACTCGCCGAGGAACCGGCCCATGAAGGCGGCCGCGCGCGACGGCCGGCCTGTCCGGCTTTCCTCCCGGTCGGCCAGGCTCATCACCTGCAGGCCCGCATTCAGCCCGAGCCAGCGCAGCGGCTCCGGCTCCCAGGGCGGCGACCGGTGGCCAACCCAGGGCAGCGCAGTGATCTCGCTGCCGGTGCCGGCGATCAGGTCGGCCAGGGTCCGCCCGGCCAGGTTCGTGGTCGAGACCCCGTCACCCACGTAACCGCCCGCCCAGCCGATCCCGGTGCCGCAGTCCAGGCCGACTGACGCGCACCAGTCCCGCGGCACGCCGATCGGGCCGCCCCACGAGTGTGTGACCGGCACATCGGCCAGCACCGGGAACAGCTCGGCGAGGGTGCGGCGGAGCTCGGCGAAGACGGCGGGCACCCGGTCGAACGACGGCCGGACAGCGGAGCCCAGGTGATAGGGCGCGCCGCGGCCGCCGAAGGCCAGCCGCCCGTCCGCCGTGCGCTGGCCGTAGATGATCAGGTGCCGCAGGTCGCCGAACGTCGGCCTGGTGGCCAGCCCGATCTGGTCCCAGGCCGAGGCTGGCAGCGGCGCGGTGGCGACCATCAGCGAGTAGACCGGTGCGATCGCCCGCTTCAGGCCGGGCAGCCGTGGGGTGTAGCCCTCGGTGGCCCGGACCACGAATGGCGCCCGCACCGTTCCCTGCCGGGTCACGACCCGGCCCGGCTGCAGGTCCGTGACCTCGGTGCGCTCATAGATCGCGACGCCGCGGCGGCGGACCGCGTCCGCCAGCCCGCGAGCCAGCCTGGCTGGGTGAATGGCGGCGCAGTGCGGGGTGAAGGTGCCGCCCAGGACATCGGTGGCGGCGGCGTGCTCGCGCGCCTGCGCCGCAGTCAGCAGTCGCAGGTCCTGCTCGCCGAAGCCGTACTCGCGGGCCTCCGCCACCTCGGCCCTGGCCCGTGCCAGCTGCACGGGCGTCCTGGCCAGCATGACCGTGCCGCCCTTGGCCCAGTGGCAGTCGATGCCCTCGGCGGCAGCGGCCCGGCCCACCTCGTCCACGGTCGCGTGCATGGCCCGCTGCATGGCGATGGCCGCGTCCCGCCCGGCCATCCGCTCCAGCCTGGGCAGCGAGGCCGGGAACAGCGCCGAGCACCAGCCGCCGTTGCGGCCGGAAGCGCCGAAGCCTGCGATTTCCCGTTCGCAGACGACGATCCGCAGGTCCGGGCTCGCCGCGGCCAGGTAATACGCGGTCCACAGGCCAGTGAAGCCCGCGCCCACGATCGCCACATCGGCATCGGTGTCGCCCGGCAGCGGATCGCCCGGATTGAGAGTTCCCGGCACGGTGTCGTGCCAGAAGGAGAGATTCCGGTAGTCGGCGGTCGTCGGGTAGTCGGCGGTCGGAGACATGCGTCCCATGGTGGCAGGCCAGCTCCATCCCGGATCCGGCCGCCCGCGCCAGGCCCGCAGCACCGGGTGGCGCCAGCACCCGGGAGCCCGCGCCAGGCCGTGGCGGCTGTCGCCAGCAGCGTGGGTGGGTGCCTGCGGCGGCTGTTTCCGCAGTAGCGACGCACCCACGTGGTCGCGATAGCTGGCTGCGAGAGCGCGTGGCCGCCCGGCGTTTCGGCCGGGTCCAGGGCGTGCAGGCGAGCGGCACTCGGGCATCCTTGAGGCATGCCTGCTGACAGCCTGCCTGCCGACAGTCCCGCGTCCGCCGGCGGTGCGCCGGGCAGCGGATCGACGGTCCCAGCCCCGCGGCAACGATCCGGTCCCTACCGGGTCTGCATGGTGTGCCTGGGCAACATCTGCCGGTCACCAATGGCCGAGGTGGCACTGCAGGCTGAGCTGAAGCGGGCCGGGCTGGATGGTCGCGTCACTGTCGAGAGCGCGGGCACGGGAGACTGGCATGTCGGCGGCCCGATGCACCCCGGAGCCCGCTCCGAGCTGTCCCGCCGCGGCCTGGACGGCCGGGATCACCGGGCGCGCCAGATCGACCGGTCGTGGCTGGGTGACTTCGACCTGCTGGTGGCCATGGATCGCAGCAACCTGGCTAACCTGCGGCGGATGGCGGGCCGGGATGACGCGATGGCCGGCCGGATCAGGCTGATGCGGTCCTTCGACCTGGCGGCCGAGCCGGGGGCTGAGGTTCCCGACCCCTACGATGGCGGCCCCGAGGACTTCGCCGAGGTTCTGGACCTGGTGCAGGCCGCAGTGGCCGGGCTGGCCGGCCAGCTGGCGGCGGCGCTCTCTGACCAGCCTGACCGGCCGGGTCTGCCGGACGCCTCGTGACCGGGCCCGCCGGGCGTCCGGTGCCGGGGTGGGCCGGGTGTCCGGTGCCGGGGTCGGCCGGGCGTCCGCAGCAGATGCCGCCGGGCCCTCGTGATGGATGATGGCAGCGCCCGGCTGGAGCGGCTGCTGGGCTGCGCGGTGCGGGACGTGCGCAACGCTGGCGGTCAGCACGGCGTGCGGCACTACCGGCTGACGCTTGCCGATGGCCGGGCGGCGTTCGCCAAGCTGGCCGGCGACGGCGGCGAGGCCGCCAGGGCCGGGTTCGCGGCTGAGGCCAGCGGCCTGCGCTGGCTGGCCGCGGCCGGCACCGCGGCGGTCCCGGAGGTTCTCGGCTCGGATGACCGGAGCCTGGTGCTGGCCTGGATCGCCGAGCAGACAGCCGACCGGAACGCTGCAGCGAGGTTCGGCCGGGAACTCGCCGCCCTGCACGCGGCCGGGGCCGACGCGTTCGGCGCTCCGTGGCCCGGCGTGATCGCCAGCCTGCCGCTGCCCAACGCGGGCGGCCCGTCCTGGCCGGAGTGGTACGTCAGCCAGCGAGTACTGCCCTACCTGCGGCTGGCCAGGGACGCTGGCACGCTCAGCCGGGCGGACGTCGCCGTCATCGAGTCGGCTGCGGCCCGAGTGAGCGCGGCGGCCGGTCCAGCGGAGCCGCCGAGCCGGATCCACGGCGACCTGTGGGCGGGGAACCTGCTCTGGTCCGGCGGCCGCGGCTGGCTGATCGACCCGGCCGCGCACGGCGGGCACCGGGAGACCGACCTGGCCATGCTGGCGCTCTTCGGCGCGCCGTACCTGGACCAGATCCTGGCCGGTTACCAGGAAGCGGCGCCGCTGGCCGAGGGCTGGCGGCAGCGGGTGCCGCTGCACCAGCTGCACCCGCTGCTCGTGCACGTGTGCCTGTTCGGGGCCGCCTACCGGGAGGCTGCTCTCTTGGCCGCGCACAGCACTGTCCGGCTGGCATCTTGACATACCGGCTATGCCGATAGGCAATATAGGATTAGAGGGGGGACAGGTCTGCCGTATCATGACGAAACGATCCGCCGGGGCTCATCCCGGCGCACCGGAAACGGGGGCTGGCGAGATGACCGCAGGCGGGGTGCAGGACGTCGTCTCCGTCGCTGATCCGGAGCACGCGTGGCAGCAGGCCCTGCAGGCCGGCCTGGTCGGCCGCAAGCGGTTGCCGCTGAACTGCGAGCTGCCTCCTCCGCTGCTCACCGGCCCGGTAACGGCCAACGAGAGGTTCTTCCGGCGCAACCACTTCCCGATCCCGGACCTGGACGCGGGCCGGTGGCGGCTGGACGTCGGCGGCCTGGTGCGGACGCCGCTGTCACTCGGACTGGAGGACCTGCGGCGCCTGGGCAGCGAGTCAGTGGTGGCGACTCTGGAGTGCGCCGGGAATGGCCGGACGCTATTCAGCGCGCCAGTCGAGGGCGAGACCTGGGGACTCGGGGCGGTCAGCTCGGCCCGCTGGACGGGTGTCCCGTTGACCGCGGTGCTGGACCGGGCCGGGATCGCGTCCGGTGCCCGTGAAGTCATCTTCCGGGGCGCCGACGGGGGACAGATGGAGGGCGTCGAGGAGCCGATCCGGTATGAGCGGAGCCTGAGCGTGGCCGATGCCCGGCAGTCCGGTGCCCTCCTGGTGTTCGCGATGAATGGCGAGCCGCTGCCCGCCCGGCACGGGTTCCCCGTCCGGCTGGTGGTGCCGGGCTGGTATGCGATGGCGTCCGTCAAGTGGCTGACCGAGGTCGAGCTGACCGACCAGCCGTTCACCGGGTTCTTCCAGGACACCCACTACGTCTACGAATGGCAGCGCCGCGGCGCCTGGGTACGTGAGCCAGTCCGGCTGCAGCGGATCCGGGCGCTGGTAGCCGAGCCGGCGGATGGCCAGGTGGCCGAAGCTGGCGATCTAGTCGTCCGCGGGGTTGCCTGGTCGGGCGCGGCGCCGATTTCCCGGGTGGAGGTCAGCATCGCCGCGGCGGCCGACGGGGAGACCTCAGGCGGGGAAACCGGCGGCGGCAGAGCGGGCGCCGACGCGGCCGGCGCGGCGGAGGCGGGCTGGCAGCAGGCTCACCTGGTCGGCCGGGCGGAGGGGCACGGCTGGCAGCGGTGGGAGCTGACTGCCCGCGACGTGCCGCCCGGCGCCGCCACCATCCGGGCCCGCGCCTATGACCAGGCCGGGAATGGCCAGCTGTCCGAGCCGGAGTGGAACAATCTCGGCTACGGCGGCAACTTCGTGCACGAGCTGACGGTCACCCTCAGCTGAGCCAGATGGGTCCTCAGCGGCCGGACTGGGGTCAGGCCGGCCGCAGCCGGCGCAGCACATGGTGGAGCCCGGCCGTTATCTCGTAAGGTTTGCGGGGTCATTTCCCCCTAAGTCTTCGAGATCATCAGGCGAGAGAGCGCGGGGGAGTTAGCCAGCGGGGCGGCGGCCGCCGTGTGCCAATGAGTTCAGGATGTCCGGCTCGTCGCTCCGCGCCTGGTCATAGCCGGGATCTTCGTAGCTGCCTGCGGTCAGGTCAGCATCGCCAGGCGAGTCAGCGTCGCCGGCGTCTTCCGCCTCCGGATCGTCCGCCAGCGCTTCGGGAGCGAGCGGCAGGGCGATCCGGAAGATAGCGCCGCCGCCGGGCGGTGATTCCACCCAGACGGCCCCGCCGTGCGCGGCGACCAGCGAGGCGACGATGGCCAGCCCGAGCCCGGTCCCGCCCACCGTCCTGGCCTGGTCGGCCCGGTAGAACCGCTCGAACACATGCTCCGCCTGCTCGGGCGTCACGCCATGGCCGTGATCGGCGACCTCGAGTACCGCAGCCGCGCCGACGCCGGCCGCCGGCGCGGCCGGCGTCTCCGGGCCGCCGGGGGCCGCGGCCGGTCCGCGCGCCTGGCCGGACTCGGCCGGGCGATAAACGCCGTGGCTGTCAGCCTCGGCGAGGCTGCCGGACCGGATCGTGACGTCGATCGGCGTGCCGTCCGGGGTATGCGACAGCGCGTTGCTCATCAGGTTGCCGATGACCTGCCGCAGCCGCACCTCATCGCCGAGCACGAGCAGCGCGTTGCCCGAGCCCACGGTCAGGTTGATGCTGCGGTCGGGCGCGACCACCCTGGCGTCGTGCACGGCGTCGGCGGCCAGCGTCAGCAGGTCGACGGTGCTGCGTTCCAGCGGCCGCTGCTGGTCCAGCCGGGCCAGCAGCAGCATGTCCTCGACCAGCACGCCCATCCGGGACGACTCCTGCTCCACCCGCCGCATGATCCGGTCCAGGTCGGCGCGCTGAAGCTGGCCGTACCCGTTGCCGCCCGGCGCTGCGGTCGCGGGAGTGCCCGGCTCCGCGCTAGCGGTCGCCGCACCCGCGGCAGACGAGCTGATTCCGCCGCGCTGGCGGTAATACTCGGCGAAACCGCGGATGGCAGTCAGCGGTGTCCGCAGCTCGTGGCTCGCATCGGTGACGAACTGCCGCATCCGCTCCTCCGACCGGCGCGCCGCCGCCTCGGACCTGGCCTGGGACCGGAATGCCATCTCGATCTGGGCGAGCATCGTATTGAGCGACCGGCCCAGCCGGCCGACTTCGGTCCGCGGATCACGCTCCGGCACCCGCCTGCTCATGTCGCCCGCCGCGATAGCCCCGGCCGTCTCCTCGATGTCGGTGAGCGGCCGGAGGCTGGCCCGCACGACGGCTACGCCGACGACGGCGAGACCCAGCAGGACGACGGCGCTCACGATGATGTCGATGCCGGTCAGCCGGCCAAGAGTCCGGTAGGTGCCGCTCAAGTCCACGCCCACGACGATCGTGCCGCTGGGGGACTGGTTATTTGGTGCGCCGAGCACTGGAATCGCTTCGACCAGCCACCGGCCACCGCCACTGACTGCGGGAACGATGGCTGTCGCGTTACCGCTTAGCCAGCTAGCATGCGGTTGTATGACAGGCCCTGGCTGCACCTGGCCCGAGCCCGTGTACGGGTTGTAATTGGTAACTGGCTGTATCACCTGGTGCGGGCTGCCGCCGGATGGGATCCAGTCGATCATCTGCTGCAGCGCAGACCGGGTCTGGGCACCGCCGAGATAGTCCAGCACTGGGCGCTGAGAACTGCCGGCGAGACTGGCAAGCTGATTGTCCGCCTGCCCGAGCAGGTAGCTGCGCAGGAACGCGATGCCAGCGATGCTGATGACGGCGAGCGCCACCGCTACCAGCGCGAGAACCGCGGTGATCAGCTTGACGCGCAGGGGAGTACGGTCGGGCAGCTGCCTGACCGACCGCCAGAATCCGCCCCCGTTAACAGTCATAAAGCGTCATGAACCTAGGAAGAGGGGAGCCGGAGCACATAGCCGACTCCGCGCAGCGTGTGCAGCAGGTGCGGCTCCGTGGTGTCGATCTTGCGGCGCAGCACGGAGACGTAGGACTCAACGATTCCGGTATCACCGCGGAAGTCGTAATCCCACACGTGGTCGAGTATCTGCATCTTCGACAGCACCCGGTTGCTGTTGCCCATGAAATACCGCAGCAGCTTGAACTCGGTGGGTGACAGCTGGATCTGCTTGCCGGCCCGCCAGAGCTCGTGGCTGTCCTCGTCGAGCTCCAGGTCGGCGAACTTCAGCCGCGGCGGCGGCTCCGAGCCGTCCCCCCTGGTCCGGCGCAAGACCGCCCGGATCCGGGCGATGACCTCCTCCAGGCTGAACGGCTTGGTGACGTAATCGTCTCCGCCCAGGGTGAGGCCGCGGATCTTGTCCTCGGTCGAGTCACGCGCGGTCAGGAACACGACGGGGACCCTGGCCCCGCCGCCGCGAAGCCTCCGGATGACATCGAAGCCGTCCATATCGGGCAGCATCACGTCCAGCACGATGAGGTCCGGTCGGTGCCGCTGCGCTGCCTGCACTGCCTCGGTCCCGCCGGCCGCGGTGATCACCTCGAAGCCCGCGTACCGCAGGCTCGCCGCGAGAAGCTCCAGGATGTTCGGCTCATCCTCGACCACCAGGAGGCGGGCGTCAGGCTGCCGGTGCCCATTGAGTTGCGTGGTGCTCATGCCCCTATTGTCAGGCCAGATGCTGAGCGTTTCCTGAATGCCGCCCGGGGCTGCGCTACACGCTGGGGCCGCGGCTCCGTCGCGCGGGCCCGCGGTCTCCACCTTGAGTGCGCAATCTCCGTCGCGCGGGCCCGCGGTCTCAGTCTCGCGGACCCGGATTCGTGCCCTCCGCTGGCTGCCACCGCGCGATGGCGTCGGCGCGCGAGCCCGCCCCGAGCTTGGAGTAGATCTTGTTGACGTGGTTCTTGACGGTCTTCTCCGCTAGCACCAGCCGCTGGGCGATCTGCCCGTTCGAGTGCCCGTCGGCAATCAGCCGCATGATCTGCACCTCGCGTGACGACAGATCAGGTCGCAGTCCTGAGTTGTCCCTGGCGGTCGGCATCTGACCTCGGTCTCGCGGCGCGCAGCGGATAGGTGTCCGCATGGTATCGAGATCAGCCGCGAGCGGCTGGCTAAGCCACGCACAAAGCTGGCACCTGCCGCGCCGCGGGGATGGCTAGCTGGACTGGCTCGACCCGGAGATCAGGCTGGGCGGCACGGTCTTGTCGGTCCGCAGGTCATTGAACAGCTCCAGCGCCGCCGACTGATTCCACTGCACGGCGTCGCCGGCCGGCGTGAGGTAGTTCGCGTTGGCGATGGGGACGGTCGTGGACTCCGGATTGCGCAGCGCGAAGGCTACCTGGAGCAGCTGGTACAGGCTGGCGCCCTGGTCCACGGTCACGGTGCCGGCCACGCCGCTGGCCGCCGGGATCGACGCGAACGGGTTCAGCATGACGCCGGGGCTGGTCATCTTGCTCAGCAGCGCGTGCAGGAACAGCCGCTGGTCCTGCACCCGCTGCAGGTCCTGGTCGGCGAAGTCGTGCCGGTCACGCACGTAGCCCAGGGCCTCCCCGCCGCTCAGCGTCTGGCAGCCGGCCTTGATGTTGAGGCCGGAGGCGACATCGTGCAGCGGGTACTTGATGCACATCCGGACGCCGCCGATGTCGTCGACGACGTTGACGAATCCGCCGAAGCCGATGCCCATGTAGTGGTTGATGTAGAGGCCAGTCGCGTTCTGCACGGTCTCGGCCAGCAGCTTGGGGCCGCCGAAGCTGTAGGCGGCGTTGATCTTGTTCCAGCCGTAGCCGGGAATCTGCACGTAGGAGTCGCGGGGCAGGCTGATCAGGACCGGCCGCCCGCCGTTGGACGGGATGTGCAGCACCATGATGGTGTCCGAGCGCTGGCCGCTGACATCATGCCCGGTGGAGAACTCGTTCTCCTGCGCCGTGGTCAGCCCGTCGCGGCTGTCGGAGCCCGCGATCAGCCAGTTCTGCCCCGCCCCCGGCGCGGGGCGGCCCGGGTAGTCGACCAGGACGTTTGCCCGGCTGAGCTTGCCGTTGAGGTAGAAGTACATCCCGATGCTGCCGACGAGCACCAGCGCGACGACGATGAGCAGGGCAGCGACGATCCGGCCCGGCCGCAGCCAGCGCCGCATCCGGCTGGTTCCCGGCGAGCCCGGGCCGTACCGGCCAGGACCGCCAGGGCCTCCGGGACCGCGCGCCGGGCGGACGGCAGGGTCACCGGCCGGCTGGCCGCCGCCGGAGCGGCTGCTCACCGGCGGCTGGGCAGGCCACATGCCGACCTGGCCGGCGGACGGCCCCGCCCCGCCCCGTTCGCCGCCGGGCAGCGGACGGCCGCCGACGGGCAGCTGCACGGTCGGGTCGGCCGGGCCCGGCTCGGCCCCTGCCCCGCTGTCCCGGTACCAGCCCTCAGGCCACTCGCTCATGCTTCCTGCCTCACCGCAGCTCTCGCCGTCTCTATGTCTCTACCTGCAAGACGGACCAGTCGCCAAATTGGCTGGGCAAAATTTTGACAATAGACGGCCGGCTAGCCGGCCGCCCGGCGATCCCACCAGATCGTGGCCACTTCCCGCCCGGACGAGCCGAGATCCACCGGATGGGCGGGATCGACGCCCGCGGCAGTCAGCGCCGCCGCCACTTCCGCGGCGCGCTCGGGCGGCAGGCACAGCCTGCGCCTGGTGACATCGATGAGCTCATCGAAGCTCGCGTAGTCGCGGCCGCCCGGCCGCCGCCAGGTGCGGTGCAGCACCGGGACGCCCATGGCGGTCAGGATCGCGATCAGGCCGGCGGCCGTCGGCCCGGACGGCCGGCGCAGTCCGTGGAAGTGCAGCCAGAGGTCGTTCAGGCTGGCGAGCGGGTGCGTCACGGTCATCTCGATGACGACCCGCCGCCGCGCGCTGGCCGACAGGGCGGCCAGGAACGGCTGGATATCCGGCACGTTGTAGGTGACGTGGTGACACGTGACCAGGTCGGCGGGGGCGGCCTGCGCGGCCACGTCCGGCCAGCGGCCGGCGATCAGCCGGGGCTGCAGGCCGGCGGCCCCGGCGCGCTGAGCCAGCAATCGCAGCATCTGGGCGTCGGTGTCCACGGCAGCGAGTGCCGTCAGCCGGGGCAGCAGTGGCAGGCAGGCCGCGCCCGCGCCGGCACCGACATCCAGGACCGTGCCCGGCGGCTCCAGCGCCGCCCGGGCCAGCTCAAAGGACAGTCCGGACGGGCTGGCGCTAACCCGGTCAGCCCGGCGGGCGAAGACCTGGTGCGGCAGCACCCAGGGCGAGTCGGGCGCCGCCGCCAGGATGTCCTCGGGAATCGCCCAGGCGGCCAGGTCATCACGCCACCGCCGGAGCAGCGCGGCCAGGTCGCGGGCCTCAGCCAGGTCAGCGGAGTCCGTCAGGTCGGGAGGCACGGGCGGTCCGGTACGATGGTGATCCGATCTGGGCACTGACCGGAGCGCGCGGCCCCGGCTCACGGTTTCCGGCCGGACGCCGCCGGCGCCGGCCAGGTGAGTCAGGATCCTAGCCTCACGGCGCGGCCTGCTGCTGCTCGTGCCCGGCCGTCACCGGCTAGCGCCGGCCGGACGGCTCCAGCACCGGGCCTGGCTGGCTAGCGGTCCTGACCGGCGTGCGGAGCTCCCGTTTTGCCCGAAAGGCGAGTACCAGCGCCAGGACGAAGATGGCCATCCCGGTCAGCACGTAGAGGTTCCCGGCCAGCAGCTGGAGACCGTGCCAGTGGTACTCCGCGTACGACGGCAGGTCGCCGTGCTGGTAGTAAGCGCCGGGGTTGGTATTGGGCGGGGCCCAGATCAGGCCCATGGAGAAAGCGCCCAGGTCGCGCGGCGCTCCCCAGAAGCTTCCCGGCCAGGCGGCGAAGATGAGCACGATCGCGGCGGCCAGCGCCGCCCAGGCCCAGCGGACCGCGGACCGGGCCCGGAAGGCGTAGTGGACGGCCAGGACCACGCCGGGAACGATCCAGACCCAGTGATGGTCCCAGCTGACCGGTGACACCAGCAGCCCGGTCAGCGCGCAGGTGAGCAGCCCGGCCAGCCGCTGGCCAGCGCGGTCCAGCATCGTCGCGGCGGCCAGGCCGGCCACCGTCGTCACCGCGGCAGCCGCCAGCCACGCCGGCTGCGCGGCGGACATGCTGCCGGACAGCCTGGTGATGATCGCCAGCAGCGACTGGTTGCCCTCCCAGCCCATGAAGCCGGTCCGCTTGCCCTGCAGGAACAGGCCATCCAGCCACCACGACCTGGACGCGCCGGGCAGCACGGCGAATCCCGCCGCCACGGTCAGCGCGAACACCCCGGCGGCGACCCCCGCCTGCCGGTACCTGCGGGTCAGCAGCAGGTACGGAATGAAGATCAGCGGCACCAGCTTGATCCCGGCGGCGATGCCGATGCCCGCGCCCTTCCACCAGCGGCGGTCCGGCTGGCACTGATCCCAGATGATCAGTGCCATCAGGACCAGCTCGATCTGCCCCAGGTAGAGCGTCCGCTGGACTGGCTCGGTCCAGAACAGCGCCGCGGCCAGCAGCAGCGTGCCGCCCAGCCGGGCCATGCCGCGCCGGTAGCCCAGGCAGCCGAGGCACATCCAGATCGTGCCCAGCAGGGCCAGGATGTTGACCCCGACCGAGATTCTCATCAGCAGCTGGAATGCGGGCACGGTCAGGATCGTGAACACCATCGCGGCGAATGGCGTGTAGGTGAACTGCGGATTACGCGCCCAGTGATAAAGAGTCGTCAGCTTATGCGTGCCGTACAGCGGGGTCGCCCCGCGCACGATGAGGCCTGCTGAACGGTACACCCAGATATCGACCGGGCTCATAAAGCGAATAAGCGGAGGGCTGTGCAGGACAAAGGAAACGTATGATCCCACGGCCAGGGCGAAGGCGGCCACTCCCGCGGCCAGGAGCCAGCGGCGCCAGGTGCGCCAGGATGGCAGAGCCGCCCGCGGTCTGGTCAGGACCATCTGGCGAAAGCCGGTCACGAAGTCCTGCGCGCGCTGGCTGGCAAGCTCATGCTATTACGCTAATCGGCGATCTCGGCGGCTCCGGTGCCGTGGTGAATAGTTTTAGGCCGCCACCACGCTACCTTTGCGGTGCCATGGCATGTGCTTTACCTCGGGCCGCGATAGCGCCTGGTCGTAACGCTGAGAGTCAAATCACCGCAGCGGGGCATCAATCGTGGCACGGGCCGGGTGGCCGATGCCCCGGAATAATCGCCGAAGACCGTTTTAGGCAGCTGCCGGGCCGCGGGGCCCGTGCTCGCCGCGCGGCAGCGGATCTGCCGCGGCCGCGGCGGAATCGCCATGGGCGCCTGATGGTTGGCACCTGCATGACCAGAGCGCACCAGATCACGATTTCCCCGGCCGGCCGGCACGTCGAGGTCATGCTCGGCGGCGAGAAGCTGGCCGAGTCCGACCGGGCCATGGTCCTGGACGAGGCGGGGCTGCCGCCTCGTTACTACCTCCCGCCCGAGGATGTGCGCACCGAGCTGCTGCGGCCCACCTCCACCCAGACCACCTGCCCGTTCAAGGGCCAGGCGTCCTACTGGTCGGCCGAGCTGGACGGCAGGCTGCATGAGGACCTGGCCTGGAGTTATCAGTCGCCGATTCCGCGGGCCGCGGGGATCGCCGGGATGATGTGCTTCTACCCGGACCGGACGGAGCTGAGCATCGATGGCGAGCGGCAGCCGCCTGCCTGAGTCAGCCGGGTCCCCAACCCGCGCACCGGCAGGCCGCGCGGGCCGAGCGTCAGGCAGGCGCAGCATGCAGTGGCTGAACGAGCCGGCCAGGTGGTCGCGGGAAGGGGGGACGCTGACCGTCACCGCCGACGCCGGAACAGACTTCTGGCGGACCACCGGCTATGGGTACGTGCGCGACAACGGGCACCTCTACGGTGAGCTGATGGCCGGGGATTTCGATCTCTCGGTGCGCCTGCGCGGGTCGTACGCCGCGCAGTACGACCAGGCCGGGATCATGGTGCGGGTCGACGCCCGGAACTGGCTGAAAGCCGGCGTGGAGTTCGTCGACGGGCAGCCGCGCTTCAGTACCGTCATCACCCGCGACTACTCCAGCTGGGCGGTCGGCGACCTGCCGCCGGACGCTGGCGAGCTCGCGCTGGCGGTCACCCGCCGCGGCGACGCCGTCGAGGTCCGCTTCGCCGCTGGCGGCACCAAGCCCCGGCTGGCCGCGCTGGCCTACCTGCCGCCTGGCCGCGAGGCGCTGGCCGGGGTCATGTGCGCCGCCCCCGACGGCCCGGGCTTCAGCGTCGCCTTCGGTGACCTCCGTCTCTCGGCACCGGGCTAGGCCAGGACGAGCCGGGCACGCTGGCGCCGATGCTGGCTGGTTGCACGGGAATCTCATGACCGCCGGGCGAAAGGCGCCGCTCCGACGATCAGCGCTGCCAGCCATGCGGTCACCGCCGTGGCGATCGCGATGACAGCCGCGGCGATCAGGCAGCCGGTCCCGTAGAGGGCTATGATGCCGCTGCCGCCGAACAGGCCGATGCCCCGGCCGGCCCGCGCGCCCTTGCGGGTCATCTCGACCCGGGCGAGCTTCAGCTCGTCGCGGACCAGCCGCGAGACCTGCTCGGTGAGCTGCTTGACCAGATCCCCGGTCGAGCTATCCCGCGCCCCGGCGGGCCCTGCCGTGCCATGGACGTCCGTCATGACGAGCTCCTCCCTGGCCAGCGGCAGTGTCTTTCCCGGAAGGGCTGGTACTAACGTCGGCGCGCCGAGAAAATCCGGCCAGCGGAATGGCCGGCCCGGACAGGCCCAGTCGCGCTGAATGCGCGCGGCGGGGCGGACGGCCGATGCCGTCCGCCCCGCCGCCGGCAGGTGCCTGCGCGGCCGCTGCCAGCGCAGCGACCGCCTCGCCGTTACTTGACGGTGTACTCGTAGGGGAAGGCGGCTACGTCGCTTCCCTCGGGGAAATTCCCGGCTAGGTCGTTAAAGGTCACCGCGCCAGGAATGAACGAGGAGTCGTCCACATAGAGGGTTCCGGTGACCGTGCTTCCCGGGGTTCCGCCGGGCGTGATGGTGACTGGGATGGTGACGGTCTGGCCCGGGTTGACGACGTAGGGCGTGAAGCTGGCCGCGGCGTTGACGCTGCCGAGCCACAGGTCCCCGGTCGGGGAGCTGACCGCCGGGTCGAAGGCCGCTGCCGTGGCCGTCATCGATACGGTCGCCGATACCGGCGGCGCTGCGTTCTTGCCGGTCGGGCCGACGAGGAACGGCGTAACCGTCCAGTCGCCGGGCGCGACCTCCGGCGCCGAGTAGGCACCGGAGGCGGTCGTGCCCACGGTCGAGATCAGGTCCGGGTCCCCGAAGGTCCAGGTGTAGTCGAAGAAAAGCGGCTTGCTGGACGACACCGTGGTCTGCAGCGCGGTTGAGTGGGACGGGACCAGGTAGGTCGGCACGGTGCCGCTGAGGTTAGGCAGCGTCAGCGTCGACGTGGTCTGCGCCGCGAGCGCGGTCGCCACCTGGGTACTGAGCCGGGGATCGACGAAGTATGCCTCCGGGGTGCTGCCGCCGTTCGTCACCTGCACGGGCACGGTCACGGGCGTGCCGGCGGCCAGCGTGGTGCTGGCCGAGTCGGGCAGCCCGGCCGCCGAGGCGGTCACCGGGGTGTCGTTGATGGTGACGGTGAAGGGCTGCGCCACCGCGGTGCCGGACACGGTGCCGTAGAAGTCCACCACGAGCGTCCACCGCCCGGCGGCCGGGCGCAGCACGTGCAGCTGGGCGCCGGTCTCGGGCGCGAGCTGCGTCGTGCCGGACGGGTTGGTCACCAGCAGTCCGTTGGTGGCGGTGGAGGCCGCCTCGCCGGTCGCCGGGTCGACCAGCTCGGCCAGCAGCGTGTTGCTGGCATTGCCGGTGCTGACCTGCACGTTCAGCGCGCTGAGGCCGGCAGGTATGTCGACCTGGTAGTAAGCGGTCTGGCCGAGTTGTAAGCGAAGTTGGACGAGCCGAACACGTTGAGCCCGACCAGGCTGGCGCCGGGCGCCACTCCGCGTATCCGGATCAGGCAGGGCGTGCTGAGGCCCGCGCCGTATCCGGCCACGTTGTAGACGTGCCGTCCCTGAGCGGCGATGGAACTGGAATCGAGGAAGGCCTCGCCGCCGTCCGTCGGCGCATTCGTTCCGGTCCCGCTGAAATCCTGGTAGTCGACGAAGACGGGCTGGCCGTTGGCGCGGATGAAGTCCGGGTTGTCCGGGTCGACGCCATCGGCGATGAACGCCACCTTCACGCCCGCGCCGGTGTAGCCGAGGGACTGAGCCGAGTAGCCCTTCCCCGACTGGGTGGCGGCGTGAATGTTCAGGAGTGCCTCGGGGTCGAGCTGGACCTGGCCCTTCGGTGCGCAGGTGCCCGGCAGCGGCTTCGTGCCGCTGGCCTTGGTGACCTGCCTGATCAGCGGGGGATTGGCGGCGACCGGGATCGGCAGGTCGGGTATCACCTCGGACACTGCCGGGTTGGCCCGCAGCAGCGCGGCCTCGCCAGCCGAGACAGTGGCGGCGACGGCGTTCACCAGCACGATGCTCTTGACGCCGGTCGCGTGCGTCTGGGCCAGCTGGGACAGGACACCGCTCTGCACCGACCGGACGGCCGCGGCGCGCCGCGCCGAGTTGGCCGCCGTATCCGGGAGGCTGGCGACCTGGTTCTTGAAGACGACGATCACTTTGTCGGTGACGTGCTCCGACAGGGACCGGGCCTGCGCGGTCGTGAGGGTCGTCACGTCGCTGCGCGCACTGCGCTGCGCGCACTGCGCTGAGCGCCCTGAGCGGACTGGGCCTGGGCCGGCAGCGCGGGCATCGCCAGCAGGACCGGCACCGATATCGCCGCTGCTCGCAGCACGCTCTTGTAACGCATAAACCCTCGCTTCCCCGGAAAGCACACTGGCGGCCTAAATACTGCCGGTCCGGTCATTAGGTGTCTATGGGTACCGAAGGTCTGTTAGTGACTTGAGATGCGACGGCCCGCGCCATGACCGGAGCCGTTCCATGCCAGCCGTTCCGCGGCAGCCGAACCCCGCTGCAGGCCGCCGCTGGCCGGCTGGCGGCCTGCGGCGCGCCTTCACTGGCCCGCAGGGCCCCCAAACTGCCTGCCGGGTTAGCTCGCCTGCCGGGCGCTAATGCTCGCCTGCCGGGCGCTAATGCTCGCCTGGCAGGCCCCAACTCGCCTGGCAGGCCCCAACTCGCCTGGCAGGCCCCAACTCGCCTGGCAGGCCTTGGCTGGCCTGCGGGCCTAACTCGTCGCCTGCCGGGCGCTGACCGGCGGCTGCGCGGGGGCCTGGCTGGCGTCGGCGGCGCGGTACCGGGCGAGCTGGTCCAGCTCTGCCTGCTTCTTGGGGAAGAGGAAGAAGACGAGCGCCGCACCGGCCAGGATGGCGATGATCCCGGCCGCGAAGGCCCACTGGTCGCCCGCCAGGAACGAGGTGCGGGCGGCGCCGATGATCTTCGTGGCGTACTGCGGATATTGCTTCGCGACATTAGCCGCGCTGGAGAAGGACTTGGTCAGCTCATTCTGAACGCCGGCGCTGATTTGCTGCCGGTCCGGTGCCCTGGCAATCGCCGCCGATACGGCGGTCGCGTAGCCAGCCGTGAGCAGCGCCCCGAGGATCGATTGCATGATCGCACCGCCTAGGTCGCGCTGCAGGTCGGCGGTGCCCGAAGCCATCCCGACCCGGCGGACCGGGACGCTGGCGGTCAGCGAGTGCGACGCGGGAGTGCCGGCGAATCCGACGCCGATCCCGATCAGCGCGTAGGCCAGGCCGACCTTCCAGTACGGGATGCCCTCCTTCCACAGCAGGAGCATGGCGAGGAATCCCAGCAGGCAGAACAAGAAGCCGGCCAGCAGAGTGACCCTGGACCCGCGCCCGGTCACCATCCTGGCCGACAGCGGCGCCACCACCACCATGAAGGCCGCCATCGGCAGGATCGCGAGGCCGGCGTCCAGCGTGGAGTAGCCGAGCACGTTCTGCATGAACTGCTGGCCCACGAACAGCGCCCCCATCAGCGCGCCGAACACGATGATCCCCCCGGCTGCGGCCACCCAGAAGGTCGGCCGCCCGGCGATGCGCAGGTCATACAGCGGGTTGCGGGCCAGCCGCTGGCGGACGAAGAAGGCGATAGCCGAGGCGACCGCGATGATGGCCAGCACGATGACGAGGACGCCCTTGCCGGGGACCGGCGCGAAGTTGATCGCCAGGATGAGCGACGCCACGAATACCGCCGACAGGATGCCGCCCGGATTGTCGACCGGATCAGCTGACTCATTGACATGCGCCGGCACGAAAACGAGGGCCAGGATCAGCGCGATGGCGGCCAGTGGCAGCGTGATGAGGAATACCGAGCCCCACCAGAACGTCAGCAGCAGGGCGCCGGCGACCAGCGGCCCGAGCGCGGCGACGGCGCTGCCCAGGCCTGCCCAGAGGGCGTTCGCTTTCGTGCGCCGCGGTCCGGTCCACAAGGCGGTGATGATGGCCAGCGTGGTCGGGTACGCCATGCCGGCCGAGACGCCGCCCAGGACGCGGGCGGCGACCAGCACCCCGTCGGTCGGCGCGAAAGCGGCGAGCAGGCAGGCGGGGACCGACAGCGCAACGCCGATGATCAGCATCATCTTCCGGCCGTAGCGGTCGCCGAGTGCGCCCAGGTACAGCACCGAGCAGGCGAGGCCGAGGGAGTAGCCCACGGCGATCAGGTCGATGGCGGCCTGGGAGGAACCGAACGCCTTGCCGATGTCCGGGAGCGCGACGTTGGCCACCGACAGGTTCAGGTTCGCGACGGACTCCACCAGGATCAGCGACAGCAGGACGGGACCCGCGCGAGCCGGCCCCGTGCCTGGCTCGCGCGGGCCTGGCACGCGGCTGCCTGCCGCTTGCCCGGACGGCGCCTTGGTCATCCTGAACGGTCCCCCCCGTGCCGGCCGGGCAGGTCCGCGCTGGCCAGCGACTCCGCCCGCGTCCAGTCGTGCTGCCTGTCCTAGCCTCCGGGAGCGGGCGATGGCGGGGATCATCCCTGCGGGGTGAACTGGAGCAGGCGGTCGCCACCGCCCGGTAGGTCCCGCCCGGCCACGCCGTGCGATTCCCCGGCTAGCCGCCCGGTTGCGGCCGCACCCCGGCTTTCGGTCGGCCCGAGAGCAGCGTCCCGGTGACGCCGCAGCCGAACACGGCCAGGACCAGCGCGGGCAGGATCCCGCCGGGGGCGAACCCGCTGATGGCCAGTCTCGCGAGGCCGTACATCGCCGCGGCAGTTCCGGCCAGGAGGATCGGGCCCGACCAGCGCCCCGGCGAGCCGATTCCGGCCGGCAGGCGGAGCATCGGCCGCTCCGCCCGCATCACGCCCAGGACCACCGGCACCAGGATCAGCGCGAGCGCGCCGAGCCAGATCGGCCGCGTCTCCCACCACAGCGCCGAGCCGACGGCCGGCTGGGGCATCACCCCGGTTGGGTACAGGGCGACCGCCAGGAGGACGGCCGGCACCATATGCCAGAGATAGACCGTCATCACCGTGCCGTTCAGCCGCCTGACCACCTGCCACCTGCGCGGCCGGGCCAGCCACCGGGACACGACCGGCTCGGCGGCGAGGACCAGGCCGGTCTGGGCGGCGGCGAACGCCAGCAGGGCGACGGACGGCGGAGTCGTGTTGCCGATCCGCTCGCCCGCGCCGATCATGTCGACGGGGAAGGGCCCCCAGGCGATCAGCGCGGCCAGCAGCGCCGCGCCGCCGGCGGCGAGGGCCCACGGCCGCCACCGGGCTCGCGTCAGGGTGCCGTCCTGCCAGGCGAAGCCCCACTGGTGCATAGACCCCCACACCAGCAGGTAGTTGAGGTAGCCGAGCACCGGCAGGTGGCCACCGATGACGGCGGCATCCACCGCCGCGGCTGCGACCGCCATGACTGCCGGGACCGCAAGTCCCCAGCGCCGGTGCGCGGCTAGCAGGGCCGGGGTCAGCGCGATCAGCAGCAGGTAGACAGGCAGGAACCACAGCTGCAGGGCGATCAGCCAGCCCGCCTGGGCAAGCTCGGCGGCGCTCGCGCCGGCCGGGCTGGCCGCGGCGACGCCCAGGATGACCACTGCCACGTACGCGGCCGTCGGCCACAGCAGCCTCATGGCCCGCTCGCGCACCCACTCGGTCCAGCCTTCGCCCTCGTGGTGGTGCGCGGCCCAGGAGCGGGCGTTGACGTACCCGCCGACCAGGAAGAAGACGGGCATCACCTGGAAGTACAGGGTGACCCAGCGGCCCCAGCTGACGTACTCCAGAGCGTCAAGCCCGGACAGCTGGCCATTCCGGTAGGTGATGTCCGTCACCAGCCAGTGCCCGATCACCACCATGCTGATCGCCCAGACCCGCAGCAGGTCCGCGTACCGGTTACGGTCCGCCCTCGCCTGCGGCGGCTGTGCCCCGCGCTGCGGGGTCTCGGCCATGTTCATCCTCGTCGCTCCAGGGGGAGGAGCTGCTGGCCGCGGCGGCCGGGCTCAGCGGCCGCGGCGTCCTTCTGATCTACCCCCGAACCTAGAAGGGCCGGCTGACCAGATGAAGATGGCGCGCCCTGTCTTTCCTGAGAGCGCCAAGGCGATCACCGGCGGGGCGCGGCGGCCAAGGTCCGGCAGGGCGGCACGCGGCAGCCCGGCCAGGGCAGTGCGGGCAGGTAGCGGGCAGAGGGGCGCCGGGCAGAGGGCCGCCGGGCGAAGGTCAGCCGTGGCTCGCGGCCACCGCGGTGAGCACGGTCAGGACGAGCACCACGGCGGCCGCCGCCCCATGCACCATGATCAGCCTTGGCGGGAAGGCGGGAGCGGTGTCCCCGCCGCGCGCGGCGGCCCGTGAGTTGCGGGCCAGCCAGCCCAGGCCAGCGCCGAGCGTCACGACCAGGAATCCGAAGGCGATCCAGGCGAGCGGTGCGTAGCGGCTAAAGACAAACAGGAACCAGCAGGCCAGGCCGGTGATCGCGAGCGCCGGGTGGCTGAACTCCAGCAGCGGGTGCTCGCCGGGCCGGGCATCGAACTGCGCTTGGGGGGCAGGCGGCGGCCTGCCGTCGGCGGTGCGCGGAATGGCCCCGGTCCGTACCGGGGCGTCCGCCGTCCGCGGGGCACTGGCTGCCATCCGCCTGGCCGCGGTCCCCGCGCTCAGCAGGGCCACGCCTGCTGCGGCGGTCACTGCCCACAGGGCGAGTACCACAATGGCCAACACGGGCTCCTTCGCGTCGGCCGTGTCCGGCCGTCCGGATGCGTCCTCTCCGAGGTTAGGGCCTGAGCCCGGATGCGGGATCCGCTGGCCCTGGCTGCCGCAGCCGCTGGCTGTTGCAGGAGATCACGGAGCGGCTGCCGGGCCGGGTGTGGCCGACGGACGTTGCGGCGCTGGCCGGGCTCCGTCGGGCAGCTGCTGTTCATTCCCCTGCTGCTCTTCTCCGGCTTCTACCTGCCCCGGGCGAGCATGCCACCGGCCCTGCGGAACATCGGCGACTGGACCCCCACCGGCGCCGCCGCGCACGCGCTGCAGGACGCGATGTTCGGCTCGTTCCCGTCAGCACAGTCGCTGCTGGTCCTGACCGCCTGGGCGGTCGCCTTCGGCATCCTGGCCGTGCGCTTCTTCAGATGGGAGTAGGAGAAGCCGCGGGCCGCCTGCCCGGCAGAACAGAGGAGGTGGACACATGTCCACAACAGAAGTCAGGGGTGAGATACCCCTGGAAGAAATCCAGCGCACCCTGAGCGAGGCGCTGGGACGCGGGTACCGTGTGACCGCCACGTCGGACTCCACGCTGAAGATCCGGCGCATGCCCCTGATGACAGCCACGGTCAACGTCAAGTGGGACGGGGACAGGACGACCCTCAAGGCCGCCCCCGGCGAAGCCTGGATCCTGCAGGGCATCAACGCCCTCACCATCTACCCCAAGCTCCGCCACACCCTTACCCAGGCATTCGCATCAGCGCCCGGCAGCCGCGCACACAACACCCCAGCCGGCACCTAACGGACACCAAGGCGGGAGCCGACCGCCATGGCCCTGCCTCCTTCTGAGCGGCGACGACGCGGCCGGGTATGACGGGACAGGGGCGACCCTGTTGAATCCTCTGCCACTGAGCCCTGCGGCATTACCGCTTGCGCCCGGGGCCGCCAATACACGCTCGTCAGCCGGTCAACTGCATCACCAGAGCGTGCAGAACACCCGGTTCGGCTCGGGTTGCCGACCGCCGCCCAGGCGACCGGGCAAGCGTCTCGATCGGCGGTTATCTGAAGCCCTCCCTGTGTATGCCGCACCTGACCAGGACGTCTGCGGCGTGGACACGTAGCTGAACAGCGTTCACGTAGTAGCCGCCTAGTTCCAAAAACAGCAGCGACAAGGGGATTCACACCGGGTCTGCGGCGGAGACACTGTTCAGATAACGTGTCCACCACGCAGCCAAAAAGCATACAAAACACCTGCGGCGGCTACAGCAAGGACACCTAATTCGAACTTGAGATAACTGCGGATAGCGCGCATCAAGCGGCGGCCGGATCGGACTACAGTCCGTGCAAACGAGAGCACCTGGCGCCGGATCGCCGGCGCGGGACTGATGGGCGCTCGATCCGGCAGGTCACCATCGCTAAGGTTGCCCGGTTCGGGATGCGCGGAAACGGACCGCTTGACACATGCCCGCGGACTATGATTTTCCCGTTTTGTGGTTAGCCGCGGGCGGCGCCGGCCCGGCGGTGGCGGGCCAGCCGGCCGGCCAGCCGTGCCGCCCCGTCGCCGTCGGCGTCGGCGTCGACCTGGCCGAGTTCCCAGGCCAGTTCCGCAGCGGCTCGCTCGCAGGCCAGCCCGGGCTGCTGCGGATCCTCGGGGATCACGGTGTCGACCAGGCCGTCCGCGGCTAGGTCCGGGGCGCAGATTCGCTGCCGGGCGGCCAGCTCGGCCGCATGCCCGGGGTCGCGGTAGAGGATGGCGCTGGCGCCTTCCGGCGGCAGGGCCGCCAGCCAGCTGTGCTGGAGCGCGAGGACCCGGTCGGCGGGGAACAGGGCGAGCGCCGCGCCGCCCGCGCCCTGGCCGAGCAGCAGCGACACCGTGGGCACGTCCAGGTTGACCAGCTCGGCCAGGGTCGCGGCCAGTTCGGCGGCCAGCCCGCCCTCCTCGGCCTGCTGCGACAGCTCGGCACCGGTGGTGTCGATGACGGTCACCAGCGGCAGCCGCAGCTCCGCGGCCAGCCGCATGCCGCGCCGGGCCAGCCGCATCGCGGCCGGCCCGGGGACGGGGGCCAGCCGGTCCTGCCCCACCAGCACGCACGGGTTGCCGCAGAACCGGGCCAGGGCCAGCACGATCGTGTTCTCCTGAAGCGTCACCACCTCGGCGTCGGCCGCCGCGAGCAGCTGGTGCAGGCCAGGTCGGCCCGCGCTGCGGGTGCGCAGCACCGACTCCCAGGCGGAGGACGGCTGGACATCCCCGGCGGGCGGCCGGGGCGCGCTGCGCCGCCGCGCGGCGGTGACGGACAGCACGCTGTCGACGAACCCGGCCAGCTCACGCGGCCCGACCACCGCGTCGACCAGGCCGCAGGCGTGCAGGTTCTCGGCGGTCTGCACGCCTTCGGGCAGCGGGGCGCCGTGCAGGGTGCTGAGCACGCGCGGGCCGAGGAAGCCGATGAGCGCGCCCGGCTCGGCCGCGGTGATGTGCCCGAGCGACCCCCAGGAGGCGAACACCCCGCCTGTGGTCGGATGCCGCAGGTAAGCCAGGTAGGGCTGGCGGGCTGCCCGGTACGCGCCGATCGCCGCGGTGATCCTGGCCATCTGCAAGAAGGCGGTCGTGCCTTCCTGCATACGTGTCCCGCCCGAGGCCGGCAACGCGATCAGCGGGAGCCGCTGCGCGGCCGCCCGGTCGATGGCCGCCACCAGCCGCTGGCCCGCCGCCACGCCGATAGAGCCGCCGAGGAAGCCGAACTCCGATGTCGCCACCGCCACCTGGCGCCCCCGGATCCGGCCCGAGCCGGTGATCACCGACTCGTCCAGCCCGGTCTTGTCCCGGGCGGCAGCCAGCTCGGCGGCATACGCCGGATCCTGCTTGGCCTCAGCAGGCGGGGTGTCCCAGGAACTGAACGTCTCGCGGTCGAGCAGGGCGGCGAGCATCTCGCGGGCGCCCATCGCGTCCGGCTGCCCGGTCCTGCGCTCAACCATCATGCTCCCCAATCGGCGGGCGATCCGGCTTCTGGCAGCACGTCCGGAACGCTCCCCGGCTCCCCCGCGGCCCGATCAGCCCGGCCCGGCACGGCCGGCATTTCCGGTGCGTGCCGGCCCGGTGCGCCCGCTCTGCTTCCATTGTCCTGGCTACGGGGGGCCAAGTCAGCCCCCGCATGCCCCAGCCCGCCCGCGGCAGGCCCCGATAGCCCGGGCCGTGGCTACCTGGACACGGTGGCCGAGCTGCTGGCGAAGTGCGCCGTGAGCTGCCGCCGCATGACCGGATCTCCTTCGGCAGCTGCCCGTCCCCCAGGTGCGGCCCGAGCACGTCACGCTCGCGGCGTTGCGGCTGACCGCCCGCAGTGCGATCGAATCCTGCCATGTCGCCCTCCGGCGCCAATACAGGACGCTGGCAAACCTGCCGCAACGCGCGCATGTCCGTCATAGGCTTGCCCAGCCCGATCGGCCAGTCCGGTGTGCACCAGGGATGTAGCAACCACACACCAGCCGCCGCTGAGACGGCTCCGCGCGTGCACGGACTACGGCCCGGCTACGCTCCGTCCCCACTGCTGTCGTCAACGCGCCCTGCAGCGGAGAGTGCCCCCACCCAGCAAAACCGCGCCGCCGCCCCGCGCCTCGGCGACCGGGAGCCTCCTAGCGTCTATCGGGAGGGAAGGCCGAGCGCTTCCGAGCGGACCCGCCGGTAGTGCTCGGTGAGCACCTCACCGAGCCCGCCTGGGCGGCAGGCAACAGTGCGGTAGCAGATCGGGCAGCGTGTGACCCGAAGACGGGTCACGGTCACCGGGAAACGCCGGGAACCTGAGTTGCCCACCGACTTCATAATGCCACCCGTGCTCGGGTGATCTCGCGGCCTGCCACACATCCTTCGCATGCATGAGCGGATGCGTGCCCTCCTCAGCATCAATGTCCGTATCGCGCTGACGACGCGCCAGAACGACCTCATCTGCTCGTCCGGGCTGGCCATCGCAGGGAGTCAGCGGCCGCGCAGATAACGGCGGGTACGGGCGCGGTCGTCGTCGGCAAATCAATCACGCTCTGCGATCGGCATCGCACGGGACGCACGCACACGCGCTGTTTGCGGCTGGCGAGTTTCGGCCCGTACCTCAGCACCTGATGACAATGCCGGACCCGCCGTACGCGACGCGCCGGGTGATCAGCTGATCAGGCGGCGTGGGCCTCGAAACCGACGGAGCCGAGGTCGTGGCCGGGGGTGAGGCGGACATCGGCGTCAAGGGCAGCCGCCAGGCGCCGCAGCAAGGAAATGGTGGGCTCGGTGCCGCCTTCTTCGATGCACTCGACCTCGTCTGTGGTCATGCCGACGCGCTGGGCGAGGTCGGCGACGCTAAAGCCAAGGGCGACCCGCCGGTCATAGACCGCCTTCCCAAAGGCCAGGGCCTCGCGGATCGCGATCCGCTCCGGGTCATCGGCCGGGGCTTCAGCGCGCGTCCAGCGGGTGTGGGAGCCGCTCATCACACCTGCCTCTCGTAGGTCTGCACGGCGGGTCCGCGGTGGTCACGCTCGCAGGCCTGCTGCGTCCGGACCGCCCGGTCGATCTGCCGCCGGTCATGCTGGCGGGTCTTGCGGAATACCGTCAAGAGCACGATCGTGCCGTCAGGCCTGCACCAATACGTCACCCTCGCGGCCACCTGGTGAAGCCGGACGCGAAGTTCCCACACCGCGCCTTCCAGGTGATCAGACCAGGGGCCGCCCAGCCCGGTTCCCTTCTCTGCGAGCATGCCGCACACACCTCATCGACCCGTTTGAAGTCGCTGTCGCTGAGGCTGTCCAGCCAGTCGCGGACCTCAGGCTCCAGTTCAAAGTGGTACAGCTCCCGGCTGTGCTCGCTCACGCGGTCACGGTACTGAGAACCACAGACAGCGTGACGGGTCTGGCGCACGGGGACGTCAGCATCTACGGGCGGAGGTACCGCGCGGGCCGCGGCCCTCGCACGGCCACGACGCCAGCTTGACCCGCATACTGCAGCATCGCGCCCGGACCGCCAGTTCAGTGAACTCCCATGCGCACGATTCAAGGGCGCGCACGCCTTCGTTCTTCATGGCCACCGGTCTCGAACCGACGACAGCCAGGACCACAACTAAGCCCACAAGCCGACGAAGCCGCTGTTGTAGGACGTTCCCGCAGGTCGTGGGGATTGATGTGGCTACGATCACCGCGCCTGACCGCACCTGGCGGCGTCTCGCCACTCCCATTTTGCTCCCAGAATTGGACAGCGATCGCCTCGGCTTGCCTGGTTGGCCTTCGGTGACCGGCTCTGGGGCCGAGTGAACTAACAACCGCATATTTGCGACGATCACGATGTATAGCGGGAACCCTCCACATTGATCGGCTTGCCCGCAGTGTTCGTCGCGGTGAAGATCGGCGTCACCCTGCTGTAGATGACATTGGCGACGTAGGCGGTTTTCCCGTCCGGCGTGACCGCCATCTGCGCCGCCCGGCGCCCGAGCTGGATCGGCCTGCCCGCGTGGCCGGTGACCAGGGAGACCGGCCTG
>Ga0187862_10000343_pt1 | contig 54764 bp, 49 predicted proteins | sample June2016WEW_10_1_FD_133003 | JGI IMG/M metagenome (GOLD analysis project Ga0187862, IMG submission 133003) | Peatland microbial communities from SPRUCE experiment site at the Marcell Experimental Forest, Minnesota, USA - June2016WEW_10_150 | ecosystem: Environmental > Terrestrial > Soil >... | reverse complement strand
CGCGCCGGCTGACACCGCGCCGGCTGACACCGCGCCGGCTGACACCGCGCCGCAGTCCCCGGTCGACAGCCAGGTGCCGGCGGACGCGGCGCCGGCCGCGCATCGCACGACTCAACCGATCAGTGGCCATCCCGATTCATCCCTCGGCAGCCCCGAGGGGGAGTGAGGTTCCGTGCACGTCAATACCGGACTGGCCGACGCCAGTAACGCGTTCCTGCTCGCGGCCGTCGTCCTGTATGCGCTCGCCATGCTCGGCTATGCCTGCGACTTCGCGTTCCGCAAGGAGCGGCTGGTCGCGGACGTTCCGGCTGAAGTGCCGCAGCTCGTCGGCGCCGGAGCGTCGGCAGGCAGCCGCGATGGCACCGGCGCGCCTGCCGTTCCGGCGCCTCCGGTCGCGCTGGATGGCCGGTTCGCCGCGCCGGGACTCTGGCCGTCCGGCTTCTGGCTGCGCACGGCATTCGGACTGACCTGCGCGGGACTGCTGTCGCAGATCATCGCGATCGCGGCCAGGGGGATCTCCGAGCACCGGGTGCCGTGGGGCAACATGTACGAGTTCCTGGCCGCCATCACGTGCATGGCGGTCCTCGTGCTCGTCGTCGCCTCGGTGCGGTTCCGTGCCTACTACATCGGGCTGTTCGTGCTGCTGCCGGTTGTCCTGGCGCTGGCCCTCGACGTCACCGTCATCTACACCCCTGCCGGGCAGCTCGTGCCGGCCCTGCAGTCGTACTGGATCGCCATTCACGTCACGGCGATGATCGTGGCCAGTGGGCTGTACATCGTGGGAGCGGTGGTCACGGTCATGTACCTGATCGCCGACCGGAACGAGCGGCGGCTGGCCGCCGGGCTTCCTTCCCAGTCGGCTGGCATCATGATGCACCTGCCGAGTCCGGCCATCCTGGACCGGCTGTCCTACCGCACCATCCTGTTCGCGTTCCCGGTCTGGACCTTCGGCATCATGGCCGGCGCGATCTGGGCCGACTCGGCCTGGGGCAGGTACTGGGGCTGGGACCCGAAGGAGACCTGGTCGTTCATCACCTGGGTGGTCTACGCGGGCTTCCTGCACGCCAGGGCCACCGCCGGCTGGCGCGGCCGGAAGGCGGCCTACATTCACCTGGTCGGCTTCGGCTGCCTGATGTTCAACCTGGTCGGCGTGAACCTGTGGATCACCGGCCTGCACTCCTACGCAGGCCTGTAAGCCGCCTGCCGGCCGTGCGGCAAAGCGCAAGTGAGCCGGCGGGCCAGCGCGGTGCAGGGCCAGCGCGGTGCAGGGCCAGCGCAGTGAAGCGGGAGGGCAGCCCGGCGGCGGGACGGTGCGCCGCGGAAGGGCCTGCCAGCGAGGCTGACCGGGGCTGCGGTTCCGGGAGGCTACTGCTCCTCGCGAGCCTCGCGGATCCTGCGCTCAAGCTCCAGCAGGAAGCCGGGGTCGTCGTCGGGCCCGCGCGGCGGTACCGAACGGGACTCAGTGTCGCTGCCTGGCCAGTCCGGCTGGCCGCCGTGGCTGAGTTCCATGGCCCGGCCTGCCGGGTGCCTGCGGAGCGCCTCGGCCGGGCCGATCGCCGGCGCGCCGGACGCGCCCAGCGGCATCCGCGAATGCTGCCGCGGCCGCCCCATCAGCAGCCATGCCGCCGCGCCGAGGACCCAGAAAGCCGCGATCACGAACAGCCAGGTGCGCCGTGACATGACGTGAAACTCCCAGTCCGGCGCAGTCGCTACGTCGATCATGCAGGGCACGACGAAGCCGACCGTGAAGAGGGCAAAAAGCACGCAAGCCAGCAACATGGCCGCAGCCTAGCTGGTCAGAGCGGATGCTTGTCGGTGAATTTACGACAGTCTCCTTCCCTCGCCCGTACCGACCGTAATTCGTCACATTCTGTTACCAGGGCTGACGGCGGTGCCAATCGGGCATAACCTGGCGACCTCACCCATCCTCACATAACCTGGCGACCTCACCCATCCTCAAGGGAGTCGACCACATGCGGCTTCGGTTATTCAGCCGGGTCCGGCGCGCAGCAATGCGGGCGCTGGGCAGAGACGGGCAGCGGCCTGCCCGCCAGGATCCGGCGCCGCGCCGGGCGCCGTCCGGCCAGGTCGGCAGCCACCGGCGGACAGCCATGCCGCCCGTGACCAAGCGTGATGACAGCAAGCCGGGTTTCCCGGTGGCCGGCGGCCAGCCGCCCGCTCCACCCGCGCAGCCCACCCGATCCGGCTCGTCCGGGCCGCCCGCCTCCGGCAGCGCAGCGACGCCCGGCGGCGCGACCGCAAATGGCAGCGCGCCCGCACCTGGCGGCGCGGCCACGTCTGACGAGGCGGCCACGTCCGGCACCGCGCCGGCTCTCGGCGGCGGGGCCCCGTCCGGCGGCGCGCCCGCTCCCGGCGGCGCGGCCCCGTCCGGCAGTGCGGCCCCGTCCGGCAGTGCGGCCCCGTCCGGCAGTGCGGCCAGGTCCGGCAGGACGGCCCGTGCGGGGGGCCAGCGGCGGGCGGCGGCCAGCCGCGGCGGCTCGGCTGGCCCGGCGGCAGCTCAGGCTGGGCACCGCCGCTGGGGCATCGCCAGGGCCGCTGTCCGGTCGGCGGCCGGAGGTGCTGACGTCCCGGCGCCTGTGCCGGTCGCGGCCAGGCGGGCAGCCCGCGCGGCGGCGGCCGCCAAGGCGCCCTGGTACGAGATTGCGCAGGCCAACCGGACGGTGGCCGGCTGGCGGCATTGCGGGCGGCTGGAGGACGTGCTGCAGCGGGACTGGCCTAGGGACGCCGTCCCGCCGCCGGAGGTCGTGACGGCGATCGACCGGCTGGCCGAGCTGCCCCGGCTGATCAAGGAGAAGCTGGCGGCGGGCCTGGATGCCATCTTCGTCGGCGCCGGCGGCGTTCCTGACCTGGACGAAATGGGCAGTCTTAGCGGAGTCATGCTGCCGTCGGGGCGAGCGACCTGGGACGCGTGCGCCGGCGCTTATGGTGAGCGGAAGATCATCGTGGGGTCGCGCCCGTCGCCGACGCCGGACGTCATGTGCCACGAGGTCGGGCACGCCCTCGACGATATCGATGGAAGCGGCGGCCTGTGGCAGTCAGACTCCGACGAGTTCCGTTCGCTGTACGAGCAGTGCCTGCAGCACCTGGCCAGCAGTTTCCACCGGCAGCAGGGGCCTATCGGCCGCCGGGAGTTCTTCGCTGACGCGTTCGCGGCCATCGCCTCCGGGCAGCGGCCTGCCCTCGTTGACATGCTGGGCGGCAACACCAGGGCCGCACTCAACGTGATGCTCTATTTCAATGTGCGCTACGGCATCTAGTGGGGTAATGGAGCTATGTATGTGATCCGGCTGCCCAACGGCAATCTGCTGGTCCCTGATTCGGCCATCAGTGCGGAAGGCCGCCTGATGAGCGACGCCTATGTCGAGGTCAGCCCGGCGGATGCCGAATACGAGCGGTTTGCCGCCGAGGCGCTGACCCAAGATGAGTACGACCGGCGGCGGCAGAGCTGGCGTGAGGGCGACGAACCGCTCCGGCGGCAGTTCCTGGAGTTCCTGGCCCGCGGCGGCTACGCCGATTCAGGCTGCGGGGATCCGCCGGACGGCGACGGCGGCGGGCGCGGCTGATCCCTGCGGCGGCTGCGCCTAGCTGGCCTTCTCGGCCGTCCGGTCCGGCTCGCCCAGTAGCGCGCGAACCTCCGACTCGCGGAACCGCCGGTGCCCGCCCGGCGTGCGGATGCTGCCGATGCGGCCCGATGCGGCCCAGCGGGTCACTGTCTTGGGATCAACCCGGAAGAGAGCAGCCACCTCGCCCGGCGTGAGCAGCCGTTCGCTGCTGTCGTCCATACGCTCGCCCCTCTGTGCTCATGGCCCTGTCCTAAGTGTCGCGACAAACGGCCTTTTTCTCCCCTAGATTCCGTAAAAACTGGTCTGAGAATTCTCGCGCGAGATGCGCGGGCTGGTGGGCTTGATGATGAACTCTCCCCGTTCCTGCCTGAACAGGCCGGTGAACACTCCCGGAGTCCGGGTCAGCGAGCGGCCGGCGAGCCGGCCGGGGCCGCGCGGGGGGCCCAGCGGCCGGGCTCTCGCCCGGCTCAGCGCCCGGGCCGGCCAGTGTTCCCGGCCCGTCTCCTGCCCGGGCCGGCCTGATCTGCCGTCGCTGGCTGCCGCCGCCACGGACTGCCATAAGCTGGTGCCATGCGTGCCACGGTGTCGTACACGGTGCTGCGGCTGCTGCTCTTCGTCGTGGCGTTCTTCGCGATCCGCGCGGCCGGAGCCAGCGGCCTGCTGGCGCTCGCCCTCGCGGCGGTGGTCAGCGGCCTGATCAGCTTCGTCGTCCTGTCGCGCCAGCGGGATTCGATCTCGGCCTCGATCAGCGGGCGGCTCAGTAACTTCCGGCACCGGCTCGACGAGGGCACCCGGGCTGAGGATCAGGACTGAGCCGGGGCTGGCTGCGCGCCGCTGAGCCGCGGCCGGGCTACGCGCGGTCTGCGGCCAGCCAGCCACCTGAGGTCAGCATCCCGACGACAACGTCCACGGCCTCCTGCCGCGAGAGTACCGAGGTGTCGATCGTCAGCTCTGCGTCGGCTGGCTCCTCGTAGGGATCGGACACGCCGGTGAACTGGCTGATCAGCCCGGATCGCGCCTTGGCGTAGAGGCCCTTGCGGTCGCGCGCCTCGCAGACCTCGACCGGTGTGGCGACGTGAACGAGGAAGAAATCCCCGGCGTCGCTCACCATGTTCCGGACCTGAGCGCGGGCCGTGGCGAACGGGGCGATCGGCGCGCAGATGGCGATCCCCCCGTGCCGGGCCACCTCCGCGGCCACGAAGCCGATCCGGGCGATGTTCAGGTCTCGGTCGGCGCGCGAGAACGTCAGCCCGGCCGATAGCAGCTGCCGTACCTGGTCGCCGTCCAGCAGCGAGACGCGGCGGTCGCCGCGCTCGCTGAGCACGTCACGCAGGTCCCTGGCCAGGGTGGACTTCCCCGAGCCGGACAGGCCGGTCAGGAACAGCACGAAACCGCGCTCTGCCCTCGGCTGCCGGGCCCGGCGCAGCTCCCTGGCCACCGCGGGCGGAGTGAACCAGGAGGGGATCTCGGCTCCCGCGTCCAGCAGGTCACCGAGCTGGTCAGCGGACAGGTCGCCCCGCTCCGTGCCGGCCTCGATCAGCGACAGCGGGCGCCAGACCTCGGCCCGCGGGTCGTACGCCCAGTCGGCCGAGGGCAGCACCGGGATCGGCGCGCCGGGCAGCAGCTCGCCAGCCTGGCCGGCCCGCTGCCCGGCGGCTGCCGCGCCCGCTGCCTGGCCGTCAGCCATCATCTGGGTGGCGCCGTAGGCCGCGGCCACGTACGCGCGGGCGGCCAGCTCGCGGTCCTGGCCGGCCGGGTCATGCGGGCCGCCCCGGCTGCGCGGCGCGAGCGGCACCGGCACGATCAGCGTGCCGGACGGCAGGCTGCCCGCCGCCGCCAGCACCGCGCGGACCAGCGCCTCCGGCCTGCCGATGACCTCGACCGGCCCGGTGACGAGCGGCAGGACGAGCAGTCGCGCCTTGAGCTGGCCCGCCAGGTGCCGCAGCTGGCCGATCTGATGACTGTGCAGGGGGCTCCTGGTCGCGTAGGCCAGCACGGGCACATCGCCGAGCAGGTCCCTGGCCGTGGCCGGGCTGAGCATCAGCCGCCGGAACGGACCGTGCTCGGGCGCCCGGACGGCGCTGACCGGCCCGGACAGCCGGACCAGGCCAGCCTCGGCCGGGCCGCCGGGTGCGCCGGCCGGGATCTGCTCCTGCGCGGTGATCTCCAGGACGGCCAGCGGCGTGCCCTCGGGGTCGGCGAGCACCAGCTGCCGCGCCTCCGCTGCCGCGGCGCCCTCGGGCAGGTCGAGCGTCACGGGGATCGGGAACGGGGTGCCGTCGGTGAGGCAGCCGGACTCGGTCACGGCCACGGCGTCCGCAGTGGTCATGAAGCCGGTCAGCGGCGCGAATGCGCCGGACAGGATCAGCTCCAGGTCGCCCAGCTGCCGTTCCGTCAGCGTCCGGGACGCAAGCGCGCTGATATCGGCCGCCGACGAGGCAGCCCGGGGCTCAGTGATCACGACACCCTCCGTCCGGCACGGCGCCCGCTCCACGGCGCACCGGCACCTCGGCAGCGTCGGAGCTGCCGAGCATGCCCGAGGCTACACGTGAAGCACCGCGAGGTCATGCACGCAGCCACTGCGCCCCAGGGTCACGGCACCCGGCCGGCTCACAGCACCCGGGCGAAGCTGTCCTCCGGCTTGCGGATGACGAAGCGGAGCTCGTCGTGCGCCGAGTCGAGCCGGCCACCGGACGCCGCGGCGACGATCTTCCTGGCGGCCAGGATGGTCCGCGGCGGCGGCCCCCCGGCCGGGCCGCTGACAGCCTGCCGGTAGGCAATGACCAGCCCGTGCCGGGCGGCGAACGCCTGGATCCCCCGAGCCGACGCCAGCGGCTCGTAGATCGCCGGGTGCGGCCCTGGCTCGCCTGGCCAGGAGCGGCGCCAGATCGCGCCGCGCAGCGGGCCCGGCAGCCTCCGGTCAAGAAAGCCGGCCGCGCTGTCCCTGTCCCTGATCCGCAGCAGCAGCAGGCCGCCCGGCCGCAGGGCGAGCACTAACCGGCTGAGCACGATGTCGGTCTCGCTGACGCGATCCAGCAGCAGCGGGCAGTGCACGATGTCGACGCTGCGCGGCGTGAGCGGGATCGTGCGCAGCTCGCCCAGCGTGGCCGCCCCCGGCTCCGGCCAGGCCGCCACCGCGGCCCTGGTGACCGGGCTGTCGTCATCCAGCATGCTAACGGTGACGTCGTGGCCGCTCGCACGGATGGCGGCCGCGTCCAGCTCGGCGCCTGCGGTCGCGCAGCCGGCCTGCAGCACCGTGACCGGCTGGCCGGGCCGCTGCCGGGCATAGGCCAGGGCGAAGTGCGTGAAGGGGTCGCCGCCGGCCGGCGCCAGTCCGATCGGCGCTATCACCCCGGCCCGGTGCCGGCCATGCCGTCTCGGCAGTTCCTCGCCGCCGGGCAGAGCCAGCTCGGCCCTGCCGCGGCCGGCATCAGGACGCTCGTTTACCCGCTGATCACTTGCCACGACGCCATAGCGTAGCCGTCCGAATACCCGCAGTGACTAAAGAGACGCGCGCCGCGGCGGCGCGTTGCGGGCGCGGCCCGGCATGGCAGCGCGGCCGGCGACCGGGTGCCCCCCGGCGCCGGCGCAGAGGCCGTAAGCTAGGAATGTCCCGCCCCGGCAGCGGGGGCGCCCCGGCCGGCCTGTACGGCCGCCGGTGCCCCAGCCGCTGGCCGCGGGCAATTCGTGCTGCCCGCCGCCCTCCCGTCGCGGCGCTGCCTCACCCCGCTGCCAACCCGAAGGAAGCCATGAGTCTCTCCGGTCTCCTGGGGATCATCACCGCTGACCCCCAGCTTCGCGCCGCGCTTGAGCAGGCCGCGCATCCGGCGGCCGGCGGCGGTGACCTGATCGGCCCTGCCGCCCTGCGCCCGATGCTGGCCGCCGCGCTGACTGGCTACGCGGCAGCCGGCCCGCAGACCACCGCCCAGCCGGGGCCGGCCGGCCGCTTCGTGCTCGCGGTGACGGCGACCGCCAGGGAGGCTGAGGACCTGGCGGCCGCGCTCGGCTCGCTGCTCCCGCCGTCGGCCGTCGGGTACTTCCCGGCCTGGGAGACGCTCCCGCACGAGCGGCTGTCGCCGCGCTCGGACACCTCGGGCCAGCGGCTGGCCGTGCTCCGGCGGCTGGCCAGCCCGGATCCCGCCGACCCGCGATCCGGGCCGTTGCTCGTCGTCACCACCCCGGTGCGGAGCCTGCTGCAGCCGATGGTCGGGGGCCTGGGCGACCTGGTGCCGGTCTCGCTGGCGCCAGGGCAGGCCGCCGACCTGGAGGAGACGGTCACCCGGCTGGTCGACATCGGCTACGCCCGGGTCGAGATGGTGGGCAAGCGCGGCGAGATTGCCGTCCGCGGCGGCATCCTGGACGTCTTCCCGCCGACTGAAGAGCATCCGCTGCGGATCGAGTTCTGGGGCAACGAGATCGAGGAGGTCCGCTACTTCAAGGTCGCGGACCAGCGCAGTCTCGAGACGGCGGCGGATGGCCTGTGGGCGCCGCCCTGCCGCGAGCTGCTGCTGACCCCTTCGGTCCGGGCCAGGGCCAGGGAGCTGGCCCGCGAGTGGCCCGGCCTGGGCGACGTGCTGGCCAGGCTGGCCGACGGCATCACCGTGGAGGGCATGGAGGCGCTGGCGCCCGCGCTCACCGACCGGATGGAGCTGCTGCTGGACTACGTGCCGCCGGGCGGCCTCGTGCTGGCCTGCGACCCGGAGCGGATCCGGGCCCGCGCGGCCGACCTGGTCAGCACGAGCCAGGAGTTCCTGGAGGCATCCTGGCTGAACGCCGCAGCCGGCGGCCAGGTCCCGGTCGACCTGGGCGGCGCCGCGTTCCGGGCCATCACCGAGGTCCGGTCCCTGGCGGCGGACCTGAGCATCCCGTGGTGGACGGCCACCCCGTTCGCGGCCTCCGGGAATCCCGAAACGGATCCGTCCCCCCTCCCGCTCCCGTCGCCCGGCGATCCGGCGGGCGAGCCTGCGGGCGAGACCGGCGGCCGGCCATCGTTTCGAATCGACGCGGTGCCGGCCGGTACCTACCGGGGCGATACCTCGCGGGTGCTGGCCGACGTCACCGACTGGCTATCCGGCCGGTGGCGCGTCGTCCTGGTGACCGAAGGGCACGGGCCGGCCCAGCGGCTGGCTGAGCTGCTGCGCGGTGAGGGGCTCGGCGCCCGGACCGGGGATCTCGATCAGCCGGGCGCGACGCCCGAGCCCGGCATCGCGCAGGTGACGACCGGCATGCTGGACGGCGGTTTCGTCTGGCCCTCGATCCAGCTGGCGGTGCTGTCCGAGGCGGACATGGCCGGTCACCGGCCCGGCAGCCGGGAGACCAGGCGGATGCCCAGCCGCCGCCGCGGCGGCATCGACCCGCTGCGGCTGGCGCCGGGCGACTACATCGTGCACGAGCAGCACGGCGTCGGCCGGTACCTGGAGATGACCAGCCGGACGGTGCAGGGCGCCACCAGGGACTACCTGGTCATCGAGTACGCGCCGAGCCGGCGCGGCCACCCCGCCGACCGGCTCTACCTGCCGACTGACCAGCTCGACGAGGTGACCAGGTATACCGGCGGCGAGGCGCCCGCGCTGCACCGGCTCGGCGGCGCCGACTGGGCCAAGGCCAAGGGGCGCGCGCGCAAGGCGGTCAGGGACATCGCGGCCGGGCTGATCCGGCTGTACCAGGCGCGGATGGCCTCGCCCGGGCACGCGTTCGGGCCGGACACGCCGTGGCAGCGCGAGCTGGAGGACGCCTTCCCCTACGTGGAGACGCCCGATCAGCTGGCCGCGGTGGACGAGGTCAAGGCGGATATGCAGAAGGCGGTCCCGATGGACCGGCTGATCTGCGGCGACGTCGGCTACGGCAAGACCGAGATCGCCGTCCGGGCCGCCTTCAAGGCCGTCCAGGACGGCAGGCAGGTGGCCGTGCTGGTGCCGACCACCCTGCTGGCCGCGCAGCACTTCGGCACGTTCAGCGAGCGGTACGCGCCGTTCCCGGTCACCGTCCGCTCGCTGTCGCGGTTCCAGAGCGCCGCCGAGGTCGCGGACACGCTGTCCGGGCTGGCCGACGGCAAGGTCGACGTGGTGATCGGAACGCACCGGCTGCTCTCGCCGGAGACCCGCTTCGCCCAGCTGGGGCTGCTGATCGTGGACGAGGAGCAGCGGTTCGGGGTGGAGCACAAGGAGTACCTCAAGCAGCTGCGGACCGAGGTCGACGTGCTGTCCATGTCGGCCACCCCGATCCCGCGCACGCTGGAGATGGGCATCTCCGGGATCAGGGAGATGTCCACCATCCTGACCCCGCCGGAAGAGCGGCACCCGGTGCTCACCTCGGTGGGCCCGTACGACGAACGGCAGATCGCCGCGGCCATCCGGCGCGAGCTGCTGCGCGACGGCCAGGTCTTCTTCGTGCACAACCGGGTCTCCTCGATCGGCAAGGTCGCCGCCCGGCTGGCCGAGCTGGTGCCCGAGGCCAGGGTGGGCGTCGGGCACGGGCAGATGAACGAGCACGCGCTCGAGGACGTCATGAGCAAGTTCGTGGACAAGCAGTTCGACGTCCTGGTCTCCACCACGATCGTCGAGTCCGGCCTGGACATCCCGAACGCCAACACGCTGGTCGTGGACCGGGCCGACATGTACGGCCTGCCCGACCTGCATCAGCTGCGCGGCCGGGTCGGCCGCGGCCGGGAGCGCGGCTACGCCTACTTCCTGTACCCGCCGGAGAAGCCGCTGACCGAGACGGCGCACGAGCGGCTGGCCACGATCCAGCAGCACACCGACGTCGGGGCCGGCCTGCATATCGCGCTGAAGGACCTGGAGATCCGCGGCGCGGGGAACCTGCTGGGCGGCGAGCAGTCCGGTCATATCGCCGCCGTCGGCTTCGACCTGTACGTCAAGATGATCGGCGAGGCGGTGCGCGAGCTGCGCGGCGACGGCCCCGCCGAGCGGCCCGAGGTGCGGGTGGAGCTGCCGGTCGACGCGCACATCCCGCACGAGTACGTGTCGGGGGAGCGGCTCCGGCTGGAGGCCTACACCCGGATCGCGGCGATCGACTCGGCGGCCGGCATCAACGCCGTCCGGGACGAGCTCACGGACCGGTTCGGGGCGCCCCCGCCGCAGCTGGAGAACCTGCTGGCGGTGGCCAGGCTGCGGGCACGGGCCCGGCTGGCCGGGCTGAGCGACATCACCGTGGTGGGGAGCAATGTCCGGTTCTCCCCGGTCGAGCTGCCGGAATCCCGCCAGGTCCGGGTGCAGCGGCTGTACCCGCGGACGGTGCTGAAGCAGGCCACGGCCACCATGCTGGTGCCGATGCCGAGGGCTGTGCCCGGCACCAGCGCCGGATCGGGCAGCACCAGGTCCGGCACCGGCCAGACGGTATCGCTGGGCGCGCCGCCGCTGCGTGACAGGGAGCTGCTGGCCTGGTGCGAGCAGCTGATCGACGAGGTGCTCACCGGCGCGAAGCCGGCCGGGCCGGACCTGGCTGGCTGAGCTCGCACTAGGCTGCACTAGGCTGCATCCGGCCGGGCAGCAGGCCCAGCCCGGGCCCCGGCGTCCGCCAGCCAGGCCATGCCGGGCGCTCAGCGTGAGGAGGAACATCGTCGTGCGCCGCACCTCGATGAAATGGGCAGCGGTCGTGCTCGCTGCCGGCGCCGCGGTCTCCGCGTGCGGGACCGTCCAGATGGGCGCGGCGGCGCTCACGGTCAGCCAGCGGATCTCGTCGGCCACCCTGAGCAACGAGGTGGCGAATCTCACCGCGGCTTATCAGGCCGACCAGCACAAGGGCGTCAAGCCGCAGCGTCCCACCTCGCAGGAGCCGCAGCAGGTGCTCACCTGGCTGCTCCTGTTCCAGGTCTACGACAAGATCGCGCAGCAGCACCGCATCTCGGTGACGCCCGCCCAGGTGCAGGACCAGCTGAACGGGCTGGGCGCGCAGGCTAAGCAGAGCGGCCTCACGACCGCGCAGTACGCGTCGGCCGCCGGGGCGGTGCCGCCCGACCTGCTGCCCGAACTCGGCCGGTACTTCGCCATCCTCGGGGCGCTGCAGACCGGGCTGGACGGCGGGAAGGCGCCGACGAGCACCACCGGGCAGCAGGCGCTGCAAGCCAAGGTGGTCAACGCTCAGTGCGTGGCGGCCAAGAGCATCGACATCAACGTGAACCCGCAGTTCGGCGTGTGGGACTACAGCACGTACTCAGTGGTCCCGGTGCCGCCCAGCCTCGCGGCCGCGCCGACCCCCTCGCCCAGCAGCTCGCCGGTCCGCACCACGCCGCCCTGCTAGCCCAGCCACCGGATGATGGCAGACGCTCAGACCGGCGACTCCCGCGGCGTGCCGGGCCGCGCCGGCGGGCAACCCGGCATGCGGCTGGTCGCGCTGGTGGAGGTCATGGACCGGCTGCGGGCCGGCTGCCCGTGGGATGCTCGGCAGACGCATGCCTCGCTGGCGCCCTACCTGCTGGAGGAGACCTACGAGGCGCTGGAGGCGCTCGACAGCGGCGACGCTGACGCGCTGCGCGAGGAACTCGGTGATGTGCTGCTGCAGGTGGTCTTCCACGCCCGGGTGGCCGCCGAGCGGACGGATGGCACCGGCTACACGATCGACGACGTGGCCGACGGGATCATCGACAAGCTGACCAGGCGGCATCCGCACGTCTTCGGCGACGTCAGCGTCTCCGGCGCGGATGAGGTGAAGCAGAACTGGGATGCGATCAAGGCGGCCGAGCGCGCGGCGGCCAGCGGCGCCCCTGGCTCGGTGCTGGATGGCGTGCCGATGGCCCAGCCCGCGCTGTCGCTGGCCGCCCAGCTGCAACGGCGGGCGGCCAGGGCCGGGGCGCCTGCCAAGCTGGCCGATCTGACCAGGCCGGAGGGAGCGGAGGCGCAGGCCGGCGCCGGGGGCGCTGGCCCTGCGGGCGTCCCGGCCGGGGGCGCTGACGCCGAGGGCACCGGCGACAGCGCCCCCGACAGCGCCGCCGAGGGCGGCCCGGCCGAACTCGGCGCACAGCTGTTCGCCCTGGTGACCCAGGCTGTCGCCGCGGGCCTGGATCCCGAGCAGGAGCTGCGGGCGGCCGCCCGGGCCTACCGCAGCCGGGTGGTCCGGTGGGAGCGCTCCGCTGACTAGCGGGCGGCGCGCGGGCCGGGTGGCCGGCCGGCTGCGAGCCAGACGGCGTGGCCGGTGGGCTCGCCCGGGCCGGCTCCACTAGGCTCGCAATCGACCCATGAGCCCCGCACCGTCACCGGTGCCACCGTCTGGGAGTTCTTACCGTGGCCTCCATTGAAGGCGTCTTTGCCAGGCAGATCCTGGATTCGCGCGGCAATCCCACCATCGAGGTGGAGGTCGTGCTCGACGACGGCAGCCTGGGCCGGGCGGGCGTGCCGAGCGGCGCCTCGACCGGCGCGGCCGAGGCGGTCGAGTTGCGCGATGGCGGCAGGGAATTCGGCGGCAAGGCCGTCGCCAGGGCCGTGCAGGGCGTGATCGACGAGATTCAGCCCGAGCTGCTCGGCTACGACGCCGATGACCAGCGCCTGGTCGATCAGCGCCTGATCGACCTGGACGCGACGCCGGACAAGTCCCGGCTCGGCGCGAACGCCATCGTCGGCGTCAGCCTCGCGGTGGCCCGGGCAGCGGCCGAGTCGGCCGGGCTGCCGCTGTTCCGGTACCTGGGCGGCCCGAACGCTCACCTGCTCCCGGTGCCGATGATGAACATCCTGAACGGCGGCGCGCACGCGGATACCAACGTGGACATCCAGGAGTTCATGATCGCCCCGGTCGGCGCGGCCACCTTCGGCGAGGCCGTCCGCTGGGGAGCCGAGACCTACCACGCGCTGAAGTCGGTCCTGAAGGGGCACGGCCTGAACACCGGGGTCGGCGACGAGGGCGGCTTCGCGCCCGACCTTGATCACAACCGCGCTGCGCTGGACCTGATCGTCGAGGCGATCGGCCGGGCCGGGCTGGAGCCTGGCCGTGACATCGGCCTGGCCATCGATGCCGCGGCGAACAGCTTCTACGCGGACGGCGGTTACGGCTTCGAGGGCGGTCGCAAGGACGCGGCGGAGATGACCGCGGTCTACGCGCAGTGGCTGGATGACTACCCGATCGTCTCGCTGGAGGATCCGCTGGCGGAGGACGACTGGGCGGGCTGGCGCGCGCTGACCGCCCGATTGGGCGAGCGGGTGCAGATCGTCGGCGACGACATCTTCGTCACGAACCCGCGGCTCATCCAGCGCGGCATTGCCGAGCACGTGGCGAACTCGCTGCTGGTCAAGGTGAACCAGATCGGCACCCTGACCGAGACGCTCGACGCCGTGGCCCTGGCCCAGCGCAGCGGCTACACCTGCATGATCAGCCACCGTTCCGGCGAGACCGACGACACGACGATCTCGGACCTGGCCGTCGGCGTGAACTGCGGCCAGATCAAGAGCGGCGCGCCCGCCAGGGGCGAGCGGGTCGCCAAGTACAACCAGCTGCTGCGGATCGAGGAGCTGCTCGATGACGCGGCTGCCTACGCGGGGAAGGTGGCTTTCCCGCGTTCGGCGGCGGGTGACTAATGCCGCAGTCACCCGGCGGCGGCCGCCTCTCGTCCCGGCTGCGTCCCCGGTTCACGACCAGGGCCGCCGTGCTGGCGGTTGTTCTCTGCGCGATAGCGCTGAGCCTGGCGTACCCGGTCCGGGAGTACATCTCCGAGCGGCGCCAGATCGGCCTGCTGGAAGTCCAGCAGCAGCTGCTGACATCGCAGCTGAGGAAGCTGAACGCGGAGCGCCGCGCGCTGAGCACCAGCCAGTACGTCGAGCAGCAGGCGGAAAACCGGCTGCACATGTGCATGCCGTCCAAGATCTGCTACGTCATCATCGGCGGGAGCAAGGCGGCCGCCGGCCACGCTGCCGGTCCCGTGGTCGCGCCCTGGTACCAGCGGCTGTGGTCATCGGTGCAGCAGGCGGACAAGGTCTCGGCCCGGTGACGTCCGGCACGCCCGCGCCGCCGTCGCCGGCCGACCTGGCGGTGCTGCAGCGCCAGCTCGGCCGGCCCGCGCGCGCCGTCCAGGCGATCGCGCACCGCTGCCCGTGCGGCCTGCCTGATGTGGCCGAGACGGCGCCGCGACTGCCGGACGGCACGCCGTTCCCGACATTGTTCTACCTGACCTGCCCGCGGGCGGCAGCAGCGATCAGCCGGCAGGAGGCGGCAGGGGTGATGGCGGCGATGACAGCGCGGCTGGCCGCCGACGCGGGCCTGCGAGGCGCTTACCAGGCCGCGCACGATGACTACCTGGCCAGGCGGGACGCGCTGTCCCGCGCGCTCGGCCAGCAGCCGCTGGCCGCCTCCGCGGGCAGCGCGGGCGGCATGCCGGAGCGGGTCAAGTGCCTGCATGCCCTGGTCGCGCACGAGCTGGCCGTGCCGGGCGCTAACCCGCTCGGCCGGGAGGCCGCGGCCGCCGCCGGGACGTGGTGGCAGGCAGGCCCGTGCGTCGCCGCGGACGATCAGTGAGCAGGCCGGCCGGCACCCGCCGGGTGGCGGCGATTGACTGCGGCACCAACTCGCTGCGCCTGCTGATCGCCGACGCCGACCCGGCCGGGCGGGCGCTGACCGACATCGTGCGCCGGATGGAGATCGTGCGGCTGGGCCAGGGCGTCGACGCCACCGGCCGGCTCGCGCCGGAGGCGCTGGCCCGGACTCTCAGCGTGCTGGCCGAGTACGAGGAGTCGATCAGGCAGGCCGGGGCGACCGCGGTCCGGATGGTGGCGACGAGCGCGACCAGGGACGCGAGCAACGCCGCCGACTTCACCCGCGGCGTCATCGGCATTCTCGGCGCCGAGCCCGAAGTAATTACCGGCGACGAGGAGGCGCGCCTGTCGTTCGCCGGAGCGACAGCTGAGCTAGGCGCCGGAGTCGCGGCGGCGCCCTATCTCGTGGTCGACATCGGCGGCGGATCGACGGAGTTCGTCGTCGGGCCCGCAGGAGGCTGCACCGGGCCAGCGGCGGCTGATCTGGCGGCCATCTCCGTGAATATCGGCTGCGTCCGGCTGACCGAGCGGCACCTGCACGCTGACCCTCCCGACGCTGCCGAGATCCGCGCGGCCATCAGCGACATCGATGCCGCGCTGAAGACGGCCGCGGCGGCGGTTCCGGTGGCGAGCGCCCGGACCCTGGCAGGCGTGGCCGGCTCGGTGACGACCGTCGCTGCCATCGCCCTCGGCCTCACGCACTACGACCCGTCCCGGACTCACCACGCGCGCCTGCCCGCTGACCTGGTGCATCAGGTCACCTGCGAGCTGCTCGGCCAGACCCGTGAGCAGCGCGCGGCGATCCCCTCGCTGCATCCTGGCCGGGTGGATGTCATCGGCGCCGGGGCGCTGGTGCTGGACCGGATCATGGCGCAATTCGGCTTCGCCGCCGTGGTGGTCAGCGAGCACGACATCCTGGACGGCATCGCCTGGTCGATGGCGGTCGGCGGCGGGTCCTGAGGATGCCGCCGCCGGAGTCGCCGCCGGAGTCGCTGCCGCAGGACCCGGCCGCCGGCCCTGTGCCGCCGGGTACCGGCTGGCCGGAGGACCCGGCCACCGCGGACACGCCCGCGGCAGCCAGTCCCGAGGACGTGCGAGCGCTCGCGGCCAGCGCCGGGTCGCTGGCCGAGCTGGCGGCCCGCGAGTCTGTCTGCCGCGCCTGCCCGCGGCTGGTGCAGTGGCGTGAGCAGGTAGCCCGCGCGAAACGGCGCTCCTTCGCCGATCAGCCCTACTGGGGACGGCCGGTGCCCAGCTGGGGTGACGAACGGCCGCGCGTGCTCATCCTGGGCCTGGCACCTGCCGCGCATGGCGGCAACCGGACCGGCCGGGTGTTCACCGGGGACCGCAGCGGCGATGTGCTGTTCGCCTCCCTCTGGCGGTGCGGCCTGGCCGCCCGGCCGGACTCGGTCACCGCCGGCGATGGCCAGCGGCTCATCGGCACCCGGATGACCGCGGCAGTCCGGTGCGCTCCGCCCGCCAACAAGCCGGCCGTCGCCGAGCGCGACACCTGCGCGCCGTGGCTGGCCGCCGAGCTGGCCATCCTGCTGCCCGGGCTGCGGGCGATCGTCTGCCTCGGGCACTTCGCCTGGCAGGTGCTCTGGCCGCAGCTGGCCGCTTCGGGATGGGCGGTGCCGAGGCCGCGGCCTGCTTTCGGCCACGGCCGCGAGGTGCTGCTGGAGCCCGGCGCCGACGTCAGGGCCGGGCACCCGCTGCTGGTCCTGGGCTGCTACCACCCCAGCCAGCAGAACACCTTTACCGGACGGGTAACGAGCGCGATGCTGGACGAGGTCTTCGGCCGCGCCGCGCGCTACCCGGGCCTGTGATCCGATCGGGGTCAGGCGCGGAGCGGGACGGCCAGACTTGAGCGACCATTCGATTACGCAGAGTTATAAGGTTGGCTAAATGGTTACTCGCCGTACTTTTGTTCGTCGCCGCCTTAATTGGATAGCCGACCGCCGCAAGAATCCGCCATGCGTTAATCCATTAATCTGGAGTCACGGGAACGGTGCAGGGTACTATCACTAAGCCCCCGTAGCCCAAGGGAAGAGGCCGGCCCCCTAAAAGGGTCCCCAGTGTCGGTTCGACTCCGACCGGGGGTACCGCTGAACAGGCGATACGCCAGACCCGTGCGGACATTGCCGTTGAATGGCCAGTTAACAGATTGGCCGTCTCAGGGCATCTCGCTCGACAGCCGTGTCGTATCGGTCGTCCGATCGTGTCGTCCGGGCCACGCTGGCCGACGCGGCCCGATCGGCGCTTCTGGTACCGTTTCGCGCGATTATTTGTATTGGCGGATCCGGGGGCGGCTGGCTGCCTCCGTCAGCTGTGCGGAACCGGTCAGCCGCTGACGTTCGGGCCTGCCCGGGTGACCGTGATCCGGGCGATGAGCCGCCGGTCCCGGCGCATCGCGTCGCGATACTCGGCCCAGTCGGGATGCTCGCCAGAGATCCGGCGGTAGTAGTCCTCGAGCAGCTCCAGGGCATCCGGCAGGTGGATGATCTCGGTGGTGCCCTCGAGCTGAGCCCACTCGCCGAAGAAACCGTCGCTGAGCACGCACAGCGAGGCCAGGGGATTGCGGGCCAGGTTCTTCGCCTTCACGGCGGTCTGCCGGGTGCTGATCAGCACCCGGCCGGCGTTGTCCACCGCGGCGACCACAGGCGAGAGCTGCGGGCGGCCATCGGATCGGACGGTGGCCAGCACGGCCCGAGGGTGGCCGCGCAGGAACTCCGTGGCGGTCTCGATGTCCACCTGCGGTGCGCGGCGGTCAGGCGCTATTCAGCCTGCTGCGGCGCTGCAGCTCATACTCGTGCACGATCGCGCTCGCATAGCCGTGCGAGAGCCCGTGCTCGTCAGCGAGCCAGTGCGCGCGCTCAGCGCAGCGCAGGAAGGCGGGGCCTGACTCGAGTCGGCTGAACCACTCACGGAGTTCGCGTCCGGTGACGGACGGGATGCGGGCGATCAGGTTCTTGTGCATCTCCGGAGAGTGGGTCAGAGACAAGTGGCACCTCCAGGGTGTAGGGCTCCCTTGGAGTCGAGACTGCACTACCGCTTGCCCGCTGACAAGACCCGAATGTAACCGGGCTGTAATGCGCCGGTTGGTCCGCTGACATGTTCCCGGCCAATCGGACATCGCGGCTGGTCCGCACGGTTCGGCGGACGGCCCGCGGGTCTCGCGGCCGGTCCGGGCCCAGGGCGCCGCCGGGCCGGCCAGCGCGGACCGGCCGCCTTTCACCTCAGGCGGCGGGTCAGGACAGCCGCTCGAAGATCATGGCCATGCCCTGGCCCCCGCCGACGCACATGGTCTCCAGGCCGAACGTCTTGTCGCGGAACTGGAGGCTGTTCAGCAGCGTCGAGGTAATCCGGGCGCCGGTGCTGCCGAACGGGTGGCCGAGCGCGATCGCCCCGCCGTTCACGTTCAGCTTGTCGATGTCGATGCCCAGGTCGCGGTAGGACGGGATCACCTGCGCGGCGAACGCCTCGTTGATCTCAACCAGGTCGATGTCGCTGATGGTCATGCCTGCCCTGGCCAGCGCCTTGCGGGACGCCTGCACCGGGCCGAGCCCCATGATCTCCGGCGACAGCCCGCTCACGCCGGTGGCGACGACCCTGGCCAGCGGGGTCAGCCCGAGCTCCGCTGCCTTCGTGTCGCTCATCACGATCACCGCGGAGGCGCCGTCGTTCAGCGGGCAGCAGTTGCCGGCCGTCACCGTCCCGTCCGGGCGGAACACCGGCTGCAGCGTCGACACCTTCTCCAGCGTGGTCCCCGGCCGCGGGCCGTCGTCGGCGCTGACCACGGTGCCGTCCGGCAGCGTGACCGGCGTGATGTCGCGCTGCCAGAAGCCGTTGGTCAGCGCCATCTCGGCCAGGTTCTGTGACCGGACGCCGAACTCGTCCTGCTCGGCCCGGCTGATGCCGCGGATCTGCGCGACGTTCTCCGCCGTCTGGCCCATCGCGATGTAGACATCGGGGATGCTGCCGTCCTCGCGCGGGTCATGCCAGGTGTCGGCGCCGCCCTTGTCCAGGGCCGCGCTCCGCTCCTCGGCGGCGGCGAAGGCCGGGTTCTTGGTGTCCGGCAGGCCATCGCTGCTGCCCTTGCCGAACCGGCTCACGCACTCGACCCCGGCCGAGATGAACACGTCGCCCTCGCCAGCCCTGATCGCGTGGTAGGCCATCCGGGTGGTCTGCAGCGAGGACGAGCAGTAGCGGTTCACCGTCGTTCCCGGCAGAGTGTCGTAGCCGAGCAGGATGGCCACCACGCGGGCCATGTTGTAGCCCTGCTCCCCGCCGGGCAGGCCGCAGCCGAGCATCAGGTCGTCGATCTCGGCCGGGTCGAGCTGGGGCACCTTGGCCAGTGCCGCCGCCACCATCGCGGCGGCCAGGTCATCGGGGCGGATGCTCGCCATGGACCCTTTGAATGCCCGGCCGATCGGCGAGCGCGCGGTAGCAACGATGACTGCCTCAGGCATGGTGATGACTCCCCTGTAGCTCTGCTAGTTAACCGAACAGTAGCTCATTACCGGCCAAGGCAGGTCAGGCTGCGGCGGCAGGCAACAGCGTCGATGCGCGCTTGCTGCTGCTGTTACCGCAGCACCGGCGCATCCACGTTGCTGCGCCGGCGCAGCCGCGCGGCTGCGCCGGCGCGTCCTGGCCTCGCCCCGGTCCGCGGGCGCTGCCGGCAGCGGGCCGGGACCGACTGCGCCCGGTCCCGGGATACCGTCATGGGACGAACGAGCAAGGTGGTTGACCATGCAGGTAACCGAATCCCTGATCGACCTGATCGGGAATACCCCGCTTGTCCGGCTCCGCCGGGTGATCAGCCAGCTCGGCGGGCAGGCGCCGCAGATCCTGGCCAAGGTCGAGTACTTCAACCCCGGCGGGTCCGTCAAGGACCGGATCGCGCTGCGGATGGTGGAGGCGGCCGAGGCCTCGGGCGAACTGCAGCCGGGCGGCACCATCGTGGAGCCCACTTCCGGCAATACCGGCATCGGGCTCGCCATCGTGGCCCAGGAAAAGGGCTACCGCTGCCTGTTCGTCTGCCCGGACAAGGTCGGCCAGGAAAAGATCAGCGTGCTCCGTGCCTACGGCGCCGAGGTTGTCGTCTGCCCGACCACGGTGTCACCGGATCATCCTGATTCCTACTACTCGGTGTCGGACCGGCTGGCCCGCGAGACGCCGGGCGGCTGGAAGCCCAATCAGTACGCGAACCGCGAGAACCCGGCATCACACTATTACTCCACCGGGCCGGAGATCTGGGCCCAGACCGAAGGTTGCATCACGCACTTCGTCGCTGGCATCGGCACCGGCGGCACGATCTCCGGCGCCGGCCGGTATCTCAAGGAGATCTCCGGCGGCCGGGTTCAGGTGATCGGGGCTGACCCAGAGGGATCGGTCTACTCCGGCGGCAGCGGCCGGCCCTATCTGGTGGAGGGCGTCGGCGAGGACATCTGGCCTGATACCTATGACAAGAACATCTGCGACCGGATCATCGCGGTCAGCGACGCCGAGTCCTTCCTGATGACGCGCCGGCTGGCCAGGGAGGAGGCCCTGCTGACCGGCGGCTCCTGCGGGATGGCGGTGGTGGCGGCGCTGCGAGCGGCCAGGGACGCCCAGCCGGACGACGTCATCGTGGTGCTGCTCCCCGACAGCGGCCGCGGGTACCTCTCGAAGATCTTCAACGACGAGTGGATGGCGGACTACGGATTCCTCGCGGCCGAGACCGCCGAGCCCACCGTCGCGGAGGTACTGGAGCGCAAGCCAGGGGTGCTGCCGCCGTTCGTGCATGCTCACCCGGGCGAGACCGTCCGGACGGTGATCGAGAGCCTGCGCGAGTACGACGTATCGCAGCTGCCGGTACTCAGCGCCGAGCCGCCGGTCATGGCGGCCGAGGTAGTCGGCTCCATCGTGGAGCGTGACCTGCTGGATGCGCTGGTCTCGGGCCGGGTCAAGCCGGATGACGCGGTTTCCGGGCTGATGTCGCCGCCGCTGCCCACGGTCGGCTCCGGCGAGCCGGTGAGCGTCGCCGTCAGCGCGCTCGGGCAGGCCGGCGCTGCCCTGGTGCTGGTCGACGGCAAGCCGGCCGGGATGATCACCCGTCAGGACGTGCTGGCCTTCCTCTCCTCGTAGCCGCCTGCCCTTTCGTGGCCACGGCAGCGCTCCGGCACCGCGGCGGCCGGGGACTGTCCTAGTCGCTACACTGGACCGCCTCGTGGCGGAGCCGCCGCCGCGCGGATCAGGGCGCAGGGGGGCAGAGCCGATGCAGCACCAGCACGATGACGGGTTTGACACGCTGGCGATTCACGCTGGCCAGGAACCTGACCCGGTGACCGGCGCCGTCGTGCCGCCGATCTACCAGGTCTCCACCTACAAGCAGGACGGCGTCGGCGGACTGCGCGGCGGATACGAGTACTCCCGGACCGCCAATCCCACCAGGGCCGCGCTCGAGGAATGCCTGGCTGCGCTGGAGGGCGGCGCCGCGGCGCTGGCGTTCGCGTCCGGGATGGCGGCGGAGGACGCGCTGCTGCGCACGATCTGCCGGCCGGGGGATCACGTGCTGATCCCGCACGACGCGTACGGCGGCACGTACCGGCTGTTCGACAAGGTGCTCAGCCAGTGGGGGGTGGGATACCGGCCGGTTCCGGTGTCGGACGCCATGGCGGTCCGGGCCGAGCTGGCGGGCAAGCCGGCGCAGGTGGTCTGGGTGGAGACCCCGACCAACCCGCTGCTGTCGGTCGCCGACATCGCGGCGCTGGCTGACATCGCGCACGCGGCCGGCGCGCTGCTCGTGGTCGACAACACCTTCGCGTCCCCGTACCTGCAGCAGCCGATCGCGCTGGGCGCCGACGTGGTCGTGCACTCGGCGACCAAGTACCTGGGCGGTCACTCGGACGTCATCGGCGGGGCGGTCGTCGTCGCCGATCCCGGACTGGGCGAGCGGCTGGCCTTCGTGCAGAACGCGACCGGCGGGATCGGCAGTCCGCTCGACGCCTGGCTGACCATGCGCGGAATCCGGACTCTCGGGGTGCGGATGGACCGGCACTGCGCGAACGCGGCGCGGGTCGCTGACATGCTCAGCGCCCACCCCGCGGTGAGCCAGGTGTTCTACCCGGGCCTGCCCGGCCATCCCGGCCACGAGGTCGCGGCCAAGCAGATGCGCGGGTTCGGCGGGATGGTGTCCTTCTGTGTCCGCGGCGGCGATGAGGCGGCGGTCGCGGTGTGCGGCCGGACCCGGCTGTTCACGCTCGCGGAGTCGCTGGGCGGAGTCGAGTCACTGATCGAGCACCCGGGCCGGATGACGCATGCATCGGTGGCCGGCTCGCCGCTCGAGGTCCCCGGCGACCTGGTCAGGCTGTCAGTGGGCATCGAGACGTGCGAGGACCTGCTGGAGGACCTCCGCCAGGCGCTGGCCTGACCGCGGCGGGAGTCAGCGCCCTGCCCGGTCCTGCAACCGCGGTGACGCCGCCCCCCGCCGCCGGCACTGCCGTGGCCGTGCGGAGGCCGGGGCTTACTTCTTCGGCCGCCCGGTGATCCAGGCGCCGATGAGCAGCAGCACGCCGATGCCGACCGCCACGCCGCCGCGGGCCAGGTGATGGCCTGACTTCACGTGACTGCCCGCGATCATGAAGTGCGGCAGCCCGCTGCCGGCGAAGTAGAGCACGCCGACGATGATGGCGATGACCCCGATGATGCCGAGAATGATCGGCAGGGCCCGCGACGAGGCGCGGGACGCAGTTGCAGTACTCACTGATCCTCCTAGATGGGCTGGCAGGCCGACCATAGCCCGGCCGGGGTGCCAGCAGCGCTAACTACCGGCGGCATGTTACTGGCGGAGGGAACAGCGACATGCCAAAAAAATGGCAATACGGTCAATAACTTCACCCGTGCCATACCATCAGCACGAGGATGGCCAGCCAGATGAGGCCGAGCACGCCGCCCAGGCTGGCGATCCGGCCGCGCTCGACCGTGGCCACGTGCCTGGCCCGGCCAGCCGAGCCAGGTGCCGCGGGCTCGGGCGCCCCGGCCGCGTGCGCGGCGTCCACCGCCGCATCGGAGGTGTCCATGGCCGCGACCGGGGTGCTGACGGGCGCGGCGGGAGCCTCCGCCGCGGCGGCGGTCTCCAGCGCGCCGATGGCCTTGCGCTGATCCCGGATGATGAGCACGAGCAGGACCAGGCCGACGACGAACAAGGTCATGGACGCGGTCAGCCACGGCTTGGAGAGTTCCTTCTGCTGCTGGGCCGCGATGATCCCGAAGATGAGCACGGCGAGCGACCCGAGCGCGAAGATCCTGGTGACCCGGTACAGGTACCTGACCACGACGACGTTGCGCGCCCGCACGTAGCGCGGGGTGGACATGATGGCCGCGGTCACCGGCCCGACGGTGAAGACGGCAAAGGCGATGTGCAGCCAGATGATCAGCCGGTCAAGGAACGACATGAGCCGATCCTAGGGCCAGCATCCGTCCTGGTGATGATCGCGGACATTTTCCGGCCCGGCCGGGAACCTCCGCGAGCTCGCGGTCAGGTCCGCTCGCGGCGGGTCCGGATGAAGTCGCTGACCACGTACTCGCCCAGGCTCTCCGGCATGGCCCGCAGCACCCGGCCGCCGTTGCGCCGGGCGACCTCGTCGACGAACGCGGTGAGCCGCTCGTCGTCGGCGAGCATGAACACGTTGAGGGTGGCGCGCCGCCTGGTCATCTTGTCGACCTCGGCCAGGGTCAGCTCGAGCGTCTCCGGCGATGGCGGCCAGTCGAACCAGAACTGCCCGTCGCGGCGCAGGTGGGCCGTGGGCTCGCCGTCGGTGATGATCAGGACCACCGGGTTGTGCTCGGGCCGCCGGTCCAGGAACCGCCCGGCCAGCACGAGCGCGTGATGCAGGTTGGTGCCCTGCACCATGTCCCAGCCGAGCCCGGCCAGGTCGGTCTCCCGCAGCTCCCTGGCGTAGTTGGAGAAGCCGATCACCTGGATCGCGTCCTGCGGGTAGCGGGAGCGCACCAGGGCATGCAGGGCCAGGGCGGTCTGCTTGGCCGCGCCCCAGGTGCCGCGCAGCGCCATCGAGTACGACAGGTCCACCAGCAGGCAGACGGCGGCGGACGCGCGCCGCTCGGTCTCGCCGACCTCGAAGTCGCTGACCGACAGGCGCACCCGCGGCAGCTGCCCGGCGATGCGCCCGGCCGGGCCGGCTTCCCGCGCCGCCGCGCCGCCGCGCAGCAGCGCGTTGCGCACGGTGGCCGCGGTGTCAATGGCCTGCTCGTCGCCGAAGCGCCAGGGCCGGGTACTGCCGGTGTACTCGCCGGCCTGCCCGGCACTGCGCTGGTCATGGTCGCCGTGGCTGCCCTCGGGCAGCTCGGCGAAGACCTTCCGCAGTGCCGTCTCGCCCAGCCGCCGCACGGCCTTCGGCGTGAGCTCCAGCTTGCCGTCGGTCCGCTGCAGGTAGCCCTGCCGCTCCAGCTCCCGCTCGATCTGGCGGAGCGCCTCCATGTCGTCCACGGCCTGGCGGCCGAGCGCGCGGCGGATCTGCTCCTCGTCGATGTCATCGAGGCGCGCGCCCGGGTAATCCTGCCGCAGCGCGTCCTCCAGGTCAGCCAGGTCGGCCAGCTCGGCCAGCGCCGACGTGGCATCGCTGAGGCCGAGCGGATCGCTGCCGGTCAGGCCCGGCTGCGGCCGGCCGTCGGAGTCCATGTCCGGGCGGCGCGCGCGCAGCCCGTCGGCCAGCCGGGCCATCTCGGCGGCCAGCCCGGCATCCTCGAGCGTCTGCGCCATCAGCCCGGCCAGCTCGTCGCGCTGCTCGTCGGTGAGCGAGTCGAGCAGCCGCTGCGCGGCCGACATCCGGCGGACCAGCGAGTCGACGAGTTCTTCCAGGTTGGCCGGGGCATCGGGGAACAGGTCGCCGTAACTGGCCATGAAGGCGTCGAAGTCCTGCTGGGTGTGCGTGCCGCGGGCATCGGCGTCCAGCATCTGGTTCAGCGCCGCCATCATGTCCTTGACCCGCTGCATCGCCTCGGGATCGGGCTCGGCCAGGGTCTGCTTCATGCCGCGGAACTGGCTGTCCAGCACCTCGCTGCGCAGCATGGCCTTCAGCTGCTCGAAGGTCTCCCGCGCGGCCGGCGACTGCCAGTCGTAGTCAGCCAGCCGCCGGATGGCCTGGGCCGTGTCAGCCGGGAGCGAGTCGAGCTCGGCCTCGCGCAGCCGCGCCGAGTCGTCCGGGTCGGGGAAGAGCTCGGCCCGCTCCTGCCCGATGGCCGTATCGAGGAGTGCCCTGACCTCCTCCAGGACGCCGTCCAGCCGCCCCCGGTTGCGCAGCTCGCGCTGCCGCTCCCGGACCCGCCGCAGCAGGTCGTCCATCCCTCGGTGGCCGGACATGCCGCGGCGCAGCAGGTCCCGCAGCGCGCTGGCCGGGTCGGCGCCGTCGAGCACGGACTCGCCGAGCTGGTCGACGGCGCCGCGGACGTCGTAGGGAGGCTCCAGCGGATCCGGCCCATCCCGGTACGGTCCGTAACGATAACCGCTCACCCGGTCGCTCCCGTCGTGCTCAGGAGTGGCGCGCTGGTCATGTGCGGTAGACCGCCCCGCCGTCCAGCATGTCCTTGGACAGCCGCCGCATCAGGTAGAGGCCCTCGAGCGCGAACTCCAGCGCCGCGGCGGCCTCGCCGAACGACTCGCCGCCGTCCATCTGCAGCCGGGCCATGATCCTGGCCAGGCCCGGCACCTCGCCGATCCGGCGCAGCAGGTCGCCGGCCGGGACGAGGTCGCCGGTCTCGACCGCGCCGCCCTCGGTGAACCGGGCCAGCAGGCCGGACAGGTCGGCGTTGCCGAGGGTGGCGCGGAAAGTGTCGGCGGTGGCGCGGCGCAGCAGGTGCTCCAGCACCTCCTGCTCCCGGCCCTCCTCGCTGACCTCGAACTCGACCTTGCCGCGCAGCGTGCTGATGACGGCCGGCAGGTCGCACACGCGCGCGACCGGCTGGTCCTCGCCGCTGATCGCGGCCCGCCGGACGGCCGAGGCGGCGACTGCCTCAGCGGCCGCGATCGCGAACCGCGCGGACACACCGGATCGCGAGTCGACCGCGGGCGAGGCCCGCACCAGCCGGGTGAACCGGGCGATGACCTGCGTGAGGTGGGCCGGCAGCACCGCGCCAGGGTCCTCGCCGGCCCAGGCCAGCAGCGCCTCCTGCCGGATCAGGCCGAGCTCGGCCTCCAGCGAGAGCGGGTAGTGCGTCCGGATCTCCGCGCCGAACCGGTCCTTCAGCGGCGTGATGATCCGGCCGCGGTTGGTGTAGTCCTCCGGGTTGGCGCTGGCGACCAGCACGAGGTCGAGCGGCAGCCGCAGCGCATAGCCGCGCACCCCGATGTCGCGTTCCTCAAGCACGTTGAGCAGGGCCACCTGGATGCGCTCGGCGAGGTCGGGAAGCTCGTTCAGGCAGAAAATTCCGCGGTTGGTCCTCGGCACGAGGCCGTAGTGAATGGTCTCCGGGTCCCCCAGGGTGCGGCCCTCGGCCACCTTGACCGGGTCGATGTCGCCGATCAGGTCACCGACGCTGGTGTCGGGCGTCGCGAGCTTCTCGCCGTACCGGTTGCTGCGGTGCCGCCAGGTGATGGCCAGGTCGTCGCCCTGCCCGGCGGCCAGCCGCTGGCAGCGCGCGCACACTGGCGCGTAGGGGTGGTCGTTGATCTCGCAGCCGGCGACGGCGGGCGTCCACTCGTCGAGCAGGCCGGTCAGGGTCCTGATCAGGCGCGTCTTGCCCTGGCCGCGCTCGCCGAGCAGGATCACGTCGTGCCCGGCGATGATGGCGCGCTCCAGGTGCGGAAGCACCGTCTGCCCGAACCCGATGATGCCGGGGAATGCATCGTCGCCCGCGCGCATGGCGGCTAGCAGGTTCTGCCGTATCTCTGCCTTGACCGTGCGAAGCTGGTGTCCGCTGGCGCGCAGCTCGCCGAGCGTGGCGGGGGCTGGCGCGGCAGAGGGGGGTAGCTGGGATGTGGCTGACTGAGGCTGACTCGTAGGCTGCACTCTTCGACACTATGTCGACGCTGACCAGGTCCGCATCTCGGGAGGCTCACGATGGCGGAATCGCGCCCGGCGCTGGCGATCGATATCGGCGGGACCAAGATGGCCGCCGGCGTGGTCGAGGCGGCCGGGCGGCTGGTCACCTGGGCGCAGGTTCCCACCCCTCGTGATCTCGACGGCGAGCTGCTCTGGAGCACGCTGGACGCGCTGGTCAGCCGGGTGCTGGAGAGCGCTGGCATCGGCAGTCCCGGTACTGATCTGGCCGGCTGCGGGTGCGGCTGCGGCGGCCCGATGCGGTGGCCGGCCGGCCGGGTCTCGCCGCTGAACATTCCGGCCTGGCGCGACTTCCCGCTGCGCGCCCGGCTGGCCGGGCGGCTGGGCGGGATCCCGGTCCGGGTGCACAACGACTCCATCTGCATGGCCGTCGGCGAGCACTGGCGCGGGGCCGGCCGGGGCCGCAGGAACCTGCTCGGCATGGTGGTCTCCACCGGCGTGGGCGGCGGGCTGGTGCTGGACGGCCGGCTGATCGAGGGCGCCTCCGGGAACGCCGGCCACATCGGCCACGTGGTCGTCGATCCCGGGCACGGGCCGCCGTGCGCCTGCGGCGGGCGCGGCTGCGTGGAGGCGATCGCGGGCGGCCCCCCGCTGGTCTCCTGGGCGCAGTCGGAAGGCTGGCGGTCTGGCCAGGTCGGGATGACCGGCAAGGACCTGGCCGACGACGCGACGGCCGGACATCCGGTCGGCCTGGCCGCGATGCGCCGGGCCGGCTGGGCGCTCGGCGTCGCGATCGCGTCGGCCACCAGCCTGTGCGACCTGGAGGTCGTGTCCGTCGGCGGCGGGCTGTCGCAGGCCGGCACGCTGCTGTTCGATCCGCTGCAGGAGGCGCTGCGCGGGCACGCTGGCCTGGACTTCGTCCGCAAGGTCAGAGTCGTGCCCGCTGCGCTCGGCCACAACGCCGGCCTCGTCGGTGCCGCGGCGCTCATCCTGGCGGCCGATCGCTACTGGGCGGCGGACTGAGGTGGCCGAGCGGACTGTCGCCGAGCGGACTGCGGCCGAGCAAACTGTGGCCGAGCGGACTCAGGCGGCCGAGCGGACTCAGGCGGCCGAGCGGACCGCGGGGACAGACGAGCAGCCCGGCCGCTCTGGCCAGCGGCGCAATGCGACACTTCAGGCATGACAACCTTTCCCGCGGTGGGCATCGACGACGTGGTCGCGGCGGCCGGCGTGCTGGACGGCACGATCTTGCGGACGCCGCTGCTGGAGTCCCGTGCCCTGTCCGAGCTGGCGGGCGGTCCCGTCTTCCTGAAGTGCGAGAACCTGCAGCGGACCGGCTCGTTCAAGGTGCGCGGGGCTTTCCTGCGGATAGCCCGGCTGAGCGATGCGGAGCGGGCGCGCGGCGTGGTGGCCGCCAGCGCCGGCAATCACGCGCAGGGGGTGGCGCTGGCCGCTACCGCGCTGAACACGAAGTCGACCGTGGTGATGCCGCGGGGCGCGACCCTGCCGAAGGTGGCGGCCACCCGGTCCTATGGCGCGCAGGTCGTGCTGCACGGGCTGACCGTCGAGGACGCCCTGGCCAGGGCGCGCGAGCTGGCCGAGGAGGACGGGGCGATCTTCATCCACCCGTTCGACCATCCGGACGTCATCGCGGGCCAGGGCACCGTGGGCCTGGAGATCACCGAGCAGTGCCCGCAGGTCCGGACCATCGCGGTGCCGGTGGGCGGCGGCGGCCTGGCGGCCGGCACGGCCATCGCCGCGAAAGCCCGCATTCCGGGGGTTCGCGTGATTGGCGTCCAGGCCGAGGCTGTCGCGGCAGTTCCGGCGTCGCTGAAGGCGGGACATCCGGTCACCGTCCACGGCGGGCCCACCATGGCCGACGGGATCGCCGTGGCCAGGCCCGGAGAGCTCACGTTCGCCGTGCTGGCGGAGCTGGCTGACGAGGTGGTGACGGTCTCGGAGGAGAACCTGTCCCGCGGCCTGCTGCTCAGCCTGGAGCGGGCCAAGCAGCTGGTCGAGCCGGCCGGCGTGGCGGGCGTGGCCGCGCTGCTCGAGCACTCCCCGCTCTTCGAGCCGCCAGCCGTGATCATCCTGTCCGGCGGCAACATCGACCCGCTGCTGCTGGCGAAGGTGCTGCGGCACGGGCTGGCTGCCGCTGGCCGTTACCTGGCCTTCCGGTGCCGCCTCACGGACCGGCCCGGCGCCCTGGCCACGCTGCTGGGCGAGCTGGCCGGGCTCGGGGCCAACGTGCTGGACGTGGTGCACGCGCGCGTGACCGCTGACCTGAGGGTCGACGAGGCCGAGGTGCTGCTGCAGGTGGAGGCCAGGGGGCCGGAGCATTGTGACAGCGTGATCAGCCAGCTGCGCAAGGCCGGCTACACGGTGCTGTTCAGCTGAGCGCCCCGGCTGCGGCCCGGCACTGCCCGCAGCCGGGTGCCGGCCGGCGGTCGGCCGGCAGCCGGCAGTCGGGCCAGGCCTTCGGCCCGCGGTTACCAGCTCGGCGGGTGAGCCTGGGCCGGCTGCGCGCTGGCCTTGATCACCACGGTACTGGCGGCCTTGTCGTGCAGGCATTGCCGGCGCGCATCGACCAGCAGCCAGAAGTTGTCTACCAGCCACAGGAACGGGATCACGATCCCGATCGCGTAGACGGCGGAGCGGATGCCCGCGGCGGTGACGGTGATCCTTGAATGGCCTGCGGCGGTGACGACCCTGGTGCCGACGGCGCGCTTGCCGATGGTGGCGCCCCAGGCGGCGTACTGGATCCAGCAGTACACCAGCGCGATACCGGCGAACGTCAGGCTGAAGTCGGTGGCCGGGCGCGTCAGCGCCTGCTGCGCGTTCGAGATCGCGGCGGTGGCGGCCGGCGAGCTGAGGTTCGGGTACCGGGCCGCGATGTCCTGCATCTGCACGACCACCCGGTGCAGCGCCGGGCCGAACAGGACGATGGGGATGATGGCGATGATCAGCCAGTCGATCAGCCAGCCCGTCAGCCGGCGCCACCGTTCCGCCAGGGCCGGGTCGGCAGTCCCGGCGCGCCGGGCAGGCGGCCTGCCCGTGGCATCGGCGCCGGGCCGCGCCGGGAACGGCCTGCCATAGGGCTGCTGCTGGGGAGCGCCATAGCGGGGAGAGCCGGGCTGCGGGGGCGCCGGGTAGGCCTGCGGAGCAGCCTGGCCGCCCGGCAGGTAGGGCGACGGGCCGGGCTCGGGAGCCACGGAGGAGGCCGGCCGCTCAGCGGCAGCAGGCTGCTGCGTCTCCTGAGCTGGCGAATCTCCTGGCTGGGTCATGGACTCATCATTTCACGTGGCTCGCCATCGGGCCGGGTGCTGACGCTGCGCGCGGTGCCAGCCAGTCGCGCGACCGTCCCGGTGGCGACGGCCCGGCTAGAGGTTACCCCGCCGGGCCTGCTCCCGCTCGATCGCCTCGAACAGCGCCTTGAAGTTGCCCTTGCCGAAGCCCTGGGATCCGTGCCGCTCGATGAGCTCGAAGAAGACAGTCGGGCGGTCCTGAACCGGCTTGGTGAAGATCTGCAGCAGGTAGCCGTCCTCGTCCCGGTCGGCCAGGATGTTCAGCTGGTGCAGTTCGTCCAGCGGCACGCGGGTGTCACCGACCCACTCGCCGAGCGTCTCGTAATAGCTGTCCGGCGTGTCGAGGAAGTCGACGCCCGCTGCCTTCATGCCGCGGACGGCGCCGACGATGTCGTCGGTCGTGAGCGCGATGTGCTGGACACCGGGGCCGCCGTAGAACTCGAGGTACTCATCGATCTGCGACTTCCTCTTGCCGGGCGACGGCTCGTTGATCGGGAACTTGACCTTCCGGTCGCCGTCGGCCACGACCTTGCTCATCAGCGCCGAGTACTCGGTGGCGATATCGTCGCCGACGAACTCCTTCATGTTGGTAAAGCCCATCACCTGCTGGTAAAAGCTGACCCACCGGTCCATCCTGCCGAGTTCCACGTTGCCCACGCAGTGATCGATCTCGGTAAAGAACGGGCCTGCCTGGGCCGTGACCAGCGGATCGATGGCCACGTAGCCGGGCAGGTACGGGCCTGAGTAGTTGGTCCGCTCCACCAGCGTGTGCCGGGTGTCGCCATAGGTGGCGATGGCGGCCAGGACGACCTTGCCGTGGGCGTCCTCGGCAACCCGGGGCTCGCCCCGGCCGGTGGCGCCATGCGCGACGGCATAGCTGAAGGCCGCCTCGGCCGATGGGACGCTGATCGCCAGGTCGATGATGCCGTCACCGTGCCTGGCCACGTGCTCCGCGAGCGGCGTTCCCGCCCTGGTCGGGCCCCGGAATACGAAACGGGCATTGCCCGACTCGAGCACGTAGCCGGCCTCGTCCCTGGAGCCGGTCTCCGGGCCGCGGTAGGCCACGCAGCGCATCCCGAAGGCAGTCGAGTAGAAGTGCGCTGCCTGCCGGGCGTTGCCGACGGCGAAGACCGCCGCATCCATCCCGTAGACCGGGAACGCGTCGTCCGTCGCTGCCAGGTGCTGCGTTGCTTCAGCGGTCATCGTTATGCTCCTCTGCGACTGCGGCGGGCTTGCGGGACGGCTTGCAGGAAGCATCCGCGAAGCGGGCAAGGTGCGCAACTGCCGGTCCTATGGCTAGGCAGATTGCCTACTGGATCTACGATTCGACTGGTAATGATGTACAGCAAGCCGCGGAGGCCGGAATGCTCGATGAGCTAGACGCGCGACTGATCGGGCTGCTGGCGGCCGAGCCGCGGGTCGGGATACTCGAGGCATCACGGCGGCTTGGCGTGGCCCGCGGTACCGCGCAGGCCCGGCTGGACCGGCTGCAGTCCCGCGGGATCATCGCGGGCTACGGCCCCGACCTGGACCCGGCCGCGCTCGGGCACGGCGTGATGGCCTTCGTCACGCTGGAGATCCGCCAGGCCGGCGGGCACGACCCGGTGGCCAGCCGGCTCGCCGCCATCGCCGAGGTGCTGGAGGCGCACACCATCACCGGCGCGGGCGACATGCTCTGCCGGGTGGTGGCCCGAACCAACGCTGACCTGCAGCGGGTCATAGACGCCATCGTGGAGGTGGCGGGGGTCGTCCGGACATCGACGGTGATCGTGCTCGACACCCCGGTGCCCTACCGGGTCCTGCCGCTGGTCGCGGCGGCGGCAGCGCGGGACCAGGCCGACCCGGCCGCTAGCTGAGCGTCTGCGTCAGCGCGGCGCCGTCCCCGCCGCCCGGCGGGATGTGGCCCCCGGCGGCTAGCCGGACCGCTCCGGTCCCTCGGCGATGTCGCACGCGATCGTCAGCACGGTCGAGCAGAGCTTCTCGCGGTCCTTGACCTCATCGGCGAAGGACATCAGGCCGACGCTGACGCCGCCCAGCACCATGGCTGCGCGCACCTGCTCGTCCAGCGCGGCGCCCGGCCCGGTGAGCAGGCTGACGAGCGAGGTCATCCGCTCGCGGAACAGCTCGCCGCGCTGCTTGGCCGCGCCGAGGCTGGAGACCGCCGCCTGATTCTGGTGCAGCATCCGGAACACCTCGCGTCCGTCAGAGATCAGGCTGACGTAGCGGCGCAGGATCTCCCGCCGGGTGCCGCCGGTTCCCGGCTGCATCCTGGCCCAGGCGATCAGCGCATCGAGCTGGCCGATGTAGTCCTCGACCAGGCTGGCGACGATGTCTTCCTTGGACCTGAAGTGGTAGTACAGCGCGGCCTTGGTGACGTCGAGGCGCTCGGCGATCTCCCGCAGGGAGGTCTTGTCGTATCCCTGCTCGGCGAACAGCTCGAGCGCGACCGCCTGGATCCGCGCCCGCGTCTCGTTGCCGCGCGCCGGCTCATGCCGGGCTGCCTCAGTCATGATCGTGTGCCGAGCCTTCTTGCCGTAGACCGGCCGGTGTCAGGGTCCTTAACTTACTTGACGACCGGTTAGTTGCCAGAATAGCCTGCCCTCGGAGAAATGCTATCCGGTCGGCAAGTAAGTCGGGAGCACGCGGACCGTGACGGGGCGAGGAGAACTCGATCATGGCAGAGACACAGGCTGCGGCAGCACCGGCCGGCGGGGCGCCAGGGGGGACCAGGCGCGAAGTCCTGATCGTCCTGCCGGGACTGCTGCTGGCGATGATCATCGCGATGCTCGACCAGCTGATCGTCTCCACCGCGCTGCCTCGCATCGTCGGCGACCTGGGCGGGATCACGCACCTGTCCTGGGTCGTCACCGGCTACATCCTGGCCTCGACGATCACCACCCCGCTGTACGGGAAGCTCGGTGACCAGTACGGCCGCAAGCGCTGGCTGATGATCGCGATCGTGATCTTCCTGATCGGCTCCGCGCTGTCCGGCTTCTCGCACTCGATCGACCAGCTCATCGCGTTCCGCGCGCTGCAGGGCCTCGGCGCCGGCGGCCTGATGGTCGGCACGATCGCCACGATCGGCGACATGGTGTCACCGCGGGAGCGCGGTCAGTACATGGGCTACATGATGGCGGCGATGATGCTGGCCATGGTGGCCGGCCCGCTGGTCGGCGGCTACATCACCGACAGCCTGTCCTGGCGCTGGATCTTCTACATCAACATGCCGGTCGGCGGGGCCGCCCTGCTCTACCTGTGGGCCACGCTGCACCTGCCGCGGCGCAAGGTCCAGCACCGGATCGACTACCTGGGCGCCGGAGTGCTCGCCATCGCGGCGACCGCGATCGTCCTGATCACCACCTGGGGCGGCACGCAGTACGGCTGGCGGTCCCGTCAGATCCTCGGGCTGGGCGTGCTGGCCGTCGTGGCCATCGTGGCGTTCATCTTCATCGAGGCCCGCGCGCCCGAGCCGGTGCTGCCGCTGCACGTCTTCCGCAACCGCAACTTCTCGGTGGCCAGCGCGATGAGCTTCCTGCTCGGCCTCGCGATGCTGGGCGCGCTCACGTTCCTGCCGCTCTACCAGCAGACAGTCCAGCACCTGTCCGCGACCGGCAGCGGGCTGATGCTGATCCCGATGATGGTCGGCATGACCATCACCGCGCTGATCGGCGGTCAGGTGATGACGCGCACGGGCCGGTACAAGGCCATGCCGATCATCGGCGGGGCCATCATGACGGTCGGCATGTACCTGCTGATGGGGCTCGGCGTGGGCACCAGCCGGCTCACCTCGGGGCTGTTCTTCGTGGTGCTGGGCGTCGGCATGGGCTTCCTGATGCAGATCACCTCGGTGATCGTGCAGAACAGCGTGGACCAGCGGGACATCGGCGTCGCCAGCAGCTCGCGGTCGTTCTTCCAGCAGATCGGCGGCTCGATCGGGGTGTCGATCTTCGGCGCGATCTTCGCCAGGCGGCTGACCGAGGCGATGGCCGCGCGGCTCCCCGGCGTCCACCTCAACGCGGCCAACGGCCAGTTCAACCCGGCTACGGTCAATCAGCTGCCGGCGCCGGTCCGTATTGACGTGTTCTACGCCATCTCGCACGCGATCCAGGGCGTCTTCTTCTGGGCTGCCCCGGCGGCCATCCTGGTGTTCGCGCTCGCCTGGCTCATCCGGGAGGTCCCGCTGCGCAGCACCGTGGGGCCCGCGCCCGGCGAGCAGGCGGGCCAGGCTCCCGAGCTGGTGCACTAACCGGCAAAGAACCGCGGGCTCGCCGGCCGGCGTCAGCCAGCTGGCGAGCCCGCGCTTTGCCTGCGGTCTTTCCCCTACATCCCGCCGTACGGCACGGCCTCGAGGATCTCGACAGTGGCGGCGCGCCCGTTCGGCATGTTGTAGGTGGCGGTCTCGCCGACCTTCTTCCCGCTGATCGCGCTGCCGAGCGGCGACTTCGGCGAGTACACGTCGATCGGCGTGCCCACCTCCTCGCGCGAGGCGAGCAGGAAGGTCACCTCGTCGTCATCGCCGGCGAAGCGGATCGTCACGGTCATACCGGGACCAACCACGCCCTCGGTCCGCGGCGGCTCGCCGACGTGGGCGTTCTCCAGGATATGGGTCAGCTGGCGGATCCTGGCCTCCTGCATGCCCTGCTGGTCCTTGGCCGCGTGGTAGCCGCCGTTCTCCTTCAGGTCACCCTCGTCCCTGGCCGCCTCGATCTTCTTCGCAATCTCAATGCGGCCGGCGCCCGAGAGGTGGTCGAGTTCCGCCTTCAGCCTGTCGTAGGCATCCTGAGTGAGCCAGGTGACGGTCTCATCGCGGGTTTCGGTCACGGGTACTCCTCGGCTGGCAAGCGGAGCGTTCCTCCGCCGGGATCCGGGCTGGATCCCTGGGGGTAATCATTCGAGGCTAACAAGGCTCCGTGAGTACGTCTCACGTGTCAATGCCCTGGAAACATCTGAACTGCGATTCTGCAGCCGCCCGGCGTCACGGGAATGTGGCTCGTCGCAGGCACTGTTGTGCTGCACAATAGCTGCTCTGTGCCCGGTTATGCCGCGGGCGCGATCCGGGCAGCGGGCCTGCCAGGCCCGCTTATCAGTGTTGAGGGGCTGAGCGAACTTTGGTGCCAGACGGCCAGTTGCGGCTGATGGCCGTGCATGCGCATCCGGACGACGAGTCGAGCAAGGGCGCGGCGACAATGGCCCGGTATGTCCGGGAAGGCGTGCCGGTGCTGGTTTGCACGCTGACCGGTGGCGAGCGGGGCGACATTCTGAACAAGGCGATGGAAAGCCCGGAGGTCCGGGCGAATCTGCCCGCCGTCCGCCGCGCCGAGATGGCCAGGGCGCGCGAGATCCTGGGTATTGAGCAGCAGTTCCTCGGCTTCGTCGATTCCGGGCTGCCGGAGGGCGATCCGCTGCCGCCGCTGCCGGAGGGATGCTTTGCGCTGGAGCCGCTCCAGACCGCGGCCGCCCCGCTGGTGCGGGCGGTGCGCGCGTTCAGGCCGCACGTGATGCTCACTTACGACGAGAACGGCGGATATCCGCATCCCGACCACATCAAGACCCATCAGGTCGCCATCGAGGCGTTCGAGGCGGCCGCCGACCCGGAGCGGTACGCGGACTGCGGCGAGCCGTGGCAGCCGCTCAAGCTGTATTACTTCGCCACCTTCCACCGGGACCGGTTCCTGGCCCTGCATGAGGAGATGGAGCGCCGCGGTCTCGAGTCACCCTATGCCAAGCGGCTGGAGGAATGGACCGATGAGCACTCCGACCGGCCCGAGCAGGTGATCACTACCATGGTGCCGTGCGGTGACTTCTTCGAGATCCGCGACCAGGCCCTGCTGGCACACGCCACCCAGATCGACCCGCACAGCTCGTGGTTCGCCTGCCCGGTTGATGTCCAGCGCGACGCCTGGCCCACCGAGGATTATCGCCTGGCCAGGTCCGTGGTGGATACTGGCAAGCCAGAGGATGACCTCTTCGCCGGTATCCGAGAGAGGGTGAGCCTGTGATGCTGCTGGCGGCAGCCTCGACGAGCGCTCTGGCGCAGCCAGGGACGCTTGGCTTCCTCGTCGTGTTCGGAATGGCCGTGATCTTGTACTTCGTCTTCCGGTCGATGTCCAAGCACCTGCGCAAGGTGAACGAGGCGGCCCGCGAGGAGGAGAGCCCGGCCGCCACGGGGGCCAGGGCAGAGGAAGATCCTGTCACCAGCCCGTCGCGAAACGGCCAGCCGGGACTCTGACGCTGCTCCGGCAGCCTGGGTGCCGGAAAGCCAGCTGGCCCATCATCCTCATCCCGCAGGCACTGCTACTGGCTTACCCGCCGGGCATGTGCGGTCGCCTGACGACGTCCGTGGCCGCTGCTAGCGTGCTCTCAGCCAGGAAGGCTAATGGAGTACTTGCCTGATGTTGGTAGCGCACGGGATCTGGGCCGCAGGCGCCCTGCATCTCTGGGTGGAGGATTCCGAGCTTCCCGCCCGGGTGCAGAAGCGTCCCCCAGGTCAGCCACGCGGTCCGCGCCGTCATCCGTTCGCCGGCAGCCTGGACGCCACCCGCGATGCGCTCAGCCAGCTTGCGGAGCCAGGCCCTGAGCTGGCGCTGAAGGCTGACGCCGGCGAGCTGACACTGTGGCTCCCTGGCACCGCCGCCATGCCGGCGCCTTCGCCGGAGCTGATCGGCACGGGCAGGCTGACAGCGGCGCCGCCCCGCCCGACGGCGGCCGCTACGGCCGACGGAGAGCGGAAGACGGCGGTGCTGGTGCCCTGGCAGCTGCCTGCCCTGGCGATCGAGCCCGGGGCTGCGTTCGGCCTGCTGCTGGCGCTCGGCAGCCCGGCCGCCGCGGGCACGGCCAGCCTGCCCGCTCCGGACCCGGGCCCGGAGCAGGACCCGGAGCAGGACCCGGACCGGGGCGCGGCGCAGGACCCGGACCGGGGCGCGGAGCATGATCCAGGCCCGGATCCAGGCCCGGATCCCGGCGCTGCGCCGGATCACGTCATCGCGCTGGGCGGCACGCTGCCCTACCTGGCCGCGATAGCCCGGCTGGCCGCAGACCTGGCCAGCCGTGGCCGCGTGCTGCCCGGCCTGGACAGCGTGGACGGCCGCTACGCCGCCCGCTGGATGCCTGTCCTGACCGGCCCGGATGCCCGGCGGGCCCGCGATCTGGCTGCCGCCATGCCGCCCGTCTGCCGGGCCACCGAGGCAGCGGGTACCTCCGGCGCGGCGACGCTCATGGACTGCCTGCAGAGGCTCGCCGACGCGGCCGCCCGAACCGCGCTGGCGGCCCGCCCTGGCTTTGAGCTGCTGCCAGGGCGGGCCGGTCGCGCGCGGCGCGACGCGGCCGCGGCCACCGTGCCCGGCCGGTGGGCCGCGGCCCTGACCGGAGCGGACGCCGCAGTCGCCACGCCGGAGCCAGCGGACGAGGCGGAGGCCGCCCGGCTGGCCGCTGACCTGGCCGCCTGGCGGGAAGCGGCGCAGCTTCCGGCAGGCCCGGTGCGGACCTGCTTCCGCCTGGTCGAGCCGGGCGCGGGCGCGGGCGAGCCGGGCGCGGACGAGGCGGGCGCGGACGAGGCGGGCGCGGGCGAGGCGGAACAGCGGGCGCCCGACACCGCCCCGTGGACCGTGGAATTCGCGCTGCAGTCGACCGAGGACCCCAGCCTGCTGCTGCCGGCCGCCGACATCTGGGCGGGCCTGACCGCGGGGGCCCGCGCGGCGGCCGGGATCAGCCATCCCGACGAGGACCTGCTGGCCGGGCTCGGCGCCGCGGCCCGGCTGTTCCCGGAGATCGAGCTGGCCCTGCAGGAGGCCGCGCCGACCGGGGCCGAGCTGGACATCGCCGGCGCGCTGGCCTTCCTGCGCGAGACGGGCCCGCTGCTGGCCGGGGCTGGGTTTGGCGTGCTGCTGCCGGACTGGGCCCGCCGGGCCCGGCTAGGGCTGAGACTGACCACCCGGTCCGGGCCCGGCGGCGGCGCCAGTGCGGCCAGCCCGAAGTTCGGCCTGCGCGATCTCGTCGATTTCCGGTCCGAGCTGGCCGTCGGCGGCCAGGCGCTGGACCCTGACGAGCTCGCCGAGCTGGCCAGGCTCAAGGTGCCGCTGATCCGGCTGCGCGGGCAGTGGGTGGAGCTTGACCAGGGTCAGCTGCGCGCCGCGCTGAAATGGCTGGAGCGCGGGCCGGCCGCGATGACCGCGCAGGACGCGCTGACCGCGGTCCTGCACGGGACAGATGACGATCTTCCCCTGGTCGAGGTGGACGCCGATGGCTGGCTTGGTGACCTGCTGTCCGGCCACGCTGACCAGCGGCTCGCGCCCGTCCGGACCCCGGCCTCGTTCCGCGGTGAGCTCCGGCCCTACCAGCAGCGAGGGGTCGCCTGGCTGTCCTTCCTCGGCGGTCTCGGTCTCGGCGCGATCCTGGCCGATGACATGGGCCTCGGTAAGTCTGTCGAGACGCTGTCGCTGCTGCAAGCCGAGCGAGAGTCAGGCACCACGGCCGGGCCGACGCTGCTGGTGTGCCCGATGTCGCTGGTGGGCAACTGGCAGCGGGAGGCGGAGCGGTTCACCCCGGAGCTGGCGGTGCACGTGCATCACGGTGCTGACCGGCTGACCGGCGACGAGCTGGCCAGGGCCGTGTCCGGCGCGGACCTGGTGATCACCACGTACGGCGTGGCGGCACGCGATCAGCAGGCGCTCAGCGCGGTCCAGTGGGGCCGGGTGGTCTGCGATGAGGCGCAGAACATCAAGAACTCCGCGACCCGCCAGGCCCGCGCGGTGCGAGCCCTGCCGGCCGGGTCGCGGATCGCGCTGACTGGCACCCCGGTCGAGAACCGGCTGGGGGATCTGTGGTCGATCATGGAGTTCACCAGCCCCGGCCTGCTCGGGCCGGCCGAGCGGTTCCGCCAGCGGTACGCGGTCCCGATCGAGCGCAACGGCGACGAGGCGGCTGCCGAGCGGCTGAAGCGGATCACCGGCCCGTTCATCCTGCGCCGGCTGAAGACCGACAAGACGATCATCTCGGACCTGCCGGAGAAGGCCGAGATGAAAGTCTGGTGCAATCTCACGCCGGAGCAGGCCTCGCTGTACCAGGCCACCGTGACGGACATGCTGGCGAAGATCGAGGCAGCCGAGCCGGGCATCGAGCGGCGCGGCCTGGTGCTGGCCACCATGGCCAAGCTCAAGCAGGCCTGCAACCACCCCGCGCACCTGCTCGGCGACGGCTCCCGGCTGGCCGGCCGGTCGGGCAAGCTGGCCAGGCTGGAGGAGATCTGCGAGGAGATCGTCGCGGACGGCGACCGCGGCCTCTGCTTCACCCAGTACGCCGAATTCGGCCGGATGCTGCAGCCCTACCTGGCGGCCAGGCTCGGCTGCGAGGTCCTTTACCTGCACGGCGGCACCCCGAAGCGGCAGCGCGATGCGATGGTGGCCCGCTTCCAGGCCGAAACGGAACCTGCCCTCTTCATCCTTTCCCTCAAGGCCGGCGGCACGGGCCTGAATCTGACCGCGGCCAGCCACGTGATCCACGTGGACCGCTGGTGGAATCCGGCGGTCGAGGACCAGGCCACCGACCGGGCATTCCGCATCGGCCAGCGCAGGGACGTGCAGGTGCGCAAGTTCGTCTGCGTCGGCACGGTGGAGGAGCGGATCGACGCCATGATCGAGGAGAAGAAGGCACTCGCCGGCAAGATCGTGGGCACCGGCGAGAGCTGGCTGGCCGACATGTCGGTGGCCGACCTGCGCGACGTGATCGCGCTCGCGCCCGAGGCGGTGTCCCAGTGAGCAGCTGGGGCGGTGACTGGCCGCCGGCCCGGCCGATCCGGGTCGACGGCGGCATCAGGGCGCGCAGCAAGCGCGGCGCCATCGGCGAGCAGTGGTGGTCGCGCCGATTCATCGAGGTGCTGGAGTCGTTCGGCCTGCACGGCAGGCTGGCCAGGGGACGCAGCTATGCCCGCCAGGGTCAGGTGCTCGGGCTGGAGATCTCGGCCGGCTACGTCACGGCCAGGGTGCAGGGCTCGCGGCCGGCTCCGTACAAGGTCAGGCTGCAGGTTCTGCCGCTCACCACGGCGCAATGGCGGACCGTGCAGGCGGCGCTGGCCAGCCGCGCATTGTTCCGGGCCAAGCTGCTGGCCGGCGAGATGCCGCACGAGATCGAGGAGGTCTTCGCTGACTGCGGCACGCCGCTGTTCCCGCGCACGGCACGTGACCTGGAGATGTCCTGCTCGTGCCCGGACTGGGGCGTGCCGTGCAAGCATCTGGCCGCTGTCTGCTACGTGCTCGCCGAGGCATTCGACGATGACCCGTTCGGCATCCTCGCGCTGCGCGGCCGGAACCGGGAGGCGCTGCTGGCCGCGCTGCGGCGGGCACCCGCCGGGGCGGCGGCCCAGGCCGGGCCAGCACAGTCCGGGCCAGCACAGTCCGGGCCAGCACAGGCCGGGCCAGCACAGGCCGGGCCAGCACAGGCCGGGCCAGCCCACGCCGGGCCAGCCCAGGCTCAGCGGGACCAGGCACGGCCAGCCATCGACGTGACGGACCGGCCACTGGCCGAGTGCGCGGGCGATTTCTGGGGTCCGCGGATGACCCAGGCCGCCCTGCGGGCCCTGCCCGTCGTCCCTCCGGCCGCGCCGGACCTGCTGCTGCGCGGCTTCGAGCCGCCCGCCGTGGAGGTGGATGGCATGGACCTGCCAGCCCTGCTCGGCCCCGCGTACCGGCTGATGGCGGGCCAGCCGGACCCGGACGGGCAGCCGGGCACGGCCAGATAGCCGTCACGGAGGATAGCCGGGCACGGACGGATAGCCGGGCACGGACGGAAAGCCGGGCACGGACGGATAGCCGGACACGGCAGGCCGGCCAGCCGGGACCAGCCGGCTAGCCGATGGCCCCCGGCCAGTTGCTGTCCGTTAACTCGCGGCTGACCGCGCGGAGCGATCCAGCCGCAGGCCGTAGGCCAGCAGGGTCAGGCCGGGATGCGGAGACCAGTCACGCTCCGCCAGCCTGCTGAAACCGGCTCCCTCGTACAGGCGCTGCGCGGCCCGCATGCCCGGCTGGGTGCAGAGCGTCAGATGAGTGACGCCCTCGCGGCCGGCCCGTTCGACAATCGCCGCGAGCAGTGCCCGGCCGACGCCTCTGCCCTGCATGTCCGCGGCCACGGCCAGGGCGCGCACCTCGGCCTCGTCCGGGCTCATGACGATCTCGCTAGCGGCGGACCAGGGCTGCAGCATGACGGTTCCCGCGATCCGCTCGCCGCTGACCGCGACGAGCACGTGGCCGGCTCCGTCCGCGCCGAGGTGACGCAGGTGCGGCGCGTAATCCGAGCCGGCCGGCAGGAAGCCGCCTGCCTGGTAGGCGCCGACCCTGAGCTCGCCGATCTCATCCAGCTCAGCTGGCCGCGCGTCCCGGATTATCACGGCGCCCATCTAACCAGGTGCGGCAGTTACGGTCCGATTGCCCGTAAGGTGAGGGCGGTTAAGGTGATGGCGCTGATACGGGTGCCGGTCCGGCTGCCGCGGTCCTGAGCCGCGACGCGGGCCGCGAGTCCCGAGGGGAGCAGTGATCGACAGTGGGGGAGATCTTCCCCGAGGTGGCGGCCGTCGGCGTGCCGGATCAAGCGTGGCTGCTGGACGTACGCGAGGAGGACGAGTGGGTGGCCGGCCACGCGCCGGGTGCGCGGCACATTCCGCTCGGCCAGCTGAGCGGGCGCGCCGCCGAGGTCCCGCAGGACGAGACCATCTACGTGATCTGCCGGTCGGGCGCGCGCTCGGCCATGGCCGCCCGCGCGCTGTCGGGTGCCGGCTGGCAGGCCATTAACGTGGCGGGGGGCATGCAGGACTGGGCGGCAGCCGGCCGTCCCATGCTGGCGGACTCCGGCGCGGATCCCTTCGTCGCCTGAGCCCGCCCATCGCTCTCCCGGCCCGGCCGCCGGGTCAGCCGGGCAGCGGGTACTGCAGGCTGATCAGCGAGGCCAGGTCGGCGAGCACGAGCTCGAACAGGGGCTCTGAATCGGTCAGCGCGAACCGCATGTGCCCGAACACCTCGAGGCTGACCGTGCCGTAGAGCAGCACCCAGCAGCGCAGGAATGTCTGCAGCGCGCCCAGCGGGAGGTCGGCGCCTGCGAGCTGCCGATACCGGGCCAGCTGCGCGCGCAGGGACGGATCGACGGAGGCGTCGGCCGGCACCGGGAAGGGCTTGCGCCGCCAGAGCTCGAGGAACAGGTCAAGGAACACCTGGCCGAACCGGAAGCCGCACTCGGCAGCGTAGTCCTCGTGCGCCACGTCCAGGCCCGGCAGCGGGCTGCCGAAGATCATGCCGAACTCGGGCCGGTTCGCCAGGCCCCAGGCCCGGAAGGCCCGGCAGGCGGCGATCAGCTTGACCGTCATCAGCTCATCGGCGCTGCTGCCCGCGCTCGCGTGCTCGCGCGCCGCTGCCTGGATGGCGTCATGCAGGCGGCCCGCCAGCTCGCTGAAGATGTCACCGACGACGTGCTGCAGCAACTCCTCGTGACTGCCGAAGTACCGGTACAGGGCCGGGGCGGTCACCCCCATCGCGCGCGCGATCGCGCGCAGCGAGACGGCGTCGCTGCCCTGCTCGACCAGCAGCCGCCGTGCGGTCTGCACGATTTCCTGAGTCGTCGCAGCCCGGACCCGGACGCGTCTGCTGGGCGCCTGGACCATCTCAGCATCCTCCACGGTCGCGACCGGCCCGCGCCAGCCTGTTCGCTGGCCCGATGCCATCGGCCGGCCAGGTGACGTCTTGGTAAACAGGGTTGACATTAGCTAACAGCGTATGCCAAGTTAACGACGTTAGCGCTTTACGCTGTTCACTAATGTGATCGTACCTAACCCTGGCGGGGGATCCCATGTTCGAGACCTGGGGCCGGATCGTCTACCGGCGGCGGCGGATAGTCCTCGTGATCGCGCTGGCCGCGATCGCCTTCGCCGCGATCTGGGGCACCGGCGTGTTTGGCAGGCTGCAGTCCTCGGGCGGGTTCGAGGCGCCCGGCAGCCAGAGCCAGCAGGAAGCGAGCCTCGCGGCCAGCGCGTTCGGGCGCGACTCCGGTGACGTGGTGGTGCTGTACGCCAGCCGGGTGCAGTCGGTGCATGCCGCGGCGTTCCGGTCCGCGGTCACCGGCACGCTGGCCCGGCTGCCGCGCAGCCGGGTGGAGTCGGCAGCGACCTACTGGTCGACCGGCTCGCCGCAGTTCGTCAGCGCGAGCGGCCGGGAGACCTACGCCGTCATCGAGTTGACCGGCGGGAGCGACTCGGCGAGGGTGCAGGGCTTCGACGCGATCAAGGGCGACCTGGCCGCGCCCGGCCTGACGACCAGGATCGGCGGGGTCATCCCGACCGAGGCCGCCATCAATAAGCAGGTGACCAGCGATATCGGCCGGGCCGAGGGCCTGTCCATGCCGGTGCTGCTGATCCTGCTGCTGGTGATCTTCGGCAGCCTGGCCGCGGCGAGCCTGCCGCTGGCGGTCGGCGGTATCGGGATCCTCGGCTCGTTCACCGCGCTCCGGCTGCTCACCCTGGGCACTACCGTCTCGATCTACTCGGTCAACATCACCACCATCCTCGGCCTCGGGCTGGCCATCGATTACGGGCTGTTCATGGTCGGCCGGTTCCGCGAGGAACTGCACCGGCAGGACTCGGTCGAGGCCGCGCTGGCCAGGACCGTGGCCACCGCGGGCCGTACCGTGGCCGTCTCCGGGGTGACCGTGGCTGTCGCGCTGGCCAGCCTGATGCTGTTCCCCGAGGTGTTCCTGCGCTCGATGGGCTACGGCGGGGTGGCGACCGTGCTGGTCGACATGCTGGCCGCGCTGACGGTCCTGCCCGCGCTGCTGGCCCTGCTCGGCCCGAAGGTCAACGCGCTGCGCATCCGGCGCTCGGTGCCGTCCCATCGAACGAGCGCACCCTTGCCGGCCGCGACGGCCGGCCTGCCGGCCCGAGCGGATGGCAGCGCGGGGGGATCCCGGGCCGCCGGGACCCGGGGTGCCCGCGGGGAGCAGAGTGGCCAGCCGGGGGAGCAGGGCGGCTGGTACCGGCTCGCGCGCAGCGTGATGCGCCGGCCGGTCGCCTACGCGGCCGTGATCGTCGTCCTGCTGCTCGCGCTGGGCCTGCCCTTCCTGCGGGTCACCTGGGGCGGCACGGACGCGCGGGCACTGCCCGCCTCGGCCGGCCCGCGCGTCGTAACCGAGGCGCTCACCCGTGACTTCCCCGGCAACGTGACCGCCCCGATCGAGTCACTGGTGCGGTTCAGCGGACCGGTGGCAGGCTCCGCGGCCCGCAGCGCGCAGCTGGCGTCCTATGTCAGCAGGCTGGACGGCGTCGCCGGGGTGACCGGCGCGCAGCTGACCGGCCTGCGTGGGGACACCGCGCGGATCGATCTTCGTTACGGACCGGATCCGATGTCGGCGGCCGCCCGGCGGATCGTTCAGGATGTGCGCGGCATCGCCCCGCCCGCGGGGGCCAGGGCGTATGTCGGCGGCCAGAGCGCGCAGCTGGCCGACGAGCTGGCCAGCCTGTCGGCGACGCTGCCGTGGATGGCGCTGGTGGTGGCGGTCGCGACGTTCGTCCTGCTCTTCCTGGCCTTCGGCTCGGTGGTGCTGCCGCTGAAGGCCATCGTGATGAACGTGCTGTCGCTGTCGGCCACGTTCGGCGTGGTCGTCTGGATCTTCCAGCAGGGCCACCTGTCCGGCCTGCTGCGCTTCACCCCGACCGGGACCATCGATCCCACCATGCCGATCCTGATGCTGGCCATCATCTTCGGGCTGTCGATGGACTACGAGGTGTTCCTACTGTCGCGGATCCGCGAGCGCTACGACGTGACTGGCGACAACACGGCGGCCGTCGCGAGCGGGCTGCAGCGCACCGGCGGCGTGATCACCAGCGCGGCGCTGCTGCTGGTGATCGTGATCGGGGCCTTCTCCGCCTCCGGCATCACGTTCATCAAGCTGATGGGCGTGGGCATGATCGTCGCCCTGATCGTGGACGCCACGATCGTGCGCGTCCTGCTGGTGCCGGCCACCATGCGCCTGCTCGGCCGCGCGAACTGGTGGGCGCCGCGGCCGCTGCGGCGGCTGTATGCCCGGTACGGGATCCGGGAGGGAGCTTCCGGCGACATGGTGGCGCCGGAGCCGGCCGGCGTCTAGGCCGGCTGGAGGGCCGGCCGGGATCCGCCCTGATGCCGGCCGGCCCGCCGGGCCAGCCTGATGCAGCCGGGTGCAGCCGGGTGCGGCAGTGGCCTGCGCAGGCCAGGACCGGTTCACTGGCCGGTCAGCAGCGCGGCCCTGGACTCCAGATAACGCCGCTCGGGCGTGCTCGTGGTGCGGCGGGCCGCGCTGAGGTAGGCCTCGCGGGCCGCCTGGAGCTGGCCGTCCATCTCGAGCAGGTGCGCGCGCACCGCGGGCAGGCGATGGTGGCGGGCCAGGCGATGGTCGGCATCGAGCGTCTCGAGCAGCCTCAGCCCGGCCCGCGGGCCGCGGATCATCGCGAGGGCCACGGCGCGGTTCAGGGTCACCACGGGATTCGGCGCGATGGACTCGAGAGGCCGTAGAGCCCCAGGATCTTGTCGCGGCGGCCAGCAGGGCCTCCTGCACCGCATCCTCGCACTGGCCGAACGAGCCGTAGCGGCGCGTCAGGGCGCCGAGGACCTGCGGCGTCAGCTCGCGCAGCAGGTCCTCGACTCGCCGATCACTGATCACATCTCGGCTCCGGCCTCGTGCATCACCGGCCACACCTCGACGCAGCGGAACGCCGCGAACGGCATCCGCGCCGCGATCTCCAGGGCTCGCTGCTCGCTCTCGACATCGAGCAGCCAGAAGCTGGCCAGGTGCTCCTTGGTCTCCAGGTACGGGCCATCGGTCACGGCGGCCGCGCCCTCGCGGACCCGGACGATCCTGGCATTCTCGGCGTCGGCCAGCCCGTAGGCGCCGAGCAGTTCGCCGGTATCGAAGAACTCCCTGTTGATCGCGTCCTGCTCGGCGATGGCCCTGGTCCAGTCGTCCGGGCCGAATCCGGACCAGGTCTGCTGGTTGGCGTAGATCATCAGCAGGTACTTCATGGTGGCTCCTGTCGTCGGGCGCTGCCGCGTGCGGGCGCGCTGCCCCCCCTAGTTGGAGCCATCCTGCCGTGCTCGACAGGGGACGGGTCAGCTGACCTCCGGGCGGCCGGCCCGGGTGGACCTGCTGACGCCGCCGGGATTGGGGCTGCAGGGTTCCGGGCAGACGAGGAGGATGGTGGCAGCGGACGAGAAGGGCGACGGCGATGGCGGAAGAGACGACATTCACGATCGGGGCCGAGGCCAGCTGCACCGACGGGCCCTGCGGGCACGTCAGCCGGGTGGTGGTCGACCCGCTGGCGCAGGCGGTGACCCACCTGGTCGTCGAGCCCGCCCACCGGCAGGGCCTGGGCAGGCTGGTGCCGCTGGACTTGGTCGACGCGACGGGCGGCCAGGTCAGGCTCCGCTGCAGCCAGGCCGAGTTTGAGCAGCTTGGCTCCGCCGAGGAGACCGAGTTCGTGCCGGGCACCCGCGGCTACGCGGAATACGGCCCGATGCAGGTGCTGTCCTGGCCTTACTACGGCCTGGGCGGCGCCGCCGGGGTGCCGGGCGAATCGGTGCCGAGCATCAATCAGACCGTAACCTACGATGCCGTGCCGCTGGGCGAGGTTGCCATCCACCGCGGCGATCCGGTACATGCCACCGACGGCACCATCGGGCAGGTGCAGGGACTGGTGATGGACCGGGCGAGCCGCCACGTCAGCCACGTGCTGCTGCAGGAGGGTCACCTGTGGGGCAAGAAGGAAGTGGCCATCCCGATCGCAGCGGTGGCGGATGTGGACGCGGGCATCCGGCTCAAGATCTCCAAGCAGGAGGTGCAGGACCTCCCGCCGGTGGATATCGACCACCCGGCACGGTAGCCGCCCGGGCAGCCGCCGCCCGGACAGCATCGGCCGGCGGCACAGCATCGGCCGGCCGGGCGGGGCCGGCGGATGCTCGCCGCGCGTCAGCCCACCGGGCCAAGCCCGAGGTCGGCCGGCCCGTGCCAGGAGCCGTCCCAGAAGGCGTCCCACAGGCTCGCGCTGGAGCCGGGGCCCCTCCAGAGCAGGTACCGATACCCGGTAGCCGGCCCAGCCGCCGCGGCCGGGGCCGATCCGAGCGGCCCGATCACGCTGCCGTTCACCCGGACGGCGCTGGCGGCGTCCCAGGACGATCCGCTGCCGGCCGCCTGCTCCAGGTCGCCGCTGGCGTTCTCCCAGAACACGTACACCTTTCCCGAGCTGTCCGCCGCCGCCGGCGGGGACGCCAGCGGCCCGTCGCCGAGAGCGGCCGGGCCGTGCCAGGATCCAGTCCAGTAAGCCTCCTGCAGGCCCGCGCCGGCACCGGCCGCGCGCCAGAACACGTACTGGTCCCCGTCCGGTGCCACCGCCACGCTCGGCGAGGATCCGAGCGGGCCAAGCCGGGAGCCGTTGACGCTGATCGCGCTGGGGGCAGTCCAGGCCGACCCGTTCCAGGACGTCTCCTCCAGTCCCTGGCCGGTGTTCTCCCAGAAGATGTCCACGTCCCCGGCCCGGTCCGCGCCAGCGGCGGGCGCGGAGCCCAGCGGCCCGTCACCAAGGTCGAGCGGGCCGTGCCAGGACCCGTTCCAGTACGCCTCCCACAGGCCCGAGGCCGGGGCGGTGCCCTTCCAGAACACGTACTGATCGGCATAGCCGCCAGAGTCCTGCGGGCCGAGGGCGACCGTCGGGGGAGAGCCGAGCGGCCCCATGCCCTTCCCGCCCGCGGTGACCGCGGATGGCCCGCTCCAGGTCCGAGTCGCGGCTGAGTAGAGGGCCTCTTCCAGGCCCCCGCCGCTGTTCTGCCAGAAGGCAAAGACATTTCCTGACTTATCCACCGCGACTGCGGGACCCCGGCTGCCGAAGGGCGTCAGTTTGTAGCCGTAATAGGTGGCCAGGATCTTCCGCCAGCCCTCGCCGCCCTGCGCGCATGCCTGGGTGCCCCACTGGGACATGGTCCCTGTTTCGCGAGTGCCGTAGTCCTGCCCGCATGAATCCTTCTGGGAGCCAGAGTCGTAGCCCGTTTCCGGAATGGCCGAGTGCTGGGTGTACAGATAATCTGCTGTCCTGTTGACCGCGGTGCTGGTTGAATTGTAGGACGGCGCGAACGGATCGAAATCCTGATAGTCGATATAGTCGTCGACATCAAAAGAGCACGGATTCGGGTCGCCGGCGCTGGTGTAGATGGTTCCCTTGGATCCGTTAACGACAAAATGCCAGGCGTAATCGCGCACGGCGACGGCGCCAGCTTCGAGCGCGGGCTCGTCCCAGCCTGCCTCCCACTCATCGGGAAGAACATGCTGCTCGTAGAAACTGAAGTCATAGGAAATGACGTCGCCGGCGTCGGTGCTCCCGTGCTGGCCGGTCATGTAAACGCGGATGGTCGGGGGCTCCTCGGTCTGCGATGTCCAGCCCGACGAGTTACCCGGGCAGCTGTCGGGCGCCACGGCGTGCCCGGCATGACCCGCCGGGCCGTTGTCCGGCTGCGGCACGGGGCGGGGGACCTGCAGGGCCAGCGCGGCGGAGTGCAGCTCGACGTATACCTGCGCGGGCATGCCGGGTACCAGCCTGATCCCGGATTCCTGCCACCGGCCGAAGCCCTTCTTCTGCACGATCAGCGTGTACGCCGAGCTGGCCGGTATCCGTAGGTTCCTGAAGGCGAAGTAGCCGTCCGCGCTGGTGGTGGTCCTGCGGTGCAGGCCGGGGAGGGTGACGACCGCGTCCCTGACCACGGGCAGCCCGCTCGGGACAGCAATATGCCTGGCCGGCCCGCGCTGCAGCGGCCGGCCGTCGCGCACCTGGCCGGCCAGCGCGGTGAGCGCGTCCGGGCCGGGCCGGGCCGGGCCGCCCGCCGCCCCGGCCGCCGGGAACGGGTAGGCCGGAACGGTCAGCGCGGCCAGCGCGGCCAGGCAGAGGACCGCGCACAGCGAGATTAGTGATCTCCGGAGTGATTGCCTGGGCAAAGTTAATCCTCCGTGATCCTTCGCCCGGTAAAAAGCTTCCGGGCGACCATGGACAGGAATTACTATGCCATCCGGGCTTAGCGCGGTAACGACGATTCCGTAACCTGCGTTACCGTCATGCTGGTCTGCGTTACCCCTTACTCGGCTTTCCGTCAGGGTAGAACTTGCCGAGCAGCTGCCGCAGCACTCACTTCGGGCCGGTACCCGGCCCCCGGCCAGGCGTCGGCGTCTGCCACCCTACCCAGTTGATGCAGCCTGAACACTGCTTTGATATTCGCGTTCTTTTAGTGAATGGGGAGTTAGCCCTGCCGTCAGGAGGGTAAGGGCGACCGCCCGGATGGCGGACCCGGGCCGATCGCGGCCGGGCCGTCCCCGCCGCTGCCGGGCTACCGGGGAACCGGGCCCGTCCCTTTCTCCGGCCGGCCGATCCGGACGTCGACACCGGGCGAGTAGTGCACCAGTGGCTCGTCCTGCGGCTGCGGAAGGCCGGCCGCCGCGACCAGCTGATCGTCAAGCTGGCGCAGGGCCGCCCGCTGCAGCGGCCACGGCGGGTGCCAGGCCCGGGCGAGCCGGCGCCGGTCACCGGACACGCTGAACAGGATCCAGCGTGCGGTCAGGAAATGGTCGCGCGGACCGAGCTCGCCAGCACCGAACCGGTCGCCGATGCTGATCCGGACCAGGCTGCTGGCTGACCTCGGGCCGGGCCAGCGCCGCCTGCACCGGTAGGCGATCTGCCCGTCGCGCTCGCCGATGCGCATCGACGACCAGAAGTACGGCAGCCGGTAGGTGGTGCGCGCGCTGATGACGGCGCCGAGCCGTGCGGCATCCAGGGAGAGGAACCAGATGCCCGGCCGCCCCTGCTCGTCCAGGACGTAAGTCCGCACGTTCGTCTCGCAGAAGTAAGACGCCCAGGGCGCCTGGCGGCCGCCTGAGGTGGCGACGTGCATGAAGAAGGGGACGAGGCCGACCCAGGCCGCGCCGTCGAAGGTGTCGGCGAACAGCCCCGGCGGCAGCAGGCGCTGCACCTCTGCCGGGTCGTAGCTCCAGTGCAGGAAGGTCAGCCGGTCCCAGCGCTGCCGCATGACCGGGCTGTCCACCGTGAAGGGGCACACCGCGGCAGACCCGGCGTCATCTCGGCCCGCGGCCACCTGGTCAGCGTCCACTCTCTCATCATGGGCGGCTGACGGCTCTTCGCGCAGGCGGCCGACCGGGTTCCGCCGCAGCGCCGTGCGGGGCGCGCCCGGTGGCACGGGCCCGCACGGCCGCCGGAATCTGGCGCCTGCGGCTGGTGGTGGCACGGCCCCGCACGGCCGCCGGAATCTGGCGCCTGCGGCTGGTGTTGGCATCACTTGCCCGGCTTGTCCGCGACGATCTGGAGTCTGCTGTGCAGTATGTGAATCTGGGCTCGACCGGCCTGCGCGTGTCCCGCGTCTGCCTGGGGATGATGAGCTACGGGAACGACAGCGAGCGGCCGTGGGTGCTGGACGAAGCCGGCGCCGAGCCGATCGTCAAGGCCGCCGCGGATGGCGGCATTACCTTCTTCGACACCGCGGATACGTACTCAGGCGGTGCCAGCGAGGTAGCGACCGGCCGGCTGCTGCCGAAGTTCTTCAGCCGGGATGCGGTCGTCGTCGCGACCAAGGTGTTCAGCCCGATGGGATCGGGCGAGAACGACCGCGGCCTCTCGCGCAAGCACATCCTGTCCGGCATCGACGCGTCGCTGCGGCGGCTGGACATGGACTACGTGGATCTCTACCAGATCCACCGGTGGGACTACCGCACGCCGATCGAGGAGACGATGGAGGCGCTGCACGATGTGGTCCGCGCGGGCAAGGCCCGATACATCGGCGCCAGCAGCATGTTCGCCTGGCAGTTCGCCAAGGCCCAGCACGTGGCCAGCATGAACGGCTGGACCAGGTTTGTCTCCATGCAGAACCACTACAACAAGCACTGCACTTCACGCAAGATGAAATCGACGATCCCGTTCGTATGCCTTCGATCACCCACGCTGAGCGGCTAAGAGGTCACAGACCTGCGGGTTCGTTGTCTGCCGCTGGTCCTTCGTAACGACCGACACAGCCAGTAGGCCACCTCGTGCAAGCGTGCGTCGCTGATCGGCGAGGACTTTCTTTACGTCTTCAAGGGCACGCCTTCGGCGTGCCAGGCCGTCCGCTGTGGCCGGGGTTCGGGCGCGAGGACGCGAGATCACCGAAGGGGGAGCGTGAGCTGACGCGGGGAACCTTGCCAGAGCCGGGCGGGGTCGGCGGGCATCACGCCGACTCCGGGGCGGGCGGCATGCCGCGCCCTGACGGGCAGGAGCCCTCCGGGCGCGGCGCCGCCACCAGGTCAGCAGGCCCGCACCCGCAGGCAGGCAGTTCCCCGCAGCAACGCACCTACGGTGACCGCGACCGCGAGAACTGGCCGGGCCGTCCTCCTCGCGCCGGGCATTCTCTCGCCGCGTAAAGATCACCGTCAAGTGCGCTCGCTGCGCTCGCGTCCTTCGGATGGCGCAAGCGCCACACCTGACGGTGATCTTCCACGGCAAGACCTGGCGCCTATCAGGAGGACGGGGAAGCTTGCTCAGGTGACTCCGCTGGCTCATCACTCTGCGCGAGTTGCGTGCGGTGTCGAGCGACTGGACCCGGTAGACGGCGGGTCTGTCATCGTTTGCGGCGCTGCACCCATGCCGACAGAGGCTCAGTCTGCGTGCGGTGCCGTGGCTAGGGCCTTGTCTGCGTGCGGTGCCGTGGCTGAGGACTTGCGCTTCTGGAGCAGGCTGGCCAGGACATCGACGACGATCGCGATCGCTACACCTGCGAACGTGAAGAAGATCCGCCGTCCCTCGGCATCCAGGTTCGAGGGGTGGGGCAGGTCCATGGCGATGAGGACCGCTCCGGCGATGGCCGCGGCATAAAAGGCGTAGTTCACCGCATAGATGGATACCCCCGCCCCGATAAGAAGGATGATGATCTCTTCTAGCGCGTGGTGGCTGGTGACCGTCACGAGGAAGACGGCGGCGATCGCGCCGCCCAGGGTGGCGCCGACAAGGCGCTGTACACCGCGGAGCGTGGATTGCTGCAAGCTGGGCTTCATGGCGATCAGGGTGGCGATCGGCATCCAGTCGGCGCTCGACAGGTGCCACCCGAAGGCAATGGCGACAGCGGCCGTCACGGCGAGGGCCCGGATGATTCCGAACAACACGACGGGCCGGCTCAGTTTGACCGGCGGAGCGTCGGCCGGGATCTCGGGGAGCGGCGAGGGCCGCGACGACCTGCCCTGTACCAGCCACAGAAGGAAGGTGAAAGCGATCCAGATGGCTGATCCGATGAGCCAGGCCAGCGCCTGCTGCCACGGGTGGGCAGAAACACGGGCGGGAAGACCAGCCGCGGCGGACAAGGTGATGAGGAGCCAGACGTTGAGAAGGACCGCGGCGACGAAAGCGAACAGGCCGAAACTGATGGCCAGCCCGGCGGCCACGGTGACCACGAAGGCGGCCAGCACCGCCCAGCCCCAGGCATCTCCGCCGACGCCAAATCCCAGAGCCGTCACCAGCGCACCGACGAGCCCGACCACCGCCAGCCTGCGCAGCCGGGACAGGTAAACACCGCCGGGGTCACTCAGGGCAACGAACAGCACCCCGAATGCCACGCTGAGGAAGTACCGTTCCTGGTGCAGGGAAGCCGTGACGACGAGCGCTATCAGGACAAGCCCGGCGACAGCAACGCCCCTCGGTACGAGGACTCCCTTGGTGTTTAGGGCGAAGACCTTCGCCGCATAAGCGCGCAGCGGAGCCCATGGCCACGACGAGCGCAGTTCTCTGTCGTACAAAGTCAACACGTAAACGATGAACGCGCCGAGGATGGCGTACGTGACCGCCCAGCCCGGGTAATAGGCCACCAGCCAGATACCGCTGATGGCAACGGCCGCGGCGACGACAATCCCGGCCAGCCGGCTCACCAGCCCGACCCATCGATTCACCCCGGGCCCCGCCAGGACCCCCACCGCGCAAACGATCAGGACGATACCGACGACGAGGAAAAGCACGCCAGCGCTAGTCAGAGTGTGGCCGCCGAGGGCTCGCCTCAGGTCCCTCGAGTACACACCGTGGAAGCTGAAAGCCCAGATAGCGATGATGATAAGCGTGATCCCGGCGGCACCCAGGAGCACGGCAGCAAATATCAGCTGCCCCAAACGCCGGCGGACCATATTGCCCGCCCCTGGCTCCACGTCACCGGCCGCTTCGGTCATGACTACCGTCCCCTCTTCCTGCCCGCATGCCGCTCCACCCGCCCGTATCGGACTGATCGGCAGCGTTCGGTGAGATCCGCCAGGCGGTCACGACGTACCGTCGCTGTGCTGTCGTGGCTCTGGCGGGATACCCGGTCCGGCGGCCGGAGACGCCTGCTGCCTACCGTGTTGCACCGCCCCGACGAACGCGCGGATGCCCAGGCCCAGGACCAGCAGGTCCAGGATCATCTGGGCGGTCACCACGAGCCTGGCGCTCTGGCTGACCGCGGTGATGTCTCCGAACCCCACGGTGCTGAAGATGGTGACCGTGAAATAGAGCGCATCGGTGCGGGTGAGCTGGTGCGTGCTGAAGTTGGCCGGGCTCGCCCGCGCCATCACGAAGTAGGCCGAGGCGAACAGCAGCAGGAACAGCGGCACCGTGAGGGCCAGGGCCACGATGGCTCGCACGGCTGGCTCTTTGGCCCGGACGATCGCGCGCAGCTGCCACGCGACGACGGCCAGCAGAACCAGCAGCCCGCCCGCCAGCGCCAACGGCACGTTCTTGATGTGGTCCAGCGGCAGCAGGTAGTACAACGCAACCAGGACAACGGCCGTCGCCAGTGCGCGAAGCAGCCCCAGCACGACCAGCCTGCGGCGCCCGGCCGATGCTAGTTGTTTCTGGTCCGCGTGGACGCTCACCGCGCAGCCTAGGCAGGCGCCGCAGCCCACAGCGGAGACGGCCGCACCGACATAACCAGCACACTGCCAGCCCCGTGCTCCAGCCACAACCACTCGCAGCGGATGAACTGGTGTCAGCGGCCCACGAGCGGCCGAGTAACCAAGTGAATAACAATCACCACCGACACCAGTGGACGCTGACGGACGACGGTTCCCAGGTCAGGTACGTCGCGCCGCTGGCATTCGGCACCGCGACTTGGCTTCGGGACGAAGAGGCCGAGCCCATCGAGCCTGACTGCCGAATTACCCCATACTTAGAACAAGGCGGCAGCGCTCCGCGCCGCCGCGGCGCGCCCGCCACCGGGCTCTGCCTCCGAAGGCCCGCCCGGCACGGGCGCACCGACATCGAGGAGCAGCTGCGGCTGATCAGCCAGGCCCATCTGTCACGCGAGCGGCCTGCGGTAAGGCCGCCTTCCTCGCCTCCGATTGTCCAGCTCGCGGCCGCCGCGTCCAGGCCGTGTG